>Ga0315312_1001899_pt1 | contig 15348 bp, 19 predicted proteins | sample TDP7_MG_FD_203629 | JGI IMG/M metagenome (GOLD analysis project Ga0315312, IMG submission 203629) | Freshwater sediment microbial communities from Lake Towuti, South Sulawesi, Indonesia - TDP7 | ecosystem: Environmental > Aquatic > Freshwater > Lake > Sediment | place: Indonesia: South Sulawesi... | reverse complement strand
ATATCCTTCATATTCTTTAATTAGCTTTCCGATTTTTTCACCCTCATTTTTCAAATTTTCTTTTAACCATTCTCTTATCGCCGGTTCCGGTCTTAACCCAATAAATCCACTAACCGGTTTTCCTTCTTTAAAAAGAATTACGGTTGGAATTTGGTCAATTTCAAATTTTTGACCAACTATGGGAGAAATATCTAAATTAACTTTGGCAAAAATAAATTCATCCTTAAATTCTTGGCTCAATTTTTCTAAAATTGGCGAAAGTATCGTGCAGGGATTACACCAGGCCGACCAGAAATCAACCAAAACCGGTTTTTTGGCATTTTTAATTTCCTTTTCAAAATTTTCGTCATCTAAAACTAACATAACTTAATCGTTTATTTTTCTTTGTTCTATTCTTCAATTGCCCCCACCGGACAGGAATCTTTCGATTCTTTAATACATTTTTCATTTTTCTTTAAATCTGCCCCTTCTTTGACTCGCGATTTTCCATCCTCTCCCAATTCAAAAACTTCGGGACAGAGAGTAGCACAAAGACCGCAACCAATACATTTTTCTTTATTTACTTTCATATTAATCTGAAATTAATTTTACTTTTGCTATTTTTGACATTTCTGAATTTAAAGCTCTGAGATGACCTTTATTTAACTTATGAACGTCATTTTCTCCGCAGGAACCTGTAATCATTTTTATTTCTTCGGTGCAATTTCTGATAAAATTGGCAACGCTTTGGGACGCCTCTTTAATATTTAGATTTTTCCTCAATTCCGGATTTTGACTGGTTATTCCTTTGGGACACTGTCCAAGATAGCACAATTTGCAATAACTACAACCCATGGCAATCAACAAAGAAGTAGCACAAAAGACAGCATCGGCTCCCAGGGCGAGGGCTTTGGCGAAATCGCCGCCTTTTTCTAATCCCCCAGCTATCCAGAGTTCCTGTCTGGCAGCAATTTTATCTAAAACTTCTCTGGCTCGGACTAAAGCTGCCAGAGTCGGAATTCCAACCTCATTAAGTATCACTTCAGGCGCGGCTCCGGTTCCTCCCTCCATTCCATCAATGGCAATAATGTCGGGGTTTGCCCTGACGGTTAACCTGACATCATTTTCTATGTCGCCGGCTGCCAATTTAATGACAATCGGAACGCCGCCACTAATTTTTCTTAACCATTCCACTCTCTTTCTCAAATCATCAATGTTTTTTATGTCTAAATGATATGGTGGAGAATGAATGTCCTGGCCAATCGGAACGTTTCTGATTTTGGCAATCTCCGTGGTTACTTTTTCAGCCGGTAGTAAGCCACCCATACCCCCCTTTGCTCCCTGACCGATTTTAATTTCTATTCCATCGGCTTTCTTTAAAATTTCTTCATTTATTCCAAATCGACCGGTGCTATATTGAATGATTAACTTTTCGGCAAACTCTCTCTCTTCTGGCAACATTCCTCCCTCTCCGGTATTTTCTATGGTGCCAGCTAATTTTGAGGCTTTAGCCAAAGCAATTTTTGCCTCTTTGGAAATTGCTCCAAAAGACATCGCTCCAATAACAATTGGTGTTTTAATTTCAATTGGTTTTTTGCTGAATTTTCCGACAATCGTTTTACTACTAATTTTTTCTTTGTAATAATCAACCGGCTTTTTATTTAGTTGAGCCGGTACAAAAACCAAATCATCAAAGCTGATTTTGCCCCATTTATTGGAGCGTCCGCTTGAAATAGGAACTTTTTTAGTCCGGTCTTGAATTTGTTTAATAAAATTTTCTTCCATATCAATTTTCACTCTAAAAAAACTGCTACAGCAATAACAGTTGACCAGAGACCATCTTTATTACCCTCAGCCGACTGACAAATGTGGGTTGTTCTAAATATATAACCGCTGGCTTTGTAAATTTGTTCTCTCTCTTCCCAGGCCTGAACCGGATCAAATTCTATTCCCAAAGTCGTTGCCAACATGGTAGCTGCCAGGTCTTCGGCATATTCGCCAGCCACCTCGGCTTTTTCTCCAAAAGCGTGATGCTCTGAAAGATAACCATACTGATTTTCTTCCTTTGGCAGGGCAACGCCAATAGCAGCTGAAATTAAACGATTCGGTTCGTCTGTTTCATTTTTTCCGAGGACGCAGAAGGTTATTTGTCCAGCATTTAACAATTTCAACCCATCTTCTTTGGAAATTAATTTACAATTTGGCGGCACAATGCTGGAAACAAAAACCAGATTACATTTTTCTATTCCGGCATCTCTGAGGGCTAACTCAAAAGAAGCCAGCTTGTCTTTGTGGACACCTGTTCCTCTGGTTAAAAAAAATTTTTGCGGAACATTCATATTTATCTTAAAATTTTTTTATTTAATTTTTAATTTTACTATATTTTAAAATTTTTTGCATCAATTCAATCTGTGGAAATTTTCCCAATCCTCCTTTTTTACAAGCTTTTTCGCTAAATTCTTTTACTTTATCACTTTCTATTCTCTTGGCATAGATTAAAATCGGTATCGCTTTGGAACAATGTCCTCTCATCAAAGAACAGGTTGAGTGGTCGGCCGTAATTACAATTAAAGTATTTTTAAAATTCAAAAGAGGTTTTAAACTTTTATCAATTTCTTCAATAAATTTTTTTTTGCCGAGAAAATTACCATCTTCACCTAAGGCATCTACATTTTTTATATGGCAAAAAATAAAATCGTATTTTTTAATTACTTTTTTTACCATTGAGAACTTGAGTTTTGGTTCCAAAAATTTAAATGTGTTCCTTTCTCTCACTCCCAATAAATCCATTCCGAGGATTTTAGCAATTCCGCGATAGAGTCCCTGACGGTTGGCAATACAAACTGCTTTTAATCTATATTTTTGATAAAAACTAGGGGTTTTTTTAAACTTACCTGCTCCTCGAATTAATAAATAGTTAGCTGGCAAAAGTTCCTGAGTTCTTCTTTTTTTATTTAGGGGGTGTTCATTTAAAATCCGGTGAGATTTAGTTAAAAATTCATTTAAGACTTTTGCCGTCAGTTGAGATTTTTTTAAATTATTTTTTGCTAAAATTTTTTTTACTTTTTGGCCTATTTTTCGCGGATCGCCATCGCTAACTGCCTCTGACAAATTTTTACCCCTTATAACCAAAACTGCTCGGTGACCTACTGATTTTTTCATTAAAAATTTAACTCCCTTAATCTTAATCCCATTGAGAACCTTAATCAGGGGCTGGGTTTTCTCAAATCGGCCAGCCCTTCTGTCAATAACCTCCAGTTTTTCATTGACAGTCCCAAAGTTTACTCTAAAAGCAATGTCTCCTTCTTTTAATTTTAGACCGATTCCGGCTGCTTCATAAGGTCCCCTGCCCAGATAATAAATTTTTGGGTCATAACCAAAAAGAGCCAGATGACAGACATCTGATTCGGGAGATTTTTGCCAGGAGAATAGAAAGGGTAAAATCTGGCCACAAATTCCTTTTTTGGCTAAAAAATTGCAATTTGGCTTTTTAGCCACCTCCAGAGGAGTTTTATTATCCAATTTTTTAACTGGCTCATCTCCAAGCCCATCAATTATAATTAAAAGAATCTTCATCAGAAATTTTAATGATTATTTTAATATCTTTTTTATTTCTTTTAACACTTCACTGGGAGTATAATGAGCTTTAATTAAATATTTATCCACCCCCAGTCGCATTCCCTCATCCACTTCTCTTTTTTCGCTTAAATTAGAAAGAATAATTATTTTTAAATCTTTTAATTTTTCATCTTTTCTTATCTCCTTTAATACTTCCCAACCACTTACTTGTGGTATAACAATATCCAAAACTAGGAGGTCTGGTTTTCTTTCTCTAATTTTTAACAAACATTCTTCACCATCTTTAGCTATCTCCACCGAAAAATTATCTTTTTTGAGCATGGTTGAGTAAATATCAACCAAAAACGGGTCATCCTCTGTCAAAAGAATGGTTTTCATATTTCTTCTTCGATTCTTAAGAGTCTATTGTATTTTGCCAGCCTTTCTCCTCTGGCTGGCGCTCCGGCTTTAATAAAATCTGCTCCAATTCCTACGGCGAAATCGGAAATAAAATCATCGGTTGTTTCGCCGGACCTATGAGAAACAATTATTTCCCAGCCAAAATTTTTTGCCAGTTTTGCTGCCTCCATTGCCTCGCTAATCGTCCCAATTTGATTTATTTTAATAATTACCGCATTACAGGCGTCTTTTTCTCTTGCTTCTTTGATTCTTTTCGGATTTGTTGTCAATAAATCGTCCCCGATTATTAATATTTTTGATTTTCGCCTTTTGACTTTTGATTTCAATAGTTGCCATCCTGGCCAGTCATCTTCGGCAAAGGGGTCTTCTAATCCCAGAATCGGATATTTTTCAATTAAACCCAAATAGTAATTCAACAAACCTTCACCGGTAAAAACCCCGACTCTCATTTTATATTTATCATCAAGCAAAAATTGAGAAGCGGCTACATCCAAAATAAATTTAATTTTATTCCGATATCCAAGATTTTTGGCAGCTTCTAAAATAAGCTCTAAGGCCTCCTCTGGTACTCTAACCGGCGGGGCAAACCCTCCTTCGTCGCCGACATTAACAGCTAAATCCAGATATCTTTCTTTAATAAGTATTTTTAACTGATGGTAAATTTCCGAAGCTATTTTAAAATTTTTAGAAAAAGATTTTTCTTGGGGACAAATCATAAATTCCTGGAAATCTAATTCATTTCCAGCGTGAGCCCCGCCATTGATAACATTAAAACAAGACTTTGGCATCCTGCACATCTTTTTCACGATCGTAGAAAATGTGTGTCTTTTTCCTTGATAGAGTTTTGAAATATATTGATAGAGAGGAATTTTTTGAGCGGCGGCTCCGGCTCGACAAACTGCCATTGAAACCCCGCAAATAGCGTTGGCTCCCAATTTTGATTTATTTTCCGTTCCATCTAAATTAATTAAAAATGTATCTATTTCTTTTTGTTGAGTCGGGTCTTTGCCTTTAATTTTAGGTCTAATAATTTCATTTATATTTTTGACTGCCTTTAAAACTCCTTTTCCTAAATATCTCTTTTCCTCATCTCTCAATTCCACTGCCTCATATTTTCCTTTAGAGGCGCCCGAAGGAACAGAGGCTAAAAAAACTTTATCTTCTGTTTCTAATTCAACTTCAACCGTTGGATTCCCTCTCGAATCTAAAATTTCTCTGGCTAAAATTTTTTTTATTTTAGAATTTTTTACCATTCTATTTTATAACCGGGTTCCTTATCGTAAGATGGCGTGGGCTTCGCTTTTTTGGGCATTAAAAAGATGAATAAAATAATCCCTATCATCCAAATTACTGACAGAGAAAACCTGACTATAGGATTCTTGATTACGGCATAAAACAAAGCAACTACCACCCCCATAATACAAAGGATGCCAAACCACAATGCTTTAGTTCTTTCTTCTTTTTCTCTAAAGGAAAAACTTGTTCTAATCAAAAGAATTCCTAAAGGAAGTGCGGTACCCGTTATGATTAAGAAGGCAAAAATCCCAACAAAGGGGTGAACATCTAAATGAAGTCTTCCGATTAAATCCCAGTAAAAAACGGATGGGAAAAAAACATTTAAAACAATAATTATTATTTCCAAAATAATCAGGAAGAAAAAAATAAATTTATCCAGATTGAGAGAAGGATTTATAATATAAATTACCAAATAGCCAAGACAGGTAAAAGCGCCAATTAAACAAACTTGAGCCAATATATTAATAGTTAAAACTAAATTTATTTTTAAGGGCACTAAAGGGAGTGCTAAAATAATATCGTTTAAACTAAAAAATGAAAAATTCAGAGTTAAAAGAAAACTAAAATAATAGAAAAATTCAGAAATTTTTCCTCCCTCCGTTTTAAAAGATCGCCAAAGTCTGAGAGCGAGCAAACCCCAGGCAATGGCCATTATTAAGGGTGAAAATAAATCTAAATAAGTAAGGTTCATAATTAAAAATTCTTTTTTAAATAATCATAGGCAGCCAAAGCTGCTTTGGCTCCTTCACCAGCTGCCGTAACAATTTGTTTGAATTTTCCAACATTACAATCTCCGGCAGCAAAAAGACCAGCAGTTTTTGTCTGAAAGCTTTCGAAATCAACTCTGATTTCATCTCTTTCATTAAAATCAACTAAACCTTTAACAAAAGAGGTGGCCGGCTGAGAACCAATTTCAACAAAAATTCCTTCAACCGATAATTTTTTTTCTTTTCCAGTTTTTCTATCTTCAAAAATTATTGAATTGACAAATTGATTGCCTTGAATTTTTTTTAAAACGGCATCGGTAATTATTTCGATTTTTCCTATCTGTCTTACCCTTTCTCGGTTTTCGACATCCGCCTTTACTTCCGGACCTGCTTCTAAAATATAAATTTTTTGGGCAATCTTACTCATAAATATGGCTGCCTCAAAACCGGCATTACCTCCGCCAACGACTGCCACATTTTTCCTTTCAAACAAGGGTCCGTCACAAACGATACAGTAACTCACTCCCCGACCAATAAATTCCTTTTCGCCAACAACCTCCAGCGGCCTTGGGTCAGCTCCCGAAGCGACAATCACCATTTTTGATTCAAATTTATTTTTACTTTTAGTAATAACAATAAAATTTTTACCAATCTTTTTTACTTCTTTTACTCCATCTCTTTCAATATCAACTTTTTGCTTTCTCAAATGTTTTTCTAATTTTTGAATCAATTCTAATCCGGAAATTTCCTCAAATCCAGGATAATTTTCAATAGTCACTGCCTTCCTGGCTAATTGGCCGCCGAAGTCTTTGGTAATTAAAAGAGTATTAAGTCTCTGTCTGACGGCATAAATCCCAGCCGTAATCCCAGCTGGTCCACCACCAATAATAATAAGGTCATAGGTCATAGAAAATAGAATCTAGAATATAGAATTTAGGATAAGTGAAGGACTTCGGGAATAGCTTCAATTAAATCGGTAGCGGTTAGACTTTCTTTGAATCTTTGGGTCGCTATTTCACCGGCTTTGCCGTTGATAAAGGCAGCCGCCTGACCGGCAGTAAATGAATCAATTCTTCTAGCTAAAATAGCACCGGCAATTCCGGCCAAAGTATCCCCGCATCCTCCTTTTGTCATCCAGGGAGTTCCGGATTTATTTAAAGCCACTTCCTTTCCATCAGAAATTATGTCGGTTGCTCCTTTAAGTAAAATTGTCGTTCCAAGTCGTTCGGCTTCTTCTTTAACCACTTTTATCCTTTCTTCTTCCGACAACCTATAAACTTCTCTTTTTGTCAAAACAAAAAATTCGTAAGTATGAGGAGTAATCAAAAATGGTTTGCCGGAAATAATTTCCGATTTTTTTCCTACGGCGTGGATAGCATCGGCATCAATCACCACCGGCACTGAAACCTGTTCTAAAAATTGAAGAATTGCTTTTTGAGTTTCTTCGCTTCTACCCAGTCCTCCACCAATGACCACGGCCGTATTTCCCCGAGCTACCTCTTTGGCTGATTCGGTCATTGAAATTAGAGTTGCCAAATGTTTTCTTTCCAACCATTTTCCTTCCAGAGGATAGGCAGCTAAATTTGGACTAAAACTGGCAATGATATCAGCCGCTCTTTTGGGAGCAATAATTCTAACCATATCAACTCCGGATTTAAAAGCGGCCATTGCTGCCAGGGCTGGTGAACCAGAATAAAAATCCGAACCGCCAATCACCACCAAAAGACCAAAATCATATTTTTTGCTCTGCCTCGGTCTTTCCTTATAAATATTTTTCAAAATATTTTTATTTACTTCAAGCATAAATTTCTCTACGAAATACGAATTTTTTACGCCCCAGAAGTAGAACGCTTCGCCTTCACTTCGGGGCTGCCCCGTAGACAGTTTTGCTGTTCTACTGGGGCGAATATACGAAAACGTTTTCGTAATTTCGTATGTTTTTCGTATTTTGTAGCTTTAACTTTGTTTTTTCCTTAAAAAGCTTGGTGATTCCCAGAATTTTTCTTTAGCCACAATTTCAGCTTCTTCTTTCTCAGCCTCTCTTTTTACCTGAAGAGCATTTTTTCTAATTTCATTTTTTTCTTTTATTTCAGGCGGGGAGGAAATTCCGGGCGAAATTTTAATTCTAAATTTTTTTGCCACTGCCGATAATCCCTGAGGGGATTCGGTTTTTTTCCTCCGTAACCTGCGACGACTTCCTAATTTTAACCTCTTTTTTGATTTTTCAGCAAAAATTTTTTTGCTACAGCCGGTTGCCAATAAACTCACTCTAATTTTAGAATCTTTTTGGGCTCGGGAAATTCCAAAGATAATTTTGGCTTCTCTATTTACTTTTTCACTAATGGTCTTTGAAATTTGACCAACCTGCGCTAAAGAAAGCTCTTTTTGACCCGAAATATTTAACAAAACCCCTTTTGCTCCCTCAATACTATAGGGATATAAAGGAGAATTAATGATTTTCTCAATTGCCTCTTTGGTTTCTTCTTTTCCAATCTCAACCGAATTTAAATAGGTTAACCTCCCTCTACCTTCAAAAATTGTTTTGAAATCGGCAAAATCAATGTTAATTAAACCGGCAGTATAAATTATTTCAATCAAACTTTGGAGACTGTCAGCCAAATTTTTATTAATTTCCGAAAGAGCTTTCTTTAAGGGAGTAGCTCTATTGATAATCTGGAAAATGCTTTCATTGGGTAAAATAGTCAGGGCATTTAAATTTCCTTTCAATTCTTTCAAAGCAGATTTAGCAATTTCCATTTTCTTTTCTCCTTCAAATTTAAAAGGAAGGGTAAAGATACCATAAGTCAAATTTCCTAAATTTTTTGAAATTCTGGCAAAGACTGGACTGGCACCAGACCCTATCCCTCCTCCCAGAGAAGCAATTAAAATAACGAAATCCTGACCTTCAAATATCTTTTTTATATTCTCTCTTTCATTTTTGGCAGCTAACTTGCCCGTTTCCGGATTCATGCCGGTTCCCAGTCCCCTGGTTATATTTTGACCAAAGGGAAATTTTTCAACTTTTCTTGATAATGTTTTTAAAGCTTTTAAATCGGAATTGGCGGCAAAAAAAGAAGCCCGACTAACGTTTTGGGCAATTTCTGAAACAATATTTCCCCCTCCACCGCCAATCCCAACCACTCGAATCTTTACTCTCTTAATTTTATCAACCTCAACCGGTTTTGGTTTCTCAATTACTTTCTTTAACCTCTTTAATTTGGGTTTTAATTTTGCCTTCCTTTTTAATTTGGCTCTCCTTTTTAATCTTAACTTCCTTTTTAATTTTGATTTTCGTCTTCTTTTTGCCATTGTTTTTGAATCCCCCGTGTTGGAAAAACAGTGAGCCCGTAGGGGCGAGCGCCAGAAACCGAAGGTGTCTGGAGCGGGGGTCGGGGGATTACATTATTTTATTATAAAACTTTACTCAAAATAAGGCAACAAACTAATAATCTTTGTCCAAAGACACTATGATTTATTTTACCTTAACAGTCGTTGACTTTTTGGCACCATATTTTCGTTTTACCCATTTTTCGGCATCTGATAATACGAAATTTCCATAACTATTGTTGGGGATGATACACAAATCAACCGCCCATTTTGATTTTTTATCTTTTTCTTTAGTTTTAAGATAAACAATAAAATCGGTATCGGCCGGTCTAGTCTTCTTTGTGGTAAAACTACCAATTAAATGGACTGAAGAAACAGGTAAGACCTTCTTTAAAACCCTGATGATGCTTTTCGACTTTTCCCACATCTCTCGCCTGTATTTCGAGTTCAGTAATTTTTTAGGAATTTCTTTCTTCATTTATTTTTTAGAAATTTCCAAAATATTTTTTAAAACAATTGGTAGTTTAAAAATATTGTCGTCGCCAGAAAAATGGCCCATATTATGTTCGATAATAGTCCTTGCTCCTAATTTTTCTCTCAAGATAGTATTATGCTTTAATGGTACCCAGGGATCATTGTCGGAATGAATAGCCACAAATTTATCGCAACGTTGTTTAATTTTATCCCAATTCACAATTTTTCTAAAAAAACTGGAAACCTCTCCCTTATAACCTTTATATTCCAAATCATTGACAAAACCAGCTACTAAGATAACGCCACCAACTTTTTGGTTAACCTTTAATGTCTCCAAATAATGCAAAATGGTAATACATCCTAAACTATGCCCGACAAAGTAATCATTTTTAGTTGGCTCACCAACTAATTTTGCTAGATAGGGTATCCATTTATTTGCTTTTGGATTATTAGTATCTGGCATTGCTGGAACAAAAACTCGAAATCCCTTCTTTTCTAATTCCTTTTTTAACCACGGCCTCCATCCTTCTTCTGGATAACCTTCCCAACCGTGAATTAAAAAAACTCTCTTTTCCATAAATCCTTATTTATTCTACCGTGTCCATCCATAGCCTGTAAAGGCGAAGGAGGACCAAAAAACCGCCCTTGTGGCGATTTTTTAGCTTACCTAAAGCGTTGTCGAAGTGTTGCGGGGATGGCACAGTTCGAACCCAGTAAAGGCCCCGTGGTCCACTGGGCTTTACGGGCTTGGTTTTGGGAGAGATTTCCGGTTGTTGAACCGATTTTTAACTTCGAATTACATAACTAAAATTTGATTAACTCTTTCTTTCTAAAAATTTTATGTAATACTCTTTGGGTTCGGAGTATTTTTCTTTTAGTTTTAGAAACTCAGAATCTATTTCGGACCACCTTATTAAATTCTTGTCTTCCAAAAATAAGGGGTCAACCACTCGTGATTTACAGAAAGCATGTAAATCATAATCTTCTTTATCACGAGATCTATATTTAAATTTATTATTAGCCCTATCAACTAACAGTTTTAAATTTTCATCTTTCTCAGTAGATGGTCTTATCTTTGCCCAAACTGCGTCATCTGTGGTGAATAAATCATCTTTAGTGAGTATATTTTTATCAATGGCGTATTTTACTAAATCTCCTGTGGTTTTAAACATTACTGCTGATTCTAATCCCGACCAAAACCAATTGTTTATTTCTAAAAATAAATATGCATACTTTTTAGCCAAATCTTTATCTTTAAATACCCAAAGATTATCAATAATTGTAAAATTATCTACGAATTCATCAATTTCCTCTTGGGTGGCTTTTTTGGTTACTTTTAACTCTCTTAGAAAATAATCTATTCTATCAGCGCATAAATCAGGCAGCTCTTTCTCTTTTAATGGGAATTTTGAGTCATCTAAGATATCTCTGTAGTTAATTCTATGTCTCTTTAAAATTTCAGGAATTTCTGATTGTTCGATAAATCCTTTAAAGACTTCGTCTTGGAAATTCTGTTTTTCTCCAGAACCATTACTATAAACGTAATCGGCAACGTGAGAAAAAACAGTATGGGACACATCGTGGATTAATCCTGCTATTTGTTCCAATAGTGGAGCTCCAAATTTTAAAAGTAAAATAAAGACTCCGAGCGAATGTTCGAATCTGCTATAAGCAGTGCCGGGAAAATATGGTTCAAAATAACCATGCTGATCTACGCCTTTCATTCTTTGCATGCTAGGCGATTCCATCAACTCTAAAATAATTGTCTCGTTTATTTCAATTGTTCCATAAATTCTATCTTGGTATTTCATATTTTTCATTCTAACAAAAAACCGCCTGATTGGCGACAACTAAAAATTGCCCGGCGCCGGGCATTTTTTGTTCCACAATTAAAGAAATGGTTCTCAAAAAGTCGTCATTTACTCGTCATTTGGGAATGACGAGTTAGAGGAAAAGTTGGCGTTGACTTGTCGTTCCCGAACGACAAGTTTTTAGACAGCGATCCCACTATAAATTCCCTATTAAGACAGTAATATTTATCCTTCTTTTTCGTTTATTTCTTTTAATTTTTTGAAAATTCTCTCAATAGTAGCCTCTATTTGAACAAATTCTATCTTTCCACTTCTAAAAAGTTCCTTTGCTAATTCTATTGTATCTGCATAAATTTTACTTATAGATACTATTGGCATATTTTTATTTGGCTTTATTTCATTCTTCGACCTTTTATTTGGCTATTTAACTTCTTCGATACTGCAATTCGATCCTTCAAAACATTCATAATAAATACTCACTTCCTTCATCACCCTTCCCGGACGGTCTGAAGAAATAGAGGCTGTTATACTAATAGTATCGCCATCCATTAATAAATTGAATAAATTTTTATTAATTTGTTTATTGATTTGTTTTTCCTTATCTTTAATTGAGGGATAATAAGAAATCGATCTCAAATCGTAAAGATAACGTGAAGAACTACCAGGGGGAATGGGTAGCGCATTTTCGTCGGGGATTAAATGGCCACCGTAATTATCTACTGTGAAATAAAAATCATCCCATACCGTTAGTGGTCTTTCATAGTCAACTAGAGCGTCGATAAAAAGATAAGCACGGGAAAATTTACCTTTAACCTGATATTTTTTATCAATTCCGTTAAAATCAACAGTCGCTGGTTTCTGATTAATACAACCATTTTCTGGGCAATCTTTAGTAATAATAACAGATTTAATCTTAGGATCAGGATTTTTTCCTTTAATGGCATCGTAGTCGGGGTAATCGGATGGTTTTGGCTTTGGTTCTACTTCTACCACTACGGGTTTTTCTATTACCTCAGGGGGTGGTGGTTGAAGGCTCTTAATTCTGTTTATAATATAAATAGCAACAATGCTTGTTGAAACAGTAACCAACAATAGAATTATATAACCTAATAGCACATTCAATTCTATTTTTTTAGTCCTTAGATTTGTCCACATATTTTTCTTTGATAAGAGGAATTAAGGCTTTTGATATTAAATAACAAAACCAAGAAAGACAGACAATCGAAATAACTTTATGGGTTATCTCAGGAAGATCCTTCCAAAAATTCCAAAAAAGCTTATCGAATAATCCTTTACAAAAAACAGCTAATAGGCTTATAACGATAGCGAGAATATGACTATAATAGCTAATTTCTAGTTCGATAATCAAAAAAACCGCAAGGATGGTAAATAAATATACTGAATTTGAACTTAATGCTGGCCAAAAATCTTTTTTAATTGTAGAAGATTTATCCCCCACTGCTTACTATAATCTTAACGAATAATTTATCTATCTTTAGAATAACTCCATTTTATGGAAAATTCAAAATAAAATCATTTAGCGATGGCTGTTATTCTTTTTTATTTATTTCTCAATTAATTTTTTGACTTTTTGATTAACTTCATTTCCATACTATTTTCCATCCATAAACCTCTACGACTTTAATTCTATCCCGGTTAAAATTAGGCAATTTTTCAGGTAACTGCCCAATAGAAATAAAAATGCCGTAGGAGTATTTGTAGGGATCTCCAAAAAAAGTACTTTTAATTTTTCCTATGTCTTCTTCAATGTCTAAAGTGGTCGGGTTCTTCTTCACTTGAAAGACAACAAGGTTATTTTCATTGCCCCCGCGTTTATGGATAACGATATCCGGTCTGCGTTGATCCCCCTTCTCTAATTCAACATCAACATTAAAATCACTAAATTCTTCAGCTAATTTGCAAGCGAGGTGATGACAAATATTCCATTCAGTTGTTCTCCAAATTGAACTATTTGTATCAGATATTTTTTGTATAGCTTCTCTTGTTTTATTTATAACATCAGCGAGTGTCATAAATTTATTCTCCTTTAAATGATTTATTTAGAACCGAATCAAAAAGTTCTTGGAGTTTTTGTTTTTGCTCTAAAAGTTTCTTTTTATACTCCTGAACGGCGGAGAGTTTGGCAACGATTTGTTTTTGTTCGGTAATTTTGGGAATAAATACTGGGCAATTCAGTATTTCATTTTTTCTAAGATTTGTTTGGCTTTGCCCATTGTCAAATCTCAAAAAATACTTATTTCTATTCAGCTGATAATACAAAAATAATTTATCTAAGCTATTGGTTCTCACCAGACCAATCCGTTGATTCAGTGTGAATTTATCATTCTGATTGACCAAGAAACATTTAGCCAAGGCCTTACCGTTTGGGATATCACTCATAACGATCGCAATATCTCCAATAATAAGAGGAACAAGATTACGGTTCGAATATTTAACTATCTCCCCTTCAGAAGAAATGAACTTGGAGTTAACTACAATATATTTTCCATTTTCTATAATAATCGGCTCGTGCGCTTTTCCGTTATAAAATTCACAAACTTCACCTAATTTTCTCATCGTCCAATCTTTACCGGCAGGATTGAGTTCTTTGTGTAAAAGCGATTGAAAAAGTTCGTCGGCTAAGGCGATTTGTTTATTATTCAATTCCTGCGCCTTTTTTATCGCATCCAACCTCTCCACAATTTTTCGCTGGATTTTTATCGACGGGAGAGGAATATTATACATTTTACGAATTACACTTGGATGTGCTTTGAATGTATAATCAAAGTTAAATTTTCTATGAGAAATATCAAGCGCAAAATACAAAAATTGACAATTTAATACCTTTGGTTTAAGAACACGCATCCACCCACAAACATTTGTAACAGAATATTTATGTTTTGGTCGGTAAAAAAATTTACCTCCGCCATCAACGGACCAAGTAACCAATTCTTCATCAAACATATGGCCACCATAGCGCCCAAATTCGCCCTCTTTCTGTTGTGAGGAAGAATAAATAGGATAATCGCCTGGATTTTTTTCTATGGTTGTTTTCGATATGACATTACCACGACCAAGCTCAACTATTCCCATCTCTTCAAGATTGCTTAATTTTTTTGTTGGCCATGCCATATTTAATAAGTCCAATTTTCTTCTTTCATCAAGCCCAAAAGATTTATACATTTTACTCCGATATTACTACATACTATTGGAATACTAGATTTTTTGGGTGATTCTTCTGCGATTAAAATTAGGTTGTTGATTTTTGCTTGCGCCACAAGCCAAGGATCGGCATGGACAGATTTCTGTTTGCCTTGCTCAATAAACTTGACAAAATCAGCTCCCCTTGAACCGATATCTTGAATCACTCTCCCTTCAGCCGGTAAATCATATTTTTGGAATATAATTTTATATTTTTTGGCCCACAAAATTTGATCTTTTATACCGCCTTCTTTTATTTCTTTATAAACTTCAATATGGGATACTATTTTTCCTTGATCACATAAAATACAGAAGTCTTGCCATAAGCGCTTGAAAGTTTCTTTTTCATACTTCTCGCCAGGACTCATAAGTGCCAGTAAGGCACTTGTATCTACTGTATATTTAGGTTGAATGAAAAGATTGCGACGCATAATATATTACCGTAGAGCAAGACTCTCAACTTCCGGCAGCGACTTAATACTCACACCCAAATAATCTGCGGCCTTATCAAAAGTTATTTTGCCAACTCCTTTTGCATATAGGACAAGCTCTACAAATTTCCTACTATTATTACT
>Ga0315312_1001898_pt1 | contig 15349 bp, 13 predicted proteins | sample TDP7_MG_FD_203629 | JGI IMG/M metagenome (GOLD analysis project Ga0315312, IMG submission 203629) | Freshwater sediment microbial communities from Lake Towuti, South Sulawesi, Indonesia - TDP7 | ecosystem: Environmental > Aquatic > Freshwater > Lake > Sediment | place: Indonesia: South Sulawesi... | reverse complement strand
GCTGAAGAAATTCGAGAAAGAATCTCCCCAGGTCGTGGTTATGGACATTCGCATGCCCGTGATGGATGGCATTGAGACCCTCACTGCCCTGCTGGGTAAAGACCGCCAGGTCCCGGTGATTTTGAACACAGCTTATCCTCAGTACCGGGAAAATTTCATGACCTGGGGAGCAGAAGAGTATGTGATCAAGTCTTCCGACCTGACCGAGCTAAAGAAGAAGATCCGGGAAGTCCTGGCCAGGCGGAAGAAATCCGCAAAATCATGATCTCTAAGGACTAAGGAGCCCCACTTTGCCTGGGAAAATCTTGGGCATGGTTCTGGCTGGCGGGAAGGGCGAACGACTCTATCCGTTAACCCAGGATCGGGCCAAGCCTGCCGTTCCTTTCGGGGGGATATACCGCATCATCGACTTCACCTTGAGCAACTGCCTGAACTCAGGCGTTCGGCGGCTAAACCTGCTCACCCAGTATAAATCCCTTTCCTTCAACCGGCATATCATGCAGGGATGGAATATCTTCAACCCCGAGTTAGATGAATTTATCAACCTCCTTCCGGCCCAGCAGCGCATCGGCACGGATTGGTATCTGGGAACAGCCGATGCCATCTATCAGAGCATCTACGTATTGCAGATGGATCGTCCGGATTTGGTTCTTATTCTTTCGGGTGACCACATTTACAAGATGAACTACATGGAGATGATCGCCTACCACCAAGAGCGACGGGCCGACCTTACGGTGGCGGTCATCGAGATGAATAAAAGCCTTTCCCGTGAGTTCGGCGTTCTCCAGGTCGATGAGGAATTTCGCATTGTTGGGTTTGAAGAGAAACCAGAGATCCCCAAGACGATTCCAGGAAACGCCGATCTTATCCTGGCCAACATGGGAGTTTATGTTTTCAACACCGAAACCCTCGTGCGGCGGGTTATTGAAGATGCCAAGAACCCCAATTCGCAGCACGATTTCGGGAGGAATGTAATTCCAGCGATGATCGGGCAGGATCGGGTGTACGCTCACAGCTTTCGGGACGAAAACAAGAAAGTAGCCAAGTACTGGAGGGACATCGGAACGCTGGATGCCTATTACGAAGCCAGTATGGACCTGGTGGCCATCGACCCCCAATTCAACCTCTACGATCAGGACTGGCCTATCCGCACGTACCAGCCTGCCGCTCCGCCCGCGAAGACTGTCTTCTTCGAGGAACATGAAGGAGGACGGAGAGGAATGGTCTTAAATTCGCTCATTTCTGGTGGGTGCATCATCAGCGGGGGAAAAGTATTTAGCTCTATTTTATCCCCGCGGGTTTACATCCACAGCCATGCGGAAGTTTGGAATTCTATCCTGATGGACGAGGTTGACGTGGGAAGATACGCCCGTTTGAACCGGGTGATTGTGGATAAAAGGGTGCGGATCCCTGAGGGATATCAGATCGGATTTCATCTGGAAGAGGACGCCCAAAAATTCACCGTTACCGAGTCGGGCATCGTGGTGATTCCCAAGGGCACCCTCCTCGGTTAATAGATTCCCCACATAGCGCATAGGGCAAAGGGCCAACAAAAACGAAAGAAAACGCTACTAATACAAACGAATTAATTTATTTTACCCCCCACCCTCCCCTCCCCCTCAAGGGGGGAGGGTTAGGGAGGGGGTGATGTCACTTTATCTATTACGTTTGTATTAACTATGCGCTATGCTTTTTGCGCCCTTCTCATTGTAGTCCTGCCATGAACTTTCTCTTTGAAATAATCAGCTTTGGGCGTATAATTTTTCCCTATGGGATGGGGCGATAAGGTTCGGGAGATGGGCCGGAGCGAGGTCTTCGACAAGCTGGAAAACCTCCGCGGCGCCTTAATCCGCATGTTTATCATTATTGGGGCGCTCTCGGCCGTTTCCTATTTTTTCTGGAAGGAAGCCTTGCACTTTCTCCACAAGCCGTTGGGCCTGCCGCTGATCATGTACAGCCTCCCCGAGGCTTTTTTTGCCTCCCTCCGTCTGGCCCTTTTCATGAGTATCTTTTTAGCAGCACCCTTTATTTTCAGCGGCCTGTGGGGAGTCTTCGCCCCGCTTTTTTCCTCCAATGCCCGGCGGTTTTCTTTACCCATCGTTCTGTCTGCTACAGCCCTTTTTTATTCAGGGGCCTTTTTCTGTTATTATTTCGTCTTGCCTGTAGCGATTAACTTCCTGATAAGTTATGGGAGCGAAAACCTCAAACCCATGATCGGGCTGTCCAAGTACCTGACGTTTTCCGTGGGTCTGATCTTCGCCTTCGGGGTGATTTTTGAGCTTCCCCTCGTTATGCTCCTCCTCGGCAGGGTGGGATTGATCAGCTATCAGGGACTGGCCAGGAATCGAAAGTATGCCCTGTTGGTTAACTCCGTTCTTTCCGCTATGCTTACCCCCACGCCGGACGCTTACACCATGCTCCTGATGATGGTTCCCATTCAAATCCTCTACGAGCTCTCCATCTGGCTGGTGAAGATTTTCGGGAAGAAGAAAGTCCCAGCGACCGAACCCACTTGAAAGGATCGCTCATGAGAGAAGCGATGCTCTACCAGAAATTGCCAGACCAAAAAGTGCTCTGCAACCTCTGCAACCATCGCTGCCAGATTGGTATGGGCAAGCGGGGGATTTGCGGCGTGCGGGAAAATCAGGGGGGGATGCTTTACACCTTGGTCTACCGCCAGCTCATCTCCCGCAACGTGGACCCCATTGAAAAGAAACCCATGTTTCATTTTGCCCCCGGGACAGGATCTTTCTCCATTGCTACCGTAGGGTGCAACTTCCGTTGTGATTTCTGCCAGAACTACGAGATCTCCCAGATGCCCCGCGACCATCATCAAATCCAGGGATACGATGTCAGCCCGGAAGAGATCGTGGCCATGGCCAAGAAGACAAACTGCCAGACCATCGCCTATACATATACGGAGCCAACCATCTATTTTGAATACACCTACGATATAGCGCTACTGGCCACCCGCGAGGGGCTCAAGAATATATACGTGACCAATGGCTACATGACGGAGGAGGCTCTGCGGACGATTCATCCCCACCTGCACGGAGCCAACGTAGACCTCAAAGCGTTTAGTAATGATTTTTACCAGAAGCGCTGCGGAGCCAAGTTAGAAGGAGTTCTCCGTTCTCTCCAGGTGATGAAGGAATTGGGAGTCTGGATAGAAATCACCACCCTGATCATCCCGGGCCTTAATGACGGTGAGGAAGAGCTGCGAAACATTGCCCAGTTCATCGTTTCCCTGGGCAAGGAGACTCCCTGGCATATCAGCCGCTTCCATCCCATGTACAAGATGCTCGATCGCTCACCGACCTCGGTCCGGATTCTGGAGCGGGCCAGAAAGATCGGAATCGAGACAGGATTGCGCTATGTTTATACGGGCAATGTGCCAGGGGATGAAGGCGAAGATACTTATTGTTACCATTGTGGGAAACTCCTGGTGGACCGCCTGGGCTTTCAGATCCTCAAATACCAGATCAAAGGGAAGAAGTGCTACCACTGCGGAACGGCCATCGACGGGGTGGACCTTTGAACTTATTGTGTTTCGTAAAAGTAATGGAACCTCATGCAGCTTCCCACGCCCCCCTCACCCTGCCCTCTCCCCCCGTTGGGGGGAGAGGATAAAGGTGAGGGGGAGAAATCTCCCGCCGCCCTATGTTCCATTACTTATGCGAAGATCAATAAATGGCAGGTTTCGGGTTGGGGATTGCGGATTTTTCATTCCCCATTCTGCAACCCCCATTCCGCAATCTGCAATCCGAAATCTATAGTAGGGGGTGTGCCATGATGTACGATGTTGTTACTTTCGGCGAAGCTATGCTCCGCCTCTCCCCGCCCCATTTTGGGCGTTTGGAGCAAACTCATTCCCTGGATGTGGAAATCGGCGGAAGTGAGCTGAACGTGGCTGTAGGATTATGCAGGCTGGGAATGCCGGCAGCCTGGATCTCCAAACTTCCCGATAGTCCCCTGGGGAGAATGGTGCGGAATCGGGCCCGGGAGCTGGGAGTGGATGTTTCCCATGTGGTCTTTAGTGATAAAGGGCGCCAAGGACTATATTTCGTGGAATATGGCGCCGCACCGCGGGCCAGCTCGGTTCTCTATGATCGGGGAAATTCAGCCATCAGCACAATACAGCCTGATGAAGTTGACTGGAAAAAGATTCTTTGTCAGGCCAAGCTCTTCCATGTCAGCGGTATTACTCCCGCCCTCAGCCCTGCGGCAGCAGAGACCACAGCCGTGGCGATGAAAGCTGCTAAAGAGGCAGGATGCCTGGTGAGTTATGACCTCAATTACCGGAAGAAGCTTTGGTCACCCGCCGAAGCAAGAAAATGCCAGGAGCCATTGATGAAGCTGGTAGACATCCTCACGACTACGGAAGAAGACACAGGGGTTGTTTTTGGGATCAAAGGAGACAGCTACCAGAAAGTTGCTGAAAGCCTGGCCAAAACTTTTGCGTTCAAGACAGTAGCCATCACCTTGCGGGAAGATATTTCCGTTTGGAAAAACAACTGGACAGCCATTGCTTATGCTGATGGGAAAATTTATTCAGATCGCACTTACACTGTTGAGATCGTGGACCGCGTCGGTGCCGGAGATTCTTTTACCGCCGGGTTCATCTATGGTTACCTGAGTGGGGATGTGGAGAAAGGCGTGAGGTATGGCAATGCTCTGGCCGCGTTGAAACACACAATGCCGGGGGATTTCAATTGGTCCACCCTGGAAGAAGTGGAAGCCCAGCTTAAAGGGGCGGGGTTGAGGATATCGAGGTAAAAATAGGGTTTATTTAAAATGGGAGGGTTTTATGAAAGAAGTTCTGGCGAAAATATTGGAGGAGGGAGTCGTTCCGGTCATCCGGGTCTCTTCAGCTGGGGAAGCCTTCGAAGTGGCCAAGGCCATTCATGAGGGGGGAATTTCAGTTATCGAGGTGACCATGACTGTCCCCGGAGCTATGGACGTGATCAAGGAGGTCAGCCAGAAGTTCGGCGATAAAGTTCTTCTGGGCGCGGGAACAGTTCTGGATCCTGAAACAGCCCGGGCGGCATTCATCAACGGTGCTCAATTCCTGGTGAGTCCTTCTTTGAACCTGGAGGTGATTAAAATGTCCAACCGGTACAGTGCCGTGGTCATCCCGGGCGCCCTGACTCCCACGGAGATTCTAACAGCCTGGGAGGCTGGCGCAGATCTGGTAAAGGTCTTCCCCATTGCTCAGGTTGGTGGCCCAGCCTATATCAGGGCCCTCCAGGGGCCGCTTCCTCATATTCCGCTCGTGCCCACGGGTGGAGTAAATTTACAGAATGCCGGGGAATTCATTAAAGCGGGAGCCGCAGCCATTGCCGTGGGTGGGGAGATGGTGGACAAAAAGGCCGTTGCCGAGAAGAGATACTCTGTAATTGCAGAAAATGCTCAAAAGTTCCTGGCCGAAATTAAAAAAGCCCGAGGAAAGAGCTGACCATCTTGTGGAAAAGTTCCGGATTCAGATAGCTGGATATCCTTAGTGCCTTAGGTTGCCCCTAAGAACCTCCCCCCTTCTCGAAGCTTTCAAGGAGGCCCCAATCCTATAGGGAATATGATTTATTTCTTGACAGGCTGGAGGGAAAAATCTATTATAAAAATATAAGTTGCCAAGAGTTTTGGTTGGGGACAGAAACAGGCCGCAAAGCTCTCGATGCTTATGCGGTTTTTTTTTGACTCGGACCTTGGCGCTGGCATCTTATCAAGGCCAAAATGAAGGGAGGTGAAAAGCAATGCCCAGAGGTCGAGTCAAATGGTTCAACGAGAAAAAGGGGTTTGGATTTATTTCCCAAGAAGGTGGCGATGATTTATTCGTGCACTTCTCATCCATTAAACAAGAAGGATTCAAGGTTCTTCATGAAGGGGATGAGGTCGAGTTTAAAATCGCCCCAGGAAAGAAGGGCTTACAGGCTCTCGACGTGGTGAAGTGCTAAGAATCCGAAAATCAGACCATCAGACCCCGGAGGAAGATCAAAACCCCGGGGTCTCTTCCAAGGATAACGCTCTGTTTGGCTTGGATTATTAGAAAAAATTAAGGAGGGAAAATGAATACGAAAATTTATGTGGGCAACCTCTCTTCCCAGATAACCGAACCAGAGCTCAAGAACTACTTCTCTCAGGCCGGAGACGTTGTTTCGGTCAAGATTTTAAAGGACCATCAAACCGGTCTTCCGCGGGGATTTGCCTTCGTGGAAATGTCCACCCGCAGGGAAGCCCAGAAGGCTGTTTCCATGTTGAATAAGAGAAGTTTCATGGAAAAAGAGTTGCTGGTAAAAGAAGCCAGAGTCCGCCGCGGTTTCCGCGGGAGAAAATGGTAAAAATCTTGCCACACAAATGAAGGATACAACTATCCCCGGAGACCGATTTCTCACAGGCACCTGCCGCACCTAATCCTTATCCCTCCGCGTCGGGAGCCGGGTGAGAAGATCCAAGATTGATTCTACAAAAATGTAATCCCTCAGACCCCGGTTGCCCTGGAGAAGATTATTTCCCGCCCCGCCTTCAGCTGACAGAGAAGCTGACTTCTTCCTTGGTTTCGGGAAAAAAATAAGATACAATCTTCCATCTCAAAGATCAAGGTGTCATTCCATGGAAAATCGGATCGGGTTCCCGAGCGACAGGGGGAAGAGACGCAGGCTAAGGATTATCATCCCGGCCTATCCGGCATTCAACATTTACTCTCGCGTAGCCAAAGTGACGACAGCGCTGGGTCCGGTGAGTGTGGCTACTACCGTCCATGAGGTGGAAGGCTGGGATGTCGAGGTCGTTGATGAGAACAACTACCGGCGATCCGCGCCGATAGACGAATCGGGCATGCCGGACCATGAGGTCCTGCAGAAGCTGAGACCGGCAGATGTCGTGGGGTTTTATGGAGGGTTGACCAGCACGATCCCCAGGCTATATGAGCTGGCCCGGTTTTACAAGGAATGGGGCATCATGACGATTGCCGGTGGACAGCATTTCGTCGAAGAAAACATCGCGGAGGCCCTGCATAACGGGGTCGATGTGGTTGTGATGGGGGAAGGGGAAGAGACGATCAAAGAACTCCTGTTGGCTTTCGCAGGGAAACTTCCCAAGAGCGAAATTGCCGGTATTGCTTACCTGGAGGAGGGCCAGCTGATCGAGACCCAAGAGCGGGAGCCTTTAAGGGACTTTGACAAGCTGCCCATCCCTGACTTCTCTTTGGTGCGTTACGCCAAGATTAAGATTTACCCGGTGGGCCGTGTTCGTGGATGCGGAATGGATTGTGAGTTTTGTACCGTCAAGGGAAAAGCGCGGTACGCCACACCGGAACGCCTGATGGAGCAAATCGCTTCCCTGTTTGAAACGCGCGGAGCCAAGCGCTTCTTCATTGTCGATGATCTTTTTGGTCAGGACAGGCTGGAGACGATTCGGCTCTGCCAATTGCTCAAAGAGTACCAGAAGACGGTCAAGAAGCGATTTAAGATAACGGTCCAGATCCGGCTGGACAAAGCCAAGGATGCCGAATTGCTCCGGAACATGCGGGAGGCACGAATCAACCAGGTGGCCATCGGATTCGAATCTCCCATCGGGGAGGAGCTAAAGGCCATGGACAAGCGGCTGAAGCCCGAAGAAATGATCTCTCTGTCCCGATTGTATTACAAGACGGGCTTTTGGGTCCATGGGATGTTCATTTTCGGGTACCCCCTTGCCGCAGGGGTGAATTTCCGAATGTCAGCCAAAGAACGGATCCGACATTTCCGCAGGTTCATCCAGAGGGCCCGGCTTAGTACGGTACAGGTTTTGTTGCCTGTTCCCTTGCCCGGCACGGAACTGACCCACAGGCTTCAGCAGCAGAACAGAATCTATTCAAAAGATTATCTCGGGTGGGAGTACTACGACGGGAACTTTCCGCTCTTTGTTCCTGACGAACCCATGACTCCAGAGGAAATGCACGCTTCCATGCGTCTCATCATGGGACGGTTCTATCGATTCAAGCATATGTTTCATATCGGGATCAACATCCTCTCGTTCCCGGTACTCTTCTTTTGCCTCCACAACCTTAGGGCAGGATGGAGGAAGTGGTACCGGACCTGGACGAACAACGTGACGAGATTCGGCGGGTGGTTAATCCTGCGCAGATGGACAAGCGAATTCAAGAAAGATAACTTCTCCAGCAAGCTTACGGAAGCCAAAAAGCTTCTTGCCCATTTATAACCCTGCATTTGGGGAATAAGGCCGTCCAAGCAATATTAAGAAAACCCAAGATAAGCGATTTATCACAGCGCAGCATATCCGCAACCGAAAGAAAACCTATAACCTGAAACTGTCTATGGCCAGCCGGCCACCATGGAACTACTGAAATCCCCCTTAGCCCCCCTTTGGTAAAGGGGGGGTTGGGGGGCTTTCTGAATAAATTTTGCTTAGCGGAATTTCGAGAGTTTGCAAGTTAGTAATAAGAGGGCACAGGGGAAAGTTAAAATAAGTCACGGCAATAAACTCCTTTTTGCATTGGAACGGAGGGGGTTATGAATGATTGGATATGCGTATCTGTAATCGGGCGCGACCGGCCCGGAATCGTGGCCAGCGTATCCAAGGTTCTCTACCAGAATCGCTGTAACATTGAAGATCTTTCCCAGACAGCAATTCGGGGGCAGTTTGCCATGATCCTCATTGCTTCAACCTTAAAGGAGGATGTGCTGGTCGGATTGAAGAGGGATTTTCAAGAATTGGCTAAGGGTCTGAACCTGGACATTAATCTGAAGAAAATTAGGCCAGAAGAATTAGCTCCCTATGAGGCCGGAGAGACCGAGCCTTTTATTATCACGGTCCAAGGAGAAGATCGGCCTGGTCTCGTTTACGGGATCAGTGAGATTCTGGCGGAGAGGTCCATCAACATCACCAACCTGGATGCTCGAGTGGCCCTTGTTGGGGGGAAGCAGGAGTATATCCAGCTCTTCGAGGTTGACATTCCCAAGGAAGTCGATTACGGCCTTATCCAGGAAAAGCTGCGGAAGCGCGGGCAGGAGATGGAGGTGGCTGTAGATTTGCAGCACCGGGATATTTTCCGAGCGATAAACCGAATATAGAAAGCGTTCAAGGGGCCAAGTGAAGGGCCTTCGAAGATATTCAAACTTGAACCTTTGTATAGCTTTTACGCCATTATTCGCAACCCTCTGGGAAAGGGATGGCAAATATGAATAGGGAAAGGATAAGACCATGCTCAGCTCTGAAGAAATCATCCGTACGGTGGAGATGCTGAAAAATGAAAACCTGGACGTGCGCACCGTAACCCTCGGGATCAGCCTGAGGGATTGCGTCAGTGCTGCTACTGGAGACCTTTGCGCCCGGATTCGCCGAAAAATACAGTATCATGCCCAAAACCTGGTTTCTACCTGCGATCGTGTCTCCAAAAAGTATGGTATTCCCATCGTGAACAAACGTCTGGCCGTAACACCCATGGCCGCCGTTGCCGAGAGCCTGGAGCGAGAGGATTACCTGACCGTAGCCAGAACCCTCGATCAGGCTGCTGAAGAAGTTGGGGTAAATTTTATTGGCGGGTACTCTGCCTTGGTACAGAAAGGATTCACCAAGGGAGACCGTATTCTGATAGACACTATCCCTGAAGTCCTCTCCTCTACGGAGAGGGTCTGCGCTTCCGTAAATGTAGCTTCTACACGCGCGGGGATTAACATGGATGCCGTATTGCTCATGGGACGGGCAATAAAGGAGACTTCTCTGCGCACTGCGGAGCGCGATGGGTTTGGTTGTGCCAAGTTAGTCGTCTTTGCCAACATGCCGGAGGACAACCCCTTCATGGCTGGAGCTTACCTGGGCTATGGAGAGCCAGAGTGCGTGATCAACGTGGGGGTTAGTGGGCCAGGGGTGGTAAAGAAGGAGCTGGAGCGAGCAATCCAATCTGGGAAGAAATTAACCCTGGGAGACCTTTCGGAGATCATCAAGAAAACGAGCTTTCGAGTAACACGGGTGGGTGAACTTATTGCCAGAGAAGTGGCTCAATCCCTCGATGTGAGTTTTGGTATCGTGGACCTCTCCTTGGCCCCTACGCCTACAGTCGGGGACAGCGTGGGAGAGATTCTTCAGTGTCTGGGTCTCCATTCAATCGGTGTGCCTGGCTCAACGGCTGCCCTGGCTCTGTTGAATGATGCCGTGAAAAAGGGAGGAGCTTTCGCCTCCTCTTCAATCGGCGGGCTTTCCGGGGCTTTTATCCCGGTGAGTGAGGATCTGAAGCTTTCCGAAGCGGCTCATCGAGGCTATTTATCCCTGGAAAAACTGGAGGCGATGACTGCCGTGTGCTCTGTGGGCCTGGATATGATTGCCATCCCGGGTAAAGTGGATGCTGATACCGTCGCCGCAATCTTGGCGGATGAAATGGCCATCGGAGTGATCAACCATAAAACCACCGCTGTCCGCCTGATTCCGGTCCCGGGAAAAGATGTAGGGGAGAAAGCTATTTTCGGAGGCCTTTTTGGAGAGGCTTATATCATGGAAGTGAGGAACGGGAATCGTTCCTCGCCCTTTGTGAGGTACGGAGGAAGAATTCCCGCACCCATCACCAGCATAAACAACTAAAATAAAGTGCCAGGGTCAGTGATTAGTGTCAGTTTTAAAAAAGTATTTTCACTGACATTCACACTGACACCAATTCGACAGTGCCCCTATCTTGTTTTCTGCAGATGCAAGGCCTCTTCATCCAAGATCAAATACACGGTCGATCCTTTTTGCCGAAACTGCTTGGGGTTAGGCTCATCCACCTGGATTTGATTTCCGCCGGCAATCTCTACCCAATAGCGGGCCAGCGAGCCCAGGAAAGAGACCTCCTGCACTCTTCCTGATAACCCCTTTTCTTCTCCTTCTGCGGCAAAACGGATCATCTCCGGCCTTAATACTAACCAAACTTTTTCGCCAGGCTTATACCCATCTGCAAATCGAAGCGAAATTATGATTCCCTGCATCTTGATCTTTATTGCCTTTTGGCCAACCTCCTGCACTTCGCCCTCTAAAAAATTTGTGATGCCGATGAAGTCGGAGACAAATGGGGTCCGAGGCCGGCGGTAGATTTCCAACGGCGTGCCCGTCTGTTCTATTTTTCCCTTATTGATAATGACAATGGTATGGGAGATGGACATGGCCTCTTCCTGGTCATGAGTAACGTAGATCGTGGTGATGCCCAGCCTCTCCTGGAGAGCGCGAATTTCTCCGCGCATGTAAACCCGGAGTTTGGCGTCCAGATTGCTCAGGGGTTCATCGAAAAGCAAGACCTTGGGCTCGTTGACTAAAACACGGGCGATGGCTACCCGCTGCTGCTGTCCACCACTGAGCTGATTGGGACTGCGGTCCTCCAGGCCAGAAAGCTGAAGAAGGGCCAGAGCTTGAGCCACCTTCTCTTGAATCGATCTGGCGGGTAATTTCTTAATTTTCAACCCATAGGCCACATTTTCGAAAACGGTCATGTGGGGAAAGAGGGCATAGTTCTGGAATACTGTCCCTGTGGGTCTCTTGTATGGCGGCAGGTCATTGACCCTTTGACCATCAATGAGTACATCGCCCTGCTCCGGCTCATAAAATCCGGCGACACACCGCAAGACGGTTGTTTTGCCGCAGCCGCTGGGACCCAGGAGGGTGGTAAGCTTCCCAGGGGGAAAATCGAAGCTGAAATCATTTACCGCCACGACCTGGTTTTCTCCCTTTCCAAACCTTTTGGTCAAGTGCTGCAGAGATACCGAAATCCCAGTATCTTGGCTGACTTTTTCTTCCATCAATTTATATCCCTGCGGGTTATATCTTGAGCCTAGATTCAAGATCCAAAAAACTAAATATTTGATGAAATTGCCAAAAGTCAAAATTTCCTCATTTGGTCATTCCTTCCATGTTGAAAGTCAAGTTAGGATATTTGAATTTGAAATTTTGACATTGGATTTTTCTCTGCGCCCTCTGTATTACTAACTTGCAAACTCTCGAAATTTTGTTAAGCAAAAAATCTGCCCCCCACCCTTACCCTCCCCCTCGAGGGGGGAGGGTAGGGAGGGGGTGGATTTGGTTGCGGCTAAGCTGCGGTGCGTTCTCTGTGGTGTAATTTCTTTTCACATGCGGAACATGGAAGCTGTCGCTCCCGTTGCTCGGTAGATCGACACCAGGACGATCACTACAATAGCCATGAGCAAACTGGACATGGCTGCCGCTCCTCCGAGCGCCCCAGCTTCTACCATGTTAAAAATGTCCACGGCCATCACCCTCCACTTGGGGGTTACAAGAAAGATCGTGGAGGTCAATTCCGTGATCGCCCGAATGAAAGCGAAGGTGATGCCGGCGATAAAGGCCGGCTTCATCAGCGGCAGCACAATTTTGCGGAGGGTGGTAAACCAGCGAGCGCCCAGGTCTGCCGAGGCCTCCTCGATGGCCACGTCAATCTGCTTCAAGGTGGAAACCCCGGAGCGCAGGCCAAAAGGCATGCGGCGGATGCAATAATCCAGAACGATGATGAAGGCCGTTCCCGTTAGGATCAGAGGAGCTTTGTTGAAAGCCACTACAAATCCAAGTCCCATCATGGTTCCGGGAACGGCATAGGGGAGAGTTCCTAAGAAGTCCATCACCTTCTGACCTAAAAAATTCCGCCGAACCAGAAGATAAGCAATCAAGAGCCCCAAGAGCGTGGCCAATAGGGCCCCAATGGATGAAAGGATCAAGCTGTTCGTGATAGAGCGCAGAGTGTTGGCAAAAACAAGCCGGTAGTGATTAAGGGTGAATGAGCTATCTACCCCCCAAACTTTAGAGAACCCACCGAAGAGGATCACAAGATAGGTGATCAGAATGATCACGGATAGAAGAAGGCAAAACCCCAAGATCGGGCCCTTAATCTTCCAGGGAGTTTTCTGTATCTCGGCGTGACCTGGTGCACCGGTGATGGTGACATAAGATCTTTTTGACCGGTACCAGTTCTGGAAGTAAAAAAGCAGAAAAGAAGGAATCAAGAGGATCACGCTCAAAGTTGTTCCCATGCCCCAGTCCATAACCCCCAGAGTCTGGATCACTGATTCTACTGCGAGCACGGAGATTCCCCCCCCGAGCAAAGCCGGAGCCCCGAAGGCGCTGAGGTTGGTCATGAAGACCATTAGGGTGGCCGCCAGGATCGCCGGAGTGATCAGCGGCAGGGTCACGGTGCGCAAGACTGTCAAAGGATTTGCTCCCAGGTCCTGGGCCGAATCCTCCAGAGTGCTGTCCAGACCGCTGAAAGCCGCCGAAATTATCAGGTAGGCGAGAGGGAAGGTAGTAAGGATTTCAGAGAGGATTACGCCATGGTAGCCATAGATGATGAATTTAATTCCCAGCCATTGATCCAGGAAAACATTGACGACCCCATTTCTTCCTAAAAGGAGGATGAGGGCAAAGGCATTGATGAAGGGGGGAGTGATCATGGGCAGGATGGCTGTGACCATGAAGAGCGACTTAAGGGGGATGTCCGTCCGGGTCATCCCGTAGGCAAAGATCATTCCGACGATGACTGCCCCCCCGGTAGCGATCACGGAGATGAATAGGGTGTTGTAGAACACCTGGCGAAAGTATTCGCTCTTGACGAATTGGATGTAGTTGGCCGGCCCGATAAATTTGCCGGCCTCATTCAAGGCACTTTCCCGAAAGACGGCGTACAGAGGGTAGGCCACGAAATAAAACAAGACTCCAAAAATCAGAAGGGTGATGATAAGAACGGCAGGTTCTTTCCTTAGCTGTTTCATTTCTAAAAAGCAGTGTCAGTGTCTTCACTGACACTGTTTTTATGTGGTTTTCTTTCCCATGGCCACTTTCATATTGAACTCGTTGAGGAGCTCCTTTTTGAACTTTGATCCCCACTTGTAGTCGTCCTTAAAGATCCTTATCTCTTTCAGGGGAATGGCCCCTTTGGGTGGATCCACGTCTGGCCGCACAGAATAGTTTCCCAGAGTAGCAGCCAGCTCCTGAGCTTTTTGGGAGAGGATAAACTCCATAAACTTCTTGGCTCCGTCCATATTAGGGGCGTTGGCTACGATGGCCGTGCAGGAAGGCTCGGCAAAAGTGGGAGCGGGAGTGGTGAAAGAAATGGGATACCCCTCGCTGGCCAACTGGAAAACCCGGTCATAAAAGGTGATGCAGACGGGAAATTCTCCGGTAGCCACAAATTTCGCCGGGGCGCTGCCGCTGCGGGTGTACTGGGACATATTTTGGTTCAGCTTGATCAGGTATTCCCACCCTTTCTGCGATTGAATCCCTATTTCTCCTTTCTCGCGGTAAAGCTGGATGATCGTGACCAGAAAGGCGTAGCCCGTTCCGCTGGCCGCTGGATGGGGCATAATAATCTTGTCTTTCCACTTGGCGTTCAGGAGATCGTCGTAGCTCTTGGGTGGTTCCACCCCCATCTTCTTAAACATGCTCACGTTGTAGGCGATGACCAAGGGATACATAGTTGTCCCGGTAAATGTGAGCTCATCGGGGTAGGCGTATTGAGGAAGGACATATTTGGCATTGGCGGGTTTGTAAGGCGCGATCAGCCCTTCCTCTTTGGCTTTGTCCAAGATCTCTGCCCGGACCGAATGCCAGACATCGGCCTGCGGCCTGGCTTTCTCCACTTTCAGGCGGGCGTAGATTTCCCCAGTGGAAATGTTTATGGACTCCATCTTGATCCCCGTCTCTTTTCCGAACATCTCCCCGAACTTTTGCATGATTTCGTCTTTCCATGGAGAATATACCAGGATTTTCCCGCCAGCGAAGGATGGGGTTGAAAATACCAGAAGGACAAAACAGACGAAACCAACCCATCTTAGGTTGCGAACTTTAAACATCTTCATCTTCCTCCTTTTTAATTGCTGATTGGGTGATCAGGGGATGGAGTGAAACTACTTGCGTTTTTTCGCCCTATCACCCTATCTCTTCACAATTCTTTCATCGCAGTATTTTAAGCATCGCCTCCAATGGCAGAGTGTTGATCACGTCTTTAGCCTCCACCCAGCCGCGCCGGGCGGTGAAAATTCCAAACTTCATGAGCTCCATTTGCATGACGCTGTGCGCATCCGTTGAGATGACCAGTTTTGCGCCCATCTCCTTGCCCAGGCGTGCATCTACATCTCGCAAATCCAGCCGGTCCGGGTAAGCATTCACCTCCAGGACCACTCCCTCATCGAGGGCTGCCTGGAAGACTTCCTTCAGGTTCACTTTGTACGCTTCCCTCTCCAGGATCAACCTTCCAGTAGGATGGGCCAGGATATTTACGTTTGGGTTTTTCATAGCTTTGATGATCCGCCTGGTCATCTCCTTTTCTTCCATGTTAAAGCGGGAGTGCACAGAAGCAATGACCACCTGGCATTCTTTCAGGATGTCG
>Ga0315312_1001897_pt1 | contig 15352 bp, 15 predicted proteins | sample TDP7_MG_FD_203629 | JGI IMG/M metagenome (GOLD analysis project Ga0315312, IMG submission 203629) | Freshwater sediment microbial communities from Lake Towuti, South Sulawesi, Indonesia - TDP7 | ecosystem: Environmental > Aquatic > Freshwater > Lake > Sediment | place: Indonesia: South Sulawesi... | reverse complement strand
AGCCGACTGTTGGTCTGATATGCCCCTTAAGTACTTGCCCCAGTTAAGTTGTTTGTGAAGTTAACAGAAGGGTTCGGAGCATGGGGTCTTTGACTCTGTAAACCTTTTCTTCTTCATCTATCAACGTTCCGGCCTTTAGACTCTCTAGGATATTATAGACTGTTGCATCATAGATCGGATAGTCATGTAGAGTGCTCTTGCTCTGTTTTGGCCGCGTCAAAGAATCATCTCTATAGAATATCTGGAACTATCTTTAAGCACTCCAAGGCATAAATCAATTATTGGAAATGCGTTCAGATTGAGTGGAGAGAAATGAAGGTATTTCTGGCGCCCGGTTTCTATAAGAACATTAAGAGAAGTGTAATGAACGGCGTGAATGTTAAGGAATTGGACATTCGGGATTCTTCGCTTAAGGAAAAGATTCTCAAACGATATGATACAGGCGTCGTTAAGCTATGGGCTTTGAAAAGCTCGCTTCGTGACCGCTGGACATCCATTGATGAAGGTGACCATGTGCTATTTTATCATGCGGGTAAGCTGATTGACGCTGGCAAGGTAGGCTTCAAGTATCCTTCAGCAGATGAGCCTGAGCAGGTGGAGAGCGGTAATCGTCTGGCTGAGAGTGTCTGGGGAAGGGATGTCGACGGTAAGACATGGCCCTACCTATTCTTTCTAGAAGAAGTTAGGGAGATGGACCTTCCTTTATCGAAACTTAACGAGTTGGCTGGATACCGCATGAAGGCTGTGGTTGGATTCATGAAAGTGCGGGAGGAAAAAGCTTTGAGAGTCGTCGAGTATCTGCCAAAGGCCTATGTTAAACCTTCCGTTGAGCCGACGCCCAAACCGCCACTATCGATTCAGCATGATCAGATGGTCGACGCTATCTATTCTCTTGGCGAGTTAATCGGATATAAGCCTGAGAAGAAGTGGAGGCATGAAAGATACGAGTTTGACGCTGTTTGGCATAAACCGCCTAGAATTGGACCTAAGTACGTGTTTGAAGTACACTTGAAGGGAAGTCTAGAGGCAGCCTTGTTAAGGCTTAAGCATGCTCATGACCTATGGGAGTCCCAAATATTCCTGATCTCAACGGAAGATCAGCTTAAAGAAGCTCAAACCAAGTTTCTAGGCGAACTTCACGAAATTAGGGATAAGGTAACTCTTCTAGATGTTAAGAGCGCCGAAGAGTTCTATGATTTCAAAGGCAAATATGAGTGGCTTGAAAGAAAGTTTGGGCTTAGACCCACATAATCAATAAAGCAGAAACATGAGCAAGAGAGATCAAAAAACGAGTGGATTCAAGGTGATCTATCTGGTTAGGCATCTGTGATTACTGCGGCGCTGGCGTGCTTCGGTAGTGATGCCTCATTAGTGTCGTCTACCGTCTGCACGAACTGCACCATTTGGGATGACAAGTGTTAGTCGAAATGCCCGGGAAACCTTGGGAGCGGTCCGTATCGCATTCTTCTCCGAATCAAAGGACAATCATGATTGCTATCGTCACAGTCTTGACAAGCTTCGTAGAAAATTCCAGGGCTCTGAAACTCATTCTCTTTGTAGATTCTTTTTAGCCGTTGAATCTCTTTGACGTAGTCTGACGTCACGTCTCTTCGATCGTCGATATGCTCTATCCATCGCTGAAGATAGAGTCTCCATTTGTGGTTCTCGGTCGAAAAACAAGATCGGTATGCCATGGTCTTCTCCAAAAGCGAAGTTATGTTGACACAGTCAACAACAGATAAGAACTTAGCCTTCGACGCCTTGATGACCGGTGCGTCCCGACACATTTCGTCACAGTCGGAATCTATGACATAGTATCCAGTCACAAGTGACTGGGAATCACCATTCAACCTCAAGAAGCGCGTCCTAAAAAGTATCCTAATGTCTTTGTATTTGCCGATCCTTCTGGCAATACCTTCTCTTACAGTAGGTTGGCAATTGATATATTCAAGAGTCTCAAAATGAGGATCATATTGTATTCCTGCCTGTACATGAAAGTTGGATGGATTGCACAGCAGGATATCTCTGAGTACCAAATGTCGCTTCCTAACTATTTTACAATACGAAGGGAATTCCGGGAGACTGTAATAGGGCACGCATACTGCATAGCTCAAGATACATTCCCAGCAAATTCGTCATGGGTATCACTGATTACGCGCATATTCTGGGAATTTCTGGTGTGTAAACTGGACAAGGTCCCTCAGTGCCATTCCGTCGTATGTGTGCTTGACTTTCTTTACTGCCTCATAGATGTCCTTCAGATCCTCATTCTGAATCAAACCCTCGACGTCGTGCACCCCTTTGGACGTCAATTTGAACTTTCGATAAATTCCGCCTTGAGCTGTCTCATACGTCTGCTCTTCAACAAGTCCTTTGCTTTTGAGTAGATTGATGTCGAAATACAGTTGCCGACTGAATGGCCCGTAGTGGTAGGGCATAAAGCCGTATTTTCTCTTTATTCCCCTGTCTCTCAGCTCTTTTTGGGCTAGAAAGACTTCCTTTTGCAGACGAGTCTTTCCTATGATAGGAGAATTCGGAGTTCCTGATGGTGTTGGTGCGTATAACAACATTTTAAGTATGTCTATCCTTGTGACCTCAGTGCCCAATATAATTCACTGATAGAACAACATCACTTTTTCAGTCTATATAAGCTTGACCGCCCTTTTTTCCCCACGGTCTCAATTTGCCTATTTGCAAGAAGAGATGAAAGCCAAGGATTCGCAGAACACGACTGCATTCTTAATGCTTTTGCTATTTCGGATATAGTGGCCGACTTTGGGTATATCTTCTCCAAGTATTCTACTATTTTGTCTGCAAGCTTAGTTTGACGTTCCATTGGGCATCTCGTGTAAGTTTGCTTCGAAGCACTTATAAAGTTGGCTTATCTCTCTGATTGAATGTTCAAGGGACTGGAGATGTGAAATCCTCACATAAAGAATACCCCCTAAAAGATTTGACGTTGGAGATCACCAACTACTGTATTCTGAACTGCATCCACTGCTCATCGGAGTCAACCCGCGAGGCCTCGGAACTTGGGCTTCCTTTGAAAACGATTAAGACGGTGATAAACGATTTCAAGAAACTGGGTGGCAGGAGAATTGAGATTTCAGGTGGCGAACCTCTATGTCACAAGGAATTGCCGCAAATCATAAGGCATGCCAAGCAACTTGGACTTGAGACTTATTTGTTTTCCTGCGGAGTTTTTGATCCTTCACAGCTTGAAGAGGATGTAGATGGTCTTGAAGAGAAAGTTAAGGAGTTAAAGAGACTAGGAATAGACAAGGTCTTCGTAAGCCTTCATGGATCAAACGAAGAGTATCATAACCAGATATCGCAGAAACCGTCATTCAGACTCACGACCAAGTTCATAAGAGAACTAGTGAAACAGCAAATCTTCGTCGGTGTGCACTTCGTTCCCGTCCACATCAACTTTGATAATATAGACGACGTCATTCAATACTGCTCATATTTAGGAGTAAAAGAAGTGGGGATACTAAGATTCGTTCCGCAAGGGCGAGGTAAGGAAAATGAAGATGTTTTGAGACTTTCAACAGAGCAGACATTGGAACTAGCTTCTTTGCTCAGTAAAGAAATTGGGAAAAAAAGCATAGTTAGAGTCGGATCCCATCTCGATTTTACATTCTTCTTCAAGAAGCGTCGCAAACCAAAAAGTTGCACTGCGGGCATCTCAAAATGTCTCATAACCTCGAAAGGTCAGGTAATCCCCTGTGCCGTCTTCAAGGGACTAGATGACTTCTTGGCCGGGAATGTTAAAGAGACTAGCCTAGAGGATATCTGGAGAAACTCGGGAGTTTTTAAGAAACTAAGAGAGTTCGACCCGAAAAGAATGAAAGGACCGTGCAAAAAGTGCGAATATTTAGATCGCTGTCGAGGAAGATGCCCTGCACAAAGATATTACAAATGGACGAATCTCTACATGGGTCCTGACCCATATTGTCCGAAGGAAGCGTTGACAGTGCAGGCAACAATGAATCCATAGAATGATTAGGTGGAATTCATTGCAAGAAAGAAAAATTGCATTTGTGAATGTTGGCGCAAATTCAACCCATGGGAACCTTAGAAGCCCAATATTCGAAGACAGTACGTTTGAATTCGTCCCAATACCTGATCCTATTCTGGACATGGCCAGTCGCGATATCGGTATCAGATACGAGAACCTGAAAGCTTTCAATGGAACCGCATTCGACGAGTTCATTCCCTCGAAGCATCTGACAGAATTTGCTCATGCCGATCCAGACTTTCTGCACTTTACATACGGAGACTATCCAGATCAAAGTCCAAGAGCTTCAAATCTGAAAAAGCTCGTTCCCGGGGACTACTTGATATTCCTTTCTAGACTGGTTCCATGGATCGACGAACATTTCTCAGGACGAGGAGGCTTTTATTTGATAGGTCTTTTCGAGATTGGCAAGATCTTTAAGAATATCATCAATCAGCCCGAAGAAGAGATTCTCGAACAAATTGAGACAAATGCTCACATAATTCGAGGGAGATGTGACCCGCTGCTGTACGATGGATTTTGGATATTTAAAGGCACTATGAAATCAAGACGTTTCAAGAAAGCTATTCCATTGGACAAAGCCAAGGTGGAAATGTTTGGCTTCCTCGATAGGTATGGGCGTAACTGGAACTGGAGGAAGTTTTCCTCGGATGTCGCTGCAATAGGTTCCTATTTGAGGTCGGTTAAGGTTATCGGAGACCCGGCTCAGGTGAATAAGATCCTACGAATCTGTAATCAGAAGTGAGGCAAGCAGATAGAGGTGGGAGGAGGTTCTCTATTTTGATGGTTGTTGTATGTGGGAGCTATGGTGACATGAAACGCTTCTTAGAAGTGTTGGAACAGTGCAGGCAGAAGTATGGTGAACCAAATGTGTTCCCAAACGAAGAACATCTGAAAAGATCTGAACCTTGCATCGAAGCTCATCACGGATACAAACATGAAACAGGCGAAACCATCGCGATGAGATCGGAACTTATGAAGATCTATTTCGACCAGATCGACCACGCTGATTTAGTGGTAATAATGAATGAGAAGAAGGGAAAGGAATATTACGGTATTGGAACCACTGTCGAACTCGGATATGCATTCGCGAAAAGCAAGAGAATATGCTTTACAAGAAAACCTATGAATCCAAATATTCTCAGTCTCCTAATGGTAACCGAGAGACAGTTCGATGAAAATATCCTTGAGGAGACCTGATGGATTACACAGCAGGATATCTCTGGGTACCAGATACTTCTTCTTAACTATCTCACAATATGAGAGGAATTCCGGAAGACTGTAGTATGGTACAATATGAATAGCTCGACGTACGCTCAGACTTTCAATCAAGTTTGTATGAGTCTACCTAATTATTTTGCCCGTTTAGGACACATCCTATACTCACAAAATATAATCGTGTGCAGTGATAGGATTAATCGTCCACCAAATATAAGTTCAGTTAAACAAGCTACTGAAATATTCGCTGATTGGCTTGATCTCCGTTTGTGCTATCCGCGCCAATTGAAGTGCCTCATCTTTCTTGATGTCCCTTCCTTCTGAAAGGAATTCCTTGAATATAGCTAAGTGAGGTCTGAAGCCGGATTCCCTTGGAAGAACTCGTTTAATCTTTCGGAAAATCCCTTCTGCATCTGTCTTGTCTGGCAGCTTCATAGGAACATCGGGGGCATTCTTGGGATGGGGGTTAGGAACTTTCACTAATGTGATCTCGTAGTTGTTGAACGCAAGCTCCTTGAGAATCCGTGAAACCTCCGGTAAGTCTGGTTTCTTTTTTATGATGGCGCGGAAAGTGTCTTTGTGCTCTATGTTGAAACCGATTCCTGAGCGAATGAACGGTGCTTTCGAGTTCGGGTCGAACCATGCGTTAATTTGAATATGAAATTTGGGGACGAGTTCCTTGGCAACGTATATTCCACCATACCTTGTTGTTCCATACTTTATCGGAGGACCGAAAATTTCGAGAAACACGAGAGGAGGCAGCAACCTCCGCAACACCTGTTCATTGTACTGATTCCTGTCGAAGCGCTTCCTAGGTTCAGGCTTATTCTGTTCCTTGACATTGCCTGACTTATCCACCGAAAGCCAGCCGAGACCGAGATCGGAAAGGACCGATTCGCGATGCTTTCCTATCCCACCACTCTCAACCGCGATATACACTTCGTCGAAGAGAACTTGGTAGTTAATGGCTTGGCCTAGTGCATGGTCGATACTTCTTGCGGGAGAATCGGGAATCAGTTTTGCTTCCACGGCTTTTGTTGCGATACGGCCTTCAACATTCCAGTTGAACCCAACAACGTCCACACGCATATCCTCGTTGTCCATTGAAATGCCAAATTCATCACTGCCATGAAAGCGACCGCCGTTTTGCTTTCGTATAGCGATTACAGGTAAATTCCATTGTCTTTCAAAATAATCGACCACAGGCTTAACGAGCTTGATGTACTCTTGACCCCTATCTGGCCGTTTGTTCGTCGGACGCTTCCCAGTTCGGAACCCTCTGTGATTCATTGCAAGCCTCAGATTGCATTTCGAAGGCTGTCATATTTTTGTATTACTTTCTTCTTCCGTGAGATCAAGCCCCTGATGAAGCGCTGACTTTTTCACATGCCTCTCCATTTCTTCTAGATCTGACATGGTCATCTCGTACGCGCTGTCTACATACTCAGAGTTCCACATTCCTGACCGCTGAACATTCTGGCTGTATGCCCGAAGGCCCAGCCAACTTTGCGAGGGCCCGCATTCATGGCATTTTGCGAGGGTTGCGATTAGTTTCTTCTCCATCTCGTTTCTCTCGTTCATAGCTATGATCTCGATGCATCTGAACCTGAAAGCCGTCTTGAGAAGCCTGGTCACCTCGTCTTCTAAAGGTCTACAGAGTTCGCATGTCCTTCCGCCATGCTTCTCCCAGTGGCCTTCTCCTGGGCTTGGTAGAAGACATGGATGGTTGGGGTCCCTTCTTCTGAGGATGGCGCCGCCCAATAGTCTTCTGAAGACGCTGCCGTTCTTCTTTTCTGGGTAGTCTATCTCCCCATAGTGTTCTCTAAGCCTGGTTACCAGGCGGTCTTGAGATCGAGGATGGTTTCCAACTCTCACTATTCTTAGTTTTCCCGTATGAGCGCAGATTTCCCCTTGCTCATAGAAGAAGTATAAGCCGTTGCGCGGAAGAGCTGAACTTGGGCTTGAATACTTAGGAAGCTCCTCAAGGATATGATGGATCTTCTCACAAGCAGGAGTTTCCTTATCGCGCATCGTTCACTCTTCCCAAACATATTTCTATTCATTTACATCGATCTTAAACTTGTTGAACCGTGGATTCGCCTTGGTGATAACGTCGAATTCATTTTCAAGGAACTGATCCCATACGATTTCTTAGAAACCCGTCTACGCAAGTTGACACGAGCAAAACTTTATCACTTTTGCAACCCAACTTTTATTGGATGTTTTCATGTCTATGTCGTTTCGTGATGAACAGCAACTCCAGCGCATGTACGGTCTACGTAAGACTAAACAATTGCGCTTGGCTATTAAGCATGGAAAAGTCGAGGCACTGATATGGCTAATGGACAAGACGTGTCTACATGCAACGAATGTAAGAACGCGACTTAGAACGTTAAGAGTCTTTGTCAACATATTAGAAAATTTTCTGAAGTCAAGATCTGCTCAAGAGAAGGAAACTCTCGGGAAGAAACTAGCCGAATACCGACGTATGATCGGAAAACTTAGACGGAAATGTTCTGGGATCTCTTCCAGAAGGCATTGGGACAGTAGCTACTATCTTTATCGTGGCGGAATGCACGGCGCTACTCCTAGACGTTTCCAAAAGAGAGGTAGTCTCTTGGGCAGAACGAAAAGAAAACAAGGCACGACGAAATTACGGGTTCATAGAATACTCTTAAACTGAATAAGATTATCGATGAAATTCTATTCAATTTTTGCTAGGGATCTTCTGTAATTTATTAATCCACTCTTCTGATAGACCAAAAGCCCTTGCGCCATCTATGATGATCTGTTTATATTCTCTTGTAGGAGGCGTAAATCCTCTTTTCTTGTTTTCACATACAGTATACGTTATCACATTTTCGACTTTAGTACCATCTCTCAATTTTACTGACACAAGCATTTCACGATAACAATGGGGAGCGTCTTCTTTTTTATCAATAGTTCTCTTATCAATATCGCTAATATCGAACAAAACCCCTTCAACATGTTCTCCTAGAGCATGTTCTATATTAGCCGCACCTCCTCCCCCACTTTGGGAATAGTAATTAAAATCCAATCTAAAATCTCTGAGAATGCATACCTTTGGAGACTTGGACGCCAAATCAATTAAAGGTCTATGATATTTCATACAATATTCATTCAAATCTTTTTGATTCATGTTAGAACCGTAGGCAAAATAAAGAGCCATTTGTTTCAACTCTTTGTTTCTGTCGTATTTTTGGCATGTTATAAAAATAGAGGAATTAGCTTTCATACTTTGGTCTGTATCTATGCTATGACCATCGTTTCAAAATAATTTCGACGGCATCTTGACCTATTTCAAACCCATCGCGGATAACAGATTCCGCATCTCGTCTATGGCTATCAACATTTTGATCTTCTTCGGATAAACATTGTATTTGTTTTCAAGCCACTTCTAGAACGTTTTGATAGCGGTGAGATGATCCGAGGCGTAGACTAATCTAAGGAAAGTCATCAGGTGGCTTGCCTCAACATCCGCCGGGAAGATCAACATGACCCTGATCCATATCCGATGTGCCAAAATATACCCGTTATCAGAACTTCAACTTGGTCGCCTTACGATCTTTAGAATCGGCAACACCGGAATGCGTTCCGTGATCGCCTTTATCTTGTTCTGGATTTGCAAGGTTGCCTCTTGGATCCATTTGATTTCCTCCTCTTCTTTACTCCACATGTTTTCGTGAGTTCTTTTTTCACTTGCTTGGAGTTTTCTCAGGTTCTCTGTGGCGTTCAACACAGCGTTCACTCTTTCTTGAAACTCAGGACTCTGGAGGTATTGATAGATTTCTTCCATCTTGGAGATCTTTTCCCGTTCAGGGAGCCTCGATGTTGCTAGGGCTATCACACTTTCCCTAATCAGCGGCACCAGGTAACCCACTTTTGATGGATGGATAATCGGAATCTTGTTTTTCACGCAGAACATCTTTTCCTTTCCTGGGAAGGCCGTGCTGACCAAGATGACGTGGGGTGTGTTGTACTGGCTTCTGTATCGCATTGCCCTGTTCAAGTAGGTATTGCTCCAAGACTTAACGTTCTTGACTTCGTAAACTATTATACCGCATGGACGCCCCTGCCATCTCACAATTTGCTTTACATCTCCACCGGGCTCGCCCTTAGATACTCGTGTAACTACGTCATCTGGGAATTCTTTTCTGATAACGGAAAGCAGGTCCTCTTCGCCGGCCTCTCCCATTTCTTCTGGTGTCCTGCTTTCTAGCTCTCTTTGAAGATGGAACACGCGCTCCTGCAGTCGGATTATCCTCTTGCCACTCTTGAGTCTCTCACGTTTCGCGCCTTCAGCTAGACCCGTCTCGCGCGCTCTTGCTAAGGCTGATCTAGTCTTACGCAATTGGACCGTAAGTTCTGTCGTCCTCTCAGCAACCCTTCGGTCGGCCACTCTTTCAACTTCTTTGTCGAAGTTGGCGAGCTTTGATTCGATCTCGCTTTCTCTGGCCGACAACTGTTGCTCACGCTCTCTGAGACTGTTCACGATCTTGTCTCGTTCGCGTTCTACCGCATTGCGTACCTCAGCGTCAAATTTGCTGTAGAGAACCGTCCTCTCGCGTCCTAGGCGTGTTCCTTCGCTTCGAAGTCTAATTTCCTCCAATCGGAGCTGTTGTTTCTTCTTCCGGAGGCTAGCAGTTATATCTTCTCGGAACTTGGCGATAGCATTCCTGATCTGATCTTTGCTCTTCTTCTGGTACAGCTCTTTAGCATGTCGCAGTCGCATTCGTTCGGCCTTGATTCTTTCCCGTAGTTTCCTCTTTGCGATTCTGGCTACGTGGAGCAGTTCCTGTTCTTTTGTTCGAAGGCTTTGCATCTTTTTGGTGAGCTGTAGTTTTACTTGCCGTTCCAGCTCGGTTTTGATTTTTCGCTTGACCGCTTCGAATTGCTTTCTGCTAATGATGCTTCCGCAATAGGGGCATCTTTCAGACAAAACGTTCCCCGTATGTGAAAATATAACGCCTGTCTTATTATTCTTGCTAGAGAGCCCTTGACGAGAGTAAGTTAAGAATGCTTTTGTCGACCGTTGCTTGACGGGCTTCATCTCAGGAATACGATCGTTCGCAAATTGCTTGGAACAGTAGGGGATGAGGAAGTCTTGAGAGCAACTACAATTATAGTTTGACCTCTGCCCTTGACACTCCATCTTCTCGGACTGTCACGTCAATAATATTCGAAGCTTCTTCCTCGCAGATGTTGTAATGAGTAACCAAGATCATCTGTGAGAGCTGCCTAGAAGCCTCACCAATATGACTTGCAAGCTGAGGCAGATTCTCAGAATCAACGCCGTAAGTCGGCTCATCAAGGATCAAGAGAGATCGGAAACCCAGCGCGTCGAGCAAGGCTAAACGTACTGACGCGGCGAGGAGAGTTTGGTGTCCTCCTCCAACTCGTGTGGCTGGGATGGCTTCGGTTAGTCCTTTTGGATGGACCCATACGGTGTATTCGTCTGGGTCTATGATGATTGCACTGTAGATGTGTTGGTCTGTCATTGCTTTGTAATATTCGAGAGCTTTGAATTCGATGCGCTTCAGGAACTCCTTCCTTCTTGCTTCTACCCCTTGATCGAATCCTTGTGAGAGGCTATGCGCGAGATTTGCTCTAGCTATTCTTCGCGTTAGTTTACTGAGCAAGTCTGCAGATCTCCTCAGTCGTTCTTCGAGCTCGTCCTTGCTCTTCAGCTTCTCCCCAAGCATGTTTCGCTCTTCGTCGAGCTCTTTCTTCTTAGTAGCTAGTTCTTCAGGCTGTACAGGAAGTTGCTGGGCTACCTTGACCTTGAGTTCAGGATCTTCGGGCTGAAGAGGCAAGCCAAGCTTGGCTAGGCTATCTCTGATCGGGGATAGAAGTTTCTTGATCGTCTCTTCGAGGTGGCTGGCTGAATCGAGGTACCCCTTCAAGTCATCTTTCATTGAGTTGAGAGCTGAAATGTTGTTCTTGATGGTGACGACTTTTTCGTTCAGCTTGTCAAGCTCAGATTTCTTTCCTTCATAGCTCTCCTTTGCGTCAGCTTCTTGGGATTTGAATTTCTCTAGTTGAGCCTTGTCCTCCTTCAGGATCTTTCGAAGAATTGCAGGCTTCAAGTCTTGGCCACAGGTTGGGCATTTGGGAATCTTCTTACCAAGAAGTGCTTCATGTTCTTCAATCTGGCTCTTCAAGCCATCAGCCTTGCCCTTGAGGGTTGACCAAGCGCCTAGGAGCTCCTCCACTTCCTTGGCTAGACCATTCTTTTTTTCGGTCAGTCTTTCCAGTTGTTCCTTCCATTCGTTAATCTTGGGTCCAAGTTCGTCAGGCGATGATGTTCCTGCGTTCCTTAGCAGTTCCTGAATCCTCGCTTGTAGATCTCGGATCTGATTCCCCAGTTCCTCTTTCTTCTTGATTTGCTCCAGTAGTTCCATCAATTCTATGGATTCGCCTTTCTTAACTAGGTCGTCGAGTTTCCCGACCTCCCCTTGCATTCGCTCCACGTCGTTCTTAAGCTGCTCTATGTTCGAGCCTAGTTGAGGTATAATCAGCTTCTCGAGGTTCTGCGCTTCAGTGGCAGCGTCTCTCCCTTCGTACTTCTCAAGGCTCTTCTTGGCCTCGTCAAGCTGTTCTCGTAGTTCTCTGAGCAGAGTGATTCCTATCATGGAATCCATTTGCTCCTTGGGAGGTTCAAGGATTGCTATTAGCTTTCCCTGTCTAACATATACGAGGTTGAGGAATTTTCGAAGGCTTGCTCCCATTAACTCAGTGATCTTGGCTCGGAGATCCTCATCGCCCTCAATTTGCACTTCCTTGCCGTTAACTCGAAGTAGCCTCTCCTCAGTCCTATAGGCTCCTTTCCCATCAAGCCTACCTTTCCTTTCCACCTCAACGGTCTCGCTGGTTCGTGGGCTTCTGAATTTCACGTAGACAGCCATCTCTCCTGAGGCTGGCAATCTTGAAACTAGGAGTTTAGGCTTTACGTCAGGGGCTTCGCCGAAAAGGGCGAACACTAGGGCATCGAGGAGTGTGCTCTTGCCCGTAGAGTTTCTGCCTCTTATGAGGTTGAGGCCTGCGGAGAACTTCAACTCGGCTTCCTTATAGCCTTCGAAGTTTCTCAGCTTCAATTCTTCAATGACGGCGCTCAAATTTGAGCCTCCATCTTCTCTAAGATGTCAACCCAGCGAGTCACGAAGGGCGCCCTATCCGAGCCCGTAAGGAGCCCCGTCTTCTGACTAGCCTTCTCGTCAAGAGCCAAGCCGACTCCCTCGACCATCTTCGTCGCCTCCTGAGCTAGATCGCCCAGTGGCTTGAGGATCTCAGCGGCGAACTCAACGCCTCCCCCAAGGGTGGGGAGAACAACGGGTTGCCGCACGTTTTCGACTTGATTGACAAGCTCCACATGCAACAGCTCAGGTGAAGCCTCCCTTATCCTAGGAAGTTCCGATACGAGAGATTGCTCTATCGCGTATGGATCTTCGTCGGTTAAGCCGAGCAACACCAGTCGCAGTACGCCTTCGACGCCTGTCATCCGCAGGCTGGATGCGTAGCCGGTAGCTTCTTTCAAGGCGTTGTCGATGAACCACTTTGTACTTTTGACGGCCTCTTGGGAGGCCACCTTGATGCTGCGGATTTCGTGCAGCGGTTTGATCGGAACAAATCGAATCGATCCCTTTCCTTCAAGAATGCACACGCCGTAGGGGCCTTCGTCGGACAGGTCTACGGCCTCAGTCGCACCCGGGGTGAGGAGTACTGTTCCGTTTTCGTCTGCGGGCGCCTTTCTCGTATGATAGTGGCCTGCTATGACCATATCTGCCTCTAGGTCATCAAAGTCTTTAACAGTTAGGAAACTATGCTGAGGAACGCCGGGGGGAACCTGATGGTACCCTTCTATGAAATTGTGAACGACCAAGAGTTTTAGTTCGTTCTTGTTCGCGAGGATCTTTTTGACGGTCGGCTTGAGTTCTTCGAATCTTCGAGAGATGTAGGGGTGGTAGCCGACTCCCACTAAGCAAAGGCCATCGTGAACTTGAGCCTCTCCCTTGCCCTCGAGAGTCTCGTCACCGATGATTTTGAGGTATTTGGCTAATGGATGCTTGATGTAGTCTAGGGCGTTGCTTTCAGGTGCCCCGTCGTGATTTCCTCTGACCGCGAACATTATCACGTTCTTTCCTTGTTTTTCGCGAATTGAATCTGCTAGGCGCTGTAGCTCCTCTTTCACAAAGACGCTGTCTTCGGGCGTCATACTACGTTTCTCGAATACATCCCCTGCATGGACGAGGCAATCCACGCCTTCCTCAATGAATACATTGATGGCTTGAGTGAAGGAGTGCCTGTATGCTTTTCTCCTGAGTTCTCCTATTGCTCTTGGTATGCATCTTCCAATGTGCGTATCGGCGAATATGCCAATTTTCAACTCATTGGCCCCGCTACTTCTTGCCTAGCATTAGGTTGACCTTATTGTAGATGGCGTCCCTGATCAGCTTAGAGAGAGGTTGATTTTTCTCGGTCAGGAAGTAGTCTACGTTGGCTCTGGTGACTTTCTTTAGTCCGTTCTCCTTTGCCCACTTCACACATTCCTCGACAAGTTTGGGAACGATTTCCTTCTCCCTCCTTCGTGTCTCCTGTTCAAGTTTGAGCCTCGCCAAAGAATTCACCTTCTCGACTTTCAATTCGATTTTGGGATCTCTAGGAAAGACATGTGTTTCAACTCCTTTTAATTGCCAAAAGAGGCTGGTGGCACTGTAGGAGAATCGTTGCTCTTCTCTAGGGAATTCCTTTTTCATGAATTCTACGAGCTCACTGGCCAACTCTTCCTCCGACTTTTTCGTGAAATCGGAGACACCCTCGCCCTCCACGCGCCTCCACTTCTCTCTAGCCAAGAATTCGACTCTCTGTATTTTGATTCTGATCTGAGGGTCATCAACGAAGATGTCTCTCACTCCTTTCGATTCCCAGAACGCTCGTGTAGCTTCATGCGGCGGACTAGAGTATGACATCTTGGCCTCGGGAAACTCCTTCTCGATGAAGGCGACAAGTTCGTCAGCTAACTGCTCAGACGGCTTTGTCTTTATTTCCTCAGAAACCTGGTGGGCTATAATGCCATATCGCTCTAGCAGCGAGGGTTTAGGTCCTTCCTCCCTAACGCCTGAAGGTGCGTACTCCTCCATTCTCAGGGCGTACTTCTCCCACCAGTCAGTAACCTGTGAGAAACCGTATTTGACTCCGTCTTTGAACCAAAATAGACTCAAATGGCCAACCTTGCCTACGTGCTCCTTGAGTTCCGTCAATGTTTCGGTGGGCTTTGTATCTTCTCGCTCGCCCTCAAGTGGAATGGGTTGCAGGTCCTCCTTCTCCAGAGAGGAAGCTTGCACGACGACTACTTTGGCTCCTGCATGTTTCGCGGCCTCCAGGAATCCTTTCCACCCAGACTTCTGTTCTGACCACTCTACCTCTACAAGGTACGGCGATGGCATCTCGGTTCCGTAGAAAATCGTGAAGCCTTCTTGTTTCAGGTATTTCTCGACTTCTTGCAGGGTTTGCTTAAGGTCTCCGGTCTGAATCACCATCTCGCTTTATCCCTCTTTTCTAGCTGTGTGTTGATCCGATTCATAATCCTCTTTAAATCGGGCGTGACTCCATGGTGTATAGTCCGTCTGTCTAGTGTTCTGATGTGAGCTGGCAGGGGAACGAAAGGTCCGACCAATACTGCCTCGCCTTGGTTGAGGCTGGGTAAGTCCTCGACAAGTCGATGTGAGAAACTTTCGCTCGCATTCTCTATCATCAATTGATCCTGCTGGTTTGTTATCCGCAGGACGGCGTAGTTGCCGACGTTGCTGAGAATATCAGGGTCAATGCTTCGGGGCCTTTGGCTGATCAACGCAAGAAAGAGGCCGAACTTTGCCCCTTCTCTGATGGCAGTTGAGATCGTCTTGACGGCATATCTGCTACCTCCTTCTCTAGAAGCTACTCGATGTGCTTCCTCGACGAAGAGGAAGGCTGGGATGAAGTTCTGCTCGTCACTCTTGCTTGCAACTACATGTCTGAACACGAGGTCGGTGATTATGCTTGTGTAAGCGTCTTGAATTCTTGATCGCAATCCATTCAAACAGATAACGCTGAGAG
>Ga0315312_1001896_pt1 | contig 15355 bp, 24 predicted proteins | sample TDP7_MG_FD_203629 | JGI IMG/M metagenome (GOLD analysis project Ga0315312, IMG submission 203629) | Freshwater sediment microbial communities from Lake Towuti, South Sulawesi, Indonesia - TDP7 | ecosystem: Environmental > Aquatic > Freshwater > Lake > Sediment | place: Indonesia: South Sulawesi... | reverse complement strand
AGGTAGTAGTAGCCAAAGCGCGTTGACGGATCTTGCGGGCACGCAGAAATTAGGATAGTAGCCATTTCAGGCCACTTATCGTGGTGGTGGCGGTGGCGGGCCCCAGCGTTTAGTGAGTTGATAGCCTGCGATCGGCAGCACTATAGGCATAACAATCAGGCCTGTGAAAACTCCTGCTACGAAGATTAATATGTCAGTGCCTAAGCCAGGCTCAAACGATAGAACTTCTCCGAAGTCGTGCACTAGGCTATCTGTGCTTTCATATAAGATTGGCACCTATTCTTTCCTCCTGTCCTTTTCATATTCTTTGTCTGCTTTCTTTAAGCTTTTGCCTAAAGAAGTGCTTCTCTGCTTCTCGCGTTCGGCTTCTCCTAAAGTCATTACTTTGTTAAATGTTGCGATTTTCCTCTTTTCTTTATTGCTCATGGCCTTCACCTAATGTATATTGGGGGTGGTGGTGCTGGCGGAGCAGCAGGGCTAGGCTTTTTAGGAAAGACCTTGGTTATTGCCCAGATTCCGCCCCCGATTGCTACTGCACTTATCCCAAGCAAGAGTGCGGTAGCCACTGCTGGTTTTGCTTCAGCAGGCACCCATTCAAAGATTGCCCTCACCGTGCTTGTCACAAGCCAAATGCCTATAACTATGATTATCCCGATTGCAGCTAAAGCGATGAGAGCTGCAACAAGAGCTGCGCTTATAACTGGCGCAGCAAGAGTAGGCAGAGGCGCAATAATGTATCTGACTACGATGTGATATTCATTCCAGAAAATTTTATAAATTGCCCATTTGTCCACTATCCAGATGTTTTCGAGGCTTACTGCTTTTTCTTCGCAAGCCTTTATGACATTGGCTTTAATGAGACCGAAGGCGCTATCAACGGTTAAGTATATGCTGTTTATCGCCCATTCTTGGGTTACTTCCCATTTGGACGCTTCTGCAGGTTGTAATCGTCCAGTTCGCCTCGTTTGCATACTAGGTTTTATCGAAACATTAGATAATGAGACAACTTCATCCGTAGATTCGTATAAGATGGGCATTTACCTACCCCCGTGTATACAGTTTTACACCTATAACTAGAGCTATTGAAACTGCTGTGACTATGCCTAGTGGAATCACCCAGTTAGGCAATCCTGGAACTAATTGTCCAGTCGCGGTTACAGAGACTTCTGGACTTTCCCCAAATACGTTTTCAAAAAGAAGGGGAACGCTGAAGGCAGGTTCAGCGAGAGCGCATTTTGGCAAAGGCTTTAACTTCCTTGTCGCATCCTTCGTATAAAGTATCGCCTGCGAATACTGCGTAGAATGTATGTTTCCCTGCTGCAGCCAAAGTATAGTAAACGTCAGCTCCGCCACTGGAAGGAACTCCATGATCGCTTGTTGTGCCGATTGTAACTGTCTTTATTTTTTCAGGAGTGCCAGTGTCGAGTTTATGGTAGATGTCAACTGCTTTGCCATTTAGCGGATTTGTGGGAACTCCACCAACCAGGTCATATAGCGTTGCTACTACGGTGATTCGGGTTCCAACAATCAGTGTTGCACCTTCTATTCGTGTCTTCCATGCTTCGTTATATAGAGCGCAACCAACAGATGTCGGAGTTTTCGCTGCAGTTACAACTCTCTCTGAACTTGTGCCAAATACGTTCTCAAATAGGATCGGACATTCGATTTCTGGCTTTGCCATTTTTTAAACTCTCCTTTAAGATCTACGTAGGGGCGCGAAAGAAAGGGAGATGCTGCTAGGCTTACTTGATAATCTTCGTTTCGGCCATTGTTCTTGGGCATACTACGAAGCCCAGAATCCATGCGTCAACTTCTGATGGCATTGGAGTTGTTGTGCAGTGCACGTAGAAATCGAAGGTTTCTGCTCCACGAAATTCGTAGTGCTGCAGGTTGCCTTTGTATGCTCCTTGTTTCTCCTGGAAGTTGTAGATTGGCATTACGAACCAGTCGCCGATGTAGATAACTTTGTTGCCTTCCCAGAATTTGATGTAGTCAAAGCATGGGTCTCTGTTGATTATTCCGTATGGGAACCAGGCACAGTTATCTTCGAGTGTGACTAGCGTGTCGCCTGTGTGCAGCTTGTAGTTTGTCCAGTTGAAGTGGACTGGCTTGAAGAATTCGATTCGCATTTGAATGCGTTTTGCTGCGCCTATTGCCTCCGCTTCAGCTCTGGCAGCAGCGTAGCGTTCTCCTACGATGGCATAGTATTCGTCACGGTGTAGTGGCGCGAAACATGGGCCTTGAATAGACACTTTTCATCTGCCTCCCTTAGATCTCCTCGACAAGTGGCACCACTGGAAACTCGACACGTTCGAGTCCTTCCGCCTCTGGCCCTTGTGGGCCGATAGGAAGATTTGCTCCGCGTTTCTGCTTAAACGCGTAGGCTGCGCGCTTTCTTAGTTCGTCCAAGATGAGGATGCTTGCACCTGTGGCGAGTTTAGCCCCGCCCATAGCAGCTAGAAAAGCAACGTTTCCTTTTGACCATGTTCCTCGTTTATCCATGACGAAGGCGGTTATAATCTCTGGAACGCCTAAGCCAACTCCTACGACTCCGCTGATTTTGATGCCTGTGTTTGGATCGCCGATTCGTCCGCCTCTAGCAGCAAATTCGACTGCGATTGGCACTGTGACGCCTATGACGGCGCCCCCAACAGGTTTTACGACTTCATTCAATTTATTTTACCTCTAACGAAGGATATTTGTTAGGCATTCGATAAATAATTGACTTAACAGTTAGATAGAAACAGATATACAAGTGTAGTTAGGGATGCCAGACGCTTAAGTCTAAACCATTGTGAACAACGCTAATGTTCTTTGGGTCATAGCCAAAACCGATTAGGACTTGGCGCATAAAGTTACTCACGGTAACTAGTCTTTTGTCTCTATATATAGGGAAAAGGATCGGAGGCTCTGAGAGCGCGCAAAGCACGTTTTCACATTTGTTACAGCCATCCCAGTTCTTCGCTATGCAAACCTGACCCTTTTTCCAATCGTAGTAGTCTCTTTGTTTGCACACTAGCCAGTAGTCGTGAACTGTTTGTATTATGGGGATGCCTCTCTTTTCAGCCTCTATAACTACGAATTCTCCAATCCTAGCGATGTTATGCAGATGCAGCAGATCAGGCTTAAAATTATCCAGCCTCTTTATGAAAAGAGGGATATTTGAATCTCTGTCGGCAGTTGGCGGAACAAATAGGTCAGCTACATGGCCGTGTTCTTGCATGGATTTTACTAGCGCGTTGACTACTTGCTCGGCGCCCCCGTAAACCTTCATATCATTCACATACAGGATTCTCATATTTTCATCAGCCTCTCTTGCCAGTCCTGGATCTGCTGCTTTGTCATCCAGTCTGTTTCAACCACAGGCGTATGTTGATGCCAGTGGCGAAAGTCCAAGTCAAAAATGTTTATCTGCTGACGCTTCTGGGCTAGACTCCACACTTCGCTGCCTGGTAAAGGCTGCATAATCGTGACTTGTTTAAAGTCCATAAATGGTTTCAACTCGCGGATAAGATTTTCAGTCAGCGCCACGTCCTCAACAGTTTCCTCTTGATTGCCAACCATCCAGAAAGTAAATACAAGCAGGCCTCGCTCCTTAACTTTTCTAACTGTATATCTAATGTCTTCAACAGTAGTTCCCTTTTTAATAGCCTTCAAGACTTTAGGTGAACCGCTTTCGCATCCAAGCATAATGAAGCGGAAGTTTGCAGCCCACATAGCGTCCAGAAGATCCTCTGTTACTAGTTCCTTATTGCATCGCCCTTGGCATTTTAGGTAAGAGATGTTCAGTCCTCGATCAACAATTTCGTTACATACTTTAATAACCCAGGCGCTATGTGCTGGACTCATACCTGTCAACTCATCATCGTAACAGAAAATAGACTTAATGTTCCACTTCTTTTGAAGAATTTCTATTTCGTCTGCGATTAGTGACGGCGACCGCATGCGCGTAGGTTGGCGTCCAAAAACGGGGTGCGAACAAAAAGTGCATCTGTGCGGGCAGCCTCTTGACCACAACATAACTGTTTCGGGGCTCTGGATTCGTGGTTCGTTCCCTACATAAAAAGGACTATTTACAGCAGGCGTTAGAAGATCTCTCGCAGGAAACGGTAGATCATCTAAGTTTTGAACTCGCTTTCCTTGGATGATTCCATCGGCTTTTAATGCTTCTTCAACAACCAGCTCTCCTTCGCCTACTACGGCACAGTCGGCTTCTGTCTCTTTCAGGCTTTGCTCTGGAAGGGCAGTAACCATAGGGCCACCAATGACTACTCTTCGTTTTTGGCTCTTAGCGATTTTGGCAAGTTTAATCATGCTTAGGTAACTTAGGGTTGTGCCAGTTATGAGAACCACGTCAGGGTCTTCAGATCCTAGGTTGTCGGCTACGCCCTGCCATGAAGTAGCGAGTGCTTCATAATCGTATATTTTTACCTGGTGATTTTGTCTTAAGATTGCTCCGAGATACTGGATTCCCAGAGGGGGATTCATGTTAATATTGTAGCCACATTCTTCATGCACAGGGGGATTACAGGCTAGCACTTTCAATCTATTTCACCGCTTAGCCACGATTTCAAAAGGTCTATTACTTGGTCAGGGTTACTTTCTTTAATGGGAAAATGTCCAAGAGGGTTTACTTGTTCTACGATTCTATCAACTCCGCCAGTGCCTAGCCCTGTGAGAATTGTTGGAATTTCCTCGCTGTATGCTAGGTAGGCTGGATGCTTTCTATAGGTTAGAAGCAAGTCTAACTCCGCAATTATACCTTTGAATTCTAGTGGGTGAAAAATTCCGCGCCCCCAGGTTCCCATCATGTTTTTAATTCGTCCATGATTTAATTGAGCATTTATCTTGTCAATCCCTAGCGCATCATTTAGGTTAGTGTCCCATTTGTGGATACAACTGTTTATGCTAATTAGTTCGCAGCCCTCCTTTAACAGAAAGTCGCAGATAGGAACATAAAAGTCAACTGTTGCAGGGTGAATAATGCCATCGTAGGCACAGTTAACGCCGATGAGTGGGTTATCTGGATCAACCTCATATCTATCCATGATTTCTTTAATTATAAGCCAGGAAGCCTTTGGACATTTTAGGGCAGGATCATCTACTACGGCAACATCTAGACCAGTGTGTTTCTTGAGAAGTTCCTTTGAAATTCTGCTTCGGACAGTTACCTCATCAGCCTTTTGGAATGCTCTCTTAACTAGTTCCCAGTTGTCCACAGTCTCTAAAATCCCTAGCCTATAGAAAATCAGTTTTTTTCCTCTAGCCTTCTGGGTAAGACCAAAATTGCAGAGAAGTTCAGCAGCGGTCTTTCCGAATAATCCGCCTCCGCCCACGATTAGCGTTTCAAAGTTGTCAAAGTTGTCGAAGGGGCTAAAATCCCATTGGCCCCCTTCTAAAGTTTTTAGTTGGTGAGCTTCAACTTGGTGCATTCGGCGCGTTTCTTCAGGATCATAGGAGATAACAGCGCAGTCCTTTCTATTGAATTCATCAAGTTCGCAGTGCAGTATTACTTCATCGCCTAAGCTGCCATAGCCGAACCCGCCAACAATCAGGTATTTAGACGTTAGGCAACCGCTCCCTTCATAACTACAACCTCAATCTGTAACCCAGCCGTCAGCGATTCCACTTTTACGCCAGGCAACAAAACTAAACTTGCTGCCTCTTCGATATTATGATATTGCATTGGTGGGCCCCCTCCAGGCGGGCTACTTTCTGCGCGTGCAAGCTGTTCCGCGTGATAAGGATGGTGCATGTTCGCCAGTTCAAAGAGGACGTGCCCCCCTGGTTTAGTTACTCGCACCATTTCCTTAACGGCAAGTGGAACAGCCAATTTAGGAAGATGCTGCAGGGTAAGGATTGAATAGACAAAATCGAATGTTGCATCAGGGAAGGGTATGCTTTCTGCTGGCGCTAGGCGCAGCGTAGCGTTAGGGAGTTTTGGCAGATATTGTGATGCAAGTTTTAGCATTTGCTCGCTTGAGTCAACGCCGTAAACTTCCTTTACGAGGGGCGCTAATTGTTTGATTACTCTTCCAATGCCACAGCCAACGTCTAAGACTATGCTGTTTGTGGTTACATATTTCTTCAGTCTTTCGACATCCTTCCTTCCAGCTTCCTCAAAGTCTGCTTTAAGGCATATTTGAGTCATGGCGTCTTGAAGAGTTTGAGGTTGCCAGTTTTTCTCCATTTTAATTCCTCTCATTTACGGTTCTAATTGCATCGCGGAATTTAGGCATCGCTTGAATGTCTGTTTCGGTGTTGCAGCCTTCGTTGTATGGATAGTAAACGATTGCTGCAGGACTTCTACCTAGACTAAGAATAATGTCTATTTGCGCTTGGACATCAAATATCGCTCGGTCACAGCTTACCACAGGAAGATAGATGCCATTCTGATTGCAGTCCGCCATGAAAGAGACTCCATGCCTAAAAACTTGGTAGTCAGAGCCTCCGCCTGGGAAGAAGCTCAGGGGCGCAACTGTGTCTAATTGTCCATCCGTGTTATTTGAAAGGTCATAGTAGTTTAGGCCCATGTAGGCTAGTTGCGTGTGAAATGGGCGTCCAGATCTGTATGCGTGGTAGAGGCAAAGCGTCTGAAATAGGCTGTGGCAGTAGTCGGCAAGTGATTTAATGAAATTTGTAACAGCTCTCTCCTTGGGAAAAGTGGCTAATGGATGATAGTCTGTTGGAATCGTGTCAGGGTAGCCTACGTCTTCCATTACTTCGATAACATATTTTCCTTTAAGGGTTAATGCTGCTTTGCTTTTACAGTGAATATCTAGAATAGTTTTGCAGTGGTGCCTCAGTTCTTCGAGGCATCGCGGTGCATAGTAACTCATCCACCAACTATCAGCGAAGGGAACTGGCTGCCACTTATCGTCTAAGGCAACGCAGTCGGGGTTTTCATCGAAGAATTTATGCGTTAGCATGCCTGCGCCGAATGATAGGATAGGCAGCACTTCTAACCCGATTTCACTTGACTTTTGTAGGACGAAGTTGTAGCCTGCCATCCATCCCTTATAATACTCGAAGAGGGATGGCATAAGATCAAGAACAATGAAGTCGCAGAGAAGGTTATTACGTATATCTTCTAGTTCTTGTCCGATTAAAGGGAAGTTTGCCGTTTCCTCATGCTGCGATACATGCTCAGGTGAACGCCCATTCTTAAGTCTGCCAGACCCCCAAAGGTAATAGTATATGCCTTTCTTCAATTCTGCAGCAGCTCCAGGTAGAGGGTTAGGTATTTTTCAGCCATTTTGGGCACCGTAAAGTTTTTTCGCACATTATCTATCGCAGCGTGGCCCATACTTGTCAGCAATTTTTCATCCTCAAGCAGTTTCTTTAGCGCATTAGCAAGAGCATCCACATCTCCAACCGAAACAAGAAAACCTGTTTCACCGTCTTTAACATATTCAGGTATTCCGCCAACATTGTAGCCTATGACGACTTTACCAACAGCCATAGCTTGTAAGTGCGTGTATCCGCAGGGTTCAGCCCAAACGCTTGTTATACAATAGACTGAACAAGTCCTAAACTGGCGTATCAGTTCTTCATCACTGACGAAGCCGAGACAGGTAACGTTTTCTCTGCTTTGTTGTGGAGGCCCAACTAGGGTAAAGCGGACGTTTTGCTCTCGAAACTTTCGGGCAAGCTGCCAGAAGTGGGAAGGCGCCTTTTCTCGTCTGGGAAAGCCACACCATAAAACTGTTGGCCCCGACAATAGAGAGTGAACGTAAGTAACTTCAGCTCCGCCCTTTAGAATCAGTGTGGCATTAAAGTATATTTCGTAACTGTGATCAAATCTATCTGATTTAGTGTATCCTTCGACTTCATTTTTGAAGGATGCGCCCCACCTCTTAATGGCTATATCCAGTTTATTTCCTGAAAAGCTAAATGTAAAGTGCAGCTTGACTAGAGCATCGCTGATTGGCTCAATTTGGCAGTATCGCCTATCCTTCAGCGGATAGATGAATTGGTTTGTGCCTACAACGCGAATGGCTAGGTTACTCAAAATATCTGAGAAGAGCGGGGTAAGTATTGTCTGAGTCAAACCGCTTTTGCACCTCTTTGTTTATGTTGGCTGATAGTCCTTGTCGGTATTTGTCATTTAAAAGTTTCTCAATGGCTTCTGCTAGGTCGTTTATTGAGTAGTAGCGCATTAAGAGGATGATACGGTTTAGGAATTTCTCGCGTCTTGTGTCTCTAATCGGGATCAGAATGCCTGTTTTTTTGTCCTCAACGATTTCGTTATATGGTGCTGCATTTAGGGCGATCACTGGTAGTTTATGTTTAAATGCTTCAGTCATTGGAAGCCCAAACCCTTCGGTGAAGCTGGGCTGCACTAGGAATTGGCAGAAGCGATAGAGTGTGTTCATTTGGAAAGTGTCATACATGCCGAAGCTGTTGGTGAACCAAAAGCGTTCAAAGGTTAATTCAAGCATGTCTGCTATCTGTGCGATGTTGTAGTAGCCTCCGCCTGAGTGTAAAACAAGTATTGCGTTTGGGTTGTGGAATTCGACAAGTCTGTGTGCTATTATGAGGCGGTCTAGTCCTTTGCGTTCCATGTTACTGCTGACTGTTAGGTATTTGGTTTTCGTGGTTTTTGGTTTGCCTGCTGGATGCTGGATCGTGTTGAGGAAGTCGGCGAAGCGTGGATCTGGCTGAGTGTCTTTCATGTCTATTCCATGATAAACTACGCCTTCGCAGTGGAGTCCTACACGTTCAAGCATCTCTTTTGCGAACTTGCTTACGGCCACGATTTTAACCTGTTCGGCGATTCGGCGTCCAATAGGATCTATGATGGGCTCTCCTTCTAATGTAGTGTAGAAGACTACTCGCTTCTGTGGGAGAAAGTGGGTTAGGTAATGAAGGCTTGTAGAGAGGATTGTTGCTACGAAGAGAATGTTTTTCTCTGGAATGTTCTTTTCTTCCCAGTCATAGATGTTGCAGTTTGCATATTTCTTAAGGACGTTGAAAATGTCTTCGGCTACCTTGTTATGTGTGAATGCTTTTTTTTCGGTTACGATTGCGAGTTCCATTACTAGCGCTCCTTTAGTTTCAGTATTTCCTTCACGTCTTCAATGCCCTGTTTCAGTTTGTCAATTCCTTCCTGGCCAAAAGCCTCTATAACTTCCCAGACCGCAGGATTCTCAAAACGAATAGTGGCAGCCGTTACCTCAAAGTTGATGGCTTTAAGCGCCCCCCTTTTTATTGCTGGAACCGACCTAATTAGTCCTCTTGCACCTGCGATCGCAACTCTCTCAGGAAAACTTCGCTTCGCATACAGGTCTTTTAAGCGTTCGCCCCCTTCCATCCAATCTAGCACCCAGTCGGGCTGCAGGCTTTTTATGAAGTCAAAATAGTCGTCTACGAAAGGACGCGCGAGTTTAGGCACTTGGGCCATGTGTGTTTGTTTTGCTGCTATGTAAGTCGCAAGCGTGATGTCTACCTTAATGGTTTGCGGAATCTCTTCCGAAGACTGAGGACTCTCAACCTTCGACCCAGGATGGTTGTTGGTGGGCTGCACCTGGCGTTTCTTCCTTTTGTTGGGGCGGTTTTCCCCCTGTTGTGATTAGGCCCTTGGCCTCTAGTCTTTGGTAGGATTCTAATACTTGCTTGTTTGTAAGCCCTAGTTTTGCTGCAGCGTCTTGTGTGTTAAGTTCCTTTGCGCCTGCCGTCACCTGTTCTTGTATGAATTTTAAGACTTTATGGTCTATGATGCGTTCGGAGATTACTTCTTTCTGTTGTTCCTTTTGTTTGGGCGTTTGAGCTGCTTCTTCTTCCTCTTTGCCTGACATTATGTCTCTCGCTGCCTTGATAGCCTCTGTTCCGATTTCGCCTGCGGTTGTGATTGCTGCAGTTTTCCAGTCTAGTTCTCCTTCGCCCCCACCGCCATATTTGCCTACAACTTCTTTAATTTTGTCCATAAGGTTTACTGCCTGGTCAAAAACATCTGTGACTTCCACTGATTTACCGCCTCCGCCCTTTGTCATTTTTTCGCCCAAGTCTTTCAGATCGTCCCTTACGCCCTTTAGCGTTGTTGTTAATGCGTCAGCTTCCTCTTTTTTCTCTAAGCGCTGATTGATCTTGTCAATAGAACTTCTAACTTCTTTTAGAGCTGCTGATTCCTCTTCAGTCTTTGGTCTTTCGCTTAACTTCTCGATTGTCTTCCTGAGATCGTTAAGTTGCGTTTGAAGTGGTGCTAATAGTGCTGCAAATTTGTCTTGTTCGTCTCTTTTCTCTATTTTCGCTCTTAACTCTCTTACTTCTACAGCTAGTTTGCTATCTCCACTGCTCATTTGATCACCTGAAAAAACATTATCTAACATGCGCATAGTTACGCGCGCTTTTGTAGCAAATCTCATCATTTCCCTCATTTCTTGCATTTCGTCAGGCTCACCAAAATGTGATCGGTCAAGCATACCTGACATCTTCGTAGCGCCTCTAGCCATGATAGAACCTCTTAATGGCGCTGTTTCGGGTGTATCTGGAATGCTATCTAGGACGCTTGAGAGGTTATTGATGTAGGCTGTGACGTTTTGTATGTCTCTTTGTGGATTCCAGCCTATCTTCCAAAGCACTCTTGCCAGGCTTACGGCAGCTTGTTTTCTGTTAGTTAGTCCTCTTTTCTCCATGTAAAGGTCAATGAAGGGATCTAAGGCTGCTTCGTCAAATGGCGGGGGTGCGTGGATCTCTATGACTTCTTGCGGGGCTTCCCTCTCTGGGGCCACCGCTTCTGTTGGTGTTTCTGCTCCTGTGGTTGCAGTTGTTTCTAGAGGCGGACTTTCGGCTCCTTCTCCTGTTTCTTTACTCAACTTGCGGGCATCTCCTTTTCTTGTGGGTAAGTTGCTAAGATTACTGTGTCTACTGTATTTTTAACCTCAATGATTATGCTTTGGGGAACGGGAATCCCTTTAGCAGCTAATTGAGTAACTACATTTACGAATTCCATGTATGAGCGCAGGGCCACTATTCTTAGGACGTTTGGTTTGCTGATCTCTGCGAACATGGTAGCGACTGCTTCCAGGTCTCGGACTCTGCTTTCAACCTGGGCGATCATGTCTCTTTTTTCAATGTAGAAGGTGCAGGCGTCTTCGATAAAGTCTTTCATGCGTATTCTTTCTTTGTCTTTGTCAAAGTAGCCGTGTTCAATGGCTGCGTCACGCCATTTTATTACGGTTCCAGTGGCTATGCTCTTAACTTCGTTCCAGGTTTCTTCAATGAATTTAGCGAGAGCGTCAGCTTCCAGTTCCTTAAGTTTGAGGTCAACGTTTGCCTCTAATCGTGCTTCCATGCGACTTAGTGCTTTTACTAGTCGGTCATAGTCAGCTTTGATGTAGCCGAAGGCTGATATAACGATTGATTTAAGAGTGAACCCTGGAACAGCCTTCATCTTGATTATCCATGATAGAAGTTTGGTCTCGTCTTTTGGTTTAATCTGCTTGGTCTTGTATTTGGCGAATAGGGCGCCTATTTCTGGGGGAATGTCTTCGGGCGTAGTCATTGTTAGGTTTCCTCCACATGCTCTTGTGACAGGCCTAAGTGATTTCTTAAAACCATTTCAACATACATGGATAAGTAGCCTTGGCGATCTCCAAAAGTGTCTTTCGCCTTGGCATCCAGTTTCTTCATTAACTCAGGTGTAAGAGTGAGTAATGTTTTAACTGTTTTTCTTTGTTTACGACTCGACAATTATATGCTCACAGTGGTAGAACTATCTTCTAGAAGTATATAACATTTTATCTAACTCGTTACTGTTTGGAAGACTTTTCGGCAGCCATCTCTTCTTCGCGTCTCCTAATTGCCATTGAGAGAGCGAAAAGGTTTACGCCTAACGCTTGTGCTGCAGGAAAAGCGAGCGCAGGCTCTTCTTTTCCCTGGCGTTGCTTCATTCTTTTAAGGTCTGCCCGCATAGCTGCACTATGTAATTTCTGCTCTTCCCACTTAGGACTTGGCAAGAACTTAAAGCGTCTACGGATTTTCACTTGTTCACGGCAGCCTGGATGAGGACAAATAACATAGTCGCTGCCTAGATGCTTATTTCTGTTAACTGGAAATTTGTGCCCTTTGCTGCAGCGCACGATGTCAACCATTTTCATCACCCTTATATTATCATCCTTGAGAGTGTGAAGGTTCGTGAGGCTTTGATGCCTAGACAAGTTACCTCTAGGGTGTAGACACCGCCTTCAGCGTCAGAGGGGATTGGCCACTCTGTAGCGAACTTGCCCTCTGAGTCCGTAGTAGCAGTCAGATCTATTTCTTCCCCGTCTCCAGGCTTCGTTATCTTTATCTGGACTTCTTGGCCCTCTTCAGGCTCTCCCTCTACGTTAAGGTCTCCTGTGATATTAACGGTTTCTTCTCGCTTGTAATGATCCTTGTCTGTGGCGATCGCCAGGGATGCCACCACGACTTTCTTCCTCAACATTATGATAAGGATGACTATGATAACAAACACAACGAAGAAAATACAAGCATAAAGGGAAATATCATTGGCGCTCAAGTCACTCACCTTGATGGCAAATATTTCATAAGCATCTATTTTTAAGATTTCGCTTTTTTCTTAAGGAATGGCGAAAAGCTATGGGTTTCTCCGATATGCGTAACTTTCTTGTATGCCTTGCATCTTCGACAGTAAAGAGAGTTGTCCTTAAGTTTGACGTGTTTGAAGTGGTCATAGGCGTGCCCGCACTCCAAAGTATAAGTGACGAGCATAGTCTATAGGTCACTCCTTGTATTCTTTCTCAGCAAAAAGAACACTCTTGAATTGTTTAACTTCCGTTCGTAGAAACTTCTTTACCAGGAACACTCTTTTTTTGGCGTTTGACAAGTGAACTGCTACCTGGTGCTCGTCTTTCATTCCTAAATTTGCTGCGATGATTTTGTAGTCTTTAACGCCTTCCTGCAGCAGCCCCATAACTTCTTTCTCCCTCTTAGTGAAGTGTGGCGCTTTCAAAATGGTTTACACCTCATAGCGATTCTATTGACTTTTCTCTACTTAAAATTAACGGACGCCCAAGAAAGCTTTTCCGTTAAGAAATCAATGAAAAAGCTTTATAAAATCGGGGGTTAGTGTGCGTTTTTGTGCGTGGTTAACATAGGTGTCTTGCCTTCAGATTTGGGGGTTGTGGGCGGGGGCCACTCTTCGTCACTGAGCAGCCAGCGGGTAGCGCAGACTTGACAGAGTTTGCGATCTTCTCCCTCTGGACGGTGCAGAACGAGTTTTATGGGGTTAGGCTGCCCACAGTCAGAGCAGATCTCAGGTTGGCTCATGGCTACTCTGTTTCCCCTTCACCCTCTTCTTCTTCCCATTCTTCTTTGCCTTCTTCCTCTTTGCCACCTTTTCCTTCTTCGCGCATTGGAGTCTCACCTCCCTGTAGTTTAGCCTCTCTCTGATTTTCGTTTACCCTTATAATCTTTTTCAGCCAGTCAACGTATATGTTGCAGTTGCGATAGTGTTCGTGATATTTCATGTAGGGGCAGGGTATATTTTGTGCGCCTGGAGCTGTGCATGTAGCAGGGTTAAATGATTCTTCGCCTAGTTGCGCCAGGGGGCAGTTGTCTTCACTCATTTAGGTATCTCTGGATACAGTTTTGCCGAAGCGTGTGAGCCAGCAGCTTCTACAGTAGGGTTTATGCGGTTTTTTGGTAGTGTTCCATCTCACGGTTTGGTTATCAAGACCAGTCCCACAGTCGCTACAGGCAAGTTTCGGGTGAAATGGTGACGTAAAAGCGTCCATTGATCCTTGCCCTTGTTTTCTTGAGGCACGTTCTAACCTAGTTCTTTTAGATGCCATTCCTTTTCATCCTCTTGGTCAAATTATGTGGCACATCTATGTGCACATCTTTGTGGCACATTGATGTGGCTGAGGTTCTCCTTAATCCAGCCTGCTTTTTGACTCATTCCTTTTTCGTCTCCTTTTCTCCGTGACTGCAACTTATTAACGGTGTAAGTCCTTGCCAAGAAATATGGCTATAGCAGGGGCATGTAGAACAAACGGTCTTAACGTTAACTTCGCTATTAGATCTAGGACAGGTAACGGTCATTTTCCCAGGTAGAAGAGGCATGAGCGATCACTTCTTTTTGTCTCTGGCGTGAAAATATGCTTTGGCCCCTACTTCAGCCCCTTTCATGGCGCCATACACGAGATAGAACCAGGCTTTAGCGAATCCGTCTGGCATTTTCTCTATCTTCTTGAGAAGGTCGTCAGCGGTCATTTCTTCCTTGGTCATTTCTTAAACCTCTGCTGATTCTTGCAGTTTGAGTAATCTATTGTTAGACTCCAAACGTGCCTCTTTGGATCATGCACCACTTCCGCTATGCAGCCACAGGATTTAGTCGTAGTGATAACGCCTGCCTTTTCTCCTACAAAGAGTTCCATGAACTCTGAGGCGTAGCCCTTGGGAAAGTTTTTCAGAAGCATATCTACGATGGCATTACCCCACATAGGATAGAGGACTCTAAGAATGAATTTGTATAGTCTTCTTTTCATTTGCTACTGCTCCTTTGTAACTATGTCTTTGCCTGGGCCTTTCGTGCGGGGGTTAGGTGTCCAGCGATTCATAATAGTCAGTAGAATTTTGTCTTTGCCATAGTTTTCAGCCTGGCAGAAGGCTTTTTGCCCCTGAATATTAACTGCCTTACGAACCACGTCTGGAATAGTCATTCGCCCGTCTGCCTGGATCGTCACTGTGTCTCTAACCACTTCAACCTTAGACATTTACTTCTTTAATCTCCTTATGCTCAAGAAGTCGCTTTTCCTTATAGCCTGAGCCACTACTCGGCCAAATTCATCCATACTACATTGTTTGGGAATCCGTGATAGGTCAATGGTTCTATTGTATGTTGGTCTAACAACGCCTACCTTGAACCCTATTATTTTAATGCAGAAATCTAGCCCTGTTACAATCAAGCCAGCAGCCATCAACCTTTCATAAGATTGCGCTATCTGTTCTTGAGTGAGGCTAAGTTCCTCGGCAGCTTCTTTTGTAACTATTTCTGTTGCCCCTCTATGTGCGCGCTTCATTATATACTTCAAGACTTTTCTATTTATGTCAACTTTTTCGTCATGTGCCATACTCCCTCATCTCCGATTTTCCATTTTACCAATACGGAGAATTTAGAGGTAGTTTGATATAAAGTCTTTCATTGTCGCTCATAAAAGATAGAGTATGGGCTGAAAGAGGCACGAACCTTTATGGCTTTATGGGTTGTCTTAGAGAGAATTAGCACCTGCAATTTAAACAACTATGGGCCTTGTTACAACGATGAACTCTATGTCTGAACCTGCGTCTGGCTTTCCAACATAGTAGTATTCTGTTGCGATGGCTATACCTGAAGCGTCTGTTTTAACTCGGT
>Ga0315312_1001895_pt1 | contig 15362 bp, 19 predicted proteins | sample TDP7_MG_FD_203629 | JGI IMG/M metagenome (GOLD analysis project Ga0315312, IMG submission 203629) | Freshwater sediment microbial communities from Lake Towuti, South Sulawesi, Indonesia - TDP7 | ecosystem: Environmental > Aquatic > Freshwater > Lake > Sediment | place: Indonesia: South Sulawesi... | reverse complement strand
GGCCTACGCGCCCACGTTTCCCGCTTACTTTGTACCTCTATTCTCAACATTCACTACCGGTCTATCCCTTCAGCCTGTAGGTATCGCCTCGCCCGGCTTTTTCCGTTTAAGGCTCTCGGGATAAGCGGATAATGGTTATCATTCAGCGGCTGTGCCTAACGCTAATGTAGGCCTTACCGCCATGCGCCTACATATAGTGGCTACGCCTTCGGAGCCTCCCTCGTCGCGGTAACCCTACTTTACGCTTCAGGCCCCGCAACTCAGTCAATCGCTCTAGGCCCACGCCCTACGTCAGCGTTCAGCTTTTGTGCGGCCCGTTACGCTCGGGGGTACATCCGCGTCATAGCGCCCTACGGGCCGCCCCCAACCCCATGCCCCGCGCTTTAGCGCTTACGTTATACGTGAGCGTTTAGCGCTTACGTTAACGCCGCGTTTACGCGCTCACGCCGGCGCGCTTTTACGCCGGCGCTCATCACCCCCTAATAGGCCCATCTTAGGGTTATAAGGCTTTGTATTATGTCGCAATTATGCCGGCAAATATGGCGAGACGGCGATCACAGCCCTTGGGAAGAAAAGTTCCCAGGAGGGGACCTGGAGGCCGACCAGAATAGGTAAACTTTAGTCTGCACCTGGAAACTGAGGATTCGGAGCATCTTGGCGATCTTCTCGGGACCCGCCGCGGCCACACGGTCGCAGAAGTCCGGGACGGTGACATAGGCCTCGCCGCGGGAGATTAACCGCTTCCGGAGGACGCTCCACGTCTTTGAGTGCTCAATAAAAAATTCCTTAATGTCCTTCAGAGCTGAGGGGGAGCGGAGCTTCTGCAGGTTGTAGTTTTCGGAGCTGAGGAAGATCAGATTGAATCCCAGGGGCTTTAGTTCCTGTATGGCGCTCACGATCCTGGGGTCGGGGCTGCTCTCGGCTACCCGGGTCATGCCCGCCTTCTCGAAGAACGGGTTGTACCGGGCCATCACGGCCACGGTCTCCACGTAGGGCCTCCCGATGAGGGGGAGCGTCTCCCGGACGAGGCGGGCGCCCAGGCCGATGCTCCGGTACTTTGGGTGGAGGATCACACGGTTGATCTGCGCCAAGTTCCGGTTCATCCACTCAATGGTCGGTTTGAAGCCCAGAGCCCGCTTTCGCCCGAAACAGGCCACCGACGGGTAGGTGTACACAATGATGCCCACCGGCTCCCCGTCCGATCTCCGGAGCACGAAAAACTTGAGTGGTGCCACGGGCCGGGTAGCGTCCCGATAATGCCACTCCGCCAGGCATTTATAGTCCCGGGAGGTCCCCTCCTCGAGCTGCAGCCCCCGAGTCACGGAGCACAGATCACTTTTCACAGTAGGCCAATACTCCACCCGGACCTGGCTTCCCAGCGCCTTGCACACCAGGACCGAGGGCGCCAGATCCTGGAGGAGATCCTCATGGGTAGTGGCCGCCAGGACCGCGCAGCCCAGGCGCCGGGCCTGCTTCTGCACGTTGAAGGCCACGATCTTGGCGGTCTCCCGATCGAGAGTGGCGCAGAACTCGTCCATCACCCACCACCGGCGGCCCGACTCCATCAACTTGGCGATCCGGTACCGGTAGCGCTGGCCGTCACTCAGTTCACTGTACCGGCGGAGGAAGAGGAAGGCGTCATTTAGCCCTACGCGGCTCAGGAGCTCCAGGCCCTCCTCGAGGCTGGATCCCACGGTGTCGATCAGGGGCTTCTCCAGGTCCACCTGAACGTCGGCGATGTCCATGACCAGGGATCCCAGGTCCCCCTTAAGGGCTCGGAGGAGGACGGACTTGCCGGATCCCGACTCGCCCGTGATGAGGACTATGTCCCGGGGGCCGATCTGAAGCTCCAGATTTTTATAAATCACATGGCGTTGCTCTTTGTCCACGCCCAGGCCGAAGGCCTCGCTCACCCGGACCGTCCGCGGCGTGACCAGAGTCCGCGTCTTGTAGGCGATGTTATACGTGAATTTCCCGGTGGCCTTGTCCCATTTGCGCGTGAGCTTCCGGACCTGGAGCATCAGTAGACCCTCACCAGCGTGCCCTGGCGTTCGGCCTCGACGCCGGTCTGGTCCACCGAGACCTTCAGGACGGACTTCCACCGGTCGCACAGCGTCTTGACATAGCCGATCACGCTCCCGTAGCTAGTCTTCAACGGGAACCGGTGGACATGGACCAGCCTGAGCAGCGGGCCCTCCCGGGCCACTGTGGAGACCACCGAGTAGTCCTGATGCTTACCGAGGTCCACGGTCACAAGTATCCCTTCATGTTTGACATGTTCATGTGACCCCCGGTCCCAGGGACCGGATGGTTGGATTATCCATCTTACTTCTTCCTCAGAACCCACTTCCGCGTGAGCTTCCTGACTTGAAGCATCAGTAGGCCCCCACCAGCTTGGGCGGCTCCTCGGCGCGGCCCGCGGCCACCGCCAGGGCAATCGACCAGAAGACATCATCGTGGGTCCCCTCCGGGTGGCTGAAGACGATGCCCCCGGTCTTCTGGAGCTCAAACCGCTCCACGTGGAGCTCAGCCGTCAAGTCCACGTCCGAGGGCTTGCGGACCGGGATGTAGTAGATTTTGAGGACCCCGTCGACCATCCGCTGCTTCAAGTTTGTGGCGATCTTCTCCTTGACGGGGAGGGTGAAGTTCACGCCCTCGACGTTGGGGACTCCGGCGGCCTTCATGTCCTCCACGATATAGTCCCCCACGCCGGACTGGTCGACGAAGACCTTGAGGACGTGCCTCCACCGGTCGCACAGCGTCTTGACATAGCCGATCACGCTCCCGTAGCTGGTCTTCAACGGGAACCGGTGGACGTGGACCAGCCTGAGCAGCGGGCCCTCCCGGGCCACTGTGGAGACCACCGAGTAGTCCTGATGCTTCCCGAGGTCGACGCCCAGGAAGAGCTCACCCCGGGGCTCGTCCTCGAACTCGTAGGGCTCCAGGTCATGATCGATGCAGGAGGCGATCAGGGCCTGGCTCAGCCATACGGTCTCATCCTCGGCCCACTCCGCCTCCATCTCCCGGGTCCACCGCCACGGGTCCCCCGCGAGCTGTCTGCGAATCTTCTCCAGCCACTCCTGCTTCAGGGGTCCCTTGGGCTCCACACTATCCTTCCAGGTGATGTGGCTCCGCGCAAAGTCGGCGTAGTCCGGGTGCGTGCAGATCTTGTAAAACAGGTGATCGGTGGTCCAGGGCGTGGAGGAACAAACGAACTTGCCGGCGGTCGTGGCCAGAGTAAACATAATGGCGTCGTAAAGGTCCTCATCGTTGGCCGTGAAGTTGAATTCATCCGCGTAGACGACGTGGAGAGTGGGACCCCGGATCGTCTCCGGGTTGTTTGGGAAGGCCTCGATCACACTCCCGTTCCGGAGGCGGACGATCGTCCTCTGCGGCTTTTCAAAGAGACCGCTGGGGATGAGACGGAGAAAACTGTTAACTCGGCGGATGACGAGTTTAGTCTGGCGCCACGAGGGTCCCACAACGCCGATGTAACTCCCCGGATGCGTCAGAGCGTAGTGGAGGAGGAGGGCGGCGACGATATGACTCTTCCCGCTCTGACGGTTCCAACGGGCTGCCAGGAATTGATTTTTTGTAAATAACTCCGCGAGCTCAATCTGGTATGAGAAGGGCTGAAAGCCGAGGATCTCCCGAAAGAAGCGGACGGGGTCCTGGGGGATCTCGGTCTTCTCAGCCTCGAGGAGTCCCTGAAGCTGATCCTCCAGTGCCCTGAGCCTTCTGTCTCGCGAGGAGCTCACTCACCATCTCCTCCAATTTTTTGATCCGGACATCCACCACGGCGGTGTCGAAGGCCCCGGCGACGTAGGCAATCGTCTGGGCGATGTAGGCGATCAAGTGGCCCCACTTCTGCTTCATTAGCGGGTCCTGCTCGGCATGGAACCGCTGCGTGGCCTGGACGTGAACGGCCTCCAAGTCGGCGATCAGAGCGCCCCGGACGGCCTGCGTCTTGCCGTCAAAGTGCCGCCGCAGTTTTTTGATCTGAAGTGTGGGAGACCCCCCCCTACCCCTTTCTTTATATACCCTGATATTTGGATCCAAATAGGTCACGCCCCGTGGCCCAGGAGGACGCCGGTGACGGTCCCGATGAGGCCGGTGATCGCCGCGAAGACCTCCGCGTTCCAGGTCCGGAGGAAGACCACGGAGACGACCTCGATCGCCGTCAGGGCCGCCGCGGCCATCATGCAAAACTGCACCGCGAGCACGAGCCGCTCCGACGGAGGCTCCTCCAGGTGAACCAGCTTTTTCAGGGGTGGATTCTGGATCCACCGCCTCCTCGTCAACGCTCGTCGAATCGAGGCCCTCATGACGGTCTCGCCCTCTTTTTGCGGGGTTTACCCCACCACCTGCTCCGGGACCTCACGGCACCCTCACCCTGACGAGTTTCCACGCCTTCCGCGGCGACGTCAATGTTATCTTTTTCACTTCAAGCATGGACTCCGGGAGAAAGCGGTTTAGGAACCCGGGCACGACTAGGATGATGCACTCGATCATGGGGAGCGGAATCCGGTCGGCGTCCCAGTTATCCTTCATGGGGGGCTTCGCATGGCCCAACAGAATGTGTTTGTATGTCCGGCCTCGGACTCCCAGGAAGACGCCCCAGCTGTGGATTCTGGCCTCCACCTCCCGGTCGTCGGGCAGCCTGGCCATGTCCCGACTGGCGTCCAGCCAGACCACGATCACCAGGTCGCCGACCCGGAGATCCTCAACCGTCACCGATTTCATCGGGCAATCACCCCGGCTCCGCCGATGGCCCGGACCTCGGCCCACCGCTGAATGTCCGCGAGCACCTGCCCCGTCTCGGCCGGGAGGCTGGCCCGGACCGTCTCGTCGAAGACCGCGCCGGACCGGGCGGCCAGAAGTGAGACCTCACAGTGATAATCCTTCCCGGGCTCAAACACGTGTAGGGCCCGGATTATCCGGAAGGTTTTGTTGTCTATGTCCCTCGAGGGCACGTCGAGGACGATTTTCTGGGCGGGCCGGAACCAGGTACTCCCGTCACAGATAGCGGTCACGTGGCGCAGCGGGTTCTTGAACTGATCCCGATAGGCGTCGGCCAACTTCTGCGCGTAGGTCGTGTTCCGGACGGTTTTTTCCACCAGGACCCTCTCCCGGAGCCCGTAAGTGCTCTGGCTCCCCGTGTCCTGGGCCGTCACGTACTTGGGATCATTGGCGAGATAGAGCCAATCGATGAGGAGCGCGCCGTCGCCAAAGTTCCCATCTCCCGACTGCATCATGAACTTTATGTACGTTATAATATTGCTCGGATTCCCAACCTTCTGCATATTCGCTAACGTAAGCTCTGTGCTGTGCCATGTTTGTTGAGCGCCCAGGCTGTAGTAGGTTTTGTAATAGTTGTTGTCGTCGGTGGCGATCCTTATCTCCATGCGCGGCGCTGCAGGCGAGCCGCTCCAACCGTATCTCTCATAGAAGCGGATTTTCTCAATGCCGTACATGTCCACGTCGACGGTGCGGGTCAGATTTACATAGGTGCCCAAACTGTAGAAAGAGACCTTCACGCTTGCGTTTCCCTTAACGCGCTCCGCGTCGGCGCTCAGGGTCCCCGAGGTAGCGGACCAGCCGCCGATGTCTTCGGTCCAGCTGTCCTGGTCCCGCGGCGCGTACTCACCCTCGAAAATGTAAAGTCGGATTTTGTTGGCGATGCTCTCAATACTTTCCTCCCACGTCAGTTCCCGCAGCCTGGTGTTCGGGTAGGTTTGGCTCTGCTCCCGGAGGGGGCTCAGGCCCCCCTCGACTGTGGCCTGGCCGATCTGATACCAATCAATGTCCGCAGCCGGGTCCACGTACCATTCATAGCCGGCCATCTGGGCCAGGTCCTTCACAAGCGTCAGGACATCCTGCTCCTTGTACGTGTTTTTAAGGGAAATCGAGGTGGCGTAGACGCCGGTGGTGGAGACCTCCGTCACCTTGTCGGCGAGGGCGTCCTTAAGGATGAGGCTGAGCTCCCGGTCCGTGAGATACTCCTTGTCCCACTTTCTGTTTGAGAAATAGACTCCATAGTCGAAGCCCTCCAGCTCCAGGTACTCGGCGCCCTTCCGGCCCATCTTGACGGTCGCTATTCTGCCGGCGATCACCTTCTCCCAAAGGGCATAAGCGTCCCCCTCGTCGGCGAACCATATCTTCATGTGGTCGCCGACGCCGACCTCGTCCTCTAGGCCGCCCTTCTGATTATTGCATAGCACGGAGAACCTGGAGAGGCCCACGGTGGAGAGAAGCTCAACGGTGGCCTTCTCCACGGTCCAGTTCCACGGCGACTGTTCCAGAAGGTCTAGGGGGTCCTGTCCTATGATTTCCAAGTAGTCCACGTCCAGATAGGCGCTCTGGTTGGCGTCGGAGTGGACGTAGATCTCGACCTGCCAAACCGTCTTGTTCGCCATGAGACTCAGGTTGACGATCACCCAGTTTGTCCCAACGGAGACCCATGTGGTATCAACTGTGCTGGAGTCCGTAAACCGCACCAGGATGAAGTATCGAGGGTTGGTGCCTCCCCCCTTGAGCCGAGCTCTCAGCTTGATGTATGTGTTGGTCGGGAGGGATCCTGGGACGTCCTTTCGCCACCCGGCGCCATCTGAGCCCCCAGTCTCGGTCACGCTGAGCCTAGAGACATCATGAACTTGAGAGACCTTCACCAGACTCTGGGACCCCGCCGTCCGGATCAGGGTCCAATTATTCATCCCATCGTCACACCAGCCGACTTTGCGGTGGACCTCAATCATGCAGACGCCGGTCATCGGCTCGGCTAGCCTCCCCTCTGCCTGGCGGCCAGGGCGATCCTCTTGGCGACCGTGGTCATGAGGTCCTCGACGTCAGCGTCCGACTTTAGGACGGGCCGGTCCAGGGAGACGTGGATGTGCTGCACCACGGAGCTGGAGTAGCTGGCCGCCGGCGTGACGGTCTCCCCCGCGTGGAGATAATACAGGCCTTCGCGGGTCACGATTCCGCCTCGCTCCATCCGGCCTTGAGCCATAGCCCCGGCAACTAAGGCGGCTGCCACGGCACCCGCGGCGATCATGGCCGGGATGAGGGCGCCCGCGCTGGCGATGGCCATTAGATGCGCTTTAACGGCAAGGGCTGCGGAGTGGGCCCACTCGGCGATCGTGGCGCTTTTGGTCAAAAGCTCATAAATTCGCATGGCGGCGCCGGCGGTTCGGATGGCGATCCCGATCGTGTAAAAGGCGCGGTTGATGCCCTCCAGAAACGGAATTTGAAGCCCGAGCTCCTTCGTCAGCATGGCGAAGTTACTGGTGACCATAGTGACTGACATGCCCAGGGACCTGACGCTTCCCGTGATCTCGTGGAGACTTTCACTGGCGTAGTCACGGGCGTTGATTACGATGTCAAGCTGTTCCTCGGGCATCACGACCTCTCCAATAGTTCCCTGATTTTTCGGCAGATGTTGCGAATCAGCTCCGGCTGAACCGAGATCACTGCCGGGCGGAGGAAGGGCCTCGCCGCCATTCTGGAGGTCCCGTACTCAACATAGGCGGCGTAGGGGGCTGCGGCGCCGAAGACAAACTCCATGAGGCCGGTTGGTTGCCAGTAGATCGTTCTCTGGAGGAAGCCCGTCCGGACCGGGACCAGGTGTCTAGCGAGGACGTACATCTTCCGGACATTCGACTCCATGACCATGTGGACGGCGGGCTTCAAGTCCTCGGAGATCGTGGTTAACTTATCCATGACTCGATCGACGCCGCTGAAGTCCAGATCAAACTCGACGCTCATGGAAAGGTTTCTCCCATGTTGAGCCGGGCCGCGGCTGCCGCAAGCTCGCTCTTCTGCTTCCTCGCCACCTCGTTAAGGTAAATGCTACACATCTCCACAAAGCGCTCAGGCATTCTGTCCAGCTCCTCCGGCGTCCACCCCGTCTTTAGGCACAGGACCACGTCGGACAGGAGGGGGTCTCCGCGTTCCAGCCTCACCGACCTCACAATTTTTTTCGCTCCGCCTCCGACACCCGGTTCAGCTCCTGGGCGAACCGGACCATCTCATTGATGAGATCACCGTACTCCGCCTCGTCCAGGGACTCCAGGGTCTCCACGCTGATCGGCAGGACGCGGCCATCCTTGCCCTTCAGGTCCCACTCCGCGAGGGAGGCCGCAAGCATCTCGTCGTTCAGGGTCCAGGGGTCGATCTCCGACTTCCCCGTCTCCGGGTCAACCCTGACCGCCTTGCTCAGGGCCCGGTTCTTCTCCCCGTGGGTCCACGTCCGGAACTTGAGCCGGTGGCCGTTGATCGTCACTTCTCTCTCCATTCCGCGGTCACCTACAGGTTGATGTAGCTCAGAGTCTTGCCGCGCCACCCGACCTTCTTGGCGATCAGGTCCTCGGCGTCCACGGGGAAGTCCACCTTCTCATACTTGCAGCCTTCGCAGACGAGCTTGGTGCCCGACACGTTGTTCAGGAGCAACTCGATCTTCCTCTCCACGTACTCATAGGACGGGTCTGTGTAGCTGTTCAGGTCGACGAATTCGTCCACGTTCTCAAAGTCCCGCGTGAACGTCCCCGACAGCCTGGCCACGGTCCGCTCCAGCTTCCGGATGAGGAACTTGAAGCCTCCCGCGTCCTTGCCCAGGGTGTACAACCTCTTCAGTCCGAAGCCGACCCTGACCTCGGCCTCCGGGACCCCGGCAATTCCGATGTCGGCGATATAGAGGCCCGCGTCCCCCCAGTTCCACGGCGCGTTCGTGTTCACCGCCTGGTACGAGGCGAACGAGCTGCTATTGGTCTGCGCCCACTGCCGGCCCCACAGGTCCACGGTCACCTCGACCGGCTCCCCGAGGGCGCAGCGGACGGTGATCTCCTCGGCCTTCGCCCCCGTCAAGAGGAAGTACTTGCCCAGGGTCCCCCACTTGATCTCCACGCTGTAACTATTGCCGTCGATGAGGCCCTTCAGCCACTGCTCATACGGGCTCGTTTGAGTCTGCATCTGGAACTTGACACGGAGGCCGTTCTCGAAGCGGGTGGCCACCACCTTGAAAGGCGTCGCGTACTTGATCGCCGGGACCTCCAGCAGCGTCGGGTTGCAGATGATGGTGGGGATCTCGTCCACGATCCCGGGCCACTTACCAGCCGGTGAGGCGGGCGTCTGCCCGTAGGTGGTCTCCTGGACGTATTGGAGCTCGGTGGTCGGCCCCTTCTCAACACTCAACTCTTTTTGTCACCTCCTTACGTCGCACTGGTCCTGTAGTAGACAAGACCTGTTAGGATGCGACTGTGATAGATCTTAGGTGAGACGTCGACCTCGTCTATGTCCACCCAATTCCGGATCTGCGCAAACTCCAGACCGGTCCCTGGACTGGACCGCTTCTCTTGGATAATTCGGTCGACCTCCTCCTTCATCTTCCACCGCTCCCCGGGGCTCAGACTGAAGACGTGAACCGAATAGTCCCCCTCGTGGCGTCTCCGAGTGCCCCCGAGGCCGGCGAAGATGACCGGCGTCACGTCATGCTGGACCACGACGGTCGGGGACATCGCCTTCCGATCAAACCAGTCTGTGGTGAAGCGGGGCGTAAACTCGAGGGCCCAGTTGTTCTTGAGAAGGTTCAGGATCGTGAGCTTGGGGTCCTCCATAATCGTCATATCTCGATCTTCCTCCTGGCGAAGACCTCGATGTGGGACCGTCTCACGGAGACGCCCAGGATCTTCCAACGCGCCCCGTAACAGTCAATCTCATAGTCAGCCGTGTCGACCTCGGTCCCGTGAGGTAAGAGAAAGCCGCAGTCACCTACCGGGACATCGCCGCCCTCAATCCGCTTCTTGTCGCCCCGACTGAGAGCGATAAAGCCCTTCACCACCGTCGTGGCCTCGGCGAGGACTGGGTTCCCATACTCATCCGTCAGCCCGGTCTCCTCCTGTCTGACCACGCCGATGTCGACGCCCTGTATCTGAGAGCGGGTGACGAAAAACTTGTCAGGGATCAGGCCGAGCTCAACGGGCGTGGAGCTGCTGCACGTGATTGGGATTGATAGGACATCCTCATTCGGGTCATAATAGTCTCTGGCTCGATAGTCCGCGCTTCCCACCTTGAAATAGAAGCGGTCAATCGGCGCTAGAGTTGGGAACAGTTTTATCTTAAGAGTTCCCTTGACGCCGGTGGCGCCGGTGACCTGGCCCGTGGCCTTAAGCGCCGTGAGATTCCAAGACCAGGAATCCAGGGTGATCTTGCCCTCCGCCTCGAGGCCGGAGACATACGGCTTGGACCTGCTGGCCACTAGAGTCCCGTCGACCTTGATCTCGTGGCTCGTGTTGTTGACGGTGATGTTGTGCGTGCCGGCGTCCAGGTACGAGGTGGGGAGGGAGATGTCCAGGGCGCCGTCGGGCTTCCCGATGTAGGTCAGGTTGAAGGTCGTGTTGCCGACCTTGAAGCCGCTGACGGAAACACCGTCTAGGTTCGTGGCCACGGGATGAATCTTAAGGGCGAACTTGTAGTCGACGTAGAGGCCCAGGGCCTTAAAGAGGCTCCAGACCTGGAGCCCCGCGGTCCACACGAAGACGGGCGTCGAGGCCGGAGACCCGTAATTAGTCTTGGCGGGGTTTGTGACCTGGTTGTTGTGCCACTCGTTGAAGGTAAAGGGCTCCACAACGGCGTCCATCTCGGCCAGGGACTGCATGAACTCCGCGGCCTTCTCCCCGTAGAACTGGCTTGCACCCCAGAGGAGGACCGCCCCCATGTAGGGCCAGCTTCCCCCGTTCTGGTAGTTGGGCGTGTCGCTTCCGCCCTGGGCCGCCGTGTACGTGGGATAGACCATGCAGATCGGGACGCCGTCCATGCCCCCGGCGGTCCCGGCGAGTTTGCCCAGGACCTTCAGGGCCCTGTCCCTGGTGGCGTAGCCCATGGCCAGGGCGAAGGCGTTGGCCGGAGCCTCCAGCTTCTCCGGAAACTCTATGCTGCCCGTGGTGTCCCTGAAGCCGCCGTACCAACTATAATCGTCCAACCACATGTTCGTGAGGCCCGTCTGGAGCTTGTCGGCGGCCGTCTTGTACGCAGGGTCTCCGAAGATCTCGTAGGCCTCCTTCAGGACGCGCCAGGCGACAATGTTGGGAGCCGTGTCATAGGCCACGTGGTTAGGGAGGGCCACAGGGTGGAGACCGTCCAGGAAGCACAGGGCGTTGTCCTTTTTCATCAGCTTGTACGTGTCATTGATGAGACTGATCAGCCAGTCATAGGCCTTTTTGAGCTGGATCGTGATCGCGTCAAAATTTGTCTGATTCCGAGAATGAAAATAGTATTGGTGGACGAGATAACACCAGGCCGGCGTGACGTCGATGGCGCTGTAGCCCCCGCCGGCGAGGTCGGGGATCTGCCCGTTGGCAGCCTGGTTCTGCGTGAAGAGCGTGATCTGAGTGTAAGCGTCGTTGAACTTTCCCCCACAGAGGAGACCGAGGGCGGCCCAGAGCGTGTCCCGGCCCCAGTAGTCATTCCAGCCGGTCACGTAGAGGCCCTTTGGGAAGGTGCAGCTCTTCAAGACGGGGAGGGCCCAGTAATAGGCACCCCAGACCTTCGCGTCAAAGCGGTTCAGTGTCGGGAAGGCGCCGATGTAGCTGTTGTAGGCGTTCTTTGTGCTCGTCCGCTCCGTCTCGACGTTCGCCTTCAGATAATTGAACTCGTCCAGGGCGTGGGCCTCGGTTCCCGTGATCCCCGAGAAGGCCAGGACCACGTACAGCGTCCCGGTGCTCAGGGTGGCCACCGTGAGCTTGAAGCAGAGATAGGCGTAGACCGGCGTGGCCCCGGCCCCCGCGTTCACGGGACCCGCAGCGTTGAACGTTCCAGGGATCGGGCGGGCTCCATCCACAAAGGTCTTCGTGGTCGAGAAGTTCTCAGTGGTGCAGCGATAGCCCGTGGGATCCACGCTTCCGCCGATCTTCAGGTAGGGCGTGTCGCCGCCGATCGCGGGGTCCGTGTTCTTGGCCTTGATCACCTTGTTCGTGGCGTCATACTCGATCTCCGTGTACTTGTCCTGACGGACCGTGACGTCCCAGCAGTAGTAGCAATAGAGGTCCTTGTTTTGTGGGGAGAAGATCACGACCCCGTCCAGGCGGACATCGGAGACGGCGGTGTTGGCGTAGTCGTAAGTGATCTCGATTTTGTCGATCTCCGCCCAGCTGGGGGAGCCGTAACTCGTGAAGTCGGTGGACCCCGGGCCCACGCCGAAAAGGTATTCCTTCCAGACGTTGGCGGCGGGATAGGTGACATACTTGTAAAATTGTCCGACTGACTCACCCGCGGCGTTCAGCGTGTGGAGGCGGATCGTGAAGGTGACGGTGGTGTCGGCCTTATACCAGATCCGGAACTTGGCCCCCGAGGGAACATTCGCGGCGAGTTGAACGCCCTTTTTGTACCACAAGGACTTAAGGTCATTCGGATTTGTCATGGAGAACTTGACGGCGCCGGAGCCCTCCTTATAGTCGGCCGTCTCCGCGTAGGGCGTGACGTAGTTTCCATGGTCCCACTCGGACGGGTTGTTCTCCGCCGCGTCCCCCGACGCCGGCGTCACCGGGCTGCTGATGTAGCGGTTCTCCGCCATGAGCTTCCAGACCAGGCCGTCGCGACCGAGGGGCATGAAGGCGAGGCCCGTCAGTCTCCACTTCTCGGAATCCAGGGTGATCGTCTTCTGGATCTCCGGTTCCAAGGGCGTCATCTGCCAGTACCCGCCCCCCATCTCGTCCACCGCCTTGCTCGCCGCGGCGTTCACGAAAAAGGCCCAGGTGCTGTAGATGTTCCGGGTCAGGCCGTACATGACCTCATTGGAGCCGTGGAGGGCCTTGAGTTCACTCGCCTTACCCAGGGGGTTGTCGATGATGGCGACGTAGGCCCGGCCGTTGGCCAGCCTAACCGCCCTGGAGACCTCACTCGAGGAGAGCTCATCATAGTATTTGCCCGAGGAGTCAGGGATGATGTTGGAGCCGACATAGCGGAAACTCACTTCAGGTTTCTCCCCTTCCCCAGGTTTCAAGTAGAGCCTGTAAATTTCCAAAAATGAAATGAGAAGAATGATGATCAGGGCTAGGGCCTTTAATGCTGTTCGCATAATTCCCGAGTTCCATGAAGACACATAAAAGATTTGTCATGTTCTCAGACTCTCTTCAATGAGCTCCCATAATGCGCTATAATCCGTTGAATCTCTAGGTTCCACCGTTCAATCGTTCGCTCGATGTCTTCGTTGCTGACGGAGAAGTCGCCGGCTGAGAAGCCGCCCCGGAGCTCGGGCCGGCTGAAGACGTCGACAGCAGCTAGGAGAGAGCTGAGCCGCTTAATCCTCCTGAGGATCGGCGCCGAGAAGGACCCGATCTCCTGGTCGATTGTCGCATCCGCGTCGGCGATCAGCTCGTCCAGATCGGAGTCCGACAAGACGCCAGAGGGAACTCCTGTGAGCCGCCGGACGTCCGCGGCGGTGCTGTACGCCACTAATCCCTCACCACCCTCCGGGCCAGCTCCTCGAAGGTCTTAACTTCCTCGACGGTCAGGACGTCGTCCTCCAGGGCCTTCACGGCCGCGGAGAAGAGGTCAACCGCCAGCTGGGCCTTCCGCTTCAGGCGATAATACTTCTTGGTGGCCACGTGCGAGACCACGGCGATAGCAACAGTGATGACCACCGCGGCGACGCTACTCCACATACTTAACTCTGCGAAAAGGGCTTTATTTAAGCCATTTCTTCAAAAATTGACTATCAGAATTTGACTATCAAAAATTAACTCTTAAAACTTGACACAAATCGCCTGCCTTCCTCCGTGATCCGGTAAGGGGCCCGGGACCGCGCCGGGCCGGCCTTCTCAGCCCAGCCATTTCTTACGATGTCCCGGATGGCCCGGCTCACCTTGCCCGAGCTACCGCAGGCGGTCACCCGGATGACGTATTTGCGGATCATCTCATACTCCGCAGGGCCCTCCGCGAGCTTCCGGAGGGCGGCCAAACAGAGATCCAGGTCCACTTTGTGGGGATTCATTCAGAACCACCGCTATGCGCAAGTAGCGCCGGCTTAATGCGCTCAAAAGTTTCCCCGTTCACGTTAGATTAACCTCCACCGGCTTCAGGCTGCTATAATAAGGGGGCGTGTGATTGTTGCAGACATACAAGGTCTTCATGGACGGCTCTGATTGTGACGTCCGATATGTACTCGGCGTCAGGTCGGGGACGTAGGCCGCCATCTTGTTCCCGCACAGAGGGCAGTATTGATAACAGTCGCATAGGACCGGCATCGCCGGCCGCGGAGCCCTGTACGTCCTCCCGCACTCGGGGCATGTGCCCTGAACATACCCGATCTTAGGCGTCACGATTGATCCTCACCTGAGCCTCGGTTTCCCGGAGGCAGGTCCACCCCGGGAGTTACGCCTATCTCACTGGAGGAGGCTAGACGACTCGGGGCGGCCTTCCCTTCATTCGGGCCTCCGCTTCTGGCGAAGATCTGGCTCACCAAGACCTGGAGCCGCTCAAGACGGATTTTTAACTCACGAACCCGCTGCAGGAGGTCCTCAAAGTCCTTATCCACATCATCGGTCACGGTCATTATCACGCCAACCCCATAGGCACTAGGGCCTTGTTCGCCGGCAGGCCGCCAGTCGGATAGATTATCTCAAGCCGGATGTCGGTGGAGCAGGTTGCATGGGGGTCGTCGTCCCCCTCTTCGTGGGTGGCCACCGTGTATCGGTTCACCGCCTCCTTCGCATCTTTGACATGCTGACAGGCTGATGGGCCGAGGTCGAAGTTTTTTACTCCGATCGTGCGGAATGCGTCAGCGTCATTGATATATTCGGTAAACGCCACGTCACAGCGATTCCAAGCGGTCACCCCGCTATCATCTGCGGGGTTGGCCTGGCCATTGCCATTATATGGGTGTATATCTAGGGCGTGAGCGGCTCCTCCGGCCCAGGTGACAGTGAAGCGGATGCGAACGGCCTTTGGAAGCCGTCTGGCCGGAAACATGCTTAGCGCGGACCTGGCAAGTTGTCTCGCCTTCTCCTCCTGCGACTTCACGCTCGCATCACCGACCCAGCTATAGCCCCAATAAACATTATACGTAGTAGGCGGATAGACGTAGTGCGCGATTCCCGCATCCGCAGGAATTGTCAGGACCGCCATCACATGGCCTCCGAAAGTCTCAGCATTTCTTGCATTGTTTCACTTCTCGACCGGATTTCCAACAGTCGGGAGATATCCACTTGAACGCGATACATCTCCTTTTTAATAAATGTGTCAAAATACATGGGAGTTTTGCCTACTATGGCCGCGCTCATCTCCACGTCCCGAATTCCAGCGATGAGGCCAGTGACCCAATGGCGGTCCTCGCGCCTATGCTCTGTCTCCAAAATCTTGAACCCGCGAGAAAC
>Ga0315312_1001893_pt1 | contig 15375 bp, 12 predicted proteins | sample TDP7_MG_FD_203629 | JGI IMG/M metagenome (GOLD analysis project Ga0315312, IMG submission 203629) | Freshwater sediment microbial communities from Lake Towuti, South Sulawesi, Indonesia - TDP7 | ecosystem: Environmental > Aquatic > Freshwater > Lake > Sediment | place: Indonesia: South Sulawesi... | reverse complement strand
CCTACATATTCGTTTCCTATCACCGCCCCGGTAGTGTAGCTCGTCGTGATGCTACCCTGATTGACACCGACCAGGCCACCGACGCACCAACCCGTGCCAACTATGTTGACATCCACGACGGCGATCTTCTTAACCTGAGCGTGAGTTCCCAAAAAGCCAAACAGGCCCACGTAATCCTTCCCATGGATCTCTATACGGGATACCACATGACCATTGCCATCAAAGACTCCGGTAAAAGGAATGCCCTGGCAATATTCTGTGACCGGGTCAATATCCGGTGCGATGACGGCCTTGTCGAAGACATGGCCTGCAAGGTCGATGTCACGTGTCATGATGAAATGCTTGTCGTAATCGTTCGGGTCCTCGCCGAGGGCGATGAGATCCGCTGCCGTAGCGATCTGGTACGCGTCGTCCGCTGTTCCGCTTCCCCCGCTGTATTTACCCTCAGCCGGCTGGCTGAATAAAAGGATGCAAAGCAGGATGAGTATCGTGCCAATAGTCTTGCTTAAGCTCCACATATTTCGCCTCCTTCAAATAAATGGATTGAATGTTTTCTGCTCTTACAAAGCGTATTATACCGTTTTATCGGAACTGAGCAAGCTTTTTCGCCAGAGACTGATAGCCTTCGACACAGATTAACACAGATGAACACGGCAACGGAATTAAGGGCAAAAACAGTGTGAATCCGTGTAAATCTGCGTCTAACTACTTCTTATTTTTGTGGGCCTGGCGTGTCCTCTGTGGCTCTTTCGGCTTTTATGGACTCATACCTCTTCTATCCAGTTTCGAGTCGTACCTCCTGCCCTTCTTCGCTTTTACGATTATCCTGGGAAGGGTCGGCTTTAGCCTTATTCGCGTCAACCTGGTTTGTCTGTTGTCTATCTTCCTCATGTGCTCTTCCTGCCTTCCAGGAACACCCCTAATTGTCAATTTTAAATTGTCAATTGTCAATTGTCTGGGGCCGTGACGGTTGCGCTTAACGTAAGACGTCGCACGAAACCAGCAGCGCAACCGATAAACGAAAAACATGTTCGTCACGTTCCGCAGGAACCCACAGTGATATAATTTGCACTCCAGGTATTGCAGACTCACTTGGAGCGGTTAAAATGCTAAGGATAAGGCCGCAGCCGGATTCTGTTGCCGCGTGTGCAACGCGGTGTGGCCTTGCCAGTAGGAACCGAATAGGAGGTTACCATGAAAAACAGGAATCGAACGAGTGCGGTAATGGCGGGCTGTCTGATTCTGATCAGCGCGGGCTGGGTCTTCGGCCAGGATTGGCCGCAGTGGCGAGGACCCAATCGGGACGGCAAGGTCAGCGGCTTCACGGCACCCCAGCAGTGGCCGAAGGAACTGACGCAGAAGTGGAGAGTGACTGTGGGCTGGGGCGATTCCACGCCTGCTCTGGTGGGCGACAAGCTCTATATCTTCACGCGACAAGGCGACGAAGAGGTCACCCTGTGCCTGAATGCCGCCGATGGAAAAGAACTGTGGCGGGATAAATATCAAGCGCAGGCCGTGACCGGAGCGCCCTCCCGACATCCTGGGCCCAGAAGCTCGCCCGCGGTGGCGGAAGGAAAGGTCGCAACGCTGGGTGTGGGCGGGGTTCTTTCCTGTCTGGACGCCGCCACCAGCAAGGTCGTCTGGCGTAAGGACCCGTTCCCAAAGGTCGTGCCGGAGTTCTTCACGGGGATGTCGCCGATCATCGTCGATGGGATGGCCATCGCGCATCTTGGCGGAAAGGGCAATGGGGCGATCATCGCTTACGACCTCGCCACTGGTAGTGAGAAGTGGCGATGGGCCGAAGAAGGCCCGGAGTATGCCTCGCCCGCCCTGCTGACGGTCCTGGGGACCAAGCAGATCGTGACGCTGACGGAGAAGAGCATCGTTGGGGTCGGTGTAGCCGATGGAAAGCTCCTGTGGCGGCTCCCATTCGCGCCCGCGAGGATGGCTTACAATGCCGCCACACCAATCGTGGATGGGCAAACGGTAATCTACACGGGGGCAGCCCGCGGCGCTAAGGCTGTGAAGATCGAAAAGCAGGGCGATAAGTTCATTACCAACGAGCTTTGGAGCAATCCGGACATTGCCCCGCAGTTCAATACGCCGGTGCTCAAAAACGGGCTACTGTTTGCCATCTCCAATCGCGGCAACTTCTACTGCCTGAACGCCCAGACCGGCCAGACGGCCTGGACCGATACAAATCCGCTCGGCGGTTTCGGCGCAATTGTAGACGTTGGCTCGGTCCTGCTGGCCGTGCCTGAGAAGGCCGGATTGATCGTCTTGAAGCCTGATGGTAAGCAGTACAGCGAGATAGCGCGCTACAAGGTTTCCGACACGCCGATCTACGCGCACCCGGTGATTGTGGGCAATCGCATCTTCGTCAAGGACCAGGAGACGGTAACGTTGTGGACAATTGACTGAGCGGGATTACGCGACGGACCAGCAAACCGAAAGCCAGTGAGGTAAAGTGTCTAAAATGAGCTAAAGTGCCTAAAGTGAGCTAAATTTTAGGCACTTTAGTCACTTGGAGCTTTAGGCACTTAGTTCATCGATCTCGAACTGCTTTCTGACGAGGCCGGCACGCTCACATTGTTACGCCCTTGTCCACAAAACAACCTTTCGTTTACAGCGACGTTTTTGTGTCGATACGTATATACGTCTTTCCTGCACCAAGCTGCCTTAGGCTGACTGCCTTGGTGGGTAGATGCTAAAGCAGTTCAGGCTCGTTAGGGTCCTCGTCCAAGCCGACAAAAAGAGTCCCGGTAAGTGCACTTGTGAACTCCGGGTCATCCGGCTCATTGGGGTCGTCACTGAGACAGGTGACGCTGGCCTGAATGAAGTTGCCTTGCAGTTCGGGCTCATTAGGCTCATCGCTCAAGCAGCCGGCCTGGTCATTACTGAATCCACCTGCCAGGGCTGCGTTTAGAATGACTGCGGATAGCCCTGTCAGAACGAGCAAAAGCACCGTTATGTTCATTAACTTTTTCATTTCATACTCCTGTTAAAATCATTGTGGAAATCGGTAACTTTTCTTCTAATTTGCTTTTTCTCACTTACTCGGCTTATCCTTCGCAGTACGTGTTTTGCAGCGGCTTGATGATGATAGGACTGGTGATGCCGCTCGGCAGCATCCTATCTTTTTCAGGTGTGATACTGATGACGCCAATGTCACCTAACTCGGTTGTCTCGGAGCCTCCATCGTCAAGGGTCGCACCGATATTGGTCACGTAACCACTACTATAGGGAGTCGTATCGAACATGGATATAATCGTCCCATAGATTTGGGCGTTGCCTCGCACATCAACAATCCCGCCGACTATTGCTCCGGTGAGCACGTTGTTGTCGCTTTTTTGCGGGTTAGTATTGCCGAGGTTCACGTTGAAATGTGGCGCAAGGATGGTGGCTTCTTGAATGCCGGACTGATTGTTGAAGGTGGCCTGGCCCGTAAAATACAGACAGTTGTTTTTCCAGTTAAATGGCTGCGGCACATTGGAGATGATTGTGCCGTTGAAGGTGCAGTTCTCGAATCGCACGTTATTAGTGTACGATTTGGAAGTGCTGGTTTTGGAGCAATTGATATACAGCACCCCTTCAAAAGTACAGTTTCTGAATAGTGCATGCCTATTCATGGGTAGCAATGCATTTGTGAGTGTCTGATTCTCATACACATTTCGCGTAAAGGATGTACTGGAACCGTCTCTCGGCAGAGAATAATTGCCGGCGGCATGAGGGAAATATTCCACCACCTTCAATGCACTTGTTGGCACATCTGTAAGGCCGACATTATAGCAGTCGGTGTTGTAATCGCTTATGTCCATGCCGGGTATATCTTGGTAAGGCTGTCCATAGTTGATGCCTTCATGATAGGCTTGAATTTCATCTTCTGGGCTGTAAATACGGTTTCCATTCTCATCGAACATTGGGTTGCCGTTTTCATCGAGGGTTTCTAATTGGTAACTCTGAGCTTGAATTTGTTCCAGAGTTAGGACCGTATTAATGGTGCCCAGAACGGTCGAGTCACTGGTCATATTGTAGGGCGGTATCTCAGCACGGTTCCATGTGCTGAAGACATCGCCGTGAATAGTTGTGTCACCTGTCAGCCACATGCGACCTCTGCTTGCGATAGCGTAATTCAAAACGCTCCTATCCTTTGTAATCTTCATGTCTATTCTTATCTTTCGAGTCACTTCGCCATCGGCTCCCGTAGATTGCAGCTTGATTGTATGAGGGTCACCGTCATAGCGGTAAAACCTTACGGTGAAATCGACATTGGCGCTGCCGAAATTTATGGGTGAGGTGACGATCTGGTCACCACTGCCGAGTGCATCGGTAAAACGGGTCGCGGGAGCAACTATCTGCCCATTCAGTGCGATGTTTTGAAGATATTGGCACAGGTCGAACCAGACCTTGTGGGCCTCGGTATCAGTGACATAGTTGTGTCCGGTCTCATCCAGAATAATGGTGGCGGCTATGTATTTTGCACAGTCTAGGCCAGATTGCGCCGCTAATAAAGCTGCATTGATCTTGTGTTGATTTGAGGCAAGTTGAACGTTCGCACCGGACATGGTTGCCATACTGACAGCCAAGGCCGAAAATACCAGAATAAATATCATCGATAGCACAAGCGCAGCACCGGCGCGCTTTGAACAAACTGGCTTTCTTATATAGGTCATCTTCCTCTCCCGGAAAAGGAGTCCGTTAGACAGAATTTGAGTAACTTCTGCGTGCCAATTAAATTATAAGAAACTTTTTCTGCGAGACCAGCCCCGGCGGCGGACCCCTGCTTGCGCAGGGGCAAGCTTATCCCTGCCAAAGCGGAGAACTGAATCGAAGATCAATGAACAATTGAGTAAGAACCAGGGTCATAATCCAGTTCGCGGTGAGTATCGAAGCCAGCCGGGATTTTCGTAGTATGTAATCGGTCAAAAGTCAAACTGGCGTTTCCTTCTACTACCGCGGGGCTATCAGAGTAACTGAGAATTGTGCCTTTAATCACGGCGTTTGCATTTCCGGAGAAATGCACTCCGTTTACCGCCATGACGCCGTCTAATGCGGAGAAATTGCCCGCAAAGGTAGCCCGGAACCCCGGGGCGATTATGGAAGCCCCTGTTTCGTGCCGCATAACGTCAAACTGAGCGTCTGGCGGGAATGGGTCGGTGTCGAAATTACCCAGGAAGTTGAGTGAATTGGTCCCCGGATTGTTCACATCGCCGGCCGCGATGATAATCCCCTGTAAGTTGACATTTCGGCCAAATGTGACCTGATTGGGTGGTTCGATGAATAAGACTCCCTGTATGATGACGCTACCTTGGAAATACGGATTAGTTCCCGCTGGTATTGTCGCATTGAGGAGCGTGATACCTTTACTAAGGTCGGTCGTCGAATCGATGACATTCCCGGTTGCGTACTGGATGAAATGGTCTGCATCTGGCACGGGAAAATCTGTGGGAGCCACACCAATGTGAACGTGGTTGTCTATGGCTGCTTGGCCATGGTCTCCAGCTATTAGGACGTCGCCGCCGAAGTTAGCAATCCCAGCAGGGTTGCCTATATTGACGTCGCCATCAAAGTTGGTGTTGCCGATAACAGACAGCGCGAGAGGATTGGTTAAACTTTCAACGTAAACATCCGCTTCCCAATTAGAGTTGACAGCGGTGAAGGTAGGATTGCCGGGAAAATCCAGAGGCCCCTTCGTTGCCAGGCCAAAGTTAAAGATTGGATGCGCGTAAGGCTGAATTTTGTAGTTGACTCTGATCGTACGTGTAATCCCACCGCAACTGCCAGTTGCGAACGCTTCAACAATCTGCTGGTTGCCGCCAGAGATTTGGATTCGCCCCGAAAACGTCTGCCCGGTCGCGGAGTCCAGCGTCACAGCAGGAATAGAGCCATCGTTGTCCACCGCAAACTTGGAGATATTGTTGGCTGCAAGGTCACTTTGGATCGTGTTGATGATTGCACTGAGGTAATTTGATGGCGCTGTTGAGGCTGGTATTAGAACTCGACTCAGCCAATATCGCATGACCTGCATGCCGGATTCTGCGTTTGCGAACGCACGGTTTACCTTTTGTTGATTGGTGGCTATCTGAACGTTGCTGCCGGACATCGCAAACAGCACCACTCCCAGAGTGGAAAATACCAGCACGAATACCATGGAAATGATAAGCGCAGCACCAGAGCGCCATCGGTAAACTTGCTTTTTTGTGGATATCATTTTTGCCCTGCCGAAAAACCCCCATTTGGACTGAGTTAAACAACTTCCATATACCAATTAAAGTATAGAAAATCTGTACTCGAAGACAAAATGGCTCAAACGAACGCTACAAAAGTGTGCGGATGGTTTTAATGCCCGATAAGAATTAGGCTGGCGCAGCCAAAGCTGTCATAGGGCAGCGTCTTGTTCTGCAAAATATGAACTGCGAGCAAAAGGGGATGAAATGACCCAGGAAAATCCTAATTCAAAGGCCTTTTGTCTCCAGAATTCAAATTTCTCAGGCGTTACGTATTCCACCACATCAAGCGAATCTCTGGAGGGTTTTAGATATTGTCCGATAGTGATTCGGTCGCAGCCCACGCAGCGCAAGTCTCCCAGCACCTGCTCGACCTCAGCATCGGTTTCGCCCAGGCCGAGCATGATCGAGGATTTGGTCACGATGTCACCGTAATGTTCCTTTGCTATTTTGATCAAGCTCAGCGACCGCTGATAATTTCCACTGGGTCTGGCAACAGGGTACAAAGATGGAACGGTCTCAACATTGTGAGCGAATGTGAAAGGTAGGGCTTCCCACAGAACTTCGAGTGCTTTTACCTGGCAGTTACGAAAGTCGGGCGTCAGTATTTCAAATCTAATATCTGGGCAGTGCTTCCTTACCTCGTTGATGCAGTTGCGAAAATGTGCGGCGCCGCCGTCCGGCAGATCATCGCGGTTCACGCTTGTAATGACCAAATATTTTAAGTTCAGTTGCTTTGCCATTTGGGCTACGCGCGCAGGCTCAGTGGGGTCGAGCGGTGAGGGTTTGCCTGTGGCTACCGAGCAGAATCCGCAGTTTCGCGTGCAAATATTACCCAGAATCAAAACCGTTGCTGTGCCCCGTGACCAGCACTCGCCTCGATTGGGGCAGTTTGCATTATTACATATTGTCTCAAGACCCAGTGAGGTCAGGACTTTTTCGGTACGAGCGAAGCTCTCGCTGGCAGGCAAAGGCCGACGCAGCCAGGACGGCAGTTTTCGTGACTTCCCTCGACGAGGCTCGGGACAGGCGTGGCTCATGACCGGTCGCTCGCTATCCGTTGAGAAATGCCTTATGAGCAGTTGCGAGAGTTTTTCTTTTAGCTGGGTCATCGAATGGCGTTTGCTGGTCTCTTTGAGTACCGATGTCATTTCTACGCTGTCCAGACCACACGGCACAAGCAAATCGAAAATGCTCAGGTCGTTTTGAATGTTTATTGCCATGCCGTGATACGTGATGCCTCTGGATACCCGAACGCCGATTGATGCGATTTTATAGATTTTCGATTTTCGATTTTCGACTTTCGATTTTTCATGCAACACCCACAAACCAGGGAAACCTTGTCGTCTGTCGGCCTGGACGCCTAATTGCTGCAACAATTCTATGCCTATTGTTTCCAGTTTTCTGATGTATTCGGTTATTCCAAGGCCGAGTTCCTGTAGGTCCAGGATTGAGTAAAAAACTAATTGGCCGGGGTTGTGAGCGGTCGCGCCGCCGCCTCTACGAATGTCAACCACATCAATTTGTCGTGCCGCCAATTCTTCCCGGCTGACCAACAGCTTGTTAGCATTTTGCCGGGCGCCGAGAGTGATGACAGGAGTGTGCTCGACGATTAAAACGGTGTTGGGTATTTTCCCATTGTATCTTTTATCATGCAATTCATGCTGCGTTTGCAGAATCTCTCTATAATTGGCAAGGCCGCAATCACGAATGTATAAAGACCGTAGCCCGTCGTTCGTCGCTCGTCGCTGGTATATTGTGTTTTGTGCTTCGTTCATAATATTACTTTAACACAAAATTGCGCGAGCTGCATGAGTTTATTTCGCAGATGAATAGAAAGAAGTTTTACCTTTCTGGTTTCTTTTTATATAATAGAGTTATGCAGACACTTAAGATTTACATAGAAACCAGTGTTTGGAGTTTCGTTTTTACCGATGATGCGCCAGAATATCAGGCCGATACAATAGCATTCTTTGAACTCTGCAAAAGGGAGGTGTTTGAGCCTTATATTTCCAGGGTAGGTTTGACCGAAATTCAACATGCCAAAGCGCCTTTACGCAAACGTCTGGAGGAACTTATTCGGGACATCAAACCGTTATTGTTGCCTGCCTCGCAAGAAGCAAACAGTTTATCAGAAGCATTCATTCGTGAAAACGTTGTTCCAGCCAGCAGGCCAGAAGATGCTTGACATGTCGCAATTGCTTTGGTTCACGGCCTGGATGTGCTGGTTTCATGGAATTTCAGATATATTGTAAACATCAGAAGAGAAGAGCGGTTCAATGCTGTTGCTGTTCTTCAAGGTTATCATCACTATCTTCGCATTGTCAGCCCGAAGGAGCTAATTTACGATGACGAAATCTCTTGAAAGTAAGATGCTCGACCAGGTGCGCCGCTGGCGAAAAAAGGCCTATGAGGCGGATAGAATGAAAACTTTGTCCCAGCAGGCAAAGGAGCACGAAAAACTCGCGAGAGAATTTGGCCTGCCCTTAGTTCAGATGCACAAGTCCGACTCTCGCCACCGACGGTAAAGTCTGTGGTCTATTTTAGACGCAGACAGAAAGGGCCGCAAGCAATTTCACTTGCAGCCCTTCATGTTACACATAAGTCCCATCCCTGAACTACGACCTACCATATACGACACACGAACCACGCCTGTCCCGAGCCTCGTCGAGGGAACTCACAAGCTACAACGTCCTTCGTCTGCGCATCCAGCCGATAAGTCCAAGGCCAATACTGCCAAGCAAAATAGCACCTGGAGCTGGAATAACCGAGACAGAAACTACTGTTCCACTATCGACAACGAAGTTGTCAAGATAAGCATCGCCAGAGTCGATGGCTGCGCCCCAATCGACTTCGCCGCCGAGACATGGGCTAACAGCGCCTCCACCCCATGTGCCCTGAAGTACACCCGCAATTGTGTACCATGCACTGGTTTTCCAGTAACCTGTGTGACTGAGATATAATTCGTCCACACTGGCGTCATAGGATAAATACAGAGTCCCATCATCAGAGCCTCTTGGTATCTCATTGTTGGACTCAGCACCTTCTACGCTCCAACCGTAGTTGAAGATTTCTGGCGGGATTTTCCCTGTTTCCCAGGCCGCTTCTATTCTGGCATTATTTTCCCGCACTGTGGTAGGGTCACTACCTTTGGCTAAGCCAAGCATAACTTGGGCCCAAGCATGGGTGCTTGACGTGAAGCTGTTGTGGAAATCGGTCTTGAAAGAAAAATCGTCTGCCGTCGAGAGTCCCCAACCATTGGCGAAATAGAGAGCTGTGGCATGGGCCGGAATAGTGGTGGAGCGCATCTCCAATCTCTGGTTGGTTTCGTCCAGCCAGACATTACTGGGGTCTTCCTCGTAGAGACTCCATAGTGACGTATCCCTCAAATTGTCGTCGAAGTTATCCGATGGTAATGCATAGGACACTGAATTTGCAAGAACCATCAACCCGACTATGGTACAAATCATTATTAACTTTTTCATACTTTCCTCCTCCAAAAATTTGACATCATTTGCTTTGGCGAGACAAACTTTTTTAAGAAAGCCGGAACTGAAATAAATCCTCATTTTCCCAGTTTTCCTCGCCTTCACAACTTGCGCAATTTAACAGGGGGGGGTAATTGTCAAGAGAAAATTGTGAAATTTTAGGATTTTTTATAGTTTTTTTCGTAATTTCCGCAGTAATAATAACTTGCACAAGGTTCAAGGATACTATTTGGCGTGTGTTAAATAATCAATTTCTGTTGATAAAGGAAACTGCTATGGAGGATATGCTCATCCCACGGAAATAATTGACGCTGTATAGATAATCTGGTATCATTAAATATAAGAAGATTTATCCTTGATGTGAACTTTTGTCTGTGAGGGATAATACGATGTTCAAAATAACCGGATATATTGAGAGAGACCCTGAGACGGGGCTTTATGTGGCGATTGTTCCAGGTATTCCCGGTGCCCATACACAGGCGGAAACCCTGGATGAACTTCAAAAAAATCTAAAAGAGGTGGTCGAGTTGTGCCTTGAGGAGATGGATGAGGAGGCTAAAAAACACATCCCTGAGTTCGTTGGGATCCACCAACTTGAGGTGGTTGGTTGAGTAAGCTCAAGATCATTGACGCCCGACGGATGGAGAGGCTGCTACTTCGATTGGGTTTTGAAAAACTTCGACAAAAAGGGAGCCACGCTTTTTATAGACATTCGGATGGTAGAGTTACTACTGTGCCGCACCACAAAGGTAGAGTATTAGCCCGTCCCTTAATAAGAGAGATCCTAAGAGAAATAGAAGTCACAGTTGAGCAATACAATGACTTTCTGAAGAAGTGATACGTTTTTTCGCTGTGCTTTCTGAGTTTTTTCTTATGTTCTTTGTGAATTGTACAAGCTTGGCCTGAAGGCGTCTTCGAGGGCGTCTTCGAGCGTTTCCGAGAATGTTGGATGCGGAAAGGTTATCTCGCGGAGTTCACTTGCGCTGCGGCCGATGAGCGACCTTGCCAGCGTCACCATTTCAGTTGCTATTGATCCGACCATTGTAATTCCCACAATCTTGTTGGTGAAATTGTCACGGAGGGCTCTTATCTGCCCGGCAGTTTCGTTATGCGCGACGCTTCGGCCGTTAGCTTTGAAAAAGCCTTTGCCTACTGAAATGTCGAGCCCTTCCGATTTGCAGGTCTCTTCGGATTTGCCGACCGAAGCAACTTCCGGAAATGTGAAAATAACTCTGGGGATGAGCGAATAGTCAGTCATTCTTCGGTCGCCACCTGTGGCGTTTGCTGCTGCCACTTCTGCCTCTGTGGTTGCCCCATGTGCCAGAAAAGTTGTGCTTACAACATCACCAACGGCATAAACACCAGAGACACTCGTCTGCATTTTTTCGTTGACGGCAACGGCAGCGCCGTTCATCTTCAGAGCCAGAGCATCCACAGTGTCTTTGTCAACAAGTGGCTTTCTGCCGACACAGACCAGGACTTTTTCGCCGCTCAGTGCGCGTCCATTTTCCAGCGTGATTTTTGCCGGCGTGGTTGACTTATCTACCGAAGTGACTTTCTGGCCGGTCAATGCTTCGATACCAAGTTTTTTGAATTCGCGTTCCAGGAGCCTGCCGACCCACTCATCCTCCATAGGAATCAGCCGGGAAAGTGCCTCCACAATTGTTACATTTGCCCCCATCGCAGCATAGATACAAGCCATTTCGCAGCCGATCACGCCGCCACCCACAATGACCAATGACTGAGGTATTTCTGGCAATGACAAAGCTTCTTTGCTGCTTATAATGATTTCGCCATCAAAGGGTAATGCCGAAAGCTGAATTGGCTCTGAGCCGGTTGCGAGAATTATTTTATCAGCTTGTATATCGATTTCTGAGCTTTTCGTTCTGACTTCGATCTGAGTTGGTGACACAACCATAGCTACTCCTTGAATCAGTTTTATCTTGTTAGCTTGTGCGGTAGCGGTCATGGCTTTGCGAAAGCCGGTGACGATGGCATCTTTTCTAGCTTGTATCTTCGCCCAGTTTGGCGTAGCGGAAGCGATGTCCACTCCAATTTCTGCGGCGTGCTTGGCTAACAGCAGAGTATGTGCGGATGCCAGCAATGTCTTGGATGGGATACATCCCCAGTTCAGGCATGTCCCGCCGATATACTCTTTTTCAATCAGCGCTACTGACGCCCCTCTTTGTGCACATCTTCTTGCTGCTCTGGCACCGGCTGGCCCGGCGCCAATTACTGCAACATCGAAACGTTCTGCCATAATCTCAACTCCTTCTTATAGTCGGCTTGCTACTTGTTGCCCCGAAATCCTAAATTCTAAATCCTAAACGATTCGCGGTTGTTAGAGTTTAGATATTAGGATTTAGAATTTCCATGCCGGGGCAGGACCGTCCAACTCCAGCTTGATGACCGTGTCAAGCTCCTGGCGGTGGGCCTTCGGCACTGAGATATCGATGCCTTCATTCGTCTGTATCACACGGGCGGAGCCGCCGGTCAGTAATGAGCTGGAAAGGATCTTTCTACTGATAGGCGGCAGAGTAATCGTGTCACCGGGCCAGGCCAGGATGTGCACATAGATGATATTGCCCTTGTGGGTGCTGGCCATCCAGGATGCGGGCTTGAACGGTCCGCCGCGCGTCGCATAGATACTCTCGCCGAATTCTCTCAGCCAATCGCCCATTTCTTTTAGCCGGGCGACTTGCCGAGGCTCAATCTGCCCGTCCGGCATAGGGCCAACATTAAATAAGAAATTTCCGTCGCCGCCTGCCACCCGCACGAGCGTGTCAATGCACTGCTTGAGTGACTTCATCTGTTCGTCCGGTTTCCATGCCCATTGCTGACAAAGAGTCATGCAGGTCTCCCACGGACGGTCAATCTGAAATTTGCCGATTGTTTGTTCCGGCGTATCATGGTCTGCTGGAAGCCCTGCGCGGTCGTTGATGATGACGTGCGGCTGAAGCTGGCGGATCATCTTGAAGAGGTTTTCGGAGTCCCAATCTTTTGCTGTGCCGCCCAGGCCGTCAAACCAGATTATATCGACCTTGCCATAGTTGCTGCAAAGCTCGCGCAGTTGGCCGTGCAGGTATTTGATATAGCGGGCATGGTTCTCAGTACGATAATCGGGGTGGTACCAATCGACCGGCGAGTAGTAAAAGCCAAGTGCCAGTTCCGCCTTGTGACAAGCGTCCGCCAGTTCCTTCACGACATCTCGCTTAAATGGCGAATTGGTAATCTTGTAGTCGGTAAGTTTGCTGTCGAACATGCAGAAGCCATCGTGGTGCTTGCTTGTAAATACCAGATATTTCATGCCGGCTTCTTTGGCGATCTGTACCCACTGGTCCGCGTTGAATTCGACAGGATTGAACTGCTTATAGAGGTTGTCGTAGATTTCGACAGGGATGGAACCGGTGCCGCCCTGGCCTTTTCTTTCGCCGCCGCGGGACCAGCCGATTTCAGTGCCTTTAAGGCTGACCGGCCCCCAATGAATAAATAAGCCGAATCTCATCTCTTGCCATCGCTGCACGTCCTGATCGCTGGCCCGCAGATAATCTTTGCCCTCCTCTAAACTGGCGGCACCGCCTGGCTTGCCAGAACGAGTAGTAAACGTGCACCCAACTAAGGCTAAGCAAATTGCAGGTAACCACACACTTGTCTTATTCTTGAACATAGCAATCATCCTTTATCTGAGACGTCTTGGAACTAATCCCAAATGCTTGTATTCATATTTATACAAGGCATTAATATAACAGAGAGATAGAGGAAACAAAAGTGAAGGTTTTGCTTTATGACAAACCGAAAACAATTGTCTGAACAACTTGTAAAAAACTTATCAGCCCAGACTGTAAGCACAGGAAGTGACGATAGACGATCTAATTATCCCAGAGTTCATTTCGGGACAGCAGCTTTATCCTGTGGATAGAGATAGTTTTCACCTAACTTCATTCGCATAACTTCGCCGTCCGTACCAAACTCGAAAACAACCAGCTCACCAAGTTCAGCAAATCCCTCGCCATCAATCCTGAAGGTGTGCTCAGCCACAGGAGTCAGTGTAAGCATTGAAGTTATTGGATCTGATTCCATAGGATTGATTAGAACTAATTTACTATTTATAACCAGAACCGCATAATCCGCCCAGATATCACGATATTTGCCGATGTACTTATCCCTTTTCAGATCAGCTTTTTCAGACTTAGGTGGGGTCACAGCCTTAGTAATAGCGGAAGCCACCCATTCAAAGGCCTTGTCCACAACGGTGCCTGGTACATCGAAGTAGGGATCAGCATCATCTGCGTTGACCAAAGTAATTACTCCGACTTTCTCTTTTGGGCTTGTAGAAATATCCGTTTGGTAACCACCAACATGTCCTCCATGTCCAACAAGGTCTCTTGCTTCTTTGTGAACTATCATAAAGCCCAATCCCCAGCCAGCCTTCCAATCTGGATAAAGCCAATGTACGCGCTGCATCTCTTTCAGGGTGCTGGCTTTCAGAATCTCGCTACCACTGGATTCTCTGAGCCGAAATTGCCAGGAAACGAATCGCGCTAAATCCTTCACTGTTGATGACATATTGCCTGCAGGGGTAAGACCCTTGAAATCCGAAAACGGCATTACCCGACGACTTCCATCCGGCATTCGTCTGCCATAACCAGTGGCAAGTCTATTTTTGTGCTCATCCGGAAGAATTACGCTTGTACTGCTCATGCCCAGTGGTTCGAGAATTTCTTTATGAATATACTCGGCATAAGATTCGCCGGATACGGCTGAAACGATTTCACCAGCTAGTACAAGGGCCAGATTTGAATATTTCCACTTAGTTTCAGGAGGATAAATGGTTTCCTGTTCAGACAACTTCTCGATGATTTGTTCTCTGGTTGGGAATTTGAAGTCTGTTGCGTAGGGAAAGGCCGCTTCACGAGGCAGCCCAGATGTATGGGTAAGAAGATGGCGGATTGTGATAGAAGGTGCATCCGGATACTTGTTCTTGATTTTGAACCATGAAAGGTACTTTTCAACAGAGTCGTCTAACTGTAATTTCCCCTCATCGCGCAGTTTCAGGATTGCAATGCTCGTGAACATCTTGGAATTAGAGCCAATCCGGTAAATAGTGTCTGGCGTTGCAGGTGTTTTCTTCTCCAAGTCTGCGTATCCAAATCCCTTCGCCCAGATAAGTGTCTGGTCATAGACGATTCCAATGGACATCCCTGGCCAGCCCTTATAGGCCATCTGAGATTCGATCCATGTCTCAAGCAGCTTGATATTAGAAAGAACTTCTGGATGCTCGGCGATAGAAGTACTCTCTGCCTGGAGAGTACATACAAATAGAAAAGGAACCAAGAGGGTAAAAAGTAGTATTCTCATTTTTAGTACTCCTTCTCACTGGAACTTCCTATATGAAGTCTGCTTAGATACAGTGCTGAGTTTTTTCTAATCGTCGTAATACCTGACTCGACTGCCCTGCGTACCCTACGATTATTTTACGATGCTGGTGTGAGCGGCATCAAACATTCTTATGCCACCGGTGTCTAGTTGCAAGATCAGGCCCTTTTCGGGGTCTATTCCAATGCAATTGCCTGCAAAATTCCTGCCATCGCATAACAACTTTATTCTATGGCCTAATTGGATACTTAATTCGCGCCATCTGTCCGTAACATCGGTACTAT
>Ga0315312_1001892_pt1 | contig 15378 bp, 12 predicted proteins | sample TDP7_MG_FD_203629 | JGI IMG/M metagenome (GOLD analysis project Ga0315312, IMG submission 203629) | Freshwater sediment microbial communities from Lake Towuti, South Sulawesi, Indonesia - TDP7 | ecosystem: Environmental > Aquatic > Freshwater > Lake > Sediment | place: Indonesia: South Sulawesi... | reverse complement strand
TTTATGTCCTGACACATAGAGTCACTCGGCGGGGCCGTTGTATCGGGGACAAAGTAGTAATCTTCGGTTTCGCCAACATCGTATCCTGCCACAGGGCCGGAACCGCCATTACCTTTGGTGCCAGGATTACTGCCGCCAGTCCAGGGCTGCTCTGAAAGAGTAATCCTCATCCAAATCTGCTTGGTACCATACTGCGGATGCCACGACATGAACGCCGGTGTGGTAATCTGCTGTAATCCGGCTGGCAGATTGAACAGATACTGATTCTGAACCGCCCACTCCGGAGCCGAACGGTCGGGACAGGTAAGAGTATCATCCCAGTCGCCATCGCGGTTCCAGTCGAACCAGGCATTGACCCAAAGGTCGGTGCCAGGGGCGGTGACATTGACAGAGTAGTTAAATGTAGTCCAGCGGCAGTGAGGCAGATTCAGCGGGAAGATGACGCCGTCATCGGCACCATCGTGGTTCGGCGAGTTAGATAATGGGTCGATATTGTTGAGACCATCGGCGTCTGTGCCGATGTCAGCTTCGGTCTCATGAGAGATGTTCTTGCCCAAATGAGCCACTGCCAGAGGGTTCATATGAATAGGCCCGTAAGGCCCGGTGCCACCTGCATCGTGGAAGACGGTGGGGTAATTGGCCCGGACACCCGTAGGTCCTCCCATCGGATATGCGGTCATGGCCAGACCTAAATTGTTGGTGCTGTCAGGCGCATCGCCGAGGTCCGATTCTTCAGCATACGGCCCGCCGCAACTAATACTCAGCACACCCTGGCCGGTCGCCGAGCCGTATCCGCCAATCTCGATAAGGTACTGATTGCCAGCGGTCGCCGAGAAGGTGACCTGCGACTGCTGACTACAGAAATCGTCGTTGCAGCCGAGCATCCGGCTGGCCGTCGGTGAGCAAGCGCACCCTCTATAGACGGCCAGCATGGTGTCGTAGCTGCTGCCGCAGAGGCTGACGGTGGCGTCGCCCGTGCATGGAGCGGTGTAGCAGTACCAGATGTTCGGGCTGGTCATGCACCGTCCAGGACCATCAAATGTCGCGCCGACTGTGCTGAAGGGCAGATTCGTTACGTTGCCGATCTGCGTTGCATTCGCACAATTGTTATTATTGGTTGGCGGCGGCACCTCGCCACAAATAATGGTTAACACGCCCTGGCCGGTATCGAACTGTGACCAGCCTCCGACCTCAATGAGGTACTGGTTTCCAGCAGTCACCGGCAGAGTAACCTGCGACTGCTGACCACAGTAGTTGGCATTGTAGGCGATAAGCCGGCTGGCTGTCGGCCAGCAAGCGCCCCCGCTATAGACAGCCAGCTTGGTGTGGAAGCTGCTGCCGCAAAGGCTGACGGTGAGGTTGCCCGTGCATGTAGCGGTGTAGCGGTACCAGATGTTGGGGCTGGTCATGTAGCGGGCAGGACCATCAAATGTCGCGTTGGTGGTGTCGAAGGGCAGGTTCGTTACGTTGCCGACCACCGTCGCATTATAGCAGTCGTCGTTCGGCGGCTCGTGCGGCGGCGGATAGGTCGGCTGGCAACTTATGCTTATCTTACCCTGACCGTAATCGGACAGAGACCATCCTCCGACCTCGATGAGATATTGGTATCCAGCATTCACGGAGAAAGTGACCTGCGACTGCTGACCACAAAAGTCGTCATTGTAGGCGAGCATTCGGCCGGCCGTCGGCGGACAAGCGGCCCCACTATAGACGGCAAGCTTGGTGTCGTAGCTGCTGCCGCAGAGACTGACGGTGGCCTGGCCTGTACATGTAGCGGTGTAGATGTACCAGATGTTCCGGCTGGTCATATAGAGGCCGGGACCATCGAATGTCGCGCCGGTGGTATTGAAGAGAAGGTTCGTTACGTTGCCGACCGGTGTTGCATTGTAGCAGTCGTCGTTTGGCGGCTCCGAGGGCGGCGGCGGAGGCATCTCGCCGCAATAGATGGTTAACACACCCTGACCGAAGTCGGCCATAGACCATCCTCCAACCTCGATGAGGTAGTGGTTCCCGGCGGTAGCAGAGAAGGAAACCAGCGATTGCTGTTCACAGAAGTCGTCATTGAATGTAATCAGCCGGGCCATCGTAGGGGGACAAGAGGCCCCACTATAGACGGCCAGCCTGGTGTCGAAGCTGCTGCCGCAAAGGCTGACGGTGGCAGGGCCGCTGCACGTGGCGGTGTAGTCGTACCAGATGTTCCGGCTGGTCATGTAGAGGCCGGGACCGTCAAATGTCGCAGCGGTTGTATCAAAGGGCAGGTTCGTTACGTCACCGACCGACATTGCGTTGCTACAGTTATTGTTTGTCGGTGGGGGCGACACCGGGCTGCAAGTAGTGATAGTCAGCAGACCCTGTCCGGTTCTGTCGCCGAAGCCTCCAACCTCGATCAGGTAGTGATTGCCGCTGAATCCCAGGAAGGTGACCTGCGACTGCTTATCACAGAAGTCGTCGTTGCATTCGATTAGCCGGCCGAGTGTCGGTGGACAAGCGGTCCCGTCATAGACGGCGAGCTTGGTATCGTAGAGACTGCCGCACAGGCTGACGGTTATCCAGCCGGTGCACGCGGGGGTATGGCGGTACCAGATATTTTTGCCGTCAACAAATGTGCAGATTGCTGGGCCGTCGAAAGTTGCTTGTGTGGTTTCAAAGGGCAGGTTCGTCACGACGCCGACCTCTGTTGCATTTTCGCAGTTGTCATTGGGCGGGACGCCCAACGCGACATGGGCACTGAGCAACGACGCCATCATGCTAACCAATATCAATTTTAGAGTTTTCATAATTAAATCCTCCTGGGGAAAATGAAAAAGGTTTTTAAATTTGAAACGTTCTTTCTGGACATTATGCATCTTATAAACGGGCAAAAAACTGAAAAAGTGGAAAATGAAAAAACATTATTACCACTCCTCATTAAATACATCATACGTAATATTTTATAATACCATCTTATTACACCAAAAGCAAGAAAAAAAATATACCTGAGCACGTTTTTATCCTGCCGAAGACAAAGAGCTATAACTTTCTTTGTATCAAGCAGATACGCCAATATAATGGCGAGACTTAGCGTTATTTTACGTATGTTTCCTTGGGGTCGTAGACCTTCTCTGCCTTAAATACCAGCTTTTTATCGGTGCCCTTGCCCAACGCCCGGTAAAAACAGGATTGGTAACCAACGTGGCACTGGCCGGCGTCGACGGTTACCTTGAGAAGCAGGCAGTCCTGGTCGCAATCCACGAGTATTTGTTCTACTTTCTGTAGATGGCCGCTTTCCTGGCCTTTCTTCCATAATTTTTGCCGGGCCCGGCTGAAGTACGTGGCATAGCTGGTCTGAATTGTTAAATCAAGGGCCTGGCGATTCATATAAGCGACCATCAGGATTTGGCCGGTCTTCGCGTCCTGAGCTATTGCCGTTATCAGGCCATTGTCATCGAATTTCGGAATAAATTCCGTCCCTTCTTCGATATTTTGCTTTGTGGCCACCTGTTATGTCTCCTATTTCGTTACTTGGTCAAATACTCATCATAGGCAAATATCGTCTTGCCAGCATAGTTTTTACCTGTTATTATCGTCAAAAACAAGACTTCACTAAAAGAAAGTCGCTCGAATGCCCAGGACAAAGGTTGGAAAAAGCAGATATGTATTTTTGTTTATGCGTATTCTCGTGGTTGCGGTTGGGATTGGCTGGGCCGTAGTCTGGGTATCTCGTGAGCAGAGGTGGAGCAATTTAGCGGCGATTTTTGTCCGAATGAATTTGGGCATTTTTGGTGCGGCTCTCGGTATTTTTGTCATCAGCCAGATAATTGTAGGATTCCGCTGGTGGCTACTACTGAGAAACCAGTCGGTCTTTATAGACTTTGGGACTGCGGTGAGGCTTACTTTTTTGGGGCTTTTTTACAATAATTTCTTGCCAAGCTCGGTAGGAGGAGATCTTCTTCGGGCCTGGTATGTTACCAAGCATACAGCTAAAAGGTTTCAAGCATTTCTGAGCGTATTCGTGGACAGAATTATTGGGTTATCGAGTACACTGATAATTGCTATTTTTTTCTACTGGTTTTTCCTGCGGGGAAGGACTGGTGCGTTAACTTTCAGCGGCCGGAGCGGCTATATGAAATTTTTCGTAGAGTACAGGTCGGTTATTCTTTGGGTGGTTGTGGTCTTGGCGTCGGTTCTTTGCGTTCTGTTATTGCAAAGGTCGGGCCGAGCATTGCTGGGAAAAGCCTGGTCGTATATTCGAGTGCGCAGCGTCACGGCGTTTGAGAAACTTAAGGATGCAATCATTATTTACTGCAGTAAGCCTGCGATAATTCTCGTGGTATTTGTCCTGACAGTTTTTATTCAGATTATGCAAATAACAGTTTTTTGGCTTCTTGGAGTCAATCTTGGAGTTGCAACCGACATCAGATATTACTACGTATTTTTCACTCTGACATGGGCGTTGGGAACGTTGCCTGTCAGCATAGGGGGGGTGGTGGTAGTGGAGGGGTTGCTGGCCTACTTTTTTATTCATTTTGCCGGTGTCGAAGCGGAGGCGGCATTGGCGCTGGCCCTTTGCCAGCGGATGATATGGATGATTGCTTCTCTGCCGGGGGCGGCAATACATTTGATTGGCGCACATTTGCCGGGTGCTCCACAAGGGGGTAAGCTGGGTTTGGGAACGCAGAAGGACTTTTTTGTTGACTATGATGAGTCTATAAATTAAGGTACGGTATCCTTGGGTAAGGTGCGGTTCTATCGGCAGCTTAAGCAGAGCAAAGATTAGAGCAAAGATTAGCAGACCGGTAACGGCAGAGAACCTGGTGTTGAAGATATGAACGTTACCAGACGTTTCAAAAGCTACTTTTTTCGTGGATTAGCGGTGTTATTGCCGACCATTGTAACAATCTGGGTGTTCGTCTGGGGTTACACGTTCATCCAGGAAAATATCAGTATCCATATAAATCGTGGTCTGGTTCGCTTGACAATGTTGCTCAAGGGGCTTGAGTGGGACGAGCAAAGGAATGAAGCCGTCAAACAGGTCTGGAGGAATTTCTGGGTCGAGGGATGGGGCTCGATAGCCGGCTTTTTGATAGCTCTGATTGCCGTTTGCATAGTGGGCGCATTGTTGGCCAATGTCGTTGGTAAAACGCTATGGCGAATGACCGAAAAGTTCATAATGAATACGCCGTTATTAAGACGGGTTTACCCTTATGTAAAACAAGTTACTGATTTTTTACTCACGCAAGAGGAGCAAAAAAAGCTGCTTTCGAGGGTTGTGGCGGTCGAGTATCCGCGAAAGGGTATATGGGCGATAGGTTTTGTTACCGGCTCAGGCATCGGGGAGGTTGCAGGTAACGTCAAAAAGGAATTTATTACGGTTCTCGTACCCACTGCTCCGACACCGTTTACCGGTTTTATAATAATGGTGCCAAAAGAGCAGACAATAGAGCTGGATATGACGATAGAAGAAGCGTTTAGATTTGTCGTCAGCGGCGGAGTTGTTACGCCGGACAGCAAGCAAATGTGGGCTGGTTTGCCCAAGCCTGAGTTGACAGATGGAGATTAAGAAGGGATTTTACAGAAGTCACGGAAGAAATGTTTAAGGAGAATAATTTTGCTTTTTACAATCAGCGGTAAACATATCGAGATAACGGAAGCTATCAGAAAACACGCAGAAGAAAAGGCTTCCAAGCTTCCGAAGTATTACAATAGTATCAATCAGGTTGAAGTGATTATGGATGGCGGGCAGGCCGGTAGTATCAGCGTGGAGATAATTGCAAGGGCCGAGCACAGCAAGGTTTTCGTTGGTACCGAAACCGGTGATGATGCTTACCGCTGCATTGATATGGCCATCCATAAGCTTGAACGACAGCTCAGAAAGATAAAGAGTAAGGAACGAGACAGCAAACACACAGGCGATGCAGGATGAGATTCGAAATTCGAAGTGCGGAATTCGAAATCCGAAATAATATCGAAATCTTATGGTTCAAATTGTCAGCTCGCTGTAATTCCGAGCGAGAATTCAATGAGTGAAGAATGTCTCATTTGAAGGTCATCGACGGGTGGCGCAACCAAGAAACGAAATTAAGTATGGTTGCGAGGCTCGTTTTTGGGAGGTTTTGTTTTGGTAAATTTGATTTCAGTCGGATCCTTTTCTTTGTTCGAGGATAGGCTAATTTTGCCCGTCCACCGTAGGAGTTCTACTTCGGAGGATGGGATTGTTAAAAATTGATATTCGAGTTCAGAAAATGGTTTTTTGCAAAGTGTCTTTTTGATTTGGTTAAGTAGTCCATTAGGGATGATTTTGGGCTGATAAAATGAAATTTGCGGATTTTGTCTGTTTTGAGGCAGCAATTCCCGAGCTGAAGGCCTGCGACCGTGATGGTGCTATCGTGGAGCTTGTTTCATCGCTTGATAAAGCCGGTAAGCTCGGCAGGGGCAGTCGTGAAGAGATTATCAAGGCCGTGATAGAAAGAGAAAATGAAGCAAGTACGGGGATGGGTAAAGGTATTGCTGTGCCTCATGTCAAGCACAAAGCAGTTAAAGATGTGGTTGCGGTGATCGGGCAAAGTGGCACGGGAATTGATTTTTCCGCTCTCGACAAAAAGCCGGTTTATTCGGTGATACTTTTAATCAGTCCTGTGGATAATGCCGACAAACATTTACAGGCGATGGAGAGCATTTTTAAGCATTTGCAGCATGAGAAGTTCCGCAAGTTTCTCAGACAATGCCGTAGTCCTGCGCAGATTGAAGAACTTCTTAAGGAGGCCGATGAAAATCTGTTTTTACAGTAATGCAGGTTTATAGCTATAATGTGGGGGGCAGGGCCTTAAAGATGCAGGCAAAGCAAAATTCGTTGGAGAGGGCGGTTTGTGAAGCGGAGGTTGAGATAAAAAACGCAGATGGTCTTCATATGCGCCCTGCAATGCAGTTTGTTGATATTGCAAACCGGTATGATTGTGATGTTACCGTCAGCAATGACGAAAATAGCGTTGACGGCAAGAGTATTATGCAGATGAGCATGCTCGCTGCAACATGTGGGACGAAACTAAAAATTAAAGCTGAAGGGGCAGGTGCTGAAAAGGTAATCAGTGCTTTGCGGGAGCTTGTGGAGGAGAAGATGTTCGGTGAGCCGGCACCATGAAATTGATTATTGATTATTGAATATTGATTATTGAATATGGAAATAAAAAAGGGAATAGGTGTTTCTCCGGGCATTTCTATTGCCAAGTCGCTGATTATTGATTCGGAAGACTATCACATTCCCTACCGGAAAATTTTGCCTTCACAACGGATGACAGAGAGCCGGCGTGTGCGAAACGCTTTTAATGATGCGATCGGCGAGCTAACCGAGCTTGAGTCGGCACAGGACCGGACTAAGGGGGGCAAGATAAAAGACATTTTTGCTGTGCATTTGCGATTCCTGCACGATAGAAGTCTGCGAAAGAAAATAACAGACCTGGTGCGTGCTGAGTCAGTAACCGCTGAGTACGCCGTATCTACCATCCTGCGCGAAATTGCGTCACATTTTAGCAAGGTAAAAGACCCATATATCAGCGACCGAGCGACGGATATTTACGATATTGAAAGACGTTTGCTAAAACAGCTTCTTGGTAAGAAGCGCGAAGATGTGGGGCGTTTGACCGAAGAGGTTACGATTGTTGCTCGCGAGTTGAGCCCTACCCAAACAGCCGGTTTTAACAAGCAATTTGTCAAAGGCATTGCCAGCGATGCGGGTGGCCGCACAAGCCATGCTGCTATTGTTGCACGATCTCTGGGTATACCGGCGGTGGTGGCGCTGGAAGACCTTACTGAATACGTCCAGGGGGGCGATACAGTAATTATCGACGGTAATCGGGGCATCGTGATTGTAAATCCGGACGAGCAGACAGTCCAACAGTATCAACAGTATTCGAGAGAATTTGCAGAGCTTGAGCACCGACTCGATGCGATAAAAGACCTGCCGGCTGTAACCCGCGACGGCATGAAAATCACATTGCTTGGAAATATTGAGTTTACGGATGAGGCACACCAGGTTTTAGAAAAAGGAGGCCAGGGCATAGGGCTGTATCGTACCGAGTTTCTATATCTCAATACCCAAAGCGAGCCTACCGAAGAAGACCATTTCAAAGCTTATGCGCAAACAGTCGGCGTTTTTGCCGATAGGCCGGTGATAATAAGGACTGTGGACCTTGGGGCGGATAAGTATACGCAAAGTAAACGTTTTGCGCCTGAGCCGAACCCTTTTTTGGGGCTGAGGTCGATTAGGTTTTGTCTGCAGAACCTTATGATGTTCAAGACGCAATTGCGTGCGATTTTGCGGGCGTCAGTTCTCGGCAAGGTTAAGATAATGTTTCCGTTGATTACAAATCTGCAGGAACTGAAGCAGGCAAAGATGATTTTGTACGATGTTATGGAAGACCTCGATGAAGAGTCCATAGCGTACAACAGAGATATTCAGATAGGCATTATGATTGAAACGCCGTCGGCGGCTTTGATTGCTTCTTCGCTCGCAAGAGACGTCGATTTTTTCAGTATCGGGACGAACGACCTTACTCAATATACCCTGGCTGTGGACAGGGGCAACGAATTAGTTGCTGCGTTGTATTCTTCGGCGGACCCTGCGGTACTTCGACTTATCAGGACGGTTATTCAGGATGCGCACAAGGCGCAAATAGACGTCCACATCTGCGGGGAGATGGCTTCTGAGCCGGAGTACATTATGTTGCTGCTGGGGATAGGGGTTAGAACGATGTCGCTGGCGCCGCCGATGATTCCAGAGATAAAGCAGATTATTCGCTCGGTCACAATGGAGGATTGCAACAGCTTAGCGAGAAAAATACTCAGTATGAACTCCGAAAGGCAGATATCAAGCTATCTCCGCAACGCCACAAGAAAGATTCTGCCGGAGGCGTTTTAGTTGGGGTGATGTTTAACCACAGATTTCTTGGCGCGTCCTCCAGCTGCAACCAAAATAAAAAATTAAAATGTAAAACGCAAAACTTCAGAATCCCGGCAAGCCGGGATAACTATTTATTATCTAAACAATTGTGTCAGCTTTATCGAAAAAACGTGCACAAAAAACAAGAAGTTGAAAGATTGTAGTACGGATTAGCACGGATTTATTTTTGATGTTTAGTCTTCTCTGCTACGGCGACGGTTTTTTCTTGACCCATTGCAACCGAAGGATACAAAATCTCAGAGTATTATTTTTTATATTGTTTCCGCATAATGGAAAGCTCAACAGAGACGCTCGTACGGTAGCCGAATGAAGAATCTATTTAGTTTTCTGATCATTAATAGAATTCTTATATTATGTTATTATACATTACTCCAATAATTCCTCTTACTTTTGAGGAAGAAGGTCTACCTTTGGTGCCTGATAAAAACATATCCAAAATAAGTTCAAAAAGTCTTTCTTCATCTCCGTAAGGACAATTTACTCCAATACTGAACAATTTTCCTACAACCGTACCGCGACTATCTCTTGCCCTCATTATTTGAAAAACATGATGAGGGCTTTGAAGAATCTTCCCTGTAAACAATTCATACAATGTGATGCCAAATGAAAACATATCAGAACGAACAGTTACATCTTTTGGTTTCACTGATTGTTCAGGACTCATGTATTTTAATGTTCCTAATCCTTGTTGATGTGAAACTGTTAAAGTGCCTGTTGCATATGCTGCACGGAAGTCACCCCACTTTGTAACACCAAAATCACCTAATTTAATAACGGATGGAACTTTTCCTAATGAATCTGTAGATAGGAATACGTTTGCTGGCTTGACATCTCTATGAATGATCTTTAGGGCATGTAGGTATTCAATGGCGCGGCTAATATTAAATGCGATAGACAGGGTCTGCTTATTGTAATAAACATTGTTATAATACACATCCGGAGGATTAGATAAAGACATATTCCGAATAAGAGATTCGAGTGTTCGTCCTCTTATATACTCCATGACAATAAAAGGATTCTTAACGCCTTTTCTTTCAAAACAAGAGCCGTCTTCGTTGTCTTCATAAGCTAATATTTTAACCAAATTATCGTGATCTAAACCAGCACCTCTCATTCCTTCTCTTTTAAACCTCTGAGCAACCTCATCAAATGCTAAAGGATCAATATATTTAGGATCGGGAGCCAAAAATTTAATAGCAACATGCTTGCCGGAAGATCTAACTTTAGCTTTTCGGACGATTCCGGCAGCACCATTTCCAATCTTACCCATTAATTCATATTGAATTCCATTGGCAGTAAGTATTTGCCCCACATTCGTTTTACAGTATTGTCTTGAAAGTGGATGCATAGCATGCATATTTTTAATCTCTAAAAGTACGGCTCATCGGCTCCACATATGCGTCCTGCGGATGCAGCCGCTGGTTCAAATATCGTATTGCGTATATCGTATTACATATTATTCCACAAAAAGTTCTGAACGTCGCCGTGACGGCGACGGCTAAACATAAAGAGCAAAGGTTATTATGGTCCGGATGGTGGGAAAAGGCAAAAGAAAAATCAGTGATTAGTTAATTAGAAGTCATTGTCAGCAAAGGGATAAAAAAATTTTTCAAAGTTGGGATTTTTTATTGGGAGTACCTGCACAAATGATTGAAAATTTGGCGTACGTTATACTACCGGTGGGCCTTAGCCTGAATTTTTCAAAGCCACAGAGAGCACAGAGAATCAATTTTTGTTAGCCACAGAGGACACAGAGAACACAGAGAATTAAGTGGACCTTATTAAAGAAATTACGACATTCGACATAATTTTAGCCGTTTTTCCAAAAACAACGGTGTGTAATTTTAGGCTGTACATATAACCTCTTAAGTAATAAAAAGTTAATTCGCATTTTCATAAAACTCATGAAATATACTGGTTAGACCGTTCTATTTGCTGTCGGTAATTTTCTATTGTTTTTGGGGCGGAGAGGGGTATAATGCCGAATTGTATACGCGAACACTATCAAGGAGATATGCAAATAACAGATTTGGACGAAAATTCCGGTGGCTTTGAAGTACAGCCAATACGCGATGACGCTGCAAAGTTCATCATAGTGCTGGTTAAGTTCAAAATTCGGGGTAATCTGAGATTTCTTTCACACGCTGAAGTGCTTAGGGTTTTTCAGCGAGCCTGCGTTCGAGCAGGTATAAAAATGCAATATAGCCAAGGTTTCAATCCTCGTCCGAGAATGTCTCTGCCATTGCCGAGAAGTGTGGGGGTGGAAACAGAAGATGACTTGTTGTGCTTTCGGATAGACCAGAGCACAAGTGCACAGGCAAATAAGAGCATAAGCGACTTTTGTACCTCAATGAAAACGAAGCTTTCGGAGCAGTTGCCTGAGGATTTTGAGCTTGTTTCGGTCGAGGTGTCAAAAGCACGAACCGCACCTGCCCCTCGGGCGGCAACATACGTGTTGGCCGTTCAGCAGGAATATATCAACGAGAAATTGAAGGCCAGAATCGAGCGCTTATTGGCGAGCGAAAGTCTCATTGTTCAGCGGAGCATATACGGAAAGGACACAAGACTCAAGACACAAGACACAAGACACAAGACAGAGGACAGAGGTCAGAAGACAGAGGACAGAGGACAGAAGACCGTGGATGTCAGAGGTTTTTTGGAATCTATTGTGTTGGATGAAAGAAGTATAGTTGTTGAATGTAAAATCAGCTCCGCTGGTACAATACGTGTTGAGGAGATTTTGGAGCTGCTGGAACTGGATGTAGGGAAGCTGGCAGAGCCGATTAGACGTACGAGGGTGCAATGGAAAAGCAATTGACAATTTGCAATTGAATATTGACTATTGGAGAAGATGTTGGCACCTGAAAACAATAGTAAATAGACAATAGAAAATAGTAAATACCAGCAGGGTTACGAAAATGGCAAGAGAGATGCTTATAAATGTGGCAGAGAGCGAAGAATACCGGGTGGCGGTTGTCGAGGATGGTATGCTTGAAGAACTATACGTGGAAAGAGTAAGCCTGAGCAGCCATGTCGGCAATATCTATAAAGCGAGGGTGGCCAATATCGAGTCGGGGATACAGGCGGCATTCATAGACTTCGGTATAGGCAAAAATGGTTTTCTTCACATCAGCGACCTGCACCCTCGGTATTTTTCCGGCGCGAGCAGTCGGCAAGTTGAAATTATCGGGCGGAGGAAATCGCTAAAGGAGAGGCCGCCTATCCAGAATTGCCTTCACAAGGGTGGTGAAATTGTGGTTCAGGTGACAAAAGAAGGCATAAAGACCAAAGGGGCAACACTGAGCACATATCTTGCTCTGCCGGGCAAGTATCTGGTTATGATGCCCTGGATGCGAAAGCACGGAGTTTCACATAAGATTGAGGATGAGGACGAGCGCAGGAGACTGCGGCAGATTCTTGAGCAGAGCAACCTGCCAAAGGACCAAGGCTTCATTATCAGAACAGCAGGGCAAGAGTGCTCAAAAAGAGATATTCAAAACGATTTGAGATATCTGAAACGATTGTGGAGAGCTATTGAAAAGCGGATAGAGACTGAAAAAGCACCCGGCGAGCTTTATCAGGAATCAGACCTTGTTATCAGGGCACTACGAGATGTGTTTAACAGTAAGATAAGCAAGATAGTGTGTGATTCGGAAAATGTAGTGCGTAAAATCAGAGACTTTCTTTTCATAGCGATGCCGCGTTTGAAACACAGAGTAATCTATTATGACGGCAAGGTTCCGCTGTTCCACAAGTACCGAATTGAGGACGAAATTGCTAAAATTCAGTCTCGCACGGTTGCACTTAAAGGGGGCGGGTCTATTGTAATTGAGCAGACCGAGGCATTGGTGTCGATAGACGTCAACAGTGGACGGTATCGCAGGCAGAAAAGCGCTGAACAAACTGCTTATGAGATAAATATGGATGCGGCGTCTGAAATTGCGCGCCAGCTCAGGCTGCGAGACTTAGGGGGATTGATAATTTGTGATTTTATCGATATGCGCAGCTCTGAACATCGCAAAGACGTGGAAAGAGCTTTTCGGGCTGCCGTCAAGGCCGACCGTGCCCGTTCGAGGATATTGGGGATAAGCAGATTCGGCGTGTTAGAAATGACACGCCAGAGAATGCGTCCTTCGCTACAATCGGCTACCTATCTGGCATGTCCTCACTGCGCAGGTACGGGTTTTATTAAGAGCCATGAATCGTTGGCCATCGAGATAATCCGGCTGTTGAATCTTTCGGCATCAAAAGAACAGATAAAAAGCATTGAGCTGTTTGTCTCGCCGGAGGTTGCTGACTATCTGCAGAATGTCAAGAGAACAGCGATAACGCAAATAGAGCAGCTTAGCGACAAACGTGTGATTATTCATTCTACGGCGGATTACGCCGGCGAAAAACACGACTTGGTCTGCTACAATGACCGGGGCAGCGTGGTAAAATTATAGATTCGCGTTTTGCTGTTTGTGATTGCCGGTTTGCGGCTCGATTCGCTTTGGCGGACCACGCGATGCAGTTTTCGTCCTTGACCACTTGCGCAACTTCGATAATATTGTTAGAGGCTGTCAGCTTTACTTTGAAAAGTCAGGAGACGAAAAGGTGGAATTTGACCTTGACTATGCACGAAAAGTAATTGAAGCGGAGGCGGATGCGATAAGCTCTATCACGCCGATTGTTGATGCTTCTTTTGCCCAGGCAGCAGAGATGATTTATAACTGCAGCGGCTCATGTATAGTGAGCGGAATAGGCAAAGCGGGTATAATCGGGCAAAAGATAAGTGCGACTCTGGCTTCGACCGGCACGCCGAGCCATTTCCTTCATCCTGCTGAAGCCGTCCACGGGGACCTCGGCAGATTGCGCAAAAACGACGTAGTGATAGTTCTAAGCTATGGCGGCGAAACGGACGAAGTTGTTCGGCTGATAAATCTGGTCAAGCAATTGGAGATTAAACTGATTGCGATAACCGGTGACAGCGACTCAACTCTTTGTAAGCACAGTGACGTGGCTCTGTGTATGGGTCAGATGAGCGAGGCCTGCCCGCTTGGCGTTGCACCGAGTGTCTCTACTACGTGCATGCTGGCAGTTGGTGACGCCCTTGCCTTTACCGTTATGAAGGCGCGCAATTTTAGTGTTGAGGATTATGTGAGGTTCCATCCCGGCGGTTCACTCGGCGGCAGGTTGATGACGGTCGAGCAATCGATGATGTTCAAGCCGGGCGAGAAATTGCCGATTGCGGAAGTTAGCGATACGATAAAAAAATTGCTTGAAAAAACCAGCGATGTGAAACGGCACGGGGCTGTGATGGTTGTCGACGAAGACGGCAGGCTGGCAGGAATAATCACCGATGCGGACCTTCGACGTCTGGCGACCAAAAAGGGACCACGCGTTTTTGAATTAAAAGCTGGGGACGTTATGACGGCTGATTGCAAGAAAATAAGGGCCGACGCTCTCGCTGCGGAGGCGACGGCTATTTTCCATAAGTATAGAATTGATGAGCTTCCGGTGGTTGATGCGGATAACAGGCCCGTTGGCTTGGTCGATGTGCAGGATATCGTGACGATAAAAGTCGTGGGATAAAGACAATTTCCGATTGACGATTGTCGATTGCCAATTGAAAATCGCAAATTGCAAATCGAATATCGAAAATGAAAAAGGCAAATCTTTCGGACATACAAATGCTGGCTATGGATGTCGACGGCGTCTTGACGGACGGGACGCTGATAATCAATGCCGACGGCAGTGAGAGCAAATTTTTCAATTCACTCGACGGCCATGGAATTCTGATGTGGCAAAGAGCAGGACTGAAGGTCGCTCTGGTCAGCGGCAGGGCGTCTGAGCCAACAAGATACCGGGCTGAAGAATTGCAGATAGAATATGTGTTTCAGGAATGTCACAATAAACTGTCCGTATTTGAGAAATTTCTTGAGCAAATCGGTCTTTCGCCGGAGAAGGTTGCCTATATCGGTGATGATTTGACGGATTTACCCGTGATGAGATACGTTGGGTTTGGAGTGGCAGTCGCCAATGCGGTCGACGAAGTCAAGCAACATGCCGATTATGTAACCACTGCTGCCGGCGGAAGCGGCGCTGTGCGGGAGGTGATAGAATACATTTTAAAAAATAGCGGCAGATGGCAGAAGCTTATGGAAAGATATGAATAGCGGATGTATGTAAAGCGGATGTGAGGCACATAAAGAAATCAAAAATTAAAATGCAAAAAGCAAAATGACAAATCAAAAATCAAAAAGCGCGAATACTTTTCGCGAGCGACAGATTTCGTCTCTCGTAATAACATTTTACATTTTGATATGTAATTTTAGTAAGCGTTCACCCAATTTTGAGTAATTGAAGTAAATTTTAGCAAACACTTGTTTTTGTCCGATAACGATTTTATGGACAAGGACACATATATAAAACAACTGGAAAAGGAAAACGCGGAATTGAAA
>Ga0315312_1001889_pt1 | contig 15391 bp, 16 predicted proteins | sample TDP7_MG_FD_203629 | JGI IMG/M metagenome (GOLD analysis project Ga0315312, IMG submission 203629) | Freshwater sediment microbial communities from Lake Towuti, South Sulawesi, Indonesia - TDP7 | ecosystem: Environmental > Aquatic > Freshwater > Lake > Sediment | place: Indonesia: South Sulawesi... | reverse complement strand
AATGAGTATCGAGTTCATGAGTTCAGCTACTTGGGGAACCGTTTTGTCGTGCTTTTGTTGCCCTCCAGTTGGAGTTACGAGTGGATTGAAGCTTGGTATCCAGGAACAACTTGGAACCCTGAAAATTCCAGCATAGCGATGGGCGGCGATTGGGAGGGGTACAAAGGCAGAACATCCTATGCGTCCATCGGAGGATGCTATTACGCCGTCAGGCTAGCCGCAGCTGAGCACTTGGCCTCTCAAGGAAGACAAGCTGCAGTCGTCGCGATGAGAGAGATCCATCCGAGCTTTGTAACGCCTCTAGGTGTGTGGATAAACAGGGAATCCGTCCGAGAAGCTTTGAAGATGAATCCGCAAAAGTACGATACGTTAGAGGAAGCCCTAAGCCACATACATTCCAGATTCACTGTCAAAATAGATGAGTGGATAAACACTAGCAGCCTCTTAAAAAACACCTTATACCAAGAGAAACTTACCAAGTATCTGCCGCCCAAGGCTAGCTAGCCCTCTAGCATGTAATCCAGAATTCTCTTGTTCTGGTGGCTCTAAGAATCGCGAAGTAGGGAACAGGCAGAATGCTTGTGGCACACGGTGACGACATGCTATCCAGACCGGTGTTTTTCTTCCCTTCCTAGGGCGAAGGTGATTATTTTCTGCACAAATTCTCTGAATGGGATTCCGGCCTTTGCAAGGGAGCGGGCAAATCCTCCTTCGGGCGATATGTCTGGATTTGGGTTGACCTCAAGCACGTATGGCACATCATCTTTTAGGCGGATATCGACTCTCGCGTAATCTCTGCAGCATAACACTTTGTACGCCATTAAGGCTGTCTTTTCCACTCTATCTCTAACAAGATGATCCAAATCCGCCGGGCACACAGGCGTAGTCCTCTTGTATTCCTCGCTTTCTTTAATCCACTTTGCCGAGTAGTCCACTATCTTAGGTTTGTCTCCCTCGAATTCGAATTTTATTTCAGATATGGGCAGGGCTTCAGGTCTTTCGCTGCCAAAAATGGAAACGTTGAGTTCTCTTCCGTCCACGTATTCTTCCACGATGGCCGGCTGGTCATAACGTCCAATCAAGAATTCCACCCGGCTTTTAAGTTCCACATCACTCCTAACGAAGCTCTCGCTGGTGATTCCGAGGCTTGCATCTTCTTTCAGGGGCTTCACAAAAAGCGGATAAGCAATCTCTCCTTTCCACTCTTCGAAACTATTCAAAATCCGATACCTCGGCGTCGGTATTCGATTCGACCTTAATACGTCTTTGGTCAAGCCTTTGTTCTGGCACATTCCTAGCGCTAGCGGCGGCGAACCAGTGTAAGGTATCCTTAGAAGCTCTAGTAGACATGGTACATTCATCTCCAGATGGCTATCGCCAAACGCTCCTTCACATAGGTTTATGACAACGTGCGGTTTGTACGACATCAATGTTGAAACAAGATTCTGAACATCATCTTTGAGGACAAATGTCCGGTATTGAAATCCAAGTTGCCGTAAGGCATCTTGAACAAACTCTGCTTGATCCGCTACTTGGGCAGCGGATACATAGTCGAGGTCCTCACCTCGAGCCAATTGAGTCGTTGCATTCAAGAGAACCCCCACCTTAAGGCCTATCATCGTAGTGGAACATCCCTTTGACCGTTTACCGCGGCTTTCAATCTCCTAGATGAGAAACGTTGACAGAGTAGATAAGTTTTTAAGGAGAGAATTTCAGTTTATCTGTCTTTGGAGGGATGCGTTGAGGCTTAACATAGTCGACGCTAAAGAGACACCTCCCAACGATGATGAAATAAGATCGATTGTTGAAATAGAGTGTCATCCCAAGGTTAGAGAATGGCTAATTGAATATGCTGGGTGGAACCTGGAGAAAGAGTTTGAGGCTTATGAGAGGTTCTTTGAAAACCTGCCAAAGAATAGAAGAGCGGAGATCTTACTGGCCAGATATGACAGGTCTGTTATTGGGTTCTTAGGTCTATGGAGGCTTGGAAGGTACATGGAGCATGTGGCAACCTTAGGAGTTAGTGTGCATCCAGACTACTGGGGGAGAGGAGTCGCAACACGTCTCATAAAGTCAGCGATCAAGCTTGCAGGACAGAAGGGATTCAGGAGGCTTGAGATCGAAACTCTTGCCGAGAACAAAGCTATGAGGCGAGTAGCCGTAAAGGCCGGGTTTAGATTGGAGCGCATTAGAAAGGACAGGATAATAAAGAATGGTGAGTACCACGATGAAGCTTCCTACTATATGTTGCTGTAAAGTCCAACATTATGGATTATTAAATAGAAAAGCTTAAAAGCATCCTACACGTTGCATATTTGCTTCGTGGCACCATTAAGTGTCACAGAGTGCGCGTAAGATAACATGGGTGAAGCATGGGAACGGATTCTCTGGCATAGCATAACAAGGCCAGAACAGATTCTGACCAAGTTCAAAGTCGACCTCGACTGCCTGAAAGCAGTCGTCTCGAAATATCCGATGAGGATTTCAAGATACTATTTTGACCTGATAGAAGACGTAGACGACCCAATATGGAGGCAGTGTATTCCAAACCCACAGGAGCTGCAGGACCCGTACGGCTCTGAAGACCCACTAAACGAGGAAGCGGACAGTCCGGTCCCCGGCTTGGTCCACCGCTATCCCGATAGAATCCTCATGTGTGTGTCGAATACATGCCCGACGTATTGTAGATTCTGCACAAGAAAAAGGAACGTTGGAAAACCATTCGTCAACTCATCTGGAAACGCATTATTGGAGCAGATGCGATATGTTCAGAATAACCCTGTCATCAGAGATGTTCTTCTGTCTGGCGGCGACCCCCTCATGTTACCAGATCAAAGGATAGATTTTCTCCTTGAGAAGCTCAGATGTGTGCCACATGTGGAAATCATAAGAATGGGTTCCAGAGTTCCCTGCACTCTCCCCCAAAGGGTAACACCGAAGCTATGTAACATGCTCAAAAAGTACCATCCGCTGTATGTGAACGTTCATTTCAACCACCCCCGAGAGATAACCGACGAAAGTGAGAGGGCTTGCGGGTTACTGGCTGACGCCGGAATTCCTTTGGGAAACCAGTCAGTTCTCCTCAGAGGCGTAAACGATGATCCCAGAGTGATGAAGAACCTGGTCCAGAAACTGCTGAGAATCCGGGTGAGACCATATTACCTGTTCCAGATGGACCTTGTCAAAGGGACATACCACTTCAGAACACGTGTGGAAACGGGTATTAAGATCATCGAATCCCTTATTGGTTACACTTCGGGCTTGGCCGTGCCCCGATATGTCATCGACGCCCCCGGCGGAGGAGGAAAAATCCCAATACCATCCCGATACGTCCTGAGCATCGAGAAGGACAAGGTTGTCCTAAGAAACTACGAAGGAAAAATGTTCATCTATCCTCAAATACCTATGACAGAAGAGGCTACTTTAAAGCTTCCTCCCCAACCTCTAGGGAGATAAGATGGCGCTCAAAGTAGGAATAACTTTCAACCTCAGAAAACGACCCTCCATCGAGGAGGGAATGCCTGAGGATTTTTATGCTGAATTCGATGACGCAGAGACAGTGGAAGCTATATCAGAGGCTTTGAAAAGAGGTGGATGCGGGGTTGAGAAGGTAGAGGCAGATGAAGGAGCCTACCAGACGCTCACAAAGTTGAGGCCGGATATAGTTTTTAATATATCTGAGGGCTTACGGGGCGAGAGCCGAGAGTCCCACATACCGGCAATATTGGAGATGCTTGGGATACCCTACACGGGTTCAGGACCGTTAACCTTGGCAATATCGCTGGACAAAGCTTTAACTCATCAAGTCTTGAGCTACAATGGTATCCTATCTCCCTATTTCCAAGTTTTGAGAAGATCCGACGAGAAGATAGGCAGAAATCTAGATTTTCCATTAGTAGTGAAGCCTCTCTATGAAGGTTCCAGTAAAGGTATCAGAACTACTTCTCTAGTAATGGATGAGGAAGAACTTAGGAAGCAAGTCACATGGGTAATAGAGACCTATTGTCAACCCTCAATAGTTGAAGAGTTCCTTCCAGGAAGGGAGTTCACAGTCGGCCTGATTGGAAATGACGACCCCACAGTTCTCCCCGTCGTTGAGATATTACTTAACAGGCTTCCTGAAGGCGCTAGCCCCATATACTCATACGAAGCAAAGTGGATTTGGGATGTGCCCGAAAAGCCTTTGGATATATTCCAATGTCCAGCTGATATACCTAGAAACCTCGAGCATAAAATAGAGCACATCGGGGTGAAAACATTCAAAGTTCTAAATTGCCGAGATGTATGCCGCATAGATATGAGACTAGACAAGAATGATGAACCTCGCATCCTTGAGGTCAACCCTCTGCCAGGTATGATCCCAGATCCAAACAGTCACTCATGTCTTCCTGAGGCTGCAAGAGCTGCCGGCTTCACTTATGACCAGCTAATATGTACAATCCTCTGGCAAGCTCTTAAAAGGTACAATATGCAACATTTGTTCAAAAACCGGTCATTGATAAGAATCCCCTAGCCAGTCACTGATCCCTGGATTTTCCAGAATGATGCCATAGCACGCGTTAACCTAATCACTTAATACGCTTGTTTAGATGATTTTCAATGGAAGTTTCAGATTCCAACCATCAGACAGAAAAGGGATGCTTGCACATGATTATTTTCCTACTCTCACATACTTGACTTGCACATTCTTTTTTTTAGAAGAACCAAGCTTTTGGGCTGGGTTAATCGATGCAATATTCCATTCATAATCCCAGCATGACCATACAGGCAGCAATCCCTTTTCAAGGCAATGCTCAATAAAGGCAGATGCACATAATATGGCAAATCCTTGTCTTCTGTATCTTTCTCCGTTTTCAACGTAAATCTCTACTCTTCTATCTCCTACAAATACAGATTGACAACTACTGACAATATCATCACCTTTCATCATATCAAAGCGGAATCCTTTTGATAAGAAGTTCTCAATGCTGCCCCATGCACCGCCCCGTCACCCAGGGTGTTTCACAGCAAGCCTATGGTCAATCATGTTTATGTGATAACCCTCAGGAATTCGTTCTCGCCATCTATCGTGTCTTCTTCTCAACAGCTCAGAATCAAAGTCAAATGGAAGTCTGTTCACCCCTGTAACACCATAACCTTTCAACAATCCATCGAGGATGTTTCCCCGTTCATCAGTAGATGAGTAGATTATCAGATAGCCATTAACCAGATTGGGCATGATTCTTTTTATAAAAAGGTCTTTCAGTTCACTGGCAAAAACACATTCTTTTCGTTTCCCCTGCCCACAATATTATCTCCCCATCTACCCACAAAGATAAATGTGGTTGTGGGTTTTTCTCTGTGGTCAACAAATATTCTGCCGGGGTTATTACCCTCAATCACCCCAAATACTGCGGGTCTGTTAATCTCAATGATTTCAAAAATGGGCAGTACTTTGCCATATTCCATTTTTGCAGGTTCATACATCTCTCTCAACACACTTACGACAACCAAACATCCGTTATATTCATGATACGATGACGACAAGACCATAAAGGCTTAGTTACCAGAGAAGACAGAACTATCACCAACTGTGAGTTTCTGGGAAGACTCCCAAAGACTTTCTCAATTCTTGTTTTCGCAGGGAAACATCGACCTTTTTTCTTTAAAAGGTCCTTATCGATAACCCGCCACAGAGTTTGAGAAACTTCATCTTGGCTAGTTTGGTTGACGTTAACTACAAGATGGAACGGCGCGAAGTCTTGTCAGCATATGCTTTCTACCAAGAGCATTCACCTCTTGATAGCAAGTGTGACTTGGTCAATGCGAGACGATTCTGGATGCTTATACAAGAGATCTGCGAGAATATAAAGGTCTTTCACCGCCACTCCCACTGCTAATGAGGAGTCCGTTACGACACTATCAGAGAGTTGCTGACGGCAAAATGGATAAGAGAGATCTGCATGAGGAACAGCTCAAGTTAGGTGGGAAACTTGCATCGATAATGAAAGCAACTAGTTTACGAGAGATGGGTAGAAGCGGCTTCCTTAGAGGCAATTAAGAGACGTTATGCGATTATCCGAAAAACTGGCTCCATGTACCTTGGAGTAAAGAGCTCCCATTCAGTGTCAAATTTTCTTCACGATAAAAATGGAGGACAGAGCGGTAGCACTGCTCTAGGAAGCTACAATTCCTCTTCTTCCTCTTCTAACCATTCCTCCTCTTCTTCTTCCTCTTCAGGCCATTCCTCTTCCTCTTCTTCTTCCTCTTTCCTCTTCTTTTCTGGCTTCGCGGGCGGTTTCCTCCTAGACATTGCTTTCACCTCGAAAAGCTCTGATAATATATCAAACAAATAAACATTATGCATCTGGAAAAATCTAGGTTTTGCTGTTTATGGGTCTCAGAACGACCAGTGAACTACTGTTCAGCAAAGAAACGAGTTTGGTTCTTATGGCGCACAAGCTTTAATTCATCCGCACGTGCTATCTATTCTACGAACTTGGAGTCCTGCTAGATGAACAGCATTGTGGATCTGGGCTCTCCTGGGCTTTGAGGTTCGGAAGAGTCTTCCACCAATACACTTCACTTTGCGTGGAAGCTGTCTAGGCAAAGAACTCCCTTGGGAGGGTTGGAGCGAAGTGGGGATAAGTGTTTCTATGATCCGGATATACGCATTAGAATTATCCCAGAATTTGAACAAAAGGGAGTGTGCCCAGAGTTCCGGACAAAACAGATGGGTTACATTATCACGTCTGAGTCAACGAGATTCAGAAAATGGCCAAAACAGGGAAAGATATTCAGCCCTCTGGTTTCTGTCTCTTCAGGGTCTCATATCCTGTTTTCCGGCTGCTCCCCAGAACCTTTCCACCACGCTCTCCAACCCTTCAGGTTTCCTTTCTTTCAGCCAAAGTCTAGAATACATGCTGGATAACGTCAGGTAATCAGAAGCTTTTGCTTCATTCCTCAAAACTTTCAAGGCAGTCTCGAGCAAGCGACGAACGAATTCTAGATCTTCAGGTAGACCTGCACTTTCAAGTTCCCTCAGAGATTCTGCCCAGAAGGATTCTAAATGCTGTTTTGCCTCGCGACTCATTCTGTGGAACCATGCATCTTTGAAAATGACTGGCTTTAGAGAGTCAGAGATGTCCGGATGTCCGAAACGCATTCTGGCCTTCAACATGCCTTCATTTTCTCCACTTATCGCCATCCATTTTTCCTGCCACTGCCCGTTTCCCTCTGCAATTTCCATGGATGCCAACAGCAGTGGCTCCAGAAATGAGAACAGGCACTCTTCCCCATCGTCACCCCACGCCGTAGTCAGGAAGCCGGTTATTTCCTCTTCCTTCGCCGCCGCCAGAAAGTTTCTGAGGTTCTCAATAGCCACTGCAAAGTTGGGGTAATATCTGTTCCAGTTTGATAGACCGGGGCATACTATTTGTCGGATATTTCTCTCATTGAATATTCGTATCTTCTCCTTGAAGTGCTGTTTTGGGTTGGAGCTGTAGTCCCAATTTGCCACGATTGCTTCCTTCCAGATGTGGCTTTTCATCACCCTGGCCCATTTTGATTGTTCTTCCCTGAGGTACATTCCAGATATCATGTCTCCCCAAAGGATGGGATGTTTCCCTCTCATCTTCACGGTTTCAATCATATTGCGGTGGTGCAATTCATAGAGCCTGGGACCGTCAAATTGCCAAGTTTTGTTTAGACTTTTTCCTCTGCCTAGGGCCCATGTTTCGTCTCCGCCTATATGGATATGCTTGGAGTTAAAGAGATCAACTGCCTCGCTAAGGAGATCACGAGCGAATTCTGTAGCTTTCTCGTCGCTAAGATCTAGGCAGCCCTCTTTGGGGTCGTGCCATTCGCTGAAGTTCCGGAATTCCGGCAACGAAAGAATATGCTCCATGTGACCAGAAAGCTCTAGAGACGGAAAAACTTCTATTCCAAGGTTCTTTCCATACTCTATTATCCTCTTCAACTCATCTTCTTCTAGCCTTCCCCTATGCCGCCCTATATGGGGATACTTTCTCCAAGGGAAGAGGTCTTCGAAATAGATGGCAAAATGGTTATACTTCAGTAGGAAAAGCCACCTTAGTATCTTCTTGAATGTTTCTACCTTGGGGACGCCGCCTCTGGCTACATCCAAATGGTAGCCTCTGAACGAGAAATGAAGGAGTTCCTCAACCTTCGTCTCCGGCATCCGGCCTTTCCCCTGCCTAATAAGTTGTAAAATCGTCGCGCAATTTGTCAGATCATCCCCCCAAATCTCTATCTCTTTATCATTAACCTTGAGGCCTGTTCCTTCACGCTCTGCTTTGACTATCCTCCAGTCTCCCTCTGCAATGTGAAATTCGCGCATCAAAAACTCTGGGAAATTGCTGAAGCCATCAAGAATGAACCATCTACCAGTGAAATCCAGCGTCTTCGGCTCGGGAATAACCACTATTTTCTCCATATCACATAATGTGACCTGCTACAGTTTAAAGTTTTGGTCAGCAAAGGCTGCCAGTAATAGCGGATCACAAAAGCGTATGCGGGAATTCTGGAAAGCAAGGATGTGAGTTGTCCGAGACAAAATATCACATTTCAATCCATATCTGCCCTCAAAGACCCTTTGTTTTTATATTTCTCTTTCTCCAAATGCCAAGAAACCGCGATCAGGATAATACAATTTCATATACCTGCATGTTAAAAAGGTTAATTCGTTCTACGTAACCATCAGCTATCCGGGTGGGCGGGTCTGAGTTTTTCCCAGACTCTTGAAGCTGTTAAGTCCGGGCTACAAGATGCTGAAACAAAGAGGAGGGCTTTGGACAGTCTACTGAATTCCGGAAAAGTCTCGGCGGCTACGTATGACTGGCTAGATAAGGGGCTCGTTAAGATTACCGACAAGATGAAAGACCTCAAGGAGATCTTGGAGCAGGAGGAGGATTCTCGCAAATCCAACTTGGTTGAGCAGATAAGCGTCCTAGAGAGAACCCTAGCAAGTCTGGAGCTCCGTTACATAGGCGGAGATGTCAATGTTGAGCAACTTGAACACGTGAGGACCATCCTAACTTTGGGGCTTGATTCTCTGAGATCTATGGAAACACCCGACGCCAGAACTTGTTCCAGACCCGACCCCCCGGATCTGGCCTTTGACGAAGAAACTGAGAAGGCTGAACTTGAGGACACAACTAAAACAGGCTTGATCGAGCAAAACTACACTGAAACAATTCCTGACATTGTAAATTTGCGACAGGAAACGAGAGATGAAGGCTTGGCGAATGTGAGGAAAAATTACGTAAAGTCGCAATATCGCAGAAAGAGCAAAAGAAGATTTGTGAGAAACAGAGCAGATTCTGAGGGTGACTCTGCCCTAGGGGTGCACTGCAGAAATCCTTGGGATAGTCCATGCAGTAACACGGATATAGAACTGAGCATCTACTACGAGGGCGAACTCCTGCCCATCTGCCGCAAGTGTTGGCAAGAAATCTCACAGAGAGGCCTTGAATGGTCTGGCGTATAAGATGTCCCAGGTCCCCAAATATCCAGATATTCTGCTAAAGGTTATATATGACTCCGCCAGGTCCCTCTTCCCTTTTATAAGGCACCAATACATGTTCTTCTCTTCTTCTCGGACTCACTCTTGCCCCTATGTAAGCAGCGATGAAGGCTGAAACTGGATTCAACGGGTACACTACAACATCCCATAACTGTGGTGTGATGGCAATTGTTTCATTGAGGAAGTAATATTGCCCGAGCACGAGTGTTCCTAGAATTCCATCTGCAAATAGGTAAACCACGAATGTTGCGATCAAAGATTCCTTGAACTCGTTTACTCTGTACACGTATATGATGAAAATCGAGGAGACAAAGGAAGGCAAAAAATACAGATTGATACCAGGCGAAAAAGTGCTGATCATTGTTGATAAGAATGCGCCAATCAATCCAATAACAAAGTATTTTAGTGCAGTCTCCCTGGTATCGGGCTTAAGCTGCGGCTTGACCTCCACGGGTGCACCGCATTTGGGACAGAACATGGCGTCCTCAGGAACTTGGGCACCACAGTTTCGACAGTAAGGCATCACATCACCATCCTACAGAATGGCATACTTTCTTAAAAATATTGAACTCGCTAAACATGTTTATCTCTGTTCGCTCTTGGGACGCCTAGGATCCTATAGGTGCAAAAACTGGCTCGCAAGTTAAGATATCTTTGCTGCCGTTACTTTTCTCAGGTGCGGGGAAACAGAAAGGAAAGGTGATGTCCGAGGTAAGAGATCATACTCATCAGTTTCTCATGAAAAAAATGGAAGAGTAACGGGACAGGAAATCGTTGGAGCTTTGGCAAAAAAGAAGAGGCGAAGCCGACTATGGCGCAGAAAACATCGACCGCGGTGCGGCTTGTTATAGCTACTCATGGAGACATAGTAACTATGAAGCGGAAGGAATAGGTACAAATGTTTTCCCACCTTCAAGAGCGAGGACCCTTGAACAGGCTAACCGACCCTCAAACAATCCCTTCTTGTCTGGCATGGTTTCTGAGCCATGCAGCCGCTTCTCGTAAGATTGGGTGCTTTGACACGTCTACGACTGGGACTTCCAAACCGGCCACCTTCACCGCTGGGGCATACTGAGGCATGAGTGCGAAGTTTGCTGAACCCCAAAATATCTTGCCTTTGAGGTAGCTATCCATCAGATCATTGGTGTCAGGCGTCAAAGGAAAGTAGACAAATAAGACACCTTCAGCCCACTGCGCCATGGCTGGAAGACCAGACTGGATTAACCGAGCAAACATCTGCGCTAAGCTATCCTTTGAAAATTGGAAGTAGTCGAGAATGACGATCTGCTTGGCGGGTCTATAGATGATTTCAACATTCTTCTCTTGATCCTTGCGCTTACGACCACTCATCGATGCCTCACCTCCTTGATGATGTGAGAAATCTTCATGTTACCTCTCACAATACATTGATAGGGTAATGTAAAGGTTTTGGCGCGCTCTCAGATTAATCTAGCGGTGACTTTCCTCTTTTTCTGGTATGGATTGGTCTCGATATCTCAGCCGCAAATTCGATGGCCTCTATCATGCTCTGAGGGTTAGCCATTCCCTTACCAGCCTTTCCGAATGCTGTACCGTGGTCTACGGAGGTACGTACTAGTGGCAAGCCTAATGTCGTATTGACGCCGCTTACTGAGCTCCATATCTTCTGTTCCTCATTCCATTCCAGACCTAGTAGTTTCACTGGGATATGTCCCTGATCATGATACATTGCAACTACAGCATCATAGGCACCTCCTCTAGCCTTGACATAGAGTGTGTCAGCCGGTAGCGGTCCTTCAACATCGATTCCTTCTTGCTTCACCTGCTCAACCGCTGGCCTAATCTCCTTGATTTCTTCGAAGCCGAACAAGCCTCCTTCACCGCCATGTGGGTTTAAGCAGGCTACGGCTATTTTGGGCTTTCTTATTCCCATGGACCTTAAGGACTCATGGGTAAGTTTCACGACTTTATACACGCGTTCTTTCTTTATCATGTCGCACGCCTCTCTGAGGGATACATGGGTTGTTACATGAGCTACCCTAAGCGGGCCTTCAACAAGCATCATGGCGTAGTCGTTTGTATTGGTTAAATGTGCCAGCAATTCTGTGTGTCCGGCATAGCTGTAACCCGCCTCATTCATAGATTCTTTATTGATGGGCGCTGTTGCAATCGCGTTTATTTCGCCGCTTAAGGCAAGCTTAACAGCTTTCTCAATGTATTCCACGGCTGCTTTCCCAGCCATCGCGTTAACCTGGCCGATCTTAAGCTTTGCCAAATCAATATTTTTCAGGTCAACCACGTCTATTATGTCGTACCTGAACTCTGCATCCTTCAGATCATGTATAGCATTTATGTGGCTACTGCTCTTGGCTATTTTCGTGGCTTGCTCCATAACTGTTGCATCGCCAATGACAAATGGATGACAAATGTCATAGATTCGCTTCAAAGAAAGGGCCTTTACTATGACTTCGGGTCCTACGCCAGCAGCGTCACCCATCGTTATCCCGATGATCGGTTTCATCTCGGTTAATCCCGCCTGGACCGTTCAGATACGATATTGTCGGTTAGGGCGTAATCATTGGATCCTTTTTTATGGTCTAGACTTTAGAGGCTCCTCAATGGGATCAGTGGCTTAACTGTGCTATTCTCGTTAACCTTTTACAACCGCCAGCGGCAACAACCTAGCCACATAGGTGGCGATTCCAACATTGTTGCTCACTTCGGCAACTCTGTCAACATCCTTGTAAGCCGGGTCTGCCTCCTCAGCCAGAACAACAGCGCTGTCCGAACGGACGACTATTCCGCGATTTTCTAGATCTTTTCTTACTCTATCACCCCAAAACCTCTTCTTGGCAGCGGCTCGGCTCAACATGCGTCCCGCACCGTGCGCCGTGGACCCGAAAGATGTCTCCATGGCCTTCTCCGTGCCTACAAGAAGCCACGAGCTCGTCCCCATTGACCCAGGTATTATGACTGGTTGACCATAACTGCGGTAGTCATCTGGGACATCCTTGTGCCCGGGCGGAAACGATCTGGTTGCTCCTTTCCTGTGAACCCATACTCTCTTTCGTCCTCCGTTGATTTTATGCTCCTCAATTTTTGCGATATTATGAGCTACGTCGTAAACCAAGTCCAAGCCGATTTTCTCTGCCGGTTCTCCATAGACTTGCTGAAAGCTTTGGCGAACCCAATGTGTGATCATCTGTCTATTCACGAATGCGAAGTTAATGGCGCATGCCATCGCTTTGTAGTAATCTTGCGCCTCGTCACTTGTGCCTGGTGCACATGCGAGTTCTCTATCTGGCAGAGCTATCTTGTACTTGTGTACTGCTCTTTCCATCACACGAAGGTAGTCTGAACAAATCTGGTGACCATACCCCCTAGAGCCGCAGTGAATCATCACCATCACTTGACCCTCTTTATTAATGCCAAAGACCTCAGCAACCTTTGGGTCGCAGATTTTGTCAACCCTCTGAACTTCAAGGAAGTGATTCCCAGAACCCAACGTCCCGATCTGGCTCAAACCGCGGTCTTTAGCAGCTGAGGATACCTTGCTCGGATCAGCTGCTTTCATCTGACCCTCTTCTTCACAGTGGCCGATGTCCTCAGGCCAGCCAAAACCTCGATGGACTATTCCAGGTACACCTTCCATAACAATGCGGTCGAGATCGTGAGGGGTTACTTTGAAGTCTTTCCTCCGGCTTCCAAGTCCGCAAGGTACATTCCGGAAGATAAGTTCTGTGAGGTCCCTAAGTTTCGGTCGGATGTCTTTCTCCGAGAAAATCGTTGTTAAGAGGCGTACCCCACAGTTAATGTCATACCCCACTCCTCCAGGGCTCACGACTCCCTCCTCATAGTCGGTAGCCGCCACGCCCCCTATTGGAAAGCCGTATCCCTCATGGCCGTCCGGCAAAGTGATAGAGTATTTATAGATCCCGGGCAAATGAGCGACGTTGGCGCATTGATCGAGGGTTCGATCGGTTCTCATTTTCCCCAATAGGTCCTCATCAGCGAAGACGATGCCTGGAACGCGCATACCAGGCTTGGATTTTTGCGGAATCCGCCAAGCGTACCTATCGATTCTTTCCAGCGTAACTTTCGGCGGAGGGCCCCGACTCTCTCTTTCTTCACCCATTTGACTCACTCGTCTTAATCTAAACAATAGACTGTGATATAAACTATTTTGGCATAAATACCAATATTCTTATCCGATCTAAGAATCCGAGTCCTAGGTAAGGCTTACGGCTTTTTCTTTGGCGTTGATGCCAAAAATCTTATACGACCGGATTCCATTGTTGTGAAGTGAGTCAAGTGATCACAAATGTTAGTAAGGGTTCTTCGGAGATTAACACTTGAAGAGGTAGAGGAGCGGCTCCGAAACCTTGAAAGGAGTCATGGTACAACCTTCGACGAGTTTGAAGAGACGTTCTTGACCCAGGATGTTGGTCAATACTCTCTTGATGACTATTTTGTGTGGGCCAATCTTGTTCATGCTCACCACGGCTACTTGGAAAGTGGAGAACTTGAATGCGTAATGGAGGAGTTATATGACTTAAGTCCAAAGGATCTGAGAGTATTTACGCCTAAGAGGTTAGAGCTCGTTTACATGTTATCCGGCTTGAAAGCAGAGTCGATAAACAACTTGGCGCAAAAGGTTCGCAGAAACGTGAAGAACGTCTATCAAGATTTGCAGTTGTTGAAGAAGCTTAGGCTCATAAATTTCAGGAAAAAGGGGAAGAGAAATTTTGTCCCCGAAGTCCTTGTTGAGGAGATAACTCTGTTGATGCGATAGGTGCTAAATGTCAAGGATGAATCTCAGGGTCACCTGCCCCGGCTTCTCCTCGATTTCCATTTGGTGGTATGTGACCGCCTTCACTCCGACCTTCTGCTTATGTTTTGTTTCGTCGAAGGGTTCACCGGATATCTCTGCTATAAGCCTCAGATGAGCTTCGTCCCCCTCTATCTTCTGAACTCTGAATTTTGAGTACAACATGCCAGAAACCTCAAACTTGACCAATAGTTTTTCAAGCCAATTATATAGTAAAGACTGCTTATCGTATCCATCCACCTCGACCTCTTCTTCAACTCCCGAGTTGATGTTGTCAGTGTCAGTCATAACTTCAAACATCGCCAAGGCTGCGTTTTCAAAGGCTTCGGCCAGATCTCTGCCGTAGGCAGCTATGTATGCGTCCGCTGTATGTTCCAGAAACTTGAACTTCCTTGACATTTATGCATCACGAATTGTTAGTCCTCAATGAACCTACTTCATAATAACGGATTATATACTTTCGCCCTCATCTGCATCTAGACATGTTCCCCGAGATGTTTCCCGGAGCTCAACCAGGTTTCTGATCAGCATCAAACTAAGATGACCTCATTGATGAACTAGGCGAGCATTCCAGAAGGCCTACTGGGCAAATAATGTTTTAAGATTCCATCTATATCAATTACTCTCCGATAGATACGTAATGTACCTTCCATAGGTAGAGTGAGCGGCATGGGCCACTGGGACCTAGTCATAATAGGAGCAGGCCCCGCGGGGCTTACAGCTGGTATATATGGGGCCCGAAGCGGACTCAGAACCCTAATCCTAGAAAAAGGTATTCCGGGAGGCTCCGTAGCGCTGACTCCTTGGATCGAGAACTACCCAGGTTTTCCCATGGGGATTAGCGGCGGCGACTTGGTGGAAAAGATGCTCCAGCAGTGCAAAAGGAACGGTGCTGAGATTAGAGTTTTGGAAGAAGTTGTGAGACTTGGTCTTAAAGCCGAGAATAAAATCATAGAGACCGACAAGTCCACCTATTCTGCAGGCGCTGTGATTATTACCTCCGGGTGTCACACTAGGGAATTAGGGGTACCGGGCGAAGGAGAACTCTGCGGTAGAGGCGT
>Ga0315312_1001888_pt1 | contig 15393 bp, 9 predicted proteins | sample TDP7_MG_FD_203629 | JGI IMG/M metagenome (GOLD analysis project Ga0315312, IMG submission 203629) | Freshwater sediment microbial communities from Lake Towuti, South Sulawesi, Indonesia - TDP7 | ecosystem: Environmental > Aquatic > Freshwater > Lake > Sediment | place: Indonesia: South Sulawesi... | reverse complement strand
CACCGGAGGAGGAGAACGTTCCCCTGCTGCTGTCTCTTCTCGACGACAGAGATGTGGAGGTGGTGCGGGCCGCGATACAGACCCTGGGGCGGTGTCCCGCTGTCTATGGAGGCCCAGCCTGGGAGCGGCTGATGAAGCTGGCCGGCGATCCTGCCCTGTCCGGCGCGGTGGCGGAAGCCGCGGCAGCCGTATTTGCTGGCGATCCCCGGGAGTTCGCAGAAGCGGTCTTCTGGTGGCCAGAGGGGGAGGGGATCCCCGAGATAATGTGGCAGATCGCCAGGGCGGCTGCCGTGCCGCAGATAGCCGAGTTGGCGCGCACGGCGGCAAGGTACTTTGATGAAAGAGAAGACCTGGGAGACGCATGGCACAATATCGCCGTCGCCATGTCTGCCTTGGGCCGCCGCGATCTGGCGGAAGGAGGCTCCTGGCTGGGGGACTGTGCACGCGTCTCCACGGTTGAGGAAATCGCCCATATGCACGTCACTGCGCCCGCTGTCGGGTATGAATCTGTGGTCCTCTTCGCCGCGGTGAGCCGCGCGGTGGGGCAGGCTTTGCGGGCGCCCACGCCAGCCCTGAGAGATCGTTATCTGACGCGGGCCCTGGCCCACCTTGATGCGCTTCAGGCCATGCGGCCTGGCCGCGCGAGCTGGCGCCGTGTTGTCCAGGTCACGCGCCACTGGCAAGCCGTGCTGCTGGAGGCTAACGCCCCCCTGCGCGCTGCCGAGATTCGCGCGCGCCTGGTTTCCTCCCGCGTGGTGGCCGGTCCCCGGGCGACGATCCTGGTCAAGCTGGAAAACGTGGGGAAGGCCGCTGCGCGCGACGTATCCGTGTGTGTGCAGGGCTTGCGCGTAGGCCTGGCAGATCTCGAATCTGGGGCCGAAGCAGACCTGGCGATTCCGATGGGAGAGATGAGCGCTGGCCCAGTGACCGTTCGCGGGCGAGTGAAGTTTCGAGACCGCGATGGCAGCCGGGAGGCCAGGTTCGAAGGCGAGGTGGAGGCGCTGCTGCCGGGGAAGCTGGGAGCGGTGCCGAACCCATATGTGGTAGGTAAGCCGTTGGACGAAGGTAGCCCGATGTTCTTCGGCCGGGCGCGCACGATGAGCGCTGTGGAGCGCGCCCTGGCAAGCGGAGAGCACGGTTCCGTAGTAGTGCTGGTAGGGCAGCGGCGCATCGGTAAGACCAGCCTGCTGAGGCAACTGCAAAGGCACCTTGCAGGAGAGTATCGCCCCGTGTTTGTAGATATCCAGGGAATGCTGGTGGCGGATACACGCGAGTTCTTCCATGTGCTAGCATGTGCTGCCACTGGCGGCAGCCTGGAGAGCGCTCTGCTCTCCGATCAAAGCTTCATGTTAGACGGCCGGGGAGCGGACATGGTGCGCGAGGCGGCCGCTTTCTCCGAGCAGCCGGTGGTGCTGCTGATGGACGAATTCGACGATCTGGAGGAGAAGGTCCGAACGGGCCGACTCGAGCGAGATGTCTTTGGCCAGCTCCGTCATCTGATCCAGTACACTGGCAACCTGCGCCTGGTGCTGTCCGGAACTCACCGGCTGCACGAGCTGGCGGGAGAGTATTGGTCGTTTCTGTTCAATCTGGCGACTCATGAAAGTATCGGATGTCTGGATGCAGAGACGTCGGAAGAGGTGATAAGGAATCCTCTGGGCAGCCTGGAAATAGTATGTGAAGACGCGGCGGTGAAACGGGTGGTCAGGCTCGCAGGTGGGCATCCCTACTTCTTGCAGCTGCTCGGATTCCGAATAATGGAGCGCTGCGTGGCCTCGGGCGAGGGAGCGGTGCGGACGGAACTGGTAGAGGAGGCAGCGGAGGAGGTGGTGGAGCAGGGCGAAGTCCATCTTCACTACCTGTGGGACAGCGCGGGGCCGCAGGGCCGGTCCGCCTTGACGGCTCTGGCGCAATGCGAAACAGGGCTCACCATGGAGGAACTGGGAGCGCGATCCGGACTCGAGTCAGCCGATCTCAGCCAGGCCGTGCGGCAATTGCACGCGCTGGAGTTGGTCGGCGAGAGGGGTGGCCGGCACTTGCTGCGAATAGGTCTACTGGGACGCTGGCTGAAGAGACTGCAACTCGACGCCCGCGAGGCAGCGTAATGGTCAATCCGTTCTTCAACCGCGGACCGATCAGCGAGCCCAGATTCTTCTTCCCGCGCCCCCGGGAGACGCGCGAGATCCTGCGCCTGGTGGCGGGAAGCCAGAACTGCTCACTGGTGGGTCAGGTGAAGTCGGGCAAGACCTCGTTCTTGCTCCATCTTCAGCGGCCGGCTACGTTGGCCGCGCACGGGCTCTCAGCGGCACAGTACTCTGCGGTGTATCTGAGCTTCGAAGGCCTGGGCACCCTGAGCCCGGAGCAGTTCTTCTGGCTCATGCTGCGCGAGACTGCGCGGCAGACGAAAGGAAAGATCACCGTCATCTGGCCTCGACTCGAGGCCCGGGACGCGATCGGCTTTCTGGAGTTGAAAGAAGCGCTCGATCAGTTGGAGGTGGCCGGGGAGCGGCTGATCTTCCTGCTGGATGAGGTGGAGCTGGCAGCGAGCAACCCCGCGTTCGACCTGAACTTCTTTTCCGCCCTGCGCCACATTGCAGCCCGGCCGCGACTCTGCTTTGTGACCGCGAGCGAGCGGGGCCTCCACGAGCTTGAGATCGCGGGGCGGCAGATAGGTTCGCCCTTCGCCGACTTGTTCTCGGTGGTGCGCCTCCGGCCGCTGGACCCCGAGATCGCATGGAAATGCATCAGCTCCCTGGCGTCGGAGGAGGGAGTTGATCTCAGTTCCGAGCGAGACCTCATCATGGGCATAGTCGCGCCTTGCCCTTTCTGCCTGCAGGTCGCCGCCTACGAGGTGTTCGAGCTGAGGTCGGCGGAGCGCGCGCTGGGCGAGGCGGCGCGGGAATATGCTCACTTCCGCGTCTACGAGCAGGTGGAGCCGGTGCTCATCATGATGTGGCAGCGCATGCCCGACGCGGCGCGCGAGGCGATGATGACGGTGGGCAAGAAGGCCGGCGGCTCGCTCGACTGCTCCGGCGCGCTGGGCGTGACTATGGGGCTCCCGTTGACCAATTGTAGCCTAGTCGGGCGCTTCCTTGAAGAGCGGAGACGAGATGGCGATGCGCGCGCGGCGGAATACCTCGCGGCAGAGACCGCCTCCCCGGACCGGGCTGCAATGTATGGGGTCGTGCGGCTCCTGATGCGCGCGGTGGAGGGGCGATACCGATACGCGCGGGGACACGCGGATTGGGTGGCTCGTCTCGCCACGGCCATCTGCCAGGAGATGGGATGCAGCAAGGAGTTCACCGAAGGCGTCAGGGTGGCCGCCCGGCTCCACGACATCGGAGCGGTCAGCATCAGCGACATGATCCTGCTCAAGCCCGGGGCGCTCACCGATTTGGAAACCGAGATCATTCGCACTCATCCACTGGTGGGCGCGCAGATTCTGGATGCCTTGGAGTTCCCCTGGTCAGTGAAGCCAGCCGTGCGCTATCATCATGAGCGCCTCGACGGTAGCGGCTATCCCGAGGGCCTGATGGGCGATGAGATCCCCCTGGGGGCGCGGATCATTGCCGTGGCCGACGTGATGGCGGCCATGACGGCCGATCGGCCCTATCGGTCAGCGCGAACCGAGCAAGAGGCGTTGGCCGAACTCACGGCGAACGCGGGCGCGAGATACGATCCCGCCGCAGTGGAGGCACTGACGCGGGTCTGGGAGCGAGGCTTGGCTTGAGCCAGTCTGAAACCGAACTTGCGAACGCGAGAGCCGCGCCGCCGGAGATCTGGGAGCCCACGGCGCCAGAGGCTGGCCCGCCAACAGAGGAAGGAGAGTTGACGGGCGAGACAGCCACCCCGGTGGAGCCGGACCTTTCTCCGGCGCGCTCTCTGCTCACAGAGCCTCGCTCAGCGGGCTTCGGCGAGGTGCTGGTCACAGACGTGTGGCTTCCGCCCCCGCCGCGCGAGGAACGCGAGGGGGGAAAAGAAAAAGAAGAGGAGGCCCCGGTGGACCGGCACCGGCAGTGGGAGGTCCGCCAGGAGTTGCGCCAGATTGGCTTGCTGCGCGAGCGCCCCCTGCTGAGCTATGATGCGCGCACGGAGCAATACTGGGGCCAGGTGCGCGAAGCCCAGCAGGTGGCCCAACACGCCATCGTGGATGCCTACACCGAACTCGCGGCCGCCTTTGCAGAGGCCGATGTAGATGGAATTCGCAACCACCGCGCCGAGGCCGGGGAGTATGGCCGAGAGGCCGATGCTCTGCTGGAGTTGGGCCGCGCGTATGTCGCCATCGGGCGGCTGAAGAGCGCGCGGGGCGTCTTCCAGGCCGCGGCGAAGGCCGATCCCTTGCATCCCCAGGTGTGGTGGCACTTAGGCGTGGCGCATCTCTTTGCCAGAGCGAACGCGTCGGCCGTGAGCGCGCTGGAGCATGCGCTGGACCAGGCTCCGGCAGATTCCCGCACGGAGTTGGCGCTCGCGGTGGCTCAATACCACGCAAAGAACTATGCCGCGGCCGAGGAACTCTTCCGCAGACAGGCAGGGGCCAGTGGCTTGCGCGCCACGGCGCGGTCGCTGCTGGCGTGCAGTCTCCGCTTGCAGGAGAAGTGGGAGGAGGCTCGCCTCGAGCTCGGCTTTCTCCGGGAAGCTCGGCCCGGCGATTGGGCCGCGCTGGCCCAGCAGTGCCTCGACTGTGTGGACCGAGGCGAGCAGAAACAGGCGGGGCCGTTGCGGGCGCGCCGTCGCGCAAAGCAGATGTGGAAGTCCCTTGCGGCGGCCGGCGCGGGAGGGGTCTGGGTGGCCTATGCCATCGCTCAGGACCTTTTCCAGAAGAAGATCCAGTGGGCCGCACTTCCTCTATTTCTACTTGCGATGGTGCTGGCCCGGACCTTGCGGGGCATCTCCGGCCGGGAGCTGCCAGGCGAATTCGGTAATGCAGACCAAGGCCTTCCCTGCTGGCAGGCCACCACGTGGGTCCGACCTCGACAGTCGGAATTCTGAGGCCTCCTGAACCATGAAGAGAGGGCTGGCGATACTCTTCTCAATGCTGCTGATCGGGGGCTGCGCGGTCACGGCCGGCGCGGGCGCTGGGCCGAGGCCAGTGGCGATGATCCGGCTGCAGGGACCGATTGACGTTCCTTCCTCCGAGTACTTGCAGCGCGCGCTCCGGCTGGCCCAGGGGCAGAACGCGCAGTGCCTGCTGATCCTGTTGAACACCCCGGGGGGGCTGGGGCAGCCGATGAAAGAGATGACCGAGGCCCTGCTGAACGCGCCTCTTCCCACCATTGTCTATGTCTACCCTGCGGGTGCGTTCGCCATTTCGGCTGGCACCTTTGTGGCCCTCTCTGCTCATATCGCGGCCATGCATCCAGCCACCACGATAGGGGCCGCGCACCCTGTCCAGCTCTTCTCCCTGCCTGAGCTGCCGGAGGAAGAGCGGGGGAAAGCCAAGGAGCGAGGGAAGCTCTCATCGGACGCGATGATGGAGAAGATGGTGAATACCTTTGCCCTGCAGGCGCGGGTGATCGCGGAGGCGCGGGGGCGCAATGTCAAGTGGGCAGAGCGGGCGGTGCGAGAGAGCGCGGTAACATCAGCGAGGGAAGCCCTGGATCTTCATGTGGTTGATCTGTTGGCCGAAGATGTTGGTCAACTGCTATCGGCCGTGGACGGCAGAGAGGTATCGCTGCCAGGCGGTCGAAAGGTTAGGCTGGAGACCGCGGGGGCGCCCTTGATGGAGATCCCCGCCAGCGTCAAGGAGCGCTTCCTGCATGTGCTGGCCGATCCGAACATACTGCTGGTGCTCTTGGTGCTGGCCGGCCTGGGGATCATGTTCGAGCTGCAGAATCCCGGGGCGATCCTGCCCGGGGTGGTGGGAGGGCTGTGCCTGCTGCTGGCGCTGTATTCAATGGCGGTGCTGCCGGTGAACTATGCGGGGGTGGGGCTGATCGTGTTCGCCATGCTGCTTTTTCTGGCGGAGGTGAAGGTGGTCTCTCACGGTGTGCTGACAGTGGGAGGCGTGGCATCTTTTGTGATGGGAGCTTTGATGCTTATGGATACTTCCCTGCACTCGGCGGTCACGGTGTCATGGCAGGTGGTCATCGTGATGACTCTGCTGGTGGTGCTCTTCTTCCTCTTCGTGGTGGGGGCTGGGATTCGGGCACATATGCGCAAGGTGAAGACCGGAGAGCAGGGCCTGTTGCAGGCTCGGGGCCGGACTCTGAGCGCGCTCAGGCCGGAGGGAAACGTGCTTGTCGAGGGAGAACGCTGGCGAGGGCGCGCGGTCGAAGGGGAGATTGCAGAGGGAGAAGCGATCGAGGTGGTGGGCCAGGACGGATTCACCCTCTTTGTCCGGCGGCGAGAGGCTGACGCCTCGAAGTAGGGTGGAAGAACTCTTGAACAAAGAAAGGAGTGAACGAAGGTGAACGAGGGAGGCTATGGGCTGGCGATCGCGATTGCAGTGGTCGCGTTCGTATTCATCTTGCTCGCCGCGGCGGTGCGAATCCTGCGGGAGTATGAGCGCGCGGTGATCTTCCGCTTGGGCCGGCTGATCCCGGTGAAGGGACCGGGGTTGATCCTGCTGATACCGGTGGTGGACCGGATGGAGCGCATCAGCACGCGCATCGAGACCATTGATGTGCAGCGCCAGGAGATGATGACCAGGGACAACGTGCCGGTGACCGTGGATGCGGTGGTCTACTATCGCGTCGTGGAGTCCGCGGACGCAGTGGTGAAAGTGAAGAACTTCCACAAGGCCACCTATCTGCTCGCCCAGACCACACTGCGGAGCGTGCTTGGGCAGTCGGAGCTCGACGAGCTGCTGGCCGCGCGGGACAAGATCAATCAACGGCTCCAGGAGATCATTGACGAGCACACCGAGCCGTGGGGCATCAAAGTGTCCCTGGTGGAGGTGCGGGACGTGGTGCTGCCGGATACCATGAAGCGCGCCATGGCGCGGCAGGCCGAGATCGAGCGAGAGCGACGCGCGAAGGTCATCAACGCGGAAGGCGAATACCAGGCCGCGCAGCGACTCGCGGACGCCGCGCAGATCATCTCCACGCAGCCGATCGCGCTGCAGCTGCGCTTCCTGCAAACGCTCTCCGAGGTGGCCTCGGAACACAACTCCACGACCATCTTCCCGGTCCCGATTGACCTCTTCACGCCGTTTATCAAGGGGCTAGTTAGGCCGGCAAGCGGGCATTCTGGGCCACCCCCAGCAGGCGAAGCGACCAGCTAGACTATCGGCTTGCCAAAGAGGCGAGGTAGCGCTCGGCCAGGATGATGGCCACGTAGTCGTCGTAGGGGCGAGGCGGCGTCTGCAGCCCGATTGGCAGGAGCCGACGCCAGCCGCGGGGAGGGTTGGCGCGGAAGTAGCGACGACGGCCCTGCTCGCTGGAGCGATGCTCATCTACGAGAACCGCTGGCAGCTGCAGCCGCGCGCCCAAGACATTGCATATCTCTTTGGCGCCCGTGCGATCGCCGACTACCAATCGCTCCACTCCGTGCCTTTCCACCAGTTCCGCCACAGTGGATGCGAGGTTGGCGGCGGCCACCACTTCCTGATAGAGAACCCGACCGTCAGAGCGCACCACCGCCAGGCCGCACTTGTCTCTGCCAGGATCTACCGCGAGCACGGTCCCCACAGGTTGTTGTGGTCGCCGCGAGGATGCTGCCATGCGTGTGGGCTCACTCAGGTGGGGGAGGGGAGGCAGGCGCCACAAGAAGGTCCACCTCGAGGGGGCCGATCGTCCAGGTGTCTGCCGCGGCGACGGCCGTCACCTGCGCCGGGCCATTGATGGCGCGCACACGCTCGATCACCGCGAAGAGTTCCTCATAAGTCATCTCGCCCACGGCCTCGCGGGTGGAGCCGAACACTTCAGATCCCTGTGTCACTGGCCTGGGCATGATGTTGTGGGCCCGCCCTCTGGCCCCGACTTGGTCGCGCAGGAGGGCCACCAGCACTCCCATGAGAGCGGGCTGGGGCAACCGACCGTCGAGCACCGTTTGCGCGAGCCGCTCTCCCCGGCGGAAGACGAGGTGATTGTGGAAGAGTTCGAAATCCACCTGCGCCGGCTCTCCGGGATGGGTATTGAACACGGAGAAGGCGCGGACGATCACTCCCCCCGTGCTCTCGCGGATGCGCTCGGCAACCGCGTCGAGGACTTGATCCTGGCCAAACCAAACCACCGCTCCGGTCTCAGGGTCTCGCACTGGCTTGCGGATGACAACAGCTGTCTCCGCCTCGGCTAGCGGACGAGCCCCTGCTTCCCTAGCATGGGAGTCGAGCTGCGCGACGAATTCATTCAGCTCGCTGCGGATCTCCTCGGTCGCCCGGCCACCTGCGATCAAGCGCCAGTCCAGCGGCTGGCCGGCTCCGAAGAGGATGGGCGTGGCGCGCTCGAGGGCGATGTCTCCGGCCGCCTGTGCGCGGAGGTTCTCGATATCGCGCTGCAGTTCGTCCTTCGTGCGACTCAGTTCGAGCAGGCGTGCCCCCAGCCTGCGGGCCGCCCCCGCTGTCCGCTTTGCCGCCGCCTCCGCGCTGGCCCGCTCTCCCTTGGTGCGCTGCAGGTCGGCGGTTGCTCTAATCAGCCCCTTCGTGGTCTGGTTCAACTCGCGCTGGCTCTCGCGCAGCTCGGCCTGCGCCTTCTTGCGGGCGGCCTCGAGGTCAGCCATGCTCTCTTTCAGCTTGGACAGCCAGCGCGCTAGCTCCGCCTCCCGGCGCCGCATCTCCACCACCCGCAGGAACCCGTCCTTCACATCCCTGGAGACGCTCATGGCCACCGCGAGCGTCATAACGGTGATGAGCATTCCTGCGAGAACTGAGACTACGATCGCGGTATGGCGGGGGCGTAGGCCAAGCAGGCTGAGGCGCTTGCGTCCCATGCGCCGCCCGACGACATCGCCCATGTACGCGATGACTCCACTGATGAGCACGAGGGCGATGATGAGAAGAACGCCGGAAAGTCCTGCCACGCAAAAGCCCTCCTGGCCTGAGTCGCCGCCCCTGGGGGATTATAGACGTGGCAGCCGGCCGCCGTCAACCAGAGCGTATCGGAGGCGCATCTGCGCGGCGGTCAGGGGCCGCTCCCCGCGCCGCACGGAAGTAGGGCGCGAGCAGCCGCCCCAGAGGTCGAAGAGACGGCCAGCGGCGCAGGATTCGCTGGCACTGGTCGAGGTAGTAGTGAAACCTCTGAAGATGGTGTTCGCCGCCGAATTTGTCCAGGAAGTTAGCTGCTGCGCCGGCGTAGACCAGACACTTGAAGAGCGCTGCGTAGGTCACCCTCCGCTCCAGCTCTCGGTCGCGGGCTACGGGCAGGCCGGATTCCGACGCGCACACTGCATAGTGGTGCAGCAGGCCCTCCCGTCCCGCCGAGTCAATCTCGCTCTCCGGCTGCGCGAGCAGCGCGGCGAGATCGAACTCGGCCGGGCCGATGGTGGCTTGCTCGAAGTCGAAGATGTGCAGCCCGGCCTCGGTGACCAGCAGATGATGTGGCGTGAACTCGAAATGTATGAACCTTGCCGGCGCGGCGCACAGGAAGTCAATGAGCGGCCGGGCCTGGTCTGTGATGTGCTGCCACTCAGGGCCCGCAACGGCCGCGCGGGAGAGGGAGGCGATGCGGTCCAGGGCGATGCGAAGGGCGCTGAGATAGTACTCGGAACCGAGGCTCTCCTTGGCGATCTTCTGGATCTCCGCGGCCAGCTCCCGCAGATGGGCGTGGGCCGCGCTGTGGAGAGCGACGAGCGCATTCACTGCAGAGCGAAGCCAATGCTGCTTCGCCGTGGGGTCGGAGGCCTCCAGCCGCTCGGCCAATGTCTCGTCCCCCAGGTCGTGCATGATGAGCAGAGCCTGGTCTTCTCTCAGCTCGCCGCCGTAGATCCGAGGTACGGCGCAGCCATAGCTGTGCAGCAACTCCAGCACCCCGCGCTCGCGCCGGTAGCAGGCCGAGAAGAAGCTGATCCGCTCGGAGGAATAGCGCTTGACGATGACACTGGCGGGCCCGCCGTCCGCCCAGGCCAAGTTGAGGCGGTAGACAGTGTTCCGAGAGGCCTTGGGGTGCACGGCCGCGTGAGTGATATGAGGCTGTCCTTCACCGGCCACGGAGAGAAGCTTGATCAGCTCTTCCCGATTCAGCTGCAGCTCCTCAGCCGCCCGGTGGGCCGGATCGGCGCTGACCGATGCGGTTTCTCGGTCAGGAGCGGGGGTGGTGCGTGCGAGCCGCGCCAGCGCCTGGTCCAGATCCTGAATGCGCTGGAGCACGAGGTTGCGGGTGCGCCGCAACGTGTCTCGTCGGGCTCGGGCCGCTGGAGGATCGGCTGGGCGGCCCCTCAGCTTGTCACGCTCGTAGAGGAGCAAGGAGAGCAGATCTTGGTTGAAGCGGCGCGCCGCGCTGAGATGGGCCTCAAGCCGTTCCGGCACCTCGCCAGCGCGTTCCGCATGCTCCATCATCCGCATCGCCTGGCGATGGGACTTGCCGGCTAGGTCGGCCAGCCGAAGCTTGGCACTGCGCACCACCTCGCGCAGGTTGGGCATATCCTCCAGGCGGGATGCCGGAAGTTGCTCCCACAGCTTGATTGCCTCCAACAGTCGCTCGCGTCCGTAGTAGATGCGTGCCAATCGCAGCACTACGCTGGGCCGGATCAGCAGATTCCGAGTCGGCACTTGCTCCCACTCGTGGAGCGCCTCGTCGAAGAGCCCCTGATCCGCATAGATCTTGCCCAGCACCACGTGAGCCTCGACCTCCGTGATTGACCGCCAGAGGATGCTCTCCGCAGTGGCGCCGGTGAGCATGCCCTCGGTGATGTTGGTCTCATACTGTACGCGATGGAGAGGCCATCCCAGGATCTCAATGGGAAGGCCGCGATAGAGAGCAAGTCGGACGGGTACCCCTGGGCGGGCCGGCAGGCCCAGGAAGTAGTTTCCCTCGAGGAACTTCTGCATTGCCGCCGCTGCCAAGAATCCGCCTATCAGCAACACACCGATGAGCCACAGCAGTCCTGAGCCCAGCGCCACCATTGTCCACGCGCTCGTCAGCGCTCCCAGCCCCCAATAGAGAACCAGAATCCGCCACTCGTTCCAGCCCAGCCACTGGAAGTGATGGTGCAGCGGGGTGCACAGGAAGGGACGGGCAATCTCTGTGGTGCGGTGGCGAAGCGGCCTCACCACACGCCACAGGCCGCGGACAGTTCCCATCTGCACCAGGACGGAGGCCGCGTTCGCCACAAACGGCGCTCCCAGCAACAGAAGCCAGAACTCGGCGCGCGTGGAGATCGCGAGCGCAGCTAGCGCAGCCCCGATCCCGAGCGCGCCTGTGTCGCCCATCAGAAGGCGAGCTGGCGGCAGATTATACACCAGGAACCCCAGGATGGCGCCAATAAAGGGCCAGCACACCGCCTCCGTTGTGCGGGCAGGATCCAGGAGCCCCAGGCCCGCCAGGCCCAGCAACGCGATGACAGCCGCTCCGCCAGCCAGACCGTCAATCCCGTCCGAAAGGTTCACTGCGTTCGCGGTGGCCAACACCACCAGCGCGGCAAAAGGCACATAGAGGACGCCGAAATCCACGGGGGCCGCGGCGAAGGGAACTCGCACCTGATGCCCCCATCCCGATCGCCACAGGAGGAAGGCGAAGGTCGCGGAAGCGATCAACTGGAGCAGGAACTTCGGCCGGTCTCGCAGACCCCGGCCCTCGGTCTTCTTCAGGTCATCAAAGAGGCCGATCAGTGCGAAGGCCCAGGCCAGGGGGAGCACCCACAGGGCTTCCAGGGCAGGGCGGTGGCCCCACAACCCAGGAAGCATGAGCAACACCAGCGTCGCCCCGACCATGAGTGCCAGGCCTCCGCCCAAGGGCCGGCGCGCCTTCGGGAAGAGGCGATGGATCTTCTCCTTGCCGGCCTTGTGCTCTCTTGAATAGAGCCACGAGAGGCTGCGGTGAAAGGTCCGCGAGAGCACGAGGCTGAGCAAGAAGGCCACACTCAATGCCGTCAGCGACTCGCCCATGGCCCCTGTTCCCCGCTCCGGCCCGGCTAGGAGTACCTGAAGATCAGGCGGTAGATCCCCACCCCGATCTCATCCCGGTCGTGGAGCAGCTCTTCCCCGATGACCGGCTCGCGATTCAAGAGCGTGCCATTGGTGCTGTTCAGGTCGCGCAGCAGGAACTGGCTCCCTTCTCGGCGGATCTGCGCGTGTCGGCGTGACACTGTGCTGCTGGGCAGAGAGATCGTGCACTCGGGATGGCGGCCGATAACGGTCACCTCCTCCCTCAGTTCCCGAGCACTGGCGATGTGTTCCCCCGAGGGATCGAGCAGCCAGATCCGCGCGCGCCGCGCGAGAGCCTCTTCAGGTCGCTCGTCGAACAGGCGGATGATAAGGGTGTCATCCTCCGACGCGGAGGATGGTTCTGAAACATCCATAGGAGAACCGCAGTGCTTGCAGAAGCGGCTCTCTTCGTCGTTAATCCGCTCGCACTGAGGACAGCGCGGCATGACCATTCCCATCAGTTCCAAAGAAGCATTCTAGGGAGCGCGACCAGCATTGTCAACAGGAACCGCGACGGCAGGAGAGCTCTGCCCTGCCGCTGTGGGCGGCGGCAGCAGCATGGTTCCCGTCGCGGCCGAGAGATCAGTTCCCAGCCAGCGCGAGAGAGATGCCAGATGGGTCAGGATGTCGGCCCGATCCTTATCTGAGGCCACACGCGGTCTGAACCCATCTATCGCGCAGGGGATCACCTCAGCTCGCGCGCCGCCATCTTGCGTCAGCATGTATCGCAGCATCACAGTGCGGCGGCTCTGTCCGCGGCTGGGGAAGAGGAAGTTGCCCAGGCTGTAGGCGATCAGAGCGTGGCCCCGGACCTCGATTCCCTGGAGGAGGTGGGGATGGTGTCCTGCCACCAGATCCGCACCCGCATCCACCGCCACCGCGGCGAGGTGACGCTGCGCGGCCGAGGGCGAGGGACTCAACTCCTGGCCCCAGTGAAAAACCGTGATCACTACGTCGGCCTGCCGTCGCGCAGCCGCCACAGAGGCCGCAACCGCCTGGGGCCAGGCTGGGTTCGTTCCCGGTCGGTTGGGGCTGGCGTAGAAACTGGTGGGCAGGACGTTGGAGAAGGCCAGCACGGCGATCTTCACCGGGGGAGAGCCGCGCACGAGCAGGAGGTGGCGTCTCGCTTGCTCCGTGTTCTCGCCTGCCCCCGCTGCCAGCATCCCGTGTTCACGCAAGGTTGCCAGCGTCTCCAAGAGCGCGCCGCGACCATAGTCGAGCGCATGGTTGTTGGCAAGTGTCAGCACGTCGAAGCCGGCCTCCACCAGTGCCGCGCTCGTGTCGGGATGGGCGAGGAAGGTGAACTGCTTCTCCACTGCCTTCCCGCCGGCGGCGAGCGGGCACTCCAAGTTGCCGATGGCGAGGTCCGCGTTGCGCAGCACCTCTTGCACCCCGGCGAACGGAGCTGCGGGCCCTTCCTTTGCTATAAGCCGCTCGGCCGCGCCCGCCAACAGGATATCGCCGGTGAGTACAATCGTGGGCGGGGACCAGATCGTCTCCCTTTCCCGCGGGGGAGTCTCCGCCAGCGGTGCCGCGAAGAAGACGATCCCAAGTATTGCCAGCCACGGCGCGAGGCGCATCAGGTCACCGCGCGGGCCGCTTCTCTCACGAACTGGCTCACTCTCTGTGCGATCGCCTTCGGCTCCAGACCGAGGCCTTGCAGCAACTTCTCTCGGCTTCCGTGCTCCACGAATCTGTCGGGCAGCCCGAGGGAGAGCACTGGCACGCGCAGTGCTTGCTGATGGAGCAGCTCCGCGACCGCGCTGCCGAATCCCCCGGCGACGCAGTTCTCCTCTACAGTGACCACTCGGCCGCAGTCTCGGGCGAGCTCGCAGATCAGCTCCACATCCAACGGATTGACGAACCGCGCATTCAGGACAGCGGTCTCGATTCCGTCTTCAGAAAGTATCGAGGCCGCGTCCAGCACGGGGGGCACCATGCTCCCCAGCGCGACCAGGGCCGCCCCGTCTCCCTCTCGCAATAGCTCGGCTTTCCCCAGTGGCAGCGCCTCCACGACACGCTCCGGGGCATTTGTCCCCTCTCCCCTGGGATAGCGGATCGCGCAGGGGCCATCGTGCTCGACCGCGGTCCTCAGCATAGCGGCCAGCTCGGAGAGGTCCTTGGGGGCCATCAGCACTAGCCCGGGCACGTGCCGGAGGTAGCAGAGGTCGAAGGCGCCGTGATGGGTTGGCCCATCTTCGCCCACGAGGCCAGCGCGGTCGAGTGCCAGCACCACCGGCAGGCGCGGCAGGGCTACGTCGTGGACCACCTGGTCATAGGCTCGCTGCAGGAATGTGGAGTAGATGGCGACCACGGGTCGAAAGCCCTGGCTCGCCAGGCCGGCCGCGAAGGTGACCGCGGTCTGCTCCGCCATACCCACGTCGAAGAACCGATCTGGGAAGCATTCGGCGAACTCGGCCAGCCCGGTGCCTTCCTTCATGGCGGCGGTGACCGCCACCAGGCGGGGATTGTGTTCGGCCAGCGCGATCATCGCCTTGCCGAAGGTGTGGGTATAGGAGAGTCCGCTGGAGGCGGTCAGGGGCTCACCAGTCTCGATGTCGAAGGCCCCTGTCCGGTGCCACTTGGTCGCGTCGTTCTCCGCGGGCAGGTATCCTCGCCCCTTCTGCGTGATGACATGGATGAGGACGGGTCGGGAAAGGCCTCGGGCTTGCTTGAGTGTCTCGATGAGAGGCGGGAGATGATGGCCGTCAATGGGTCCCAGATAGGTGAAGCCGAGTTCCTCGAACAGCATGCCCGGAAGTAGAAGCTGTTTGACCCCATCCTTGAATCGCTCCACCGCCTCTATCAGGCTGCCGCCCAAAGGGACTCTCGAAACCAGGCTCTCGAAGTCCGACTTCGCGCGCAGATAGTAGGGATCTAGCCTCAACTTGCTCAGGTATCCGGAGAGCGCGCCGACGTTGCGAGAGATGGACATCTGATTGTCGTTGAGGACGACAATGACCGGGGTCTTCAGATGCCCCGCCAGGTTGAGCGCCTCAAAGGCCATGCCTCCCGACATCGCACCATCGCCTACCACCGCCACCACTGTATAACGGTCGCCCGCGAGGTCGCGCGCTTTGGCCAGGCCCAGGCCCGCGGCGATCGCAGTGCTGCCGTGCCCGGTGTCGAAGGCATCATGCTGGCTCTCACTGCGGCGCGGGAAGCCGGATATCCCGCCGGCCTGCCGCAGACTGTCGAATCTGGTTCGTCGCCCGGTGAGCAGTTTGTGCGCATAGGCCTGGTGTCCTACATCCCAGATGATCTTGTCCCTGGGGCTCTCGAACACATAGTGGAGCGCAATCGCCAGCTCCACCGTCCCCAGGCTTGCCGCGAGGTGACCGCCGGTGCGAGAGACTGTGGCAATCAGGCGCGCC
>Ga0315312_1001887_pt1 | contig 15410 bp, 12 predicted proteins | sample TDP7_MG_FD_203629 | JGI IMG/M metagenome (GOLD analysis project Ga0315312, IMG submission 203629) | Freshwater sediment microbial communities from Lake Towuti, South Sulawesi, Indonesia - TDP7 | ecosystem: Environmental > Aquatic > Freshwater > Lake > Sediment | place: Indonesia: South Sulawesi... | reverse complement strand
TATGCTTTACAAAAGAGCCTTTAGAAAAGAAAAAGAAGTAGCTACTTTTTTAATACAGCGCTTAATATTGAACTTGCCTACTAAAGATAAAAGCCTTAAGCAGACGAGCTGGAAGGTTCAATGTCTAATCTGGGCGAAGGACGGGGGAGGTGTCTGGTCGCCTTGCTGATGGACGGCAGTTAACCGTGTCACCTCGATGTGGTGTGGGAATGGGACAGAAGGCCGGGCAATTATGCGAAGAAAGAAACTGAGTGAGTTCTTTGCTGGGGGCGCCCCTGAGCTCAAAGTGGTCAGTGGCGGTAGCTACCGCCGTTAGCGTAACAAGTGGCTAATAGGGATTGGTGAGAAACCTGCCACTGAGACTTATCAGTATGAACCCCATATCTCAACTAAGGAGCACCGGCAGAAGGCCGTTATAACATGTCCTGTGTGCCGGCAGCCCGCAACCAGGCTCCTCCTCTACGGCTTTTTGGGCAAAAAAGCGTGCCCTGCATGCATTGCGCGCAGAGCTAGCCTTCTCGAATATAAGGCCCGGATACTTGAGGCAAGGCAGCGGAGGTAGGTAAGCATAGAGGAGCGGGGCCTGCTCCAGAAGAGGATACGCGGCACAGAGAACCAAGTTAGGCTACCAACGGTAGACAGATAGGCCTAGTGGACACTAATAATACCAATAACCGCAACCGGGGCGAAAAGTTGAAGCCAAGTCATCGGGGGATTGGCGGGAGACGGTTGGTTGATTTGCAGTATTAAATAAGCGTCCTAAGAAGTCTTAGGGGACTTGGATTCCTTCGCGTAGATACCATATTTTTGTAGAATCCTCTTCGCATCATTCTGATCGATTTTTTCCAACCCTTCTTCCAAGGAGTCTTCAAGAAGAATTCCACAGTATTTAATCACATCCCCAGGTTTGTAGAAAGAAACCTCATGAACGTACTCAACGCATCCCTTTGTGAAGGGAAAAAGTGATTCCTTTACTTCTCCGACACGAGCTTCTGAAAGTCGTATCCTCACTAGCTCAAGGCTGTCTTCTCTTGTAAACGGTCCCAGCGGAATTTTGTCAGATTCTCTAATCCTTCGCATAAAGGGTGCGATACCACCGCCACCGGTTTTCTTTATGGAGGCTTTTTGGAGTTCCTCTAGCCTATGCCATCCTCCAGGTGATACCGCGAATAGGAAAACGGGCTTTGCTATTTGTCCGGAGTATCTAACTTCATAGTCACCAAAATTATCAAATATCTGTCTAAATGTATTAAGAATCTTTGTAATACTTATTTCACCGTAAACGGCTGTTATATATTCGAACTCATCGAGAAGCAAGAGAAAGTTACTATATCCACCTAGTTTGATTACCCTCAAAAAATCAAACAATAGCTCAAGACCGGTCGGCGAATCGATGATAGCGGAATCAACTTCCAATTCCCTGAAGTCTTTGGCCCACAATTTCTGACCAGTAACGTATTTGAAGGCAATCTCATTTCCATCTCTCAAGCCTTCGAAAACCTTAACGAATTTGGACGTAAAGCTCTTTAGCTTTACCTTCTGCAAAACCTTGGCTAACTTCTCTCCTCCGACACTATCAAAAATTCGTGTTACTAGGTCGATACCAAATTTTCCCCATTTAGGTTCGCTTTCCTGAATGGCGAGGCGCTCGCTTGCCAGAACGTTCCCGTAAGCGACAAAAACATCCGGCCGTTCTTCAACCACCCACCTATGGACATGCTCAAGCGTATACGTCTTTCCCATTCCGTAGTCACCGAGAAGGACTAGGAATCTAGGGCCTCTGCCCTTGAAGGAGGACACAAGAGCTTTGTTCAGTGAGTCCCACTCTTTCTTCCTATTCGCCATCTCATGCTTGTAGGAAAAGATGTCGAAGGGATTATCCTTAAGGCGATATTTACTAAATTCAGCCACGTTTCTCACCCTTTTTTAAATATAGCAATATAGTATAAATATTTACCTGCTATCCTGATACCCCCAGCTTTTCTCAACATAGGTTGCGTCAAATGAATCATATATTCAGATGTTTCCTTCGGTATCCTCTCAAGCATTGTATCAAAATAGTCGAGCCAAATGCCAGTCTTCTCACAAACCTCGTCTCTTAGATCAGGTATGGGTATATAGGGACTTCCCTGGGCTCCACCTCGAAGTTTTTCGTATTGTTCAATTAGAGCATGTATGAATTCCTCGTTGGATATCTTGATGTCCAGACCTTGAAGGCAATTTTCTAGCTGCCGCTGCCGAAGCTCTACCATTTTCCCATCAAATTTAACAAGCCCAACATAAGCATAATACCACAGAAACTTCGTAAGTCTGTCATGACTCATGTGTGGCTCGTCATAAGGCTCTCTTTTGAGGTGGTGCAGAAGCTCTTCCACAGAGACGGTTCGATTCAATTTTTGGAGTTCAAATATCACCCCTGCCCATTCATCTTTGTCTAGCTTGAGGAAATGTCTAGCCAGAGCCTTTTTAAAACTAACTTCGCCATCTGCAAGGTATACTCGAAGGAGCTGCTTGCCTGGGGCGGTGAGCGTTAACTCATTACCTTCTCCTCTAATTAAGTGTAAGTGCCTGAGAGATGGCCCAAAAACGGCTCTCAAGGAATTCCTTACTGTGGGTGCTTTAATCCTTTGGCTCTTTCCTTGCCAAAAAGATGCAACTTCCTCCTCCATCTTTTTGTAATTCCCCAAGTTATCTTTTATGCGCTGCAATACGCCTGGAATCAGTTCAGGTTTAGCTTTTAAGGCAGGTATTCCCTTGGTCATTCTATTCCTTATCCCCCCAACAGTATGGTAAGAACGGACACTCTGTATCACATTCATCCTGGCTATCTGGCTTCCCCGGATCTAATCCTTGCGAAACTATCTCCAATTTGTGATCCCTCATAAGAATAAAACGTTTCCTTTTGTAGTCGTCCAAAAATTCAATCCCTGCTCTATAATGAGCTGGTACCAATCGTGATGTCGGTAATTCAACGTGCAATATTGCGCCGTAATTCATATCGTGACCTGTATGTTCTTCATAGGCCAGAGTGTAAGCGACGATAGTATACTCGAAGAAGTGTTGCCATTTTCCAGACTTTATGTCTCCAATGACTTCATGCCTGTAGATAAAATCTGGTGTTGCCGGAGCCCTAAAGCCCTGATTTCTTGCGCTCAGTGCGAAATCAGTATTGAAGTTAAAGTATTCAGTAAATATCCGATGTGGATTAGCACTTTCGATTTTGGCTATCTCAAAATTCATAAAGGCTGAAGTGATTTCTGCCTCGAATCGTATTATTTTCTTTAAAGCTTCATCAAAGGCCTGAGTGACAGATTCATCAGGTTGAGTCTGGATTTGGCTCAGTTCTCGCTGATACTTACTCTTTGCGTTAGCTAAAATTGCATCCTGCTCGCCTATTAAATGATTGTATAAGTCAAAGTTCCTAATGCGTGTGCCTGAGGCGTACTCTTCACACTTCTCGTGGATAAGTTTGTAGACCTCATCGATCACCCTTCCCTGATATCTCCCCCAGGTAGGGATTATTGGAGTCTTCAACACCCATTCGAGATAGACATCGCGGAATCTTGGGCAGGGAGTGTAAGCTAGAGCATACACAGGTAATTCCACTTCAGAGAGTTCGGCAGGTATCCACGTCTTTGGGCTGTATCCCCGTAGTTCTATAGCGGGCGCAATTGCTCCCCTGCTTTGCCGAGTTCTCTCGTAAAGGATAGCAATATAGTGCATACCTACCCTTCTTTTCTGAGGACAATTACCCAGTCGTCTAAGACCAAGCCGCCCGTCTCGTGACGCTTAGTTATCATTCCTCTGGAGCGAATCTTGTCTACAAGGATAGTTTCCACTTCGAACCCTACGGCCTTGGCTATGTCTGTCAAGATTGCGTGATTGTTTACTTTGAGGCCGGATATTGTATTGTCACCAACTACAAGGATAAATCTGCCCCGCTTCTTAAGAACCCGGTGGATTTCCCTCATTACTTGGCGCATGTCTAGAAAATAACGAGATACTATACCCGCTTTCTCCTTATCTTTTTCAAAAATCCGGTGAATAATGGTATCAGCGGACCTGATACCAGTCAGAGACGCCTCTTTATATTCGTTCCAGTAAACCCTTTCTGTGCCCACAAAGTTCCTGTCCAAACCTATGATTTCCTTCTCATTCACCAACCCAAGCCAGAATAACTCGAACTTTGTAGTCCTGATATATTTCTGTGCATTTATGTAAGGGGGAGACGTTATGACTAGCCCGATACTTTCGTTCTTAATAGGTTCAGCATGAGATTTGTCTATTTCTCCCCTCACCAGTAGCTTGGCCCTTCTTAGCTCCCTAGCGTCATCCCAAACAATTTCGCTCCTGATCTCCCTATCACGCAACTCCTTGATTCGGTTGAGTGTCCTAATCCTTGCTATATTCCTGTGTATCTTCCGTTTGAAATATCCCAGTGGTCTAGCCCACTTCTTTCTCCTCAGTAGGGCTGCCACTTCTTCTTGCCTCTCAGAATTTTTTGCAAAGTTTTTAGGGTTTAAGATAACAGGAGGAGCGATCCTCGGGTCAGCAAGAGACACCTCGCGAATTATCGAGGAGAAGCAAACCAGAAAGAAATCCTTAAAATCCGGCTCTTGGACTTCTTCTATACATGCCCTTATCTTCGCCAGTTCAATTTGTATGCGATGAGAAAACCAAAGGTTTCTGTTTGCAAATTCAGGAATGTCAACCTCACCCGAGAAAGCCTTGATCCTTAATATCAGGGCCTTTGCTTCCTTCCTAAGCTTAACCACATCAAGTGGCGTAGTCTTTACCTTAGCAATGAGTCTAGCCAACGGGTTAATCTCCACACCGATGGCATTACGTTTGAAATAGGGATGGATGATTGATTCGAGAAGAACCGTTCCGGTTCCAGCAAATGGATCCAGTACGGTTTCCGTTGGTGATGCATAAGCTTCGGACGACAGGAAGTAAATAGGTATGTAGGGCAAGATTTTGGCAGGATACTTGTGCATGAGATGGGTGTAGACTTCAGACCTCTTAGCCCATGGCCAGTAGGAACAAAGCGAACGAAAGCTTACTCGTATTGGCTTTGACGTTTCTCGATACTTAGCACTGAATTTCTCTATCTGAGTATCAACTATATTCATATGCACCGCCTAGAGGTCACCTTAGAATATACCATACATAGGTTCTACCGCAATACCAAAGGAATGTTTCTCCTATATAAGACTTGGGGTTCTTCTTCTAGCTTTTCTTACGTGAGTCACTGCACCTACCGCTTCTATGTTACGCAGGCAACCTACCTTTTCTGATTCTACTTCCCTTCAATGGTATCTTAACCAAAATACGAAACAGAGTCCACGTTCGCTTTTGTGTATTTTCCTACCCTCGCTTGTAGCTTCGCTACGGACTAACACCATCCCATGCTCCAAGCTTTGAATCCGCTTATATTCTCCGTTTCACAGCGCCATTTTCGCCGCGGCGCTCTGCAGGCGGTTCATAAGTTGCGCTTAGCGAAGCTCCGGATGTCTTAGGGTAATGGGATCCTGCCATCCTTGGACTTCACTTTTGCCCTTCTCAGTTAACCTATAGAGTACGCGCTTCTTTAAGAAATCGTAAATGGCAGGCTCTCGCCTATCAGTGCGTTCTATTAGCCCTAGTATCAGAAACCAGTGGAAATATCTGCTAAAACTCGAGTAGTTCGGCCTCCTAAAGGGCTTTTCGCCTACCTCAATTCTTTCCTTGTTTAGGCGCTCTATCTCTTGGCTTAGAGCATAGTAAATATCCGCAGCGCAAGCCTCGCCATGCTTTTCAAAATACTTTTTTGTAAACAAGCCAGGGCGATACTCACTGGCGCCTCTTCCCCAAGGAATGGTTATTTGCAGAGGATTCCTGAGTTTCCCCTCCCCGGTTGGCTCCTTTTTTGCTTTCCTAATCCTTGGTCTGCTTCCCTTCATCTTCTTTGCTTTCCCATAGTTTTTCGTATTCAGACCTCAGTTGCTCAAAATTAGAATCAACATATTCCATGGTAGTAGCTATACTTACGTGGCCAAGTAACACCTGGAGTTTTTTCACATCAAGACCCTTACCTACCCATGTTGTTGCCAGCAAATGGCGTAGACTGTGGGGATGAAGTCCTTTTATTCCTATGCGTCGGCCTAGCTTCTTAACAAGCTGCCAACCACGCTGACGAGTGAACGGAAATGCTAGCGGCCCATGATAAGGAAATTTACGCCGCCATGTTAGATATTGGTCTAGCAGTCGTAAAGTATCACGGTCAATAGGTATCATTCGTTGTCGCGGTTGCTCGACCTTCTCCCGTACAGCCTGGTCTACTTTGTTCCCACACTCTGGGCAAAAGATATGGCGTTTGCCCAGAATCGCTCCGCAGTTAGGGCATTTGAGTTTTGACTTCTCTTTAAGGTGTACAATCGTCAGCACTGCTCTCTCGAAATCAATATCACTTACCTTGATTTGCACAGCTTCAGAAATACGTATCCCGTCCCTCGCCAGTAGGGCAATAAAAGCCTTATCCCTGGGATTACTGGCGGCGTCAATAAGCCTCTTCTGCACCTGCTCGACCTCAGGGTAACTGTTAATGGCAAGAGTCCGGTTAAGCATTTTCGTTACCATTCTCTAGCACCTAAATTGTTTATACGGAACATTAGAGATTGACTCGGGGAAATCACAGCTGACCACACCGATTTTGGTTTTGTAGTATAATCAGGCAGGGGAGAGAGGCGTAACGTCAGGCGGATCCGCAATGCCTCCTTTCGTTATTACTATTTGCCTTTCTCCCCCACGATTTGATTTAGTGCCAGCTTTTTTGGCCTGCCACCAAGCTTGCCCCATTCAGATGCCATGTTGGAATATTTTTGGCGCATGATGACCTGTCCTTTTCTACCAATTTCAGCAAAATAAGCTCGGCCCCGCTTTTGAAGGACTCTCAAACCTCCAAGACGCCCTGCTTCCTTTACGCTGAGTGTTTTGGCCAGTGATTTATCACAAAAAGAAATGTCCCTAGACATAAATCTAGGAACATTATCTGGAAGGTAGCGGGGGCTTGTCTAATACACGGAACTGCGACGTAGTTCCGTGTATTATGGCAAGTTAAAGCTCCGCAAGCAAGTAATCAATAGTATCACGAAGGAAGTGGTCGAGGGCGTCCAGTTTCGTGCGAATCTCGCGTCCGCGCTTAAGGTATTTCCTAAATAACGAGTAAGTTCCGCTGGGGTTGTCCGCACTGTATATACGAAACCCAAGTTCTATTGCTATTTCCTTTCCGGGTTTGCCTGCATCCACTAGGTCTGCGCACCTGAGTGCTTTTGTGGTATCTATTGTTTCAGGAGCCCCCTCTCGCAAATCCTGTTTCTGTAAACCGAGACACTGGCGGCAGAGAAGAACACCCCTATATGCCAGATGAACAGCGTCATATGGTAGATAAGTCACATCAAGATATATATGGCCAGGCATCATCCCCTTGCGGGAAACGATAACAGTGTTCTTACGAACAAACTCCAAGTATTTGCAGCTCAGAGCACGCGACGCTTCCGGCTCTTTCGTATTGGCCACTATCACAAAGGGCAAAAAGTAGGGCTCTTTTCTAAAAGAGGCCTCCATCCCTTCGGGCAGAGTGTCGTGCCCCCAGTATATTATTTTTGCAAGTTTGTCCCCAGCATGTTCTGACAAATTCCAGAGCTCAGCAATCTTTGGGCCAGCTTCATGAGCCAAAGACTCCAGTAGCTCATCAGCCGTGTCATAATCAACCATCGTATCATCAAGCGTAAACTTTTCGGCATCTTCGCCAGGTAGTCTCTTAAGAAATTGACGGACCCAGGCATCTTCTATTGCACCTTTTAGGGCGTATCGTCTTACCATCTTGATGGCTTCTTCAACACCAGGAAGAGCTAATAGCTTATCTGTCGGATTCCTAATTGGATCGTTCCTCTTATGGTTCGCCTGACTTCCCATGAATCCATCTCCTTTCGCCTTCATCTAGGCAATCATTCCTTCCTCTTATCAATGAACGGATGCACCCACTCCAAATCAAACGTGGGCTTATTTCTGCAGCCCTACGGTTACGGTCGTTAGAGCTAATGTAATCCTAGTGAGTCAGCCGGGCTCGCCTTTTCGTGAGCCTTAAGGGCGTCTTCCATACCCAAGGTTGCGGTATAGTGTCTGACCATCCTCAAATCAGAGTGTCCAAGAAGATATTGAAGATTAAAAGGATTCCTATCAGCTCTAAGAAAGTTGAGGGCAAATGTGTGGCGAAATCGGTGGCAATTTCCTCTGCTCGTTACCCCTGCCCTCTGTTTTAATCGTTTTATCACCATCTGAATACCGCTTGGCCGAAGAGGTGTCTCTTCTTCCGTTAGCCACAGTTGCCCCTTTTCGGTATTAGGATGATGCACGAGATAGCGCCAAAGAGCCCTCTGTGCCGTGGCTCCGATTCTCACTACCCTCTCCTTGGCACCCTTTCCTCTAACTTTAACCCATCCTCGCTCTGTGTCTATATCTTCAAGGTTAATATTGCCAATCTCGCTTACCCTTACTCCCGTATCCAGTAGCATCAGAACGATAGCCTTGTTGCGGCTACCGAGGAACTTGGCGTTGTGCTGGTAGTCGTAATCACAGACAGCTAGCATTTTCGCTATTTCATCTAACGGATAGGGTTGGATAACCTTTGGGCTAGGATTACGCAACTTGATTTTTGCCAGTGGGCTTTGCACGAGGAAGCTTTCTCCAACGCACCAATTGAAGAAAACCCTCAGAGTAGCATAATAGTGATGAACTGTCGAATATGAAGCTAGGCATTGACATCGTTCTGAGCCATTGCCATTAAGTCCCCAGCGGTGGGTTTCACTCGCAACATAGTCAAGGAATTCTCGTATGTGCCACTCCGTGATAAGTCCGGCAATGTCTGTCCAATTCTCCTTCGTGGCATACCACAGAAAATGGCGAAGCATACCCTCATAGTAATGAACCGTCCTTGGGCTTTTGCCATCTGTCTTCTTCGTCAGCAGAAAGCCTCTTACCAAGGACTGCAGTGATGCTGTTGGTGGCGCTACTTTGTAACTTACGACCATTTTTCATTTGCGGACCCGCCACTCTCTATTACAAACAGATGGTCACGGTTCTATCTAACCACCCTTAGTTTACCGAACAATCAAAAGGTCTAGCGGCACCAATTCACCTTGATGGTGGAGCTGGGGGGATTCGAACCCCCTACCTTTTGACTGCCAGTCAAACGTTCTCCCGATTGAACTACAGCCCCACGATTAAATAATACCAGAAAACGGGGTAGTTAGCAACAAACAAGAGTCCATTCCTCGGCTAACAAAAAGTAAGCCTCAGCTTTTCTTTAATAGTAGAGTAAGGTACTGAACGCCAAGGGCAAAAGTAAATCTACTTTCAACATGAGAAAGAGAAGTGCCTTCAATAAGTTGTTGAACCCTTTTCGGAGTCAGCCTATGTAGATGCATTTTTCTTGCCATGAAAGGATTCTTGTATTGTCTCACAGCGGCTAATATAGCTTGGAACCCTCTAATCGGTTCCCAGGGATAGACAACGGTCTTTTTAATCGCCAGTTAATGTGCTAAGACCCAACTTTGGGGATGCATAAAATATGAGAATACTATTGCCACAATAAAATACCTGCGAGCTAGCTAGATGTTCCTTGACCAAGCATTCAATCCCTTGTTTTCTTAGTGGGTGCCCCAATTCCAGCCAGTTAACGAAGCCAGTCTTTATTGGCTCTCTGATAAAAATCAAATCATAGTTTTCTTTCGCTTTTCTAAGACACCCTTCCCTGTCTTGCAAATGATGTAGAACTCCCCACATTACGGCTAATTCCCCTTGAGGCATGTCCTCCTCCAGATTTATGACCTCAGCTTCGATCCCTTTGTCTCTGGCTTGTCTAACCAGACGCGGGTTAATATCAAAACCTCGGAGCCTTTTTGGCAAGAAAATCTCCTTTAGCAGCAAGGTTACCTTTCCATCACCACAACCCAGATCATCCATCTGTCTATGCTTAAAGCAAGAGGGGGTTACCTCTTTGGTGAATTCAAGCTGCTTCCTTATGTGGGAGCCAATAATTATATTATAGCCACTGAATAAATAAGAAAGCTTGCGCATTTTCACTGTAGATTCAATTTCCCTTCCTACATACGGCACCAACTTCGATTAGGTGACACCTCTTCATCTTTAAGATTTGCAAACCGCTTGACTCCAACGCTGTTTTAAATTCCTCTTTAGAGATAGCTGTCTCATCAGGGTAAATCCATAGATGCAGCTTCTCAAGAAACCCTCGCCATGACCTGTAGGGTAGATTTGGCGTAGGAACCAAGATTATGGCAACCCCGTCCTTAGTTAGAAGGTCTCGATGTAAATAGATTAGCTTTCTCTGCTCGTCAGGGGGATAATGCTCCAGCAACCCTTGGGAGTGAACGATATCATATTTCTCATTTAAATTAAGGCTAAATAAATCTCGTAGCAGGAATTCCTTCTCGCAGTTAAGGCAAGACAGCCTTCTCTGGGCGTCATTTAGTACATTAGGATTGAAATCTACCAGAGTTACTTTATCAACCTGAAACAATTTGGTCATTTGTAAGGTATTATAGGCGGTGCCGCAGCCCAGCTCGATTATCTTAAGTGGCTCTGGGAAATGGATGTCGCGTAGCAAATCGGCATAAGCTCTCCAAATGACCCATAGGAATCGCTGACTGATTCGGACACGCTTATGGTACCTATTCCAATCAGTAACTACCCTCATATAAACACCTGAATTGCTGGTTCTACTCAAATTATCCTTAACCAGCGAAGGATAGTCCCCAAGCCCAGATAGCCAGCGTAGGCAAAAGCCATAGCCTTAACTGTCATGCCTGCCCAGCACATAAGGAAGAATTTCCACCAGCGGAAGTGGAGTGTCCCCATACCAATAGCCATAGGCACAAAAAAGGGATTGATTGCCGCTGACATTAAAAAGACGACCAATGAACCCCTCCGCTGGGCGAAAGCCATGATTTGAGGCATTCGTACCCACCTCAGCAGACGAGATATTAGCCGAGATATTCGTGAAGAAGGCGGTGCCTCATTAGATGAACTATCAGCAAAAGCAAAAACATTACTCCATGGGAGAAACCTCCGTCCACCACGACCGGTTAAATAAAGGAGTGTGCCACCGACACCGAGACCCAGCCCACAGGCTACCCCGACCAAGGCAGGATGTAACAGCCCGCCAAAGATGAAGATTATCACCATGTAGGGAATCGGCATTGGCAAGCTGAAGCCGGCTAAGAAACTGATAAGGAAAAGACCTGGATAGCCATAATGCTGGTAACGGCTTATTGCCTGCCAGTGGTAGACTATAACCACAAAGGCGGCAATTATCCCACCCAGAAATAGGCCACCAAAAATGGATTTCCTTTTCGAGCTTACACTAGTTACTGCCATGCCAAGAATTCCCTGACTAGGCGTCTACATTGGCCCGTCCCCCCACGCTAAAGGTTAAGCCCTTGTCGCCAAGGTCAACGATAATCCTGTCACCTTGGCTAAACTCGCCCTTAAGTAGCTTAGCTGACAGTGGATTTTCCACGTACCGCTCTATAGCTCGCCTCAGCGGTCGTGCCCCATATATTGGGTCATAGCCTTCCTTAGCCAGCCATGATTTAGCCTCTTCAGTCAGCTCTATTTCTAGTTTACGCTCAGCCAAACGCTTCTGCAAATCCTTGACCAGTAAATCAACAACATTCCTGAGTTGCTCCTCGGTTAGCTCATGGAAAACTATAATCTCATCCAGCCGGTTAAGGAATTCGGGGCGGAACATCTTTTTTACCTCTCCCATCACCTTTTCCTTCATCGCCTCATAGCTCTGCTTTTCCGCCTTGGCGCCAGTTCTGGTGGCGAAACCAATGCCTGTCTCGCGCCGGATAAGTTCAACACCGGCATTACTGGTCATAATAACTATGGTATTCTTAAAATCCACCGTCCGCCCGTGACCATCGGTTAACCGCCCGTCATCCAGGACCTGGAGCAGGCTATTAAATACCTCAGGATGTGCCTTCTCAATCTCATCCAGCAGGATTACCCGATAGGGGCGCCGCCTCACCGCCTCGGTAAGTTGCCCACCTTCCTCATAGCCAACATAGCCCGGTGGGGCACCAATAAGACGCGCTACCGTGTGCTTCTCTTGATATTCTGACATATCCAGACGCACCATTGCATTCTCATCATCAAACAAGAACTGGGCTAAGGTGCGGGCTAGCTCGGTCTTGCCAACGCCGGTGGGACCCAAGAACATAAAGCTACCAATAGGTCGCTTTGGGTCTTTTAACCCGGCTCGGCTTCTTCTGATAGCCTCACAAACAGCACCAACCGCCTCATCCTGATTTACCAATCGCTCGTGAATCCGCCCCTCCATCTGAAGTAGCTTCTCCGCCTCACCCTCCAGCATCTGGGACACCGGGATGCCTGCCCACTTAGAGATTAGCTGGGCAATATCTTCCTCATCAACCACGCTGTCAATCTTTTCCCGCTTAAGCCATTTGCTCTTAGCCTGGTTATACTCATTTTCCAAACGTAACCTCTCACTCCTGAGCTTGGCTGCCTGCTCATAGTTCTGCCGCTGGGAGACAGCTTCTTCCTCGTTGATTAATTGCTTGAGGCGCTGCTCCAAAGATTTAACCTCTGGCGGCGCGCTCTCAGTATCAATACGCAACTTGCTGGCTGCCTCATCAATAAGGTCAATAGCTTTATCAGGCAGATACCTATCTGAAATATAGCGCTTACTCAGCCGGGCTGCCGCCTCTAGAGCCTCGTCGCTGATTTTAATCTTGTGGTGGGCTTCATACCGGGGGCGAAGCCCACGAAGCATCTCAATGGTAGCCTCAACACTGGGTTCACCGATAAACACCGGCTGAAGGCGCCGCTCTAAAGCCTTGTCTTTCTCAATAAATTTACGGTATTCATCAAGAGTGGTTGCCCCGACACACTGTAACTCACCATGAGCCAGTGCTGGCTTGAGCATATTACTGGCATCTATAGCCCCCTCAGCGGCTCCAGCCCCAACTACGGTATGAATCTCGTCAATAAACAATATAACCTCACCCTTGGCCTGGCGAACCTCATCCATAACTGCCTTAAGCCGCTCCTCAAATTCACCACGGAACTTGCTCCCCGCCACTAAAGCCCCCATATCCAAAGCCACTATCCGACGCCTCTTAAGCGAATCAGGAACGTCATCAGCGGCAATCTTCTGAGCCAATCCCTCGGCAATGGCGGTTTTGCCCACCCCGGCATCGCCGACAATCACCGGGTTATTCTTGGTGCGCCGGCTAAGTATCTGCATCACCCGCCTAATCTCGTCATCACGACCGATAACCGGGTCGAGCTTGCCCTGACGAGCAAACTCGGTGAGGTCACGACCGTACTTCTCCAGGGAGCGGTACTTACTCTCTGCCCTGGCATCGGTAACCCGATGCCCACCTCTGATGTCCTGAAGAGCGCGATAAACTTTCTCCTGGTCAATGCCAAACTGGCGAAGGATTTCTGACGCCTCACCCTTCTCAGCAACAATAGCAATTAGCAGATGCTCAGTGGCAATTAGCTCGTCCTGAAGTCTTTTTGACTCTTCTTCGGCTGCCATATAAAGGGCGTTAATACGCGGGGTCTGATAAATCTGTCCTGTCTCGTAAGCAACTTTCGGCATTCGCTGAAGAACAGCTTCTACTTGTTTCTTCACTGCTTCTATGTCCACGCCAAGCTCCCGTAATATGTCGGGGACTAAGCCCCTCTCCTGCATGAGTAAAGCCATTAGTATATGTTCAACGTCCCATTGATTGTGGCGATACTGCATTACCAGCTGTTGCGAAAGGCCCAGTGCTTCCAGCGCTTGTTCCGTAAACCTCTCTTGCCTCATTAGTTATTTACCTCCCTCAATCTCTCCAGCTCTTCCACACAGCTTTATTATGCCAATTCTATCATAATATGGCAAGTTATGAGCTTGAACAAAACATTATAGCAACCACTGTTGCTCCATAGCCCAGTATTGTTTAGTTACATAATAACAATTTTTGCTCAGATATGCCATAGTACTTACGCTTAAGAGAGGTTCTCCAGCCAAAGCCCGCATCTACTTTCCCTGAAACAAAGCTTAGCACTTGACAATCGAGTTTTATCTGATTATAGTTAATTTAATAGGAAAGTTTTTCTTTACTCCCTCCAAACAGAAGTTGCTCTATTGAAACTTTAGCCGATTTCTAAGTCTTTGGTTCTCCCAGATGGCAAAGTATATCTTTGTTACCGGTGGTGTAGTTAGTTCAGTGGGCAAGGGTATTACCGTTGCTTCTATTGGTACTATCCTCAAAAGTCGCCAAATCAGTGTGTCGGTTCAGAAGCTTGACCCCTATCTCAATGTTGACCCGGGAACGATGTCACCCTATCAGCATGGTGAGGTATTTGTCACCCAAGATGGCGCTGAGACTGACCTTGATTTAGGTAACTATGAGCGTTTCATTGATGCTAACCTAACCGCCGAGTCCAATGTTACCTCAGGGCAAATCTATAGTGCGGTTATTGCTAAGGAGAGGCAGGGTGATTTCCTGGGAGGCACCATCCAGGTAGTACCTCATGTTACCACCGAGATAAAGGAACGGTTCACAAGATTGGCCCAGAAATCCAAGGCTGAGGTAGTTATTATAGAAGTAGGCGGCACCGTAGGCGATATTGAGGGGCAACCGTTTCTGGAAGCCGCCAGGCAAATGCGAAATGATGTCGGGCGGGATAATGTGCTCTATATCCATGTTACCCTCCTCCCCTACCTCACCTCCACCCAAGAGGTAAAGACCAAGCCGACTCAGCACAGCGTTAATGAGCTGCGTCGTATCGGTATCCAGCCCGATATTATCATATGCCGTAGTGACCACCCAATCTCAGAAGGAATTAGAGATAAAATATCCCTGTTCTGTGATGTTGACCGGAAAGCTGTCATCCCCTTGCCCACAGTGGACACCATCTATGAGGTGCCGCTGCTTCTCGAGGAGGAAGGACTGGGGCAACTGGTTGTAGGCAAGCTTGGTCTTAAAGCCCGCCGGACAGACCTAAGCCAGTGGCAGGAACTGGTCAGACGGGTAAAGGAGCCCCATGAGCCGGTCAATATTGCCCTGGTAGGTAAATACGTAGAATTGAAGGATGCCTACTTTTCAGTCCGTGAGGCGTTACACCACGCTGCCTTGCATCACAATAGAGACCTTGACCTACATTGGGTCCGGTCTGAGGATTTGGAACAGAATGGCACCGATGCTTTACTTCGCTCCGCCCAGGGTATCGTTGTCCCCGGCGGCTTTGGCATCAGAGGTATTGAAGGTATGGTAAAGGCAGCCAGCTATGCCCGAAACAATGACATCCCCTACTTTGGGCTGTGCCTGGGG
>Ga0315312_1001886_pt1 | contig 15411 bp, 21 predicted proteins | sample TDP7_MG_FD_203629 | JGI IMG/M metagenome (GOLD analysis project Ga0315312, IMG submission 203629) | Freshwater sediment microbial communities from Lake Towuti, South Sulawesi, Indonesia - TDP7 | ecosystem: Environmental > Aquatic > Freshwater > Lake > Sediment | place: Indonesia: South Sulawesi... | reverse complement strand
CGGTGATAAGTGGCAGCAGGGAGTCCTTGATCAACTGCTGACGTTGGAGACACCGTCGTCTGAGGAAGTAAATCTTGCATATTGGTTACTGGGCTTAACGAGGAAAACGGCTCAAAATCTGGATATACCGCTTGACCAATTCCCAGAATTTCTGCAAGAAGCCATTTCACACTGCAATACGCTTTTTGCAGGTCAGGAATATGCAACTTATCGAGATCAGGCATGGTTATTTCTTTCAGCAGGAGCTGCAACGCTAAATATCAGGGGATCCCAAAAATCCTTTGTTGGCAAAGCCGCAGAAAAGGTCTTTCTCAAGGCAAGCCTTTCTTTGTTAGGTTTAGAGCACGGTCGAGATTTTTGGACTGCCTTACCGAGCGACAAAGAGGTCCTGCGGGAGACAGACGCAGAAGTCGAGACTAAGAGAGGGCGAATAAGAATAGACATGGGACTTATCGCTGAGGGCAATCCCGAGGTAATCTCAGATAAAATAAATCGAGTCGGTAGGAATGGAATTGTCATTTTTGACAAGATTGGAGTAAGAGCAAGAGTTGTCTATGAGACCGCGTCCCAATCAAGCGTTAAGCTAATCCAGATAAGGCACAATCAACCTTTGTTTGAGCTTTATAGGCATTTGGCTCCCTTGGTTAAAGTACCACTCAAGAAGCCACCAAGCGCTGAGAGCAAGTTGGAACAAAAGCTAAACAATCTACCAGACGCCATCTTCAAATTGTCTTAGTAATACTTAAAAGCATGCGTATGATTTCGGCAGACACATCTGGGCATCGGAAAAGACTGCGGGAAAAATTCCTGAAATCAGGGCTGGCTGGCTTTCATGATTACGAGATTGTGGAGCTATTGCTGACGCTCGGCGCACCACGCAAAGACGTCAAACCGCAGGCAAAGGAAGCCATGAACCGGTTCAAGACCCTTCGCGGTGTTCTCTCTGCCTCCCCTGAGGAGCTACAGCGAATCAAGGGCATCGGTCCCCACAGCGCCTTTGGCATTAAGCTGGTGCAGGAGGTTGCCCGCGAGTTCCTCAAGGAGAAAATTCGGGACAAGCCCTTCTTAAAATCTTCTCAGGAGATTTTTGATTATCTCTATCATTCCATGCGTGACCTCAAGAAAGAGGTCTTCCGCGTGGTCTATCTTAACAGCCAGAACCAGATTATCAATACTGTTGACATTTCGGGAGGTACGGTGGACAGTAGCTCAGTCTATTCCCGCGAGGTTATGGAAGGAGCCTTGAAGAATAATGCCGTGTCGCTGGTCTTTGTCCACAATCATCCTTCAGGCAATCCGGAACCCAGCCCCAGCGACCGTGATTTGACCCGGGAACTGGTCTACGCCGGGAAAATCATGCGGATTAAAGTTACGGACCACATTGTCATCGGCAATAACTGCTATTTCAGCTTCGGCGATGCGGGGCTAATCAATGAGTATGAGCTGGACTTTTTGAATTTGAAGCTACGGGGCACTTCGGAAGCCAGGCGCCGAATCTATCGGGCTAAACTGTAACAATCGGCACTGACCAGCATAAAGTAGCTCAGAAGGTGTCAATGCCTTCTATCTTAAGGAGAAGTCGCTTCATATCCAGTCCACCGGTAAAGCCCCCCAGTCCTCCATTAGCGGCTAGCACTCGGTGGCAGGGGACGATGATGGGAAGGGGGTTTTGCCCCAGGGCTTGCCCCACTGCCCGCGCCGCTCTTGGCTTGTTAATGCGTGAAGCTATCCAGTGGTAGGTCTGGGTCGCTCCGTAAGGGATAGCCCGAGTTGTTTCCCATACGCTTCGCTGAAATTCAGTTGCCTGAGAGAGGTCAAGCTTATCCGGGAAGTCTACCTTGTCGCCGGAAAAGTAGGCTTGGAAGCGGGCAATCAAGTCCTTAAAAGGCTCAGCGGTGCGATTTGCCTTCTTAATATCATCACCGAGGTTCTGGAGGGCGACGTCGGAAGAATACTGCGGCAAGGTGCAGCGGATGAGCCCGGCGGGCGAGCCGAGCACTCCCATCCAGCCCTGTGGGGTGCCAAAAACAATATAGTCCATCCCCTCAACCAATAACTTCCTCCCGAAAAAGGGAGCAGTTCAGGATTTGTTCTGCTGTTGCTGCTGGTACCGGCGTTGCAGATAGGCACCGAGAACGATGAGCGCCATCCCCAGGAGGATACTGACCAGAATCTTGATTAGCTGTGGGATGTCCATGCTGAGGAAATAGGCGGCAGTGAAAACACCGGTAATGATAGCGACGGCATAGGCGATGGTGTGGGCTTTGAACGGCTTACCTCTAGCTGCCCGGTAAATAAGCCAGCCAATAACGCCCAGGGAGGAGAGCACCGCTACTGCTGGTAACATCTCTTCACCACCCAAGACTCTCAAAATATTTGCCCATGAAGGCAAACATGCCGATGGTCAGAAGTAAAGAAAATAGCCTGCCAACCTCGGACAGGTACCTGACATACTGGGCGGCAAGGTAGCCAACGCCGGAAAGGCAGAGCAGGATACCGAAGCCGTACAGAATATAATTAATCTTCATTTTTCCTTCCTATTATCCGGGCTGAGCGGGTCGGGGCAAGACTGGTTTGGGTGGGGTGGGAGAGGTGCCCGGGTTAATAGTGATGATTATCTTCCGCTCCACATCACCCCGCTTGATAATTACCGAATACTGGAAGAACTGCTGCTGGGAGACGCCGTCCGGAATAAGCTCAACTGTGTCCACCGCCCATTCCACCTGAGCATTGTCCAGACCACCGATCGTAACTTGTTTGGTAACCAAATCACGGATTTTTTCCTGACTCCGCCACACTGAGACGCTAACTTCAGCGGAATAAGCACCAATCTGATGGTTGGCGATTTCGTAATTGAAAAAGACTTTACCGCCCCAGTTCACCCAGGTCTCATAAGTAGACTCCGGACGTAGCCAGAAATCAGGTTCCACTTTATCGGGTCGTTCGCCGGCAGTGATGCGGATGGTATCGTAAACGCCCATATAGCCATCAACGATAAAGATGGTGATAATGGCGAAGAAACAAGCGAGAGTTAGATACAAATATAGGTCACGGCGCTTTGCCATAAATTTTGCTTCTTATTTAGGACTTATATCATAGGGTGGTGGAAAATGCAAATTGGAAGGCTAGTCCGGGATTTTGGGACCGCCAACGGGCCAGACATCAACGATTACGATAGGCGTTGAAGTGACCTTAACGCGGTGCCTCACGCCAGCGGGAATATAGAAGGCGTCCCCCTTCTGGACTCTCCTTGTCTCTTTGCCTATTGTCAGGTCAAACTCTCCGTCCAGAACCAGGCTGATTTGCTCGCAATCGTGGACGCTACCGGCGGTATCGGAGTTCACGATGACCTTTGCCAGCAAAATGCCCTTGCCCCAGACATACTCTGCTTTTTCCCCGGGCTTATAGTCTATTCTGGTGAAGTCCTGTGGGTACTTAAAGAACATTTTCCCTCCCTTATGATAGTTCGGGCTGAATTAGCCCGTAGTTGCCATCTTTACGACGGTACAGTAAGTTAACCTCTTTGGTCGCCGCATTCAAAAACAGGAAAAAGTCCTGCTCAGAAAGTTCCAGCTGGTCGGTGGCATCAGTGACGGACATTGGCTTGATGATGGGGCGCTCAATCTGAATCTCCGGGGCAGCTTGTTCAGTCACGGCGGTCTCACCAAATTTGCCCCGGATGGGAGAAGTGCCCCGTCCCTTTTCATACAGCTTGCCCTTAAAGTGTTCCAGCTGGCGGGTCATCACGTTAGCTACTCGGTCAATTGCGGTGAACAGGTCTTCCGCCCGCTCTTCTCCGTGCAGTACCGTGCCTTTAGGATTGACCGTGACGCGGACCAGAAAGCGTTGCTGGGGAGACCGCGTCCCTTCGGCAGTAATCTCTACCTTGGACTCAAGAATGCTGGGCAAATGGCGGGTGAATTTGCCAATCTTCCGCTCAACGTACTGGCGCAGTGATGGTGTCAGTTCAATGTTTTTCGCCGCAATTTGCAGGTCCATCTTCTCGCCTCCTCACTATATTTCTCTAGCCATAACTAGTCCCCACACTGAGCTTGCCCCCGCTGCTTTAAGCGCTTCGGCACAAGAGTCAAGTGTGGCTCCCGATGTGGCGACATCATCAATAATAAGTATATCTTTTTTGTTTATCTCATGGTTACGGCAAAGGAAAGCGCTGGCAATATTGCTCCTTCTTTCCGCGACGCTGGCAGTCCGGGCTTGAGGTGGAGTGTCCCGCTGGCGGACAAGGCAATTAACCAGGACGGGCAATTTGGTTAGCTTCCCCAGCTCGCGAGCGAGCAATTCGGACTGGTTATAGCCTCGCTCCCGCAGTCGCTTTGGGTGGAGAGGCACTGGCATCATGACCTCAGCAGGGAGGGGGTTGGCGACAAGATAGTCAGCTAGTAGCCTCGCTAATGGTTCCGCCAGCGCTCTGAGGTTGCGGTACTTCAACTCATGGATAGCGTGGCGCATTACGCCGTCAAATCGGAATGGGGAGCGGATGCCGTCTATCTTAGTCTGCCAGGCAACGCAGTCCGGACAGAGAATGCCATTCGGCTGGGGACGACCGCACTTAGGACAAAGCGGGGGTGCAAGACGAGGCAGGGACTTAAAGCAGGAAGGGCAGAGAAACTCACCCCACCTACCACAGCCAACACAGCACTGGGGAAACAAAAGATTAAGTGCTATCCCCTTCAGTTTACTCATCTGAGGAAGCACGTCTAATCCCTATCTCAGTTTTTAAAGTGAACCGCTGTCCTTAGCGGGGTCGTGCGCTGTGCAGTGCCCCGCTCATAATTGGTTCATTAAGATAAACGTCTCCGTTCCTGATCTTAAGGTTGAAGCCGCACTCAGGATTGGTGCAAACCCATGCCTTGTAACAAATTGATGCCCCTTGACTGCCAAAATCAGACAGGGGCACCAGGTCGCCAGTACCACACTTCTGGCATTTCGGGAAATTGATTGCTTCCATGGGGTTTTTTCCTCCTCCCAACCAAAGTTGACTTAAGTATACATTAAATAGTACTGGTTGACAAGGGCTACTTTAGTCTTACCGAACTAATCCGACTATAAATTGCGCCCTCTCTGGTCAACAGACTTTTCATTAAGTTGATGGTATCAACAGTGAACTGATAGCTCAAGGTGAATTTGGTATTGGTGATAAGTTGCCCCAGGCTCTCCCTTTCCTCTGGCGTGGCTTGCTCCCGGACGCGAGCTAGCGTCAGGTGGGGGCTGAATGGTCGCCCTTCCGGTGGGAAGCCGAGGGGGGTTAGGTTAGACTCAATGCGCTGCTGGAGTTGATTTAACCGTTCCAAATCGCCACCCACCCCTACCCAGACCACTCGCACCCGCTTTAGATTGGGGAAAACTCCCAAGTCCTTGACCTCAAGGCGGAACGGGGCTATCCCGGCTGCGGCTGTCTCCATAGCTTTCGTTATCTCCTCAATTTGTTTAAAAGATATGTTGCCCAGAAATTTGAGGGTGAGGTGAATGCCGTAGGGGTCAGCCCATTTCACTGGCGACTGATTTTCGGCTTTTAGCTGTGCCTGCAGTTTCGCCAGCGCCGACTTCAGTTCTTCAGGTAGTTCAATGGCAATAAAAGAGCGGATTTCTTCCATATTCAGTCCTTAATGGCGAGGAGTCTGCGGGCGTTTTCCGATAGAATCAATTTCTTTTGTTCTTGTGATAAATCAGTTGAATCAATCTCCTCAAGCAACCGTGTTGGGAAGAGGAGGGGGTAGTCCGTGCCGAAGAGGATTTTCTCTGCTCCCACCAGGTCCGCCACCTGCCGGTATATCTGGGGACTGTAGAGGAAGGGGGAGGCGGCAGTATCAAAATAGACGTTTTTCAGGGCTTGCTTTACTTTCGGCATCAGGGCATAGAAGGGCAGCCCGCCACCCCAGTGAGCGCAGACGAGGGGAACATCCGGGTAGCGGGTGGTGAAGGGATAAAGCACGTCAGGGGTGATTGCTCCCTTACCACGATAATCGTGACCCACCGGCTCGGAGGCGTGGGTGAGCAGAATTAACTTGTGTTTCCGTAACGCGGCAATAAACGGAGTCGTTACGTCATCGTCAGTCAGGTCAAAGGACTGGATATCAGGTCTCATCTCGCCGATGCCCTTGGCTCCGGCTTTGGCACAACGCTCAATTTCGGCGATAGCGGCGTCAATTGATTTCGGTTGAACGGCACAAAAGCCGACCAGTCGTTTGGGATAGTGGGCAACCGACTCCAGAATATAGTCGTTGGTCTCATGGCAGAGTTCGTTGGTCGTCCAGCCGGCGTTGATAATGACCGAAATATTAATTCCCGCCCTGTCCATACTGGCGATGAGTTCCTCAGCAGTGGCGAGCTTGGCTCCTTGGCGGGAATAAAGCAGGGCAAAAAGCGGGTCTTTCTCAATATAACGCTGACGGTTTTGATTGATTCGGGGCGAAAAGATGTGGGTGTGAAAGTCAATAATCATCGCCCGAATTATAGCAAGCAAAGGGGAGTGAGTTCAATACACGGCGTAAAACAAACCCCCTCCCGGGTTGGGGGAGGGGGGTAATGACTTGAGGGAAAACGAGGCTAGCTCTTCTTTTCGGGAGGCGCCTTCTCGGCCCTAGTGGGTTTCTCAGGCGCTAGCTTTTCGGCGCCCTTCTCCGCTTTGGCTTCCTCAGCCGGTACTTCAGCGGCGGCTTCCTCAGTCGGAACCGCTTCAGCCTCAACTTCTACCTTCGGCGGCGCGACTACTTCCTCTCTGATTACAACTTCGCTCACCTTGACCACAAGCTGTTCGGAGTCGGCTTTGACCTCAATCTCGGGGTCCAGCTTAATATCTTTGACCAGAATCGCCTTTTCCAGGTCAATGAGGGGGCTGATGTCAACCTCAATCTGCGGTGGAATTAGTTCAGGTACGCATTCAATGGGCAGGACGGTCATCGCCGTGGTCAGGATGCGTCCCTTATCCTTCATCGCCACCGCCTCGCCGACAAAGACCAGCGGCACATCAACGGTTATCTTCTCGCCCTTCTTAACCTCATAAAAATCAACATGGAGCAGTTGGCGGCTAAGGGCATCCCGCTGAATTTCTCGGACGAAGACGTTCCTTGGTCCTTTGTCCTTAGCAATGGTCAGCGTTACTGGTCGGGTCATCCCTGCCTGGGCGATAATCCGCTGAAGTTCAGTGGTGTCACACTGGAGAGCCAGCGACTCAATACTGCGACCGTAAAGGTGGGTGGGGGTAACGCCCCCGCGGCGCAAAAATCTCGTTTTCTTCCCCGTTATGGTGCGGGGGGTACATTTCAACTTCAGGACAGGCACTGGATTTCTCCTTTCTGACAAATATCAATTAAAGCACAAATCAGGCAGAAAATCAATTTATAAGTAGGCTAATCCAGGAAGGTAACGTGGGATGACGGTCTCTCCTCCTTGACAATCTCAATGCCGGCTTCGCGAAAGAGGTCAATGAAGGCGCTATCGTTATAAGTGCCAAAGGAGACAAATCGCTTTATCTTGGCGTTGACCAGCATCTTGGCACAGAGGACGCAGGGATTGTGGGTGGCGTAGATGATGCTGCCCTCCAGACTGACGCCATGCAGTCCGGCTTGAATAATCACGTTCTGTTCAGCGTGAATACCACGGCAGATTTCATGCCTTGTCCCGGAGGGTATGCCCAGTTCATCACGTAGACAACCAAGCTCCAGGCAGTCTTTAGCCCCAGAAGGAGCGCCGTTGTAACCGGTCGCCAGAATGTGCTTGTTCCTCACGGCAACAGCACCGACGTGATGCCGGCGACAGGTGGAGCGCTCGGCAACCACCGAAGCTATTTTCAAAAAGTACTCGTCAATGTCGGGTCGGGTCAACTTCTTCATTTCAGTTTAGCGATAACCTTTCTCGCTTCCTTATGCAAGCTTTCCAGAGAGGACTCATTGATAATGGTGAAATCGGCGATAGCGATTGGTCCGCCCTTGTTAGTGTTCTCAATTTCAGCACGGTCGCGGCTGACGGCTTCTTCCCGACTTAAGGGCCGGCTGGAGCGACTAGCGAGTCGGGCATATCTTGTTTTCGGTGATGCCCACACGGCAACAACATAAAAATCATCGCCATAATACTTCTTCAGAAAATCATACTCCTCCCAGGAATAGAGCCCATCAACAACCACGTCTGACTTCTTAAGCGCCGAGTTAATCCGTGGCAGATTAACCTTGGCATAAGCCGCCATACCGTGCTCCTGGCGCAGCAGTTCCCGGACGTAGCGCTCGTTCTTTTCATTGAGTTCCAGACCCCGCTCTTTGACCTCTTCGTCCGTAATATCGCCAAATCTTACCCGGATAAAGCCACTTTCTTCAAAGACCCGGGCGACCTCCGTCTTCCCCGAACCGGGCATTCCCACGATTGAGACAACTTTCATACCGGTATGAATTCATTATACGAAAGATGGCAAGAAAATAACAAATGGGTTCTTTATAGATTCAAGTGGTGAAGTGGTTGAGGCACCTTAACCTCATATCAGTGATAAAAAGATAACTTGCATTTTGCATTGCATCCGGCACATATTATAAACTTAAAGTAATTTATAACTAGAAAAGAGTGCCCGATTCCAGTGAACTGGGCGACTACCGCGGTGTTGAGTTCCGTCCTGTACGCCGCGGTTAATATCATAGACAGCCACCTTCTTTCCCGGCGTATGCCCGGGCTGAGGTCTTTCCTGCTGCCTATTGCGGTAGTCCACTCACTTTTCGCTCTGGTCGTCTTTTTTCTGTTCCCTTTACCGGCAAACTTGGGTGTCAAACCAGTCCTGGCGATAGTCATTGCCGGGGTGCTCCGCATAATCGCGGCAGTAATTATGCTGCACAATCTGAGAAGAGAAGAAGTCTCACTGGTAATCCCGGTCGTTTACTCTTACCCGATATTCGTGGCGATTATCGCTATGCCGCTTCTCGGTGAGGTACTTAGTGCCCTGCAGTGGGTGGCGGTAGTGATTGTGGTGGTGGGGACGCTCCTTGTCTCGGCGAAAAAGATGCCTACTGGCTTAAACGGCTGGCTGGCGAAATTCTTTCCGCTCCTGCTCTTTGCTGGCTTGCTGTTCGCCGTTGCTGATGTTGCCACTAAATACGCCTTGAACTACATGTCTTTCTGGAGTGCCTTTTCCCTCAATACGTTTACTATGTCGGGTATTACCCTTCTTTTTGCCGCGCGCCCCGAGGTAGTCAAACAGCTTATTGCCATAAAGCCGAGAAAGACCTTTGTCTGGCTGATTGTTGTGGATGAAGCGTTGACACTCGTTGCCGTTGTCCTGTGGTACTGGGCGATGACGCTGGGTCCGGTGTCCCTGGTCTCCACGATTCTGGGGAGTCGTCCTGCCTTTGTGGCGCTCTTTGCCCTCCTTTTGAGTCAAACTCTGCCCCAGTTCCTGCTCAATTCAACAAGCAAAGGGCTGCTGGCACTACGACTTTTCGCTACGGCGATGATTGTTGGCGGCATCGCTATCATCTACTTAACTTAAGCCAGTCGCCCTGTGCTATAATGCAGACTACAGGACGTAAGAGGGGTGACAGCATGAGTGGCGAAAAGAAAAGTCAAAGAGGCTCCACTAGGACAAAGCGCGTAGGACAGCAGGAACGGGAGTCATCACATTTTCAAGGTACTTTTACTCAGTATTCCAACTCGATACAAGCTGTCAGGGAATTCTTCTCAAATGTATGTCCGGTGGTAACTGAAATAGAAAAAGGTCGTGGAAAAAGGCAAGAAGCTTATTTGAAGGAGCTTTTCAATGATTTTCGCAGCAAAGCCACTGCTGAGGAATCGCAGGAATTAACTAATTTTTTCGACTTTATCGAAGGGCTTTCCAGTAAAGGGAAAACCAAAAAGCGCTTTACCTTCTCCACAAAGAGCCCTCTTTTGAGTACCTTCATCGACAGAATATTCAAATCTGTCTCTGGACCTTCAAAAGGTATTCATAGCGAACTATTAAATAGAAGTATTTTAATGTCTCTGGTAAGCTATTTTGAAGTCTTGGTTGCTGAATTGGCTCACGCGTTTTACCGTATCGCCCCAAATGCGATTTCTAGTGACGATAAGGTACTTAGTGTAAAAGAGCTTAAGAGGTTTAACTCTATTGAGGATGCTTTACGTTCAATAGTGTCGGGTCGGATTGACAAATTGCTTGGGGAATCGATCAGCGGCTGGCGGGAGTTTTTCCAGTCCAATATGAAAATCGATTTGAAGAAGATAGTCCCCGATTGGGCTATTTGGAATGAGTACTTCCAACGAAGACACATAGTTGTCCATGCCGGAGGTCGCGTCACCGAACTCTATCTCTCACGGGTTGATTGGAAAGCAATTGAGACACGGATGAAAAAGCCATCTCTAGGCGATGTGTTATCAATAGAGGACATCTATATAGAGAACGCTATCAATGATTTTGAAATATCTGGTTTGCTACTTTGTCAGGAAGTATGGAGAAAACTTATACCACGAGATTCTGGTCGTTATTACGGTAGCCCAATTACGGGAATAGGAATATTGGAGGCTGTATATAATCGTCTTTTGAGTGGACATTGGTATGTAGCTGAACAATTAGCTACTTGGGGTGAAAACGACAATGAGGCGATAGAAGACGCTATGCTAATCTGTAAATTCAATAGATGGTTGTGTAAGAAACGTCAGGGGCACTGGCACGAAGTTGAGGCGGAGGTAAAAGCTTTTGATTGCATGGCGAAAAACCGCAAGTACGTATTAGCCAGAGCCTCGCTCCTAGAGCTGGCTGACGAATTCTATGAGATTCTACCAAAAGCGCTAAGTGCTGCTGACATAGACCTAAGTGCACTGGAAGGGTGGCCAATTCTTGAGGAAATGCGAAAGGACCCGAGGTTTAAAGAAATAATCGAGAAAGCAAATCACTAGAGAAAATCTCGTGTGCGGGCAAAAAGTGTCCCAAAATAGTCTAACAGAAAAGGTCATCAAAGAGTTACCAGTAGAGTTGGTCAATTTGACGCGAGCCGCCGGTGGGATTGCCCAACGTCAGAGCCAGAATTTGTATCTTGTTGGCGGGGTAGTGCGCGACCTTATGCTGGGTCGACCCAATCTTGACCTTGACCTAGTGATAGAAGGAGACGCCCTCAGTCTGGCAAAGGAACTTGCCGTCGTCTTCCCCGGAAAAATGGCAACCCATCCCCGATTTGGCACGGCAAAACTTCAGGGAGATAAGTGGAGCGTTGATATGGTAACAGCCCGCTCCGAGACCTATGCCCGACCCGGCGCTCTCCCCACCGTTGCACCCGGCACAATAAAAGATGACCTCTTTCGGCGTGACTTTACCATCAATGCGATGGCGATTGAGCTTAACCCGGGTCGCTACGGGCAACTCCTTGACCTCTATGGTGGTAAAGATGACATTGAGCATAAGCTCGTCCGCATTCTGCATGAGAAGAGTTTTATTGACGATGCCACCCGCATCTGGCGGGCTCTACGGTATGAACAAAGGCTTGACTTCCAGCTAGAACTGCTTACTCTTAAACTCTTGAAGCGGCACGTCAATTACCTAGATATCATTAGTGGTGACCGCATCCGCCATGAACTGGAGCTGGCATTGAAGGAAGAGCGTCCGGAGAAAGTCTTGAAACGTGCGGATGAACTGGGCGTGCTAGCCAAACTGCATCCGGCACTCAGGGGTGATGACTGGCTGGCAGAAAAGTTGGCTCAAGCTCGCCGGGTGTCAACTGAAGTGCCATCGGTCGGGCTGTACCTCACCCTTCTAGCTTACCCATTGACTGCTGAAGAAGTGGAACAATTGATTTCTTATCTCAAATTGCCCAGAACAACTGCCCAAGACATGAGAGAAACCATCAATTTGAGAGATAAGCTGGGGTCGCTGGAAAAACCAGCAATGGCTCGGAGTAAGATTTATTTCCGGCTCAATGACTACTCTCCGCTAGCCATCACAGCGAATGCCATCGCCGCCGACTCGCCAATCGTTCGGGAGCGGCTGAATTTGTTTCTGGCTAAACTTCGTTATGTTAGACCGGCGCTTACGGGTGCTGACTTAACGGTTATGGGAGTCATGCCCGGTCCCCGTATGAAGGGGCTTTTAAATCGGCTCCTTGAAGCCAGGCTGGATGGCAGGGTGACGAGCAAAAGAGGCGAGGCAGAGCTGGTAAAGACTTGGCTGAATAAGTGGGGAGGTGTGGGGTGAGGCAAAAGGCTCGTCTGCCTATTTTGTGTATGACGATAATCGTTCTGGCGCTTTCTGGTTGTGGGGTGTCGGAAGAGCCTGGTAAACCAGATAGCGAGGCGGCGAGTCTTCAGCACGAGCCAGAAACGTCGGCGAAAGTTGAGCCAGCGCCGGGGCCGGCACTTCCGGAGCAATCCGCCGGGCTGAGCAAAGGTCTGCAAAACGTGCCGAATATCACTGTTACGCAAGCCTACATCTTTGACTCCAAGAAATGGGGCGATATCGTCTGGACGCTGGAAATTCCGCTGCCTCGCTATATCTACTATCGGGAGCGACCCCGACCCGAGTACTTTGCCCAGTACGTCAACATGGCAACCGACGCCTATGATGACGACATCGTTGACGCTATCATTCAAAGTATCAAAGAGACTGCCGATGAGAAGAACTTGAGCCGAACTGACCAGCTCAGTCTGGTTCTCACCTTTGTCCAGAGTATGAACTATGCTGAGGATATTGTGACTACTTACCAGCCGGAATACCCGCGCTATCCCGTAGAGACCCTCTATGAAAAAACCGGTGACTGTGAGGATACCTCAATCTTGGCGGCGGCGATTCTGACCAGAATGGGCTACGACGTCGCCCTCCTCCTCTTTGAAAAGTTTGACCATATGGGCGTTGGCGTCAACTATCCCTTGGAGTATGGCAACTCCTGGATATACGAAGGGAAGCGCTACTGGTATTTTGACACGGCGGGTGGGCGGTCAGTGGGGTGGAGCCCCGACGAATACGGAAAGACCGCCGCCTATGTGATGCCGGTAAGAGAATAGTCTACTTCGACTTCTTGCTCATGCTGGCAGCTATATCATCCCACTCTTTTTGCTTTCGGCTGAAATCAGATTCCTGCAGAGTATCCAGTCTCTTAGCAACTAGCGGATTAAGCGGTTTTGATGCCTTTTCATTGTTGAATAAATTGAATTGTTTTAACGTTTCCATATCAACTCCCCCGTTTACAGTGATTAGAACCGCGCTCAGGTCTTCATATTTCTTCGGGTCAGTGTTTATTTCGGATTGCACATACTTGAAAGCTTCTTGTAATTCTTTGTATCCTAAACGTATCGTATTGCTCCAAAGAACGATAACGTTTGTTTCACCAATCCTTAATTGTGGCATTTTCCCTTGAATTTTGCTGATAATGTTCTCAGGTTTATCTGGCGAAACAAACGCGGCAGCATTCTGTATTGCTTTATCATCCTCTGTGGGGCGTCTTCTAGTAACTTCAAAGTAAATTGTTTCCTCTTTCCAAGTTGCTTTAATATCGGGTCCTTTGTCTGCGAATTCTATTTGAATGTCACAAAAACCGTTTCTAGCGAGTATCTTAGCAAATCGTCCCTCCATTAGAATGTCAAGGTATGCTTCTTTATCACCAGCGTTATTTATTAATCTTTGCAGAAATTTGTCTAACCCTTTTATATCCCTCTTCTCCAGTTCGTTCACTAGGTGCTTGACACGTTTCCTCATGTAGCTATTATAGCTAAGCTCTTTCATTTTCTTGGACAGTATTTGTAGCCTATCTTTAATAGGTGAAACCATCTGGAATTTTTTCATCCACTTAATAACTTGTTTGTGCGACAAATTTCTCGCTTGATAATAAGTTGAAGGCTGGACTATTCTGACTTCTTAAACCGGGCTTTGGGTGCATTGCAGACCGGGCATTTGTCGGGTGGGTCGCCAGCCACGGTCATTCCGCAGACCTGACAGACATAGTAGTCTTCCGGTTTCATCTTGGCACCAGCATCAACCGCTTTCAGGGCGTCTTCATACAGCTTGTGATGGACTTTCTCCACATCGCGTGCCCACTGGCAGGTGCTCTCCGCCCGGCGGTTACCCTCAACTTTAGCCTGTTCAATAAATTCGGGGTACATCTTCCGGAATTCAAAGCCCTCGCCATCAATCGCCTTAATCAGGTTCTCTTTGGTGCTTCCGATGCCGAGTATCTGGAGGTGGTTGCGGGCGTGGACCGTCTCGGCATCAGCCACGGCGCGGAATAACTTGGCTACCTGAGGGAATCCCTCTTTTTCTGCCTTCTCCGCGAAGAATAAGTAACGACGGTTGGCTTGGCTTTCGCCAGCAAAAGCCGTTTGCAGATTGTTTAGTGTGCTTGCCATCCAATACCTCCTTTTATTAAAAATTATATTATATTCGGTTGAGTCCCTCTACTGGCGCACGGAGCAGTATTTTGATTTTTGGGGTGTTTAAGAGGGGGTGAGGTCACCAACCGCAGCCGGTGTTTCCGTCAGATACACCTTTATTTCCTGCTGCCTCAGTTTGTTAAACACCTTCTCCGCATCCTTCTTATATTTTAGCATCGTATACAGAGTCGGTCCCGAGCCAGCAAGGTGGACACTTTTGGCGCCGGCTTTTAGCATAAGGTCGCGGTAGTGATTCAAGCCTGGGAAGAACTCAAAGGCAACATTTTCGAAGGTGTTAAAAAGAAGGGATGGATTGAGTTGTTCCTTTTCTCCCAGCACCCTCACCACTTTTTCCGTAGCTCCTCCTTTGGTATAGTGGCTGGCTTTGAGGTGGGCGTAGAGTTGTTTGGTTTTATCGGGCAAACGCGGGACATCGGGCAGGAGTAAAACAAACCAGTGGCGGGGTAGCGGAGGGAGGGGAGTAATAATTTCCCCCCTCCCCGCCACTAGCGCCATCCCACCGTAGAGAAAGAAAACTACATCCGAGCCTAGTTGCATAGCTAATTCCAGCAATTTGCTCTGGGGTAAGTTCTGTTCCCAGAGCTTGTTCAGTCCACGTAAAGTTGCCGCGGCATCTGAGCTATCGCCTCCCAGCCCCGACACCAGGGGGATGTTTTTGGCAATTTCAATCTTGACGCCCTTAGCCGCGCTGGTGGTTTTCTGAAGCAAAATGACCGCCTTAGCCACCAGGCTCTTTCCCGGAGACCACTCAGGCAAGTCGGAACTTATGCTGACTTCAGAGCTAAGCTCAAAGCGCAGGGTATCGCATAGACTTATGGTCTGGATGACGCTACGAATTTCATGGTAGCCGTCGGGTCGTTTACCTAGGACTTCAAGGGTCAGGTTCAATTTGGCGGGTGCCCTGATGGTCAGCATCTATACTTGCCTCTTATGGAAAGCCTGCCAGAGTTTTGCCCACTCTTCTAGGGTGAGCGTTTCCGCCCGCCGCTGTGGTGCGATACTTGATTTCTCCAGCAGCAACCGCACCTCATCTTTCGGTAAGCCACT
>Ga0315312_1001885_pt1 | contig 15411 bp, 12 predicted proteins | sample TDP7_MG_FD_203629 | JGI IMG/M metagenome (GOLD analysis project Ga0315312, IMG submission 203629) | Freshwater sediment microbial communities from Lake Towuti, South Sulawesi, Indonesia - TDP7 | ecosystem: Environmental > Aquatic > Freshwater > Lake > Sediment | place: Indonesia: South Sulawesi... | reverse complement strand
TGCGATTGCTGACGGAATCTACAATTTGCTTTATCCAGATAAGACAGCATTGCGGGGGATTAAATCAAACAGCCTTGATGACTTTCAGCTCTGTTTTGACTTCGGATAAAAACTCAGGAAACTCCAGACTTCTTTTCTCTTGACAAGGGCCTTTTAATGGGTGTTTTGGATATAAAGGAGTATCCGAAATGCCATTTTGCTGGCCGATTCGCTGTCGCCTTCTGTGTAAAAAGGCGACATTTCTTTCTTCTAATTTGCATTTTCAAAGAGATTAAAAATAGTGTATACTTCAAACCGGAATCAGTAGCGGCGGTTCACTATGCCATCCATTGCCGACATTGTAGTTATTGTTCCGCAAGCCGAAGAGTACAAGGCTGTAAAAAAGGTCTTTTCTATTCCTTCGAAACCAACTACCAAAAAAATCCCCCACGGCGGATCCTATGTGGTATCTGAAATCAATATCGCGCGCTCGCGACAGCCTGTGCGCCTGGCCATCTCGTGCATGAGTGACATGTACAACTACCCCTGCCTTGCATTGACTGAGCGGCTTCTACTGCATATCGAACCCCAGCTCGCTTTCTTAGTTGGCTCAGCCTGCGGAAATCTATGTAGAGTTAATGTTCTTGATGTTGTCGTTACGAACAATGCAATTGCTTATCTTGGCCGTGGCCGCCGCGAAGGCGATGTCATAAATCCTCGCCCGTACACCGAACCAATCGAACAGACAATGAAAGATGCCATTACCAATTACGCGACATACGGAGCAGACGATTTCAATCGTTGGAACAGAAGATGCAGACGGCTCCTGAAACAAATCTGTAAACCAAATTGTTTGCCGGAGGACTTTAGTGATAAGTCAAAATTCGAGATCAAGTCGGGTATGATTGCTAGTGACGACCTAGTTCTTTCGTGGTTAAACAAGGTTGACGCTCAAAACTTTTGGACTAAATATATTCTGGAAGAAGCCAAGGCCTACGATATGGAAAGCGCAGGGTTCTCGCACGCATGCGCTCGGAGGACTACCCAGCCTAAATGGACTGTAATTCGCGGAATTTCAGATTATGGTATTCAAGGGGAAAAAAAGTACCATCTCGCAGCAGCAACAATCGCAGCTGAGTGGCTTCGAGGTTTCCTCACGGAAGCTGCACCAGGATTGCTTGACGCCCGTAAGCGAACCCACATGCTTATTAAGAAATCCGATCTACGGCAGCTCTACTCGCTTCTTAAAAAAGAGCAAAATAGGAATATCTTCGTGGGAAAGGGACGCTTCATCAGAACCAATCTTCGCAGTCTCCCCAAGCTTATCCGGGCGCTGCATCATGCCATTAGGCGCGGCCGAATCAAAGAGTACGAGATTCCAAACCCCAAAACGGGACGTACAACAACGGCGATTCGACTTGACATGACCAGTCAGCCCATTAAAACGTAAGTTGCGCACTACATACATAATGTTTAAACAATTATTCTGAAAATTTCCAAAATCCTCAAATTTTTTTCAGCTAAAATTTTTTACTTGACAAAGATTTTTTAATATGTTAATTGATTGATGTAATCTACTTCACCACGGTGAGGTGGATGATTAGAGCAACAAAGGGAGCGTTAGCTCCCTTTGTTGTTTTAGCGAACAAAATGATGATTCATTCTTCCCCTCCAAGCTAAAATTTTTTACTAAAATTTTTTACTTGACAAAGATTTTTTAATATGTTAATTGATTGATGTAATCTACTTCACCACGGTGAGGTGGATGATTAGAGCAACAAAGGGAGCGTTAGCTCCCTTTATTGTTTTAGCGAACAAAATGATGATTCATTCTTCCCCTCCATGTGCCACCTGCCTCGGGGAGTTTTCCATCCTATCGCCTTCGCCGCTAATCTTGGCAAACTTCCTGTCACTTTCTGCGTAAAAAGGCAACATTTTCATTTTTCCTTCCTTAAAAAGTCCTTTATTTTCCTCACCTGTGGATAAATAATTTGCGTCATCCTGTCTCTTTTTTGCCTAAAAGACGACATAAAATTTACGTGAAATAGCCAAGACCAATATTCTCTTTTTTATGCTCACCTTCAAATGGTAATCGTCAATCTTTCCATTAAATTGATTCCGAAGAGTAGTAGGTGAAAGAGGTGAACCAACCATTTGAGCGGCAGAATTTAGGCAAGATGAGGACTCTTTCCTGAACGAGAGATTTGACAGGTTTAACAGAAAAGCGTAGATTATACGTAGTAATAGCGAGGGGGTTTTGGGCAGACCATCTAAATACTTGCAGTGGGGATCAGTCCGTTTCGTTTGAATCACCCTGCTGCTATCGGTGCACCGATAATGTCTAAGGAGTTCAACCGATGGACAAAGATTTCGATCCAAATGATAAACGTTGGGGGGGATACATTCCTTGGTTTTTCAGGCATAAGGATTTTGCTGGGTCTGGCAATTTTCTTTTATTCTTTGAAAGACTCAGTAATAGAGTATTCCAATTATTACTTTATAATGAGATAGGTATACCCAATTTAATGCATTTCGGTTCGCTTTTGGAATCTAAGAGCCTGCAAAGGTATCGTTACGTTTTTAAAGACAACAAGAACGTTGCAGACAGTGTTAGGAATTACTTTGACCCAAAAACAATTAGAAACATAGCAGAACTTTCTCTTTTCAATGATCCGTCAGAGGTCAGGCTCAGGGAACTCATAGAACAAAGGAAGCTGTCTGAAAAATTCCGTGGTGGGACTAACCCAGATGAACATAAAAAAGCGCAAGAGGCAATACAAAAAAATATCTCAATGTACCAAGAATCCAGGCCCAAACGAGAAGAAATGTATTACCGCCCACTTTTCATAGACAGACTTGGTGTCTTAGAGGTTATGTTAAGGATTTTGCCGAAGGAGTCCGGTTGGTTCGCTGATTTTGTACAAGATATAAGAATGTATTTTGCCGAATCGGGAGTCATGCTCGATGTGAACAAAGAGAATTGTGAAATAGAGCTGCTGGAGGAACCACTATTGCAGAAGGAAGTATTAGACAATCTTCTCCCTCGACTGAAATCAAGATTCCCGGAGAGGGCAGACGAATTGGTAAGGGCATACCACGATATGCTGACCGGAAAGGACTTTGGTGAAATCTTCATAGGTGCTTTTAAAACCTTGGAAGAGATTGGAAGGTCACTGACAGGGGACAGGAATTTTGATTTGTCCAGTTCAAAAGATATGAGTAAATATTTCCCTAATATGCACCCAACAATTCATAAAACGATTATGATGCTGGCCGCCCATAGGGGGGATGAAGGAGGTCATGGTCGGTCTGCACCAGAACCCTACGAGATGAGATATCTCTTGTTTTCAATATGCAATATTGCTCTTTTGATGCTTGACTACGGTTCAGAGTTATGATGAAACATCCATCTACTTATTTATCCCCAATCAGCCTTGTAGGCCCACCGGGAATTTAGCCTTTTTCCAATAACCGTGATCATTGCGTGGCGAGGCCATACTACGCTTGTTGCAGCCCACCCCCTTTTGCATATTTCACCCGGCAAACTTTGGACTTCAGGACTATCTCGGAGCAAGCATTAGGTGAAGTCATTAGTAGTAACTTCGTTTGACAGTGTATGCCAAGTTAAGTCTTGGTTTTCACGGTTAATTTATGTGACATGATTTGTCACAGGTGACATATGACAAAAACGGGTATATTGACAATTATAGTGGTCTCTGTAACGTAGAGGATATTGTATGACAATGTGCTAAAAATCTCATCTCTGTCTCCTTTTTGTGATAGGCGCTCTTAGTGTCGGGCCACTGGAGCGCCTATTTTTTTATTCATGGGTAAGTCATGGAGATCAAGATTAACGTTCCTTTGATTGATAAGATCAGTGCCCTGTTCTCAAGGGCTGCACCGGAATCAGAAAAGCCCAGGAGAAGGGAGGATACGACTGAGGCCAGCTTAGATGTTGGTGTGATTTCGTTCTATTACAAGAAGGTCAAGCTGGAGAGGACGAGGAAAGCGAAGTATGGCGATTACGAAGTTATGGATGATGAGTATCCAGAAATTTCCACTGCCCTTGATCTGTATGCTGATAACGCAACGAAGGATAGGAATGAGGACGGGGATGTGATTGAGATCAAGACGGATAACTCGAAGGTGAAGAATGTCCTGAACGAGATGATCGATCGGACGAGGCTTCAGCAGACGCTGTGGGATACAGCCAGACAGATGGCGAAGAAGGGCGATGATTTTGATGAAGTCGTCGTTGATGATAAAGGCTTCGTAGTTAGGCTGAAGAACCTGGAGCCTGAGAACGTTTTTAAGAACGTTGATGAATTTGGCAGGGAAATGGAAAAGCCATATGTCCAGAAAGATGAGACCGGGAATCAGACGCTTGCGGAGTTCGAGCGCTGGCAGATTATCCACTGGAAAAACAGCGGGACGAAGAAGATGTATGGTGAGAGTGTGATGAGGTCGATCCGTCGGGTCTATAAGCAGTTGCAGTTAATGGAAGACGGGATGGTGATCGGCAGGTTAACTCGATCGCACCTGAGGTACAAGATCCTGGTCGACGTTGAGGGGATGAGTGCTGAGGAGCGTGAGGATTATGTAAAGAGAGTCAAGGCTGATTTCAAGAAGAAGAGGCTGATAAATCCGACCACGGGTCAGCTTGAGACGACTCAGAATCCGTTGTCTGCCGAAGAGGATTTCTTTTTGGGTGTGACGAGGGATTCGAAGGCAGATGTTGCGGTGCTTCAGGTGGCTACGAATCTTGGGAACATCCGAGACGTCGAGTATTTCCAGAATAAGCTGTTCACAGGGTTGAAGGTTCCGAAGGCTTTCATGGGGGTCGAGAAGGACATCAAGGCAAAGGCGACGATTGTTGAGGAGGATATTCAGTTTGCCAGGACAGTAAGTAGGATCCGAAAAGGTTTGAGGGTTGGTTTGACACAGTTGTTTGATCATCAATTAATTCTACAGGGCGTTATTCCGATGAAGGGCCTGTATAAAATCCTATTTGCTCCCATCTCTATGGTTGATGAGATGCGGAAGTGGACGATGGAGAAGCTGAAGGCCGAGGTGGCGAAGATTTACAAGGTCGATGCTGGTCTTTTGAGCGATAGGTATATTTACAAACATATCATAGGTCTTTCTGATGAGGATATTGGCGCTCTCGAGAAGGAAAAGACTACTCCCTTATCACTACCATCCCTTAAAAAAGTAACTACGCCGTCGTTAAGAGCTGCTGGGACCACTGGCGTTGTCGGGCCTATGGCTGCCATGACGCCAATGGTATCGCAAAAGGATGATGGAAATAACGGGCTTGATCGATCTAATGGTTTCCATATCGTGACACTACACATGATGAACCTGGTCGAGACGATGAGGGATCTGATCGATCTGGAGCTGAATAGGTGATGTTGCAATCAGCTTGCAGCTTAATGGAAGGCAAATCGTTTGGTGGACGAAGGACGTTTGCAAGCGATAAGGCGATCCTGATGTCCACACTTGTGAGGTTGATCGGGAGCCTGAAAGAAAACCTGGACAGAAAGATGATTGCCAAGATTTTCATTTTTCAAGAATTTGGATTGATTCAATTTGACAACTTGCTGCGTTCTTGGTAACATAAAATTGAGATTATATTTGACTGATAAGATTCGGAGGTAAAGAAATGTCAAAAAATATTGAGGCCATATATGAAGATGGCGTTCTAAGACCTCTGTCCCCATTGAAATTAAAGGAACATGAAAAGGTAAGAATAACTGTTGAGGAAGTAGAAAGCACGGTTAGAGCCACTAGTGGCATGTTCAGCGGACTTGATCACGATACTATCGAAGAGATTGCGCTTTCTCCAGAATTTCTACCCGAAGAGGCTTGACATGTACCTCTGCGATCTGGAAGATGGGTCTTCGATTTTTATCGATGCTAACATCTTTATCTATCACTTTTCCAAAGAATCCAAACTAAATCCTGAGAGTTCAAAATTCCTGGAACGAATAGAAGAGGGAAAGATCAGAGGTTTCACCTCAGTAGCAATTGTTCAGGAAGTCACACATCGAATGATGATCATGGAGGCTGCCAAGATCCTTCCGGAGATAAAATTAAAGGATCTTGTGAAGTACTTAAAGGCCTATCCTGATATCGTTAAGAAATTGGTAAACCATCAAATCATTCCCACAAAGATAGCCCTATTCAATCTGAATATTATTTCTCCAAACCTCGAGACTTTAGAGAGGAGCCAACAAATGAAGAGGCGATACGGGTTTCTTTCTAATGATGCACTTACTCTTCAGATTATGGAAGATACGAAAATTAATAATCTCGCGTCCAATGACTCTGACTTTGAAAGGGTGGACTTCATCACGCTTTATAGACCCTCTACCGGCACCCCCTTGCTCTAAAAGTAGTATTTCCTTTTAAGGAGACAGGTCTTTTTGGAATTTGACTTCCTCACTTCAGGCCTTCATGAATCCGTTCCATAAAATTGGAATTGGGTAGTTGGAAGAAGGAGAAAAACGTTTACTTATCCAAGGATCATACTGAAGAAAGGGAAGGAGAAACCGCTCCTGCGAGGACACCCTTGGGTCTTTTCAGGAGCAGTCGAAAAGGTGGAAGGAGATGTTTCTCCCGGAGATGCGGGGGAGGTCTACTCCGGGGAAGGTCAGTTTTTAGGTATCGGGCATATCAACCCTCGTTCCCAGATCATTGCCCGCATCCTCACACAAAAAAGAGAAGAGCTGAAGATCGATTTTTTTAGAAAGAGGATATCGAAGGTGGCTGTTTTGAGAGAAGAATGGCTCCGGGGAAAGACCAATGCTTATCGGTTGGTTAATGGAGAGGGGGATTTCCTGCCGGGACTGATTGTGGATCGTTACGGAGACGTCTTTGTTCTCCAATGCTTGACAGCGGGGATGGAGCGATTGAAAGGTATTTTGACCGATTTGATGGCAAGCGATTTCCATCCTCAAAGTATCTATGAGAGGAGTGATGTGCCGACGAGGAAAGAAGAGGGGCTGCCGGAATCGAACGGTCTTCTCTTTGGAAAGGAGGTTCCTGATAGGATTGAGATAGAGGAATACGGCTGCCGCTTTAGAGTCAATGTGAAGAGAGGCCAGAAAACTGGTTTCTATTTGGATCAAAGAGAGAACCGCTTCTCTTTGAGGGAGCTTTCCGAGGGAAAGAAGATTTTGGACTGTTTTTCCTATACGGGAGCTTTTGCTGTTCATTCAGGTGTGGGAGGAGCAAAAGAAGTGACTCTGATTGATTCCTCGGAGGAAGCCTTAGGTATGGCAGAGGAGCATTTCGATTTGAACCGCCTGGAAAAAATTCCCCATCAATTGATTCGAGGAGATGCCTTCGATGTCATGAGAAGTCTCGAAGGTAGGTATGACATCATCATCCTTGACCCACCTCCTTTTGCTAAAAGGAAAAGTCATCTTATGAGTGCTTCGAGAGGGTATAAAGACCTTAATCTTTGGGCCTTCCGTTTGTTAAATAAGGAAGGCATCCTCTTCACCTTCTCTTGTTCTCAACATATCAGTTGGGAGCTTTTTCAAAAGATTGTCTTTTCTGCAGCGGTAGACGCAGGGAGAAGTGTTCAGGTATTGAGCCGGAGAGGACATCCCATAGACCACCCCTTCCAATTATACCACCCCGAAGGAGAGTATCTGAAAGGCCTGATCTGCAAAGTGCTGTAACCTTGCCCCCAGTTTTTGCCCCCGATCTGGGGAAATCCCTTTCCGAGCCTTCATAAGGCCCACGTTTAAAAGGAATGGGACAAAGACGCATCCAGAGGAGGAACTCCGGTAAGGGCCATCACCCCTCTGCCCGAACCCCAAAAGGTTGGGCCGATGAAGCCTCTTCAAGGGATTCCCCCAGGTGGGGGGCTTCCAGAAAAGAGTTTTTCCCCTATCGAGACACAGAGGGGCGGGTTAGAGAAGCTTTAGAGCGGCCACCTTTGAACGGTATCGGCATTGAGTCCAAAACCCTAACCAGACCTTCATTCTTGATACCGACGAGGGTTTCCCGTAACATCCAATGATCGCCGTATTCTAAAGGTTCGAGAACTCGTCCCTCTGTGTCGATGCCTTTTCTGAGATCTTCTTATCCATGGAAGAAAAAACTGGGGTGCTGTAACTCCTTGACCCTTCGACTACACCCTGACCCTACTCTTCAGAAAAGGAAAAAATGGTGCGCTCAGGGTCAACCCTGAGTGAGCCCAAAGAAACCGAAGGGTTGACCGACCAGTAAGATTTGGTTAATATACGGTCTTAGTCGGATAGTCTCATGGTGAGGGGAGAAACTATTAGATCATGGAACTATTTGACTAATAGACTATTAGACTACGGGACTACAGGACTACGATGAATATCGATCTTTTGGGTGATCTGAAGAGAACCGATTATTGTGGGGATCTTCGTAAAGGAGATGCAAACCGTGAGGTCACTCTGCTGGGATGGGTTCAGAGGAGGAGGGATCTGGGAGGACTTATCTTCGTTGAACTGAGAGACCGTCAAGGGATTGTCCAGGTGGTCTTCAACTCTGAAGTAAATCCGGAGGTCCATGAGAAAGCTCAGTCTCTCCGAAGTGAGTATGTGGTCGGCGTGAAAGGGAGAGTGACTGTCAGACCTGAAGGAACGGCCAATCCAAAGTTGGAGACGGGAGAGATCGAGGTGGTTGCGAGGGAACTCAAGATTCTCAATCCCTCTAAGACTCCTCCTTTTCTCATTGAGGATGAAGAGGAAGTGGCGGAAAACACTCGCCTGAAATACAGGTATTTGGATCTACGAAAACCAAAACTTCAACGGAATTTAATCCTGCGACACCGCGTGGCCAAAGAGGTGAGAAACTATTTTGACCGCCTGCGATTTTTGGAGATCGAGACACCCATGCTCACCAAGAGCACCCCTGAGGGAGCAAGGGATTTTCTGGTTCCCAGCCGCCTCGAACAGGGCCATTTTTATGCCTTGCCTCAGTCCCCTCAACTCTTCAAACAGATCCTGATGGTCTCGGGTTTTGATCGGTACTTTCAAATCGTCCGATGTTTCCGGGATGAAGACCTCCGTTCCGACCGTCAGCCGGAGTTTACTCAGATCGACGTGGAGATGTCCTTCGTCACGGTTCAGGAGATCCAAAGGACAATGGAAGGGTTGATGGTCCATATCTTTAGAGAGATCTTAGGTATCGAATTGGAGACCCCATTTCCCTTGCTGACCTATGAAGAGGCGATCGATCGGTATGGTGTAGACAAGCCCGATCTCCGATTTGGAATGGAATTGAAGGATCTTACGAATGAATTGAAAGCCTCTACGTTCAAGGTGTTCAAGGAGGCCCTGGAAAAAGGAGGGATCATCAAGGCCCTCAATGTAAAGGGAGGAGGAGCTTTTTCACGCAAGGAGATCGAAGACCTCACCCATTTTGTCTATCCCTATGGGGCCAAAGGTTTGATATCGGCCAAGGTGAGCCAGGACGGTTGGCAATCGCCGATTCAGAAATCCATCACCGATGAAGAGAGAAGAATAGCGGAGAAAAAAATGGAGGCGACTGAAAATGATCTGCTTCTCTTTATCGCCGATCAGCCGAAGGTCGTGCACCAGGCCTTGGCCAATCTCCGTCTCCATCTCGGCCAGAAGCTTGGGCTTATCGGTCCAGACATTTACCGATTTGTTTGGATCTTAGATTTCCCCCTTTTGGAGTATGATGAGACAGAGGGGCGTTTTATAGCGGTGCACCACCCTTTCACTGCTCCAAAGGATGAGGATATTCCAAAATTGAAAGACCACCCGGAATGGGTCAAGGCGAAAGCCTATGATCTCGTATTGAATGGAACTGAAATTGGAGGCGGAAGCATCCGAAATCATCTCGAGGAGATCCAATCGCTCATTTTCGAAAAATTAGGGATGGGAGAGGAGGAGGCAAAAGAGAGATTCGGATTTTTGTTGGAGGCCCTCCAATATGGGACCCCTCCTCACGGTGGGATTGCGTTTGGGTTCGATCGACTCATCATGATCCTCAGCCATTCAGAGTCCATAAGGGATGTCATCGCTTTCCCCAAGACACAGAAGGGAACCTGTTTGATGACGGAGGCACCTTCCAGGGTCGATTCAAAGCAATTGGATGAGTTGTGGATCAAGTTGGCTGTTCGTGCTGAGGATTCGTGATTCGTAAAATCATTTAAAATTCTTCATTTGATATAGTCTCTTTGACACGATCCACGGACACGTTTTTTATAAGAAAGGAGAAGGAATGGCCATTACACGAAAGAAGAAGGTATTTCAAAGTAAGCCTGTCACAGGACAGTTTCCCCTTTTGGATATTCAGGAGCCAAATCTTTACAGACATATCTTTCCATACGACGAGGTCTGTCGGGTCGAATTTGATAACAGGTTTGTCTTCATCGACCCACCAGAAGAGATCTTTATCACGGATACCACGTTTCGGGATGGACAACAAGCGAGGCCCCCTTACACCGTGGAGCAGATCGTTGACCTCTTCGATATGCTCCATAAATTAGGGGGGACCAATGGGGTGATCCGGCAGTCTGAATTTTTCCTCTATAGTGAGAAGGATAAAGAGGCTGTGGAGAAATGCCTGGAGAGGAGTTACCGGTATCCTGAGATTACTGGATGGATTCGTGCATCGAAAGAAGATTTTAAGCTGGTGAAAGAGATGGGGTTAAAGGAGACAGGGATTCTCACCTCCGTTTCGGATTACCATATCTTTCTGAAACTGAAGAAGAACAGAAGGATGGTGTTGCGGGAGTACCTTTCCATCGTTTCCGCTGCCTTGGACCTCGGGATCATTCCGCGATGCCATTTTGAGGATATCAGTCGGGCCGACATCTATGGGTTCTGCGTTCCTTTCGCTCAGGATATCATGCGCCTTTCTGAAGAGGCAGGGCTTCCTGTAAAGATTCGGCTTTGCGATACCCTGGGCTATGGGGTGACCTATCCAGGAGCTGCTCTTCCCCGTTCCGTGCCGAAGATCATCCGGGCGATGATTGACGACGGTGGCGTCCCTTCTGAATATCTGGAATGGCATGGTCATAACGATTTTTATCAAGGACTGATCAATGCAACCACAGCCTGGCTTTATGGATGTTCGGCGGCCAATGGCACCTTATTAGGCTTTGGAGAGCGCACTGGAAATGCACCCATCGAGGGATTGATCATCGAATACGTCAGTCTCATGGGACATGACAACGGGATCGATACGACCATGATCACGGAGATCCGGAACTACTACGAGCGGGTCATCGGCGTCCATATCCCCTCCGACATGCCTTTTGTAGGAGCAAACTTCAACGCGACAAGCGCTGGCATCCATGCAGATGGGATTTTAAAGAATGAGGAGATCTATAATATTTTTAATACTTCAAAGATTCTCAATCGGCCGATCTCCATCTCGGTCAACGACAAATCGGGATTGGCAGGGATTGCCCAGTGGATCAACTCTCACTTCGCTTTAACCGGGAAGGACCGGGTCGAGAAGACTCATCCGGGAGTGGCCAAGATCAATCGGTGGGTGACCAAGCAATACGAGGATGGAAGAACCACAGCCATTTCAGATCAGGAGATGGAGAAGGCCACCCGAAAATATCTTCCCGAGATCTTTGTGTCAGAATTTGATAGGCTCAAGGCAAGGGCTTATGAGATGGCTGCTCATATTGTTGAGAGGGTGATCGAGAAGTCTGAAATGAAGTCGATGGATCCAAGCCAGATCGAGCCGATTTTACAATCTCTGCTGGATGAATATCCCTATCTCCAGTACGTCTATGTCGTTGATGTGCATGGAATGAAGATTACGCGAACGATCGTTCAGCCAGTGGATCAATCTAAATATGAGAATATACCACCCGGGGAAAATTACTCGAACCGCCCCTGGTTCATTGAACCCTTGAAAGACGGTAAAATTCATGTCACTAACCCTTACTCCTCGAAGCATACGGGAGTTCTCTGTATTACGGTCTCCGGACCGATACGGAATGAGGTGGGAGAGATTAAAGGGATTCTGGGCCTCGACATTCGATTTGAGGATTTGACCAAGAGCGAAGCAGAATAGGTTTACGAGCAGGTTTTGAGGAGAAGCCATGATTTTAATCGAAACTTTAATGAAGGCCCTCAAGTTCTTTCCCAAAAAAGAAGCGATTGTGTGCGGGGGAAAGCGGTGGACTTATCAGGAATTTTATGATCGAGTCAACCGTCTCTCTCATTATTTAAAAGAATTGGGGGTGGGGAAGGATGATAAGGTGGCCATCCTTCATCCCAACTGTCACTATTTTTTGGAAGCGTATTACGGAATTACAGGGATCGGCGCCATCTCCGTTCCCATCAATTATCGGCTCTCCCCTGGTGAGATCGCCTTCATCCTTCGGGATTCAGAGTCAAAACTATTGATCGCAGATCCAATGTTTCAGAAGCAAGTCGATCCTATCCAGAACGAAGTCCAAGGGATCAGAGGGATCATTTGGACTGGAGAGGGGAGTGTCACTGAGGAATCGCGCGACTTGAATTATGAAGGGTTGCTCCGTCAAAGCCATTCTGGTGCACTCCCTGATGCCCGGATTTCAGATGAAGCTACTGCTCAGATCTACTACACGAGCGGCACCACAGGACGGCCCAAAGGGGTGATGTTATCTCATAAGAACGTGGCGACCCATGCCCTTGGAACGATTGCAGAGGTCCATATCACCGATCGCGATGTGTGGATTCACGTGGCACCTCTTTTTCATCTTGCCGATGCCTGGGCAACCTGGGCGGTCACCTGGGTGGGTGGGACCCATATCCTGGTGAGGAAATTCGATCCAAAAGTGGTGTTGGATACGATTGAAAGAGAGAAGGTGACACTCACCAATCTTATCCCCACCATGCTGAACCTGATGGTCAACCATCCGGAAGTGGAAAGATTTGATTACAGCAGTTTAAGGGTGCTTTTAAGTGGAGGAGCACCCATTGCTCCGGAGGTGGTTCGGAAGATCGTAGAAACCTTCAAATGCGACTACATCCAGACCTATGGGATGACTGAAACGAGTCCTTACCTGACCCTTTCTATTTTGAAGGGCCATTTAGGAAAATTATCTTACGAGGATCAACTCCGATTCAAGTCTAAAACAGGAAGGGAATTTATCGGAGTTGAACTGAAGGTGGTCAATGAGCGGGGAGAGGAGATTAAGAAGGATGAAAAGGAAGTCGGGGAGATCATCGTCAAGGGAGATATTGTGACGAAAGGCTATTGGAAGTTACCCGAGGAGACGAAGAAGTCGATAAAAGATGGATGGCTCCATACAGGTGATATGGCGGTGATGGATGAGGAGGGTTACGTCACGATCGTCGATCGAAAGAAGGATATGATCTTGACAGGTGGGGAGAATGTCTATTCCACCGAGGTGGAAAACATCCTTTATATGCATCCTGCGATGTTGGAGTGTGCCGTTATTGGTGTTCCAGATCAGAAATGGGGTGAGGCTGTAAAGGGGATCGTTGTGTTGAAACCTGGTCAAAAAGCGACCGAGCAGGAGATCATCCAGTTCTGTAAGGATAGGATCGCCCATTACAAGACACCCAAATCGATCGATTTTATCGATGCCCTTCCAAGAACCGGTTCCGGAAAGATCCACAAAAAAGGGTTGAGGGATAAGTATTGGGAAGGCTACGAGAAAAAAGTCCACTGAATCTCTTGCCAACCATCAAGTCCATCGCCAACTCCTTGCTTTCCCTGTGTCGTTTTTTTACTGTTGAAGAATCATCGATGTCTTATGGCGTTATCTCAATGCTATCGGGAAGAGGACGGACGTCATCCGAAATCGATCGTCAGCGGAGACTCGTGCACACCTTTTGTGAGAGGGGTTGAATCCTTTCCCGGAAAGTAGCTTTGAAGGAGTTTCACTCGTATGGAAAGGGAAAAAGGAGGTGCGGTTAAGGAAATGGACGAGATCAATTGCAATTGTACAAAATGTGCGGTCATTGAAAAGATCTGCCGTTTGGAAGGCGGGAAGGGTCCCCGCTGGTGCCCAACTAAAAAAGAGGAGGAAACTCTTTCAGAGGCATTGAAGGAGTACGATGCTCCGGATATCAAGGAATTTGCAAGGAATGCTTCTGTTCAGGAGGGAGTCTGTTACGCTTTCCGAGATGCAAAACCTTTTGTGATGATCCCCACCAAGACCGGGTTAGAAGAACTGATCGAATTCTCGCAGAGGATGGGATATAAGAAGCTCGGGATAGCCTTCTGCGGAGGGCTTACCCATGAGGCATCCATTCTCTCCGAAATTTTGGAAAAACATGGTTTTGAAGTCATTGCGGTATCATGCAAAGTCGGAGGGATTCCAAAGGAGAGAATCGGCGTAAGGGATGACGAGAAGATCAGGATTGGGGAGTTCGAATCGATGTGCAATCCTATTACGCAAGCAAAGATCTTAAACCATGCCAAAACAGATTTTAATATTATGTTGGGCCTCTGCATCGGACATGACTCCCTTTTTCTAAGATATATTGAGGGTCTCACAACAGTCTTTGCAGTGAAAGATAGGTTGACAGGTCACAATCCGATGGCACCCCTTTACACCTCGCGTTCCTACTATCAGAGGATGATGAAATTGGAGTTTGGCAGCCCAGAAGAAATGAAGAGTCGATTAGTCTCGAAGGCAAGTGAATAGGGATTTTTTTACGAAAGGAGGTGATTTTACCTTAATTACAACCCATGCGTCAGCAAAAGAGGTGAAGCCTGAATTCATAGTCAATAGTCCCATTCCACTTCACCCTGGAGCAGTGAGGTATTATAAAGTAAGAGAGGAATTAAGATTCCAGAGAAGTTGATTCCCTAATAAATAGGACGGGAAGAGGAGTAAGAGTTTTCCTTGATGCTCTTATTCCTCTTGAATCTTCGCTCCATTTTTGCCGACGAGGTCGGCTCACTGGGATATATCCTGCCTTCGTCCCAAAAAGTCTTATGTTGTATGGTGTAAGAGGCGGAGTATCCCTTTTCGAGAAAGGCCTAAGGCAATTAACATCCCTCAAAATTTACTGTTGTTTTAACCCGATTGAGAAATTCTTCTTGACAAGATTGAGGTTTTATATTAACGTTAACGCAAAATTAGGGCGTTTCATTTATGAGGATTTAAGTAAATAATATCATTTGATTTTTGTAAATATTGGAAGAGGCGGCGGTTGAATCTTGTTTTGTGAAACTCTTTAAGAAAGGGGGAGGCAAAATGGAAGGGATGAATAAGATACTGAGGAAGCCGATTCGGATCACGGATACGACATTTCGGGATGGGCATCAGTCGAGTTTGGCGACACGGATGCGGACGGAGGACATGGTGCCGATTGCAGAGGAGTTGGACCAGGTGGGGTTTCATTCGGTGGAGATGTGGGGAGGGGCGACCTTTGATGTGGCCCATCGGTTTTTGGGAGAGGATCCTTGGGAGAGGGTGAGGACGCTGAAGAA
>Ga0315312_1001884_pt1 | contig 15414 bp, 19 predicted proteins | sample TDP7_MG_FD_203629 | JGI IMG/M metagenome (GOLD analysis project Ga0315312, IMG submission 203629) | Freshwater sediment microbial communities from Lake Towuti, South Sulawesi, Indonesia - TDP7 | ecosystem: Environmental > Aquatic > Freshwater > Lake > Sediment | place: Indonesia: South Sulawesi... | reverse complement strand
CCTCTCTGGTAACAGCCCAGTTTGTCCGCTGGATGCCGTTAGTGCTTACACAGACAGTGCTGCCATTGTTCTCCAATCTATTGGCTAACCGAGAAGAGCAGATCATCCGAACTACGTACGCTCGGCTCGCACGCTACGGAATCCTGGGCACTAGTGCTGTGGCTTTGATCTTGATCCTCTTCTCGCAGCAGATTCTGGGCTTTTTCGGCGAGGCATACATCGCGGGTTCATCTACCTTGGTCATCCTGTCCAGTGTTTTCATTTTATCCGCCATCTCCACGGTCAATAGCAGCATGATCGTTGCCACTGGGCGGGTCGGTTGGGGCATTGCAAGTGGCTTGATCGGTTCGACGGTACAGATTTTCCTGTCCGTGGTGCTCATTGACCGCCTGGGGCTGAACGGCATCGCTATTGCCAAGGTGTCAAACTTGCTATGCATTGCAGTTCTTAATGCTCTTTTCGTTCGATGGGCCTTCGGCCTTAGACTTGAGAGCAAAGTCATGATGGTGCTGGCGATAGACCTGGTAGTGATTCTTCTGGCCCAGTGGGTCGTGCCACCTACGTTGCCTCTGGTCATGGCCCGAAACCTGACTCTGCTGGCCGGATTCAGTTATCTGGTCTGGTGGCTAGGTGCGATCACAAGGGATGATTGCCGGTTTCTGTTCTCGATGCTATCCGTACGCGCTTCCTGATGACCATGCGCATTACCAGCCTTCAGGCTCTGCCCTCGGTCCGCGACTATCGGATCAGCGTGGCAGTGATGAATTGCGATCCGAGCATTCGCTACACAGTTCTTGTGGACACGCCGGAGTATAACCGCCTTTTCGAGGAGTTAGGTCATACCTTTGGGCCCCTCCACTACTGGCGAAAGAAGCCGAAGGGCTTGTTGGGCCGAATTCGGTACCACTTTACTGGTGAGTCGTCGGCTGGGCGGGAACTAGCACGAACCATCAACACTTTAGAGACGGACATCATCCAGACCCAGAATCTGGATTACCTCGGCTACTATGCCATTCGTTATACCGACCTGCCGGTAGTTCATGATGTCTCCGACTTTTACTCCATTTTTCCAACTGATCAGGACACGCCCCGTCGGCACTCCTTCAGCTTGTGGGGTAAATATGCGCATCGGCGGCGACTCTGGTACGAGAAATTTGTCTTTGAGCAGGCAGATGCTCTCCTTTTCAATTCGCTGCAGATGCTCGAGGTCGCCCATAAGCTCTACAACATCCGAGGAGAGACAATTGTGATTCCCAACGCCGTTCCAGCTGCTGACGTGCCGCAGACATCGTTGACCAAGCTCTCAGCTCTGGATGGCGAGTACCACTTGGTTTTCGTTGGCCATATTAACCAGCCCAAGCTAGATCGCCTACGCCAGGTGGCCGATCAAGGGCTGCACGTTCACTTGTATACTTATCAGGCTACCACCTTCAAAGCGACGCTGCTTCGGGCATGTGCGGACCACCCCTATTTGCACCATCACGGTGCCTTGCCCTACCGGGAGCTCCTGATTCAACTTACTCAGTATGACTATGGATTGGTCCTCTGGTACGAGGGAGCAACAGCTCGATTCTTTGACACGTCCCTGCCCAGCAAGTTGTTTGACTATTTGGCCAGCGGGATGCCAGTGATTGTGGGCCCTTACAAAGCTCTGGTAGACTTTGTGTCATCCCACAATTGTGGGTTTGTAGTTCGCGAGGTTAGCGAGATCAAGGAGAAGTTAGCAGATAGATACACCGTTGGGGACAGAAAGCAGTACATCATGGAATACCATGTTCCTGATCTGATCGCCTTATATCATCGTCTGGCATGACAAAGTGTCTACGCCTCCTTATCTCTGGAGCTTATGGTTACGGCAACATCGGCGACGAAGCGATTCTGAGAGGCATGCTTCTCGCTTTACGCGAGGCCATTCCCGATGCTGACTTCGTTGTCCTGTCAGGAAATCCGGAACTAACTCAAACCCTGCATGGAGTCCAGGCCGTCCGTCGGGTTCTCTTCGTACCTAGCTTACGCCAGATGGTCGCTTTCGGTCTATCGCAGACCGGCCGTGCCCAAATGCGGGAGTTGATTCGTCATATGCGCGAGGCGGATGCCTTCATCGTCGGCGGTGGCGGATTACTGTACGACCGTGTTAATACAGCCAAAGCAAGGTGGCTGGAAAAGTTCTATCTTTTTGGCTGGCCTATCTCTCACTGGACAATAGAAATCGGTCTAGCCCGAGCGCTCGGTAGGCCTGTAATCCTGTATGCTGTAGGTATTGGCCCTGTCACCACCCGGCTAGGCAGGCTCCTTTTGAAGAGACTGACAAGCCAGGTGAATCTGATCACCGTTAGAGACGAGGCTTCACAGGCCATCCTCTCGCAGTATTGCGTTCCGGTAGATCGGATCCACGTCACGGCTGATCCGGCTATCCTGCTCTCACCTATGTCTCCCGATGAGGTGTCGAGGATCCTATCCCAAGCCGGAGTATCCAGCGATAAGCGTCCCCGTATCGGCCTGGCTGTGCGCAGTTGGTACCCTTACGCGATGAGGAACAAGGTGGCTGCAGCCAAACACCAAGCTCGATGGGAAAGCGACATGGCTGAAGCAGCTGATAAGCTGGTCGAATCGCTGGATGCGGAGTTGGTATTTGTGCCGATGCAAGACTACACCGAGCCTTTCGACGATGCCGCTTGTGCCGGTCGGATCATGGCACGGATGAAGCATTGGGAACGAGCCCGCCGCCTGGCCCGTGGTCTGGACCCTGTGACGGTGATGGGCGCTCTGGGAGCAATGGACCTGGTGGTGGCCATGCGACTCCATGCCCTGATCCTTGCATCAGCCATGTCCATCCCAGTAGTGGGCATCATCTACGACCCCAAGGTCAGAGAGTTCCTGAAGAGCATCGGCCAGCCGGATGCTGGACTAGAAATGAACGGCATGAGCCCTGAGGCGTTGGTTGCGGTTGTTTGCTCCGTCTGGGCACAGCGAGAGGAGATGAGCGCACGGATGGTGGCTGCTGTGGAGCACCTTCAGGCTCGAGCGCGCCTCAACGCGATCCTGGTTGCCCACCTTCTAACCTCGCGGGGTGGTTAAACCTTCCTCTAAGTGCGGATCAATGGGAAACGTACATCGTTACTATTATGAGCATCAGCCATGGACACCAGCGTCGTGGCAAGAGTGCTATAAACAAACACGGTTCGGCGAGTACACTGCTGAGCGCGAATTAACCGTTATTGAGGAGTTGTTGGATCCGGGGCCGGATGATGTGATCTTGGATGCAGGATGTGGTTACGGCCGAGTGACTGAGCGGCTCTTGCCCCAGGGGGCCAAGGTAGTTGGGGTTGACATATCAAGAAAAATGATTGCCCACTGCGACCGAGAACTACAGGGAGATTTTGCCGGTGCTATCGCCGATATTGCGAGGTTGCCATTCTGCGACGGTTCCTTTAACAAAATCGTTTGTGCGGGTGTCTGGTCCATGTGGAATCTCCCGAGCAAGTGGTTCGAGAGTTTGCTCGCGTCCTGAAACGTGGTGGGGTCTTGGTCACTGCAAACAACAATCTTCTGCTTTTTTTTACTACAGCCTGTTTCACTCATTACGATTCTTCGTGGCGGATTGGGCTAGGCGGTTACTGCGCTGGCAAAGCAGGAGAACTATCATGCGATATCGCTCTCCGTTCTGGTATGCTAACTTGATAAAGAAAGCTGGATTCCAGGTGGAGGAGATGCAGGGTGACACCTTCATTGGCGTCTTGAAGGTTAAACAATTCACCCTGTTTCCGCCCAGATTTTCTTTGCCGTGGTTTCAACGCCTGGATAGCTTGGCGACGAAAGCACCTTATAAATATTTCACCTTCGCGTCGTACATCCGTGCCCGTAGGACTGGATCTTTGGATCAACGTCTAGCTACCTGACACTTTAACGACAAAGGGTTGATCGACACGGTCAAATCCAGTAAAGTTGTTTTGCAACGCCAAGACAACTTTCCAAGGAGGAGACCGATGTCGACCAACCAACTGTATCATACCTGGTTTGAGCGGATTAAGCAACTGCGGCCTCATGAGCGAGTCACCCGGCTGCGGACCTTCGCTTGGCTGATCGTAGGTATCTACCAGAGCCGATCAGTCCACCTGAGCAAGATCGCTGGCAAGATCCCAGGCCCAGCCAAGCTGCTCAGTATCACCCGACGCTTGGGCCGTTTCCTGACCAACCCCGCGGTGCGGGTACGAGAATGGTACGAACCCATTGCCCGGGCCTTGCTTCAGTCCATGGCCGTCACGGGGGTGGGAGACAGCGAATTCGGCGCCGTGGAAGTCATCCGCCAGCTGGAAGCCTGGAAGTGGGGGTATGTTTTGCGCCAAAAGGCCAAACATCAAGTCAAACTCGCTGAGGGGAGGGGCTGGCAGAACTTTGGCGACGTGATCCACAAGCCTGGTCAGAGCATGTGGCTGGGCCGTGGCCTCTTGACTGGGAAATATGCTCACCCGGTCAACCTGCTGGCTCATTGGAAAGCGGGCGAAGATGAGCCCTGGCTTTTGGTCACCAACCTTTCCTCGCGGCAAGCGGCCTTGAAGGCCTATCGCCGCAGGATGTGGATCGACGAGATGTTCGGCGACCTGAAAGGGAACGGTTTTGACTTGGAAAGCACTCATCTGCGTAACTTCGTGCGTTTGTCTCGTTTAACCCTGGCCGTGGTTCTGCTCTACGTTTGGCTGGTTTCGATGGGTGTGCGAGCCATCAAGAATGGTCAACGGCGTCTGGTAGATCGGGCTGACCGACGAGACTTGAGCATCTTTCAGATCGGTCTTCGGTTGGCTGACAGATACCTGACCAATGCTCTGAGTTTCTCCATCCGCTTATGCCCTGTGTATGGCTGCAAAGTGTCAGGTAGCTAGAGGAAATATCAACCGCAACAGTCCCATCACCAAAGAGGGGAGAAAGCTCCATGGATACTCATCGTCTTCAGTATGCCCTTTTTGCGCGCGTTCTCCAGCACCTCCGGCCAGACGGCGCGATGGTAGGCCTTGTATCGCTCGATGACCTCTGGACCATCCTTCAAGTTGATGTCAAGCCAAAACACTTCATTATCTCGACCCTAACCACGGAGCGGCGCATAGCCCCTCTCCTCAAGGACGTCCAAAATCGCCATGAGGCTGGTCTACCATCGAATCGTAAATAACGAATCGAGAGCTATAATCGTTGTTTCAGAGCCATTACCTCTCGGGCCGCCGCTGCAATGTGGCCGGCCGTCAGCCTGTATTTCTCCAGCAGCGCTTCGTTGGGGCCAGATTCACTAAAAACATCACGGAGGCCGATCCGCCGCATGGGGGCAGGGCATTGTTCGGCCAACGTTTCGGCTACCGCGCCGCCCAACCCGCCACTGATCGAATGGTCCTCGCTGGTAACGACGCAGCCGGTGCGTCGGACGGCTTCAACTATGGCCGCCTCGTCTAGCGGCTTGATGGTTGGCAGATGGAGCAGGTAAACGCTCACTCCCTCAGCGGCCAGCATATCAGCCGCTTCTAAGGTGCGGATCGTCTGTACCCCGGTGCTGATGAAAGCTGCATCATCTCCCTGGCGCAGCACCACTCCTTTGCCAATCTCAAATCTGTAATCCTCGCCAAAGATGACCGGGGTGGGGTCGCGAGTCAGGCGAATGTACATCGGCCCGGTGTATTCGGCGGCGGCGCGGATGACCTGGCGAGTCTCAACCGCATCGCCGGGGGCGAGAACGACCATATTAGGCATAGCTCTGAAGACGGCTATGTCTTCCACGGACTGATGCGTCTTGCCGGTTCGCCCGGTCAAGATGCCACTGTATCCGCCGCAGATTTTGACATTCAGCTTGGGTTGGGCGACGACGACGCGCACCTGGTCCAGATCCCGTGTGGCGGCAAAGGCAGCGAAGGTGGAGACAAAGGGAATAAGGCCGACCGCCGCCAGCCCGGCAGCTACGCCTATCATATTCTGCTCAGCGATGCCCATTTCCAAGAAGCGGCCAAGGTGAGCATCGGCAAAGATGTCAACACGGGTGGAATTCGCCAAGTCGCCATCGAGGACGACGACATTCTTGTTTTGATGTCCCAGCTCCGCTAGCGCATTGCCAAAGGCATCGCGTAGGGCTATTTCTTCAGTCATTGTTAAATCCTTGAGTCTTGCGCAAGGTCAATTCGGGCTTTCGCCTCGGCTGAGAATTAGGTAAAATGGCCATCGCTGCATGGTTACCCATCCAACTCGGCCAAGGCCATCGCTAACTGCTCGTTGGTGATGGCCCTGGAATGCCACAGATAGTTGCCTTCCATAAAGGAGACGCCCTTGCCTTTCACCGTGTGCGCGATGAGGATGGTTGGCTTGCCCTTGATACCTTGGGCTTCTTGCAGGGCCATCATGATGGCCCCGATATTGTGCCCGTCGAGCTCAATGGTATGCCAGCCAAAGGCCTGCCATTTGGGAGCAGGGGTTTCATCGGGCGTTTGGCGAACCTGATCGTCGTCGCCTGGAGTGTGCCAGCCGTATTGTTGCAGGCGGTTCCAATCGAGTATGGCAGTTAGGTTATCTAGTTTGTAGCGAGCGGCCACAAAAGCGGCCTCCCAGACCTGTCCCTCCTGGCACTCGCCATCGCCCAGCATAACGTAGGTGTGAAAACTCTTGCCAAGCAATTTTGCCCCCAGGACCATCCCCACCCCAGTTGACAGCCCCTGCCCCAGTGAGCCAGAAGACATGTCTATGCCAGGGGTGGCGGTCATATCGGGGTGTCCCTGAAGCCGGGAGTTGACTTCGTCGAAGGTAGCCAGTTCTTCCAAAGGGAAATATCCCCGCTCGGCCATTACGGCGTAGAGGGCAAGGCAAGCGTGTCCCTTAGAGAGGATAAATCGGTCACGGTCTTCCCAGTCGGGCCGAGCCGGATCAATGCGCATGGTATGAAAGTAGAGCACCGTCAGAATATCGGTAGCTGACAATGCCCCACCAAGGTGGCCCACGCCCACCCTGTGAACCGTCTGTACTACGTGGCGGCGCACACGGTTGGCAATGCGCTCTAGATCACGTATTGATAGCATAACAAAGACCTGACATTTCGGCCAAAAAGTGGGACCATAGGTTAACTCCAATGTAAGCCCTCATAAAGTAATACCCCTTGCACCTTCACAATTTCATGCCCCCTAGCGACCAAGGGGCTTGATGTCGGGCCGGTTTCTTCGATGCCCTCTTTCCCGCACAATACTTGTGTAAAAGAGGGCCATACGATGAGCCAAAGAAAACGACCGTGGCCGAGAGGAGCCAATTCATCGACCGCAAACTGACTGGCCACACTCTCAAAGAGGTGGCAGAAGAGACGGGATGGTCTTTTGAGTGTATTCGCTCGAGCAACGCCTGCCCTTATCGCGCCAGCAACGGCAGTGTACCATCGTACTTAGTGATGCTGACATCGGCACAGATGCCAACACCAACTCGTTGCTGTGGCGTGGCTATCAGGTCCTGATGAACGGCTTCAGTCACACCCAGGTGGCCTCTTAAACTCAAAGGATTGCCTCGGATGCCTGGATTCCTGATCCAGACCAAGAGCACTGGATCGCTATGTCTGCCGCCCTGCCACATTTCAGCCGGCGGGCGGACGTGTACGTGTTACGCTGGTCCGCTCAGCAGAGTCTGCGGCATAGCACCCTCATTAGCACAGTGCCGCGATTGTCGCTCCTGAGCACCTGGCGCTTGTGTGATGGCCGCGGCGCGGCTGAAATCGAAATCCGGGCCGACAAGCAGGGCCTCAAATTGCCCAAACGGCGCAAACGCGAGATGGCGGCACAGATGATCCTGATCCTGCTGACCGATATCGCTCACACAACTTGCTGGCTTGGCTGCATGCCGCTACCATGGCTGACGGCCATTACGCCCACTTCGGCACCTTGCGCATAGTCGAAGATCTGCTCACCATCCCTGATCGTCTCGAATTCAAGGGTCCCACGCTACACAAGGTAGCTTTGCTCGAAACGCACCCTTTCGCTGATCACATGTGCATAGCATTGGACAAACTATTGACAAAGTCTACAATCCCGTGACGGTCACCCAACATCAGGGGGAGTTGACAAGTGCACCCCTCTGATTTTGGGCAAGAAGAAGGTTACACTGAGTTTACGCTAAGCCTGGCTATCGAATTGGGTAAACGCCCAGTTCCCGTACCGCTTCGCTCATGGCAAGGATATTGCGGGGTGGAACGTCGGGCTGGATGTTGTGTACCGCGGCAGCAACGTAGCCACCGCCAGGGCCAAACTGGCAGATGCGAAGTCTGACCTCTTCGCGGACCTCTCCCGGCGTTCCGTAAGGCAGCACTCGCTGGGTGTCAATTCCGCCCCAGAAGGTCAATCTGTCTCCATAGTTGGCCTTCAGATCCTCAAGGTCGTCCATTGCTGATACCTGCACGGGGTTAAGCGCCTCAAAACCCGCGTCGATCAAATCACCCACCAAGCGGGTAACATTTCCGCAAGAGTGGTAGAAGATCTTCGCATCCGTGTACTGTTTGATCACCTCGTTGAATCGCTTCTGATATGGTTTGATCATCTTGCGGTAGGTCGCAGGCGACATCATAAGAGTGTCCTGGACACCCAAATCGTCCGAAGTTCGAACGACTGCCAGATACGGCCCAGTAATCTCCAGAAATCGCTTCGTGACAGCAACGTTGAGTTCAAACAGCTTTTCCATCAAGGCGTGCATAAACTCTTGGTTCTGCACTAAATCCATGAGCCCTTGCTCAAAGCCGCGCAGCATGTACGCTGGCTCCCAGAATCCCTTGAACCCGCTGTCGCCCATCAGCGCATAGGGCGTATTGTAGTAGAGGTACGGAGCTTCCTCAGCCAATCCTTCATAGCGTCCTGGATCGCCCGGGTCCGGCCAGAGATAAGAATCCAGATCAGAGATCGTCGCGTTAGCCAACGGAGACTCTGCGAGTTCCCAGTAGTAGCCTTCGGCATATGGAGTCTGACGCCACTTGATCCCCCACTCGTCAATGAAGGTGCCGGGCTCCGACAGTGGGGGCGTCCAGTTCTTGGGCGGTTTTAGCCTTACAGGGCGCAGGTCACTGCCCAGCCTTACCATGACCCCTTCGTCCAGCCAAGCAACTCGGAAGACCTTGTGTGCAATGCGCGTGGGAGCCGATATACCTATGTATTCCTTTAGGTTCTCATAAGTCTCCACCAGTAGGCTGGTGGTGTTACCTCCTCCAATGTCCAGTGGCACATGGTCTGGTTCTTCGTGGCGTAGGGCGGCCATCACCCGCTCGCGTGAGGTCATCTCTGCCATCGTAATGCCTCCTCAACCCAAAAAACACTTCTGAAATATCTTTCGTTCTCCTCGTCTCGTACGGGACTGCAGGAGTCGCTACTGACCAGCGGGTGTAGGAGGGACCGGCGTCGTGCCGTCGGACTCTGGCAGCTTGCTCCGTAGCTCCACCACCCACCCAAGGAGATCAATTGTGTCGAGATGCACCCAATTGGTTCCGGGTCGGAGCCCGGTGCCGCCCATTTTCACGCCGATGCCCATCTCGGCGAACGTGGCGACCGCCGCATCGAAATCAGGCACCTCGAACAGCAGGTGATGCAACCCTTCACCCCTCTCGGCCAGAGCATCCGCATACCCGTTCTCTCCCTCAATAGGCTCAGCCAACTCCATTTCTATGTTCCCGAGATTTGCGAAGGCCAGACGCATGCGCCAGTGCCCCGGTTTGCCGTTATAAAAGGCTACCCTCATGTCCGGACGATCCGGGGGAGGCCACTCGACGAACTGGAATGGCCCGATGCCGAATAAGGACCAAAGCAGTTCGGCGGTGCGGTGCGCGTCCTTGACCACCAAACCGATCTGCACAGGCTTGCCAAGCATGATCTTTGGTGTCGTTTGCTGATCCATCACATTCTCCTCTCAGTGATTGAACCCCAATTCAGGTTGGCCAGCATAGCTGCCCTGTTGCACCCGGTAGAGTGTCCCGGCTGCCCTTCCCATGACCGAACTCCCTCAACCTCCTGGCTCTCTCACTCGGCCGAATTGATGGTTGCCAGGTCCACGTAGCTCAGGTTGACCTGCTATCAGTGTTGCTTCGGGATACTCGCAGCAAGGCTGACTTTGATCCGAGCCATCTCCACACCAATCACATAGATTCCCGCTCCCTTTGCTCCAGGATCTTGATGACCGACGACCTCTCGGCCAACCATCCAGGTCGAGCCAAAGTGCAGCCAAGAGACACCGCTCCTACAGCTGAATACGTCCCCCTTTTGGCCATTTGATTCCATAGGCCAGTTCGGCACCCCCGCTGACGATCAACTCGATCCCCGTTATAAAACTGGCTCTATCAGTTGCCAAGAATAGACAAGCGTAGCCTACCTCTTCAATTGTGCCTATGCGGCCCATCCACTGCCAACTATCAATGAAATCCTGGACTTCCTGGGGATTCTCCTTAGACTCAACAAAACTCTTGTGCAATGGCGTGGAGATTACGCCGGGCAAGACGGCGTTTACACGCACCCCATTTCGGGCTTCATCGACCGCCAGCGCTTTGGTCATCGCCGTTATTGCACCCTTGGTGGTCACGTACGTGGTGGCCCATTCCTGACCTATATTCCCGACCAAGCTACTTATATTGATAATACTGCCGTGGGTTTTCCGCAGATAAGGCAGAGCATACTTACAGGCGGCAAAATAGCCGACTAGGTTTAACTGAAGCAAATCCTTGAAGTCTTCGATAGAGAAATCATCTATGGGGCGGTGATCCGGGTGCCAGCCGGCGTTATTGATCAGACAATCCAATCGGCCGTACAATTCCACCGTCTTCTCAATCAGTCGCTTGATGTCTTCCGGCTTGGTGACGTCACACGGTTCAAAATGGCAAGTCCCTGGACCTTTGGCGGTCAGCTCTGCCGCCAATGCTTCGCCTGCTTCCTTTCCTCGCGCGCAGATAACGACAGGCGCCCCGGCTTCCACAAACACACGCGCGCACCCCTCACCGATACCCCTACTGCCGCCAGTGATGATCGTGACCTTGTCAAAATTGCCCATGGTAGGCAAGTATTTGCCTGTCATTTTGTATACTCCTTTTCGCGTTGTCTTTCCAGTACCACAGGTCAGTCCAGAGCCAGGCGCCCGATGCCCATCTAGGGTTGTTCCCAGCTCGACAGCTAGCCATCACGTTGCGGCTAGCAACGAATAGTACTAGGCAATCCTATAGAATCTTCTGGCATTCTCACCCAGAATCATAGCTTTTTCGCCCTCGCTCAGGTTAGCTAGGCATTCCTGCAAAGCGTCAAATACCTGAGCATACGACCCAGCCAGCAGACAAACCGGCCAATCACTGCCGTACATCACCCGGTCCACCCCAAACAATTCGATAACTGTATCCACGTAGGGCTTCAAATCGGCCAGTTTCCAGTTATGCCAATCCGCTTCGGTAATCATGCCAGATAACTTGCAAAACATCTGGGGGAAGTCGACCGCCTTGGTCATAGCGAGCACCCAATCATCGAATTGCCTGACACGGATTTGGGGCTTGGCGATATGATCAATAACAAGGGGCAAATCCGGCACGGCCTCGGCCACCTTAGGAATATATTCCCAATTCGGTGGCTTGGCGAGCAAATCATACGGAATCCCGCGTCTTGCGAGCTCTTGAAGCCCTCTGAGAACGTCATCGCGCATGATCCAGGCAGGGTCCGGCTCATCTTCCCATTGATGGCGTATACCCTTGAACTTGGGATGTTCCTGTAGAGCGTCAAGCACTTCACCCACCCTGGGGTCTGCCAGATCCACCCAGCCAACTACCCCGCCAATCCAATCATTTGCCTCGGCGATCTCAAGGAACTCGTAGGTGTTCCTGAGAGAGGAATGGGTCTGAACCAGAACTGTCTGATGCACCCCCACCTCGTCCATCAGTGGCTTGAGGCCCTCTGGTTGGTAGTCGTTGACCAGGATTCCCATTTCGGGTGGGATCTTGCGTGTGGCGAACAGTTCTTTCTTCCAAAAATGTTGGTGGGCGTCAGTGATCTTCATTCTGTCCCTCTCCTTGTACTCAGACTTGATTCACCAGCCTGAAACTAGTCCCCCAGGTCCGACGCCGTTCATCGTAGACCGTATTGACCCCTTCGACGAGTTGGCCAGGCATGACGGTTATTAATTCCAGGTCCTCAGTTCCGGTGTTATCAAGGGAATGCGCGGTTCCACTGGGAATAAACGCTACTGTGTCTGGCTCTAGCTCAAATACCTCTGGCGGGTCCCCTAATCGTAGGAGGCCGCGTCCACGCAGCACATAGTAGACCTCGTCATAAGGGTCGGGATGGCGTCCTCCTGGTTCGGTCCTCTTGCCCGGCTTCAGGGCAAAGTAATTCACAACCAGCGAGGTTGAACCAACACTCTCTTTGTCGATCAGCAGCTTGGACACATAGGAATCCTCTGCCCCACGGGGCGAGAAACCTGCGACATCTCTTGTTCTAAACACCAACTTATGTGACACTTCTTTCACTCCTTTGCCAGTTATTCCGCCAGGCGCGCTCAGGCAAGAACTTCGCGAACTCCGTCGAGAATGTCGTCCTCGTAGACTAGCGCTTTCTTTTCCAGTTCGACGTTGTACGGCGCCGGCGTGTCTAGCCCGGCCACACGTTTGATCGGAGCATCGAGGTAATCGAACGCTTGCTCTTGGATTTGTGCGACGATTTCCGCGCCTACGCCCCCTGTCTTCGGAGCCTGGTGCGCAACCACTACGTGAGATGTTTTCCGAACACTCTCGATGATGGTATCTATATCCAGGGGAACGAGCGTCCGCGGGTCGATCACTTCTACATCAATGCCATCCCGCGCGAGGAGCCGCGCCGCGTTGAGCGCCCGTCGCACGGTGATGCCCGTAGCCACGACTGTCACGTCTTCGCCCCGACGTTTGATGTCGGCTTGCCCGAATGGGATGGTGTACTCTTCCTCAGGAACCTCCCCTTGGGTAAAGTAGATTGTCTTTTCTTCAATAAACACAACGGGGTTGTTATCCCGAATAGCTGTTTTCAGCAGCCCCTTGGCGTCATAAGGCGTCGAAGGCATTACTACCAGCAGGCCGGGAGTGTGCATAAACCACGCCTCAAAATTCTGCGTATGCTGCGCGCCGTTGCCTCCTTTCGCTCCAAGCGGGCCACGCAAGACCAGCGGAACAAGGATCTGTCCACCTGACATCAGGTGTAGCTTGGCCGCCAGGTTGACCAGGGCATCTATATAAGGCAGAAACTCCAGGTATTGCATTTCGACGACAGGCCGCATGCTTGCTATGGCCGCACCGACCGCCGCCCCCATGATCGCCGCTTCGGAGATGGGAGTGTCGCGCACACGTTCAGCACCAAACTCCTCCCACAGCCCAGCGGTAGCGCCAAAGCTCCCGCCACTGTAGCCAATGTCCTCTCCCATAAGGAAGACGGCCTCGTCGCGTCGCATTTCTTCTCTTTGCGCTTCAACGAGAGCCTGCGCAAAACTGATCATTCGCATTGGCCAGTACTCCCCTTCAAATCATGCGTATCATATGTAGACGTACTTGATGGCTTCTTCCTTAGTCAAAGGCGGAGCCGGGCTCTCCTCGGCGAAGCGGACCGCTTCTTCCATAATAGCTCTCATTTCCGCATCAATTGACTCAATCTCCTCTACCGTGAGGACCTTCTCCTCGATCAAGTATTTGCGATACCTGGGGAGTGGGTCTCGTGTCTGCATCTCCTCGAGCTCTGCCTCCGTAAGGTAGCGTCCTCTGTCCCAAGCGGCGTGCCCCTTCCAGCGTGGAACCATAGCTTCGATCAGAGATGGACCTTTCCCTCGCCGGGCACGTTCGACTGCCTCTGACACAGCGTCATACGATGCTAGTGGGTCAGTCCCATCCACGGTCCGCCCCGGGATGCCATAGGCTGTTGCCCTATCGGCTACGCGCTCCACGGATGTACTGTCTCGGAAGTGGGTAGTAACCGCCAGGCCATTGTTCTCACACACAAACACAGCCGGGAGATTCCATATCGCTGTCATGTTCAACCCCTCATGGAAAGCACCGGTGTTCGCCGCGCCATCGCCAAAAGCTGCCAGCGCTACCTCGTCGCTTCCACGGAGCTTGATCGCCAGGGCAGCCCCAACGGCAAGCGTGATGCTCGTTCCGACTATGCCAGATGGCAATACACGCCTACTCCAGTCCGTAACGTGCATCGATCCACCCCTGCCCTTGCAATAGCCGGTCGTCTTGCCCCAGAGTTCCGCCATGATCAACTTGGGGTCGAGCCCTTTGGTCAAGAGCTGACCGTGCGAACGGTGCGAACCGAAGAGATAATCCTTCTCCCTTAAAACGGCGCCAATGGCCGCCTCGATGGCCTCATGACCGATGCAGGGGTGGTGTGAACCGTGCCCTGGCTTTTGAAAATAGGGGAGGGATGCCTCTTCAAAAGCGCGGATCTCCATCATTTTTCGATAGAGCCAGATTTGAGTTTCTGAACTGATCAAGGTTATCTCCCTTCTCCCCTTACGTCAAATTCGAGCCACCATTTACGCGCAGCACCTGGCCGGTTATGTAGGTGCTATGATCCGTGACCAGGAACAATACCGCGTCAGCAATTTCTTTAGCCGAAGCGTGACGCTTGAGCAGCGTCCTTTGTTCGATGGAATCCCAGAAGTCACGGCCCAGACTGTGGGACAATGGCGTGTCAACCGGTCCGGGAGCGATAGCATTTGCCAGGATGCCATCAGCAGCGAAGCCTTTGGCAACCGACTTCATTAACGCCAGTATGCCTGCCTTGGTTACGCCGTAGGCGACATGGGCCACATAGCTGCCGACGAATGCGGCTTCTGACGAAATGTAGACAATACGCCCGTACCTTTGGGCCTTCATATAAGGAATTACTGCCCGTGTGCAGAGGAACATCCCTGTCAGGTTCACTGCCAGAATTCGGTTCCAGTTGTCTAGGGTGATATCTTCCCAGGCAACGATGGGACACAGGCTGGCGTTGTTAACCAGGATATCAATCCGACCGAATCTGGTCATGGTTGTCTGAACCATCGCCTCTACTTGCCCCGGGTCGGAGACATCCGTCGGTACGGCAAGAACCTGCCCCCCGTACGTCTCCATGATCTCCTGCGCGGCGGCCTCTGCCCTCCGAGACTGGACATCGGCGATTACTACCCCAAAAGCACCGGCCTTAACGAAACGCTCCACCGTCGCGCGGCCGATTCCCTGGGCTCCCCCGGTGACTATGGCGACTCTGCCAGTTAGATCCATGATCCCCTCCTAGCCAGACCTGTGGCCGTTTGCTGCCAAGGCATCACCTGTATCGCTGCTCTCATTACTGATCTTTGCAAAAGTTACTAAATAAAAGCCCTGCTCCAGCGAAGCAGCCGATGATAACGGCCGGCTTCTTGCGCAGCCGCTCGATCGCCCGCCTCAACTCGCCACGC
>Ga0315312_1001883_pt1 | contig 15415 bp, 12 predicted proteins | sample TDP7_MG_FD_203629 | JGI IMG/M metagenome (GOLD analysis project Ga0315312, IMG submission 203629) | Freshwater sediment microbial communities from Lake Towuti, South Sulawesi, Indonesia - TDP7 | ecosystem: Environmental > Aquatic > Freshwater > Lake > Sediment | place: Indonesia: South Sulawesi... | reverse complement strand
TTCACAATGCCGTTCTTCAGCTTGGACTCGGCCAGGATGCGCTCCACCTGGGCGGTGATGTCCAGCACGTCGCAGCGGCCGCGGGTGGAGATGCGGAAACTCTTCTGAAAGACTGCCATAGGGTTCACCCGTTGCTACAATATTACCGGAAAGGCGGGTATGCCTCAGTACACCTTCCTCTGCAAGGACTGCCAGAAGACGTTTGAGAAAATCCTGACTATCTCGAAGCTGGAAGAGGGCGGCATCAAGTGCCCGGAGTGCGGCAGCGAGAAGGTCGAACAGCAAGTAGCCGGCTTTTTCGCCATCACGCGGAAGAAGAGCTGAAGGACCCCCCGGCCAGCTTCTTTCGCAAAGCGCGGGATACAATTGCCTCATGCGGAAGCTGAGGATAGTGACCGCCTGGGCGGCCCTATGCGCGGCCTGCGCCGGAACTCCCCGGGAAAATCACCTGCTGGTGGACAGCGCCGGCATCGCGGCTGCCCGGAAGAAAGCCGAAAAGCATGCCTGGGCGCGCGCAGCGCTCAGGCAACTGGTCGCCGACGCCGAGGAGGTGCTGGCGCGGCCGGTCAAGATTCCCGACCGCGGCGGCCAGTGGACGCACTGGTATAGCTGCCCGAAGGACGGAGTCACCCTGAAGGCGGAGTCCCCCACCGAGCACCGCTGCCCGCGCTGCGGCACGGTTTACCGGGGCGAGCCGTACGATTCGGTAGTTATCACGCGGGAGCACAGCGCCTGGAGCCGCGCCGTGCGAGACCTGGGGCTGGCCTTCCGCTTCACCGGGCGCGCAGAGTTCGCCTACCGCGCCGCCGAGATTCTCACTGGCTACGCCGACCGCTACGCGAACTACCCGCGGCACAACACGCGTGGCGAGGACCGCGTGGGAGGCGGCAAGCTCCTGGCGCAGACGCTCGACGAAAGCGTGTGGCTGATTCCGGTCGCGTGGGGCTACAGCCTGGTGCGCGAGACGCTCCCCGAGGACGCCCGCCGTCACATCGAGGACGACCTGCTGCTGGCCGCGGCCCAGGTGATCCGCGAACACAAGATGGGCATCCATAACATCCAGTGCTGGAAGAACAGCGCGGTGGGCTTGGTGGGCCTGGTGACCGGCAAGGAGGAGCTGGTGCGGGAGGCCATCGACGACCCCGAGCGCGGTTTCCGCGTTCAGATTGCCCAGGGCGTAACGGAAGACGGCCTGTGGTATGAAGGTTCGCTCGGCTACCACGCCTATACCATGCAGGCGCTGTGGCCGCTGGCCGAAGCCGCCCGTTTCGCCGGGATCGATCTTTACAGCAGCCGGTACGGCACGCTTTATGACGCCCCCCTGGCGCTGGCTCTGCCCAACGGGGATCCGCCCGGGTTCAACGATAGCGCTGGGGGAAATCTCCGGGGCCTGGGCGGGCTGTACGAGCTCGCTTACGCGCGCTGGCGGAAACCAGCCTATGGGCGGCTGGTGGCCGCCACGGACCGGGAGTCCGTGCAAGCGCTGCTCTACGGGGTCGAGGAGGTCTCTGCCGGGCCGATGATTCCGCCAGAAAGCGTGCTGCTCAAGGACGCTGGCTTCGCCATGCTGCGCGCGCCCGGGCCGCTCGCCGTGGCTGTGCGCTTTGGGCGGCACGGCGGCGGGCACGGGCATCCTGACAAGCTGGGGATCGTCACTTACGGCGCCGGACGACTCTTCGGCCTGGATCCGGGTTCGATCAACTACGGCGTGCCGCTGCACCGCGAGTGGTACCGCAGCACCATCGCCCACAATACCGTGGCGGTGGACCAGCAGGTGCAAGCCGCGGTGGACGGCAGCCTGGAGAAGTGGAACGCGGAAGCCGGCGTCGCTACCCTGGTGGCGGCGGCGGACAAAGTGTACCCCGGAGTGAGGCTCCGCCGGTCGCTCACCTTGCGAGCCGGCGAGCTGGCCGACCGCTTCGAATGCGCTTCCGAGAGCGTTCATACCTACGACTGGGCGTTCCACGCCGGCGGGCAACTGACCACTTCGGGGGAGCTGAAACCGCGCTCGATGCCGCTCGGCTCGGAGAACGGTTACCAGCACATCGAGCAGGTGGCGGAAGGCCGAGCTGAAGGCGACTTCTGGGCTCGCTGGGAGGCCGGCGGAGGGCGGCTTACGCTGCGCGTGAAGGGCGCGCCTGGGACCGAAGTCTTCACCGGCCTCGCGCCGGGCCGCAATCTGGCCGAGCGAGTGCCCCTCCTCATCGTGCGGCGCCGCGCCGCCCAGACGGTGTTCGAAATCCTGCATCAGTTCGAGAAGCCTTGAAGACGAGCATGCCTGGAAGACTGGAGCTGACCCCCCACCAGATGCGCGCGCTCGGCGGCCAGGTGGTGGAGGCCATCGTCGAGCACTTCGAGCGGTTACGCGAGACCTCCCCGTCAGGCTGCGGCGAGCGTCCGGCCATGGAGGCTTTGCTGCGCGAGCCGCCGCCTGAGCAAGGCGCCGATCCGGCCGCCCTGCTGCGCTTCCTCTGCGAGCAGGTCTTCACCCGCATCCTGAAGGTGGACCATCCCCGCTTCTTTGCCTTCGTACCCAGCCCGAGCAACTTCGTTGCGGTCATGGCCGATGCCCTGGCCGCGGGTTTCAACGGCTTCGTGGGCTCGTGGTTTTCCGGCTCGGCCATGGCGCAGCTCGAGCTGGTCACGGTGGACTGGCTGCGCCAGCTCTGCGGCTTGCCGGAGGGCGCGGGCGGGCTGTTCGTGAGCGGTGGCTCGATGGCGAACCTGACTTGTCTGGCGGTGGCTCGGCACGTCCGTCTGGACGACCGCATGCCCGGCGCGGTGGTCTACTACTCCGACCAAACTCACTCCTCGGTGGAGCGCGCTTTGCGGGTGCTGGGTTTTGGGGGCGAGCAACTCCGGCGGCTGCCCTCCGGTGAGGCCTTCCGCCTCGACCTGGAGGGGTTGCGGCGCGCAGTGGTCGCAGACCGCGCTGCGGGAAGAAGACCGTTCTGCGCAGTGGCCAACGCGGGTACCACCAACACCGGCGCGGTGGACCCGCTCGCGGACCTGGCGGGCCTCTGCCGTGAGGAAGACCTCTGGCTGCACGTCGATGGCGCCTACGGCGCCGCCGCCGTGCTGGTCCCAGAGGGGCGGCAATTGCTCGAGGGCCTTGAGCAGGCCGATTCGCTCTCCCTGGACCCCCACAAGTGGCTGTTTCAACCCTTCGAGATCGGTTGCGCGCTGGTGCGCGAGGAACCTTGGCTGGCAGACACCTTCCGCATTCTCCCCGAGTACTTGAGAGACGTACACCGCTCCGAAGAGGAAGTGAACTTCTGCGACCGGGGCGTGCAATTAACCCGCAATTTCCGCGCGCTGAAGTTGTGGATGTCGCTGAAGACGTTCGGCCTGGCGGCCTTTCGGGAAGCGATCGCCCGGGGCATGCGTCTGGGCGGAGTGGCCGAGCAACGGCTGCGGGAGTGCGGCTGCTTTGAGGTAGTGACGCCGGGGCAGTTGGGGGTCGTCACGTTCCGCTACGCGCCGCCGGGCCTGGCGGAGGAGCAGGGGGAGGCGATCAACCAGCAATTGGTGGGAGCGATGCTCAAGGACGGCTATGCCGTGCTGACCTCGACCGTCCTGCGCGGGCGCACCGTGCTGCGCCTGTGCACCGTCAACCCGCGCACCACCGAGGAGGAGATCGCCGAGACCGTGCGCCGGCTGGCCGCGCTGGGAGAGAAACTCCGCGGCTGAGGGTGCTACACTGAGGCGGGGTGCGGCTGTGCAGCGCTCGGCGGATTGGCTCAGGCAGGCGGAGCGGGACCTCGCCGCGGGCAAGAGCGCGGCCGCTGCTGGGTTCCACGAGTGGGCGGCCTTCGCCGCGCAGCAAAGCGGTGAGAAGGCGGTCAAGGCTCTGGTCGAGTCGCGGCACGGCGCTTCGCGCGGCCATTCGATCACCGGCATCCTCTGCCGGTGCGGCGTGGACGTCCCGGAAGCGGTAGGGGAGGCGGCGCGTGAGCTGGACCAAGTGTACGTCACGGCGCGTTATCCGAACGGCTTTGCGGCCGGCGCTCCGGCCGACTACTTCAGCGAAAGAACCAGCGAGCATCTTCTCGCCAATGCCAGCAGCATCGTTGATTTCTGCCGAAGTGCGATTTCTTGATCGTGCCGCGGTGCTCGAGGACTTGCGGCGGGCGGCCGCAGCGGCGCGGCAGGCGCATCCCGAAATCCTCCGGGTCTTCCTGATTGGTTCCCTGGCGCGGGGAGACTGGACCGCGGACAGCGACGCAGACCTAGTCGTGGTGGTTGACCGGGAGTTCCCCGGCCTCCTCGAACGCAGCCGATATCAGATCCACACGCCGATGATTCCCACCGACACGCTGGTGTACTCGCGGGCCGAGTTCGAGGCGCTGGCCGCGGACCCGCGCAGTCCGCTCAGCGAGAGCTTAGCCTGCGCCGCGGAACTCTGAGAGGCAGTCCCGGGAGCCGCCCGCCGCCTGTCAGCGCAGAACCTTGATCCTCAGGTTGCGGAACTGCGCCTCCATCGCCGGTCCGCGGTGGAGCTGGAGGGCGATGACGCCGCTCATGCGTGTTGTATCGCGCAACTCGGCGGTGAGCAGGCCGTTCACCTTGAGCTGGATGAGATCACCGTCGCAGATCACCTCGTAGTCGTTCCAGTCCTTCGCTCGCACGACCTTCTCGGCCTTGCCGCTCCACCCGTTGACCATGATGCCGCGCTTGCCCCGCTCGTCATACACCGAGCCCCAGTGGTTGTTCTCGGCCATGTCCGCCTGGAGCCCCCGCACGACCCAGCCGGGCAGCGCCTCGCTGCGAAACTGAATGCCGCTGTTGTGGTTGCGCAGCTTGACCTGGGCCTTAAGGTGGAAATCGCCGAAGGTCTGCCTAGTGATGAGAAATGTATTGGCCGCCAGCGTCACGCCCTCGGTGGAGCCGACGATTACGCCATCCCCTACTCTCCACAGGCGCGGATCGCCGTCCCAGCCGTCGAGGTTCAGGCCGTTGAAGAGAGGCCGAAAGCCTTCCTTGGCTTCCTGCTCGGCGGCGTCCCGGGCCGCCGCGGCGGCAATCTGGCGCGTGGCCGCATCCCGCACAGGTGGATCGGCCCGGGTCAACGCCTCGAAAAGAGCGAGGGCCTGCTTGCGCTGGCCCTGGGCCAGTAACCCTTCGGCGCACACCAGGCCGGCGCTGGCCACGGCTGGGCGGACCGGCGCGCTCGCACGATCCAGCGCCTGCTGGAGTATCTTGGCGGCCTGGGGACCACTGATCCGTCCCAGCGCCGCCGCAGCGGCCTGGGCGACCTCGCTGTCGCCGTCATACAGCAGCTTCGCGAGGGCCCCCACCGCCTTGGCGTCCCGGCGATGTCCGATTGAGTTGATGACGCCCACCAGCAGTGTTCCCTTGAGCTTCCTCAGCGCATCGCGCAGAGCATCATTCACTGACGGATCGGGAATCGGCTCCAAGCCGAAGCGGGCGTAGTGCGCCAGTTGCCGATCCCCCAACAGCGTCGCGAGCGCCGGCACCGCGGATTTGTCGCCCACCACGGCCAGGCGCTGGCAGGCCTTGGCCTTGGCATAGATCGACGCCCCCGGGTCCTTGAGAATCGCGAGCAGCTTGGCGGGTTGCAGGGCCATGATCTCCGCTGAGCTGCCGTATTTCTCGTCCACCATCGGCGCGATCACCGCGCGCTCGGGCTGTGGCTTAGCTTGCTGTGGCCTAGCTTGAGGCATGTTTCGAATCTCCTTCCTAGAGCCGCCAAGGCTCCCGCATCGCCCGCGACCGCATCCGGTTGGCCTCGTCGTCGCCAGCGAAGGTGTCGGTCGCCGGATCGAAAGTCAACTTACGGCCGAGCTGGAACGCTATATAGGCCGCATGGCATGCAATATGGGCCTGGCAGGCAGCCAGCGCGTTGGAGCGGGGCTGCCGCCGGGACTTGACGCAGTTGAGAAAGTCGCGCACGTGGTTGGCCGTGGCGGCGCGGGCTTCCTCCGGCGAGACAGCCGGCAACTCGGCGCGCAGATTCTCCGACACTTCGATCTTGCCGCCGTCGGCCGTCTCGACCCAACCCTCGTCCCCTTCGAAGCGGATGTGGCAACTCCCCAAGCCCAGGAAGCCGCTGTCGCGCATCACCAGTTTGAGGCCGCCGGCATAGCGGCAGTCGATCGAGTAAGGAGTGTTGGAGCCCATGCCGTGGGGGTCGTACTCGACGGGCGCCGTCTCATCGACATTGCCGGCCCACTGGCAGAGATCGACGGTGTGTGAGCCCCATTCCAGGATGCCGCCGCCGTGGAAGTCGAAGTAGCCACGCCAGCGCCCCTGCACGTATTGGGAATTGTAGGGGCGCCAGGGAGCCGGCCCCAGCCAGCGGTCCCAATCGCACACTTGCTGGGGTGGCTCGGGCTCGGCGGGCAGCCAGTCGTGGGTCGTTCTGGGGGCCCAGCGGTTTCCAGGACCGACCTCGGCGTGAAGGGTCGGGAGCTTGCCCAGCTTGCCGCTGCGGGCCAATTGGACGGCGTGCACGAAGTTCGCGCCGTTGCGCCGTTGCGTGCCGGCCTGATAGACGCGGCCCAGGCGCTGGAACGTGTCGGCCAGCGCCCGGCTCTCGGCAATGGTCATCGAGCAGGGCTTCTCGCAGAAGACGTCTTTGCCGGACCTGGCTGTCAGGATCGACAGCAGGGTGTGCCAGCGGTCCCCGGTGGCGATGAGCACGGCGTCGATGTCTTTGCGGGCCCACAGCTCGTACTGGTCGCTGTACATGGCGCAATCGCGGTTCCCGTACTTCTGGTCGGCCATCGACTTGATGGCCTCGCGCCGGTCGTTCCTGACGTCGCAGATTGCCAGGAACTGAACGTCCGGTTCACTCATGAAGGAGCGCAGGACGCCGGTGCCGCGGCTGCCGATCCCGAGGCCGCCCAGCGTGATTCGGTCGCTGGGCGGCGCCGCCCCATTCTTGCCCAGCACGGAGCCGGGAACAACCAGGGGCGCCGCGGCCAGGGTGCCAGCCCGGGCCGCGGTTTTCAGGAGCCGTCGCCGTGAAATGATTCTCGTTTCCCTTGTCATCTTCCTCCTCCTAGAGTTCCACTCCCGTCGCCACCCATTGCCCGCAGCGAGCACTCTCCAGCACCGCGTCGCAGACCTTCTGTGTCTCGAGCGCATTGCGAAAATCCGGCTGGGCGGGCCGACCCGATTCGATCCCCATGACGAAATCGGCCAGCGCGTTCAGGAAAGTATGCTCGTAGCCGATGCAGGTGCCAGGCACCCAGTAGTGCTTCATGTAGGGGTGCTCGGAGTTGGTGGTGTGGATCTTGCGCCAGCCGGTCAGGTGCGATTCGGTCTTCTTGCCGGACTGGAGCTGCTTGTACTCGAAGAACTGCAAGTACTCGGACTCTTCGAGATCGAAATACACGCTGCCGTCGGCGCCGTTCAATTCGAGCGTGTTGTAGTTTTTGCGGCCCCGCGCATAGCGCGTGGATTCGAAGGTGCCCATCGAGCCGTTGGCGAACTCGGCCAGGAACATGCAGGCGTCGTCGATGCCCACGGGCTGGACCTTGCCGGTGACGGCGTGCAGGCGCTCCTTGATAAAGGTCTCGGTCTTCGCCACCACCCGCGTGATGGCGCCGTTGAGCCACATGGCGCTGTCGATGGAGTGGGCCAGCAGGTCGCCGGTGACGCCCGAGCCGGCCACGCTCACCTCCAGCCGCCACAGCGCGTCACCGCCCTGCGGTACTTCCGGGGAAATGGTCCAGTCCTGTAAATAGGTGGCCCGGTAGTGGAACGGGCGACCGATGCGCCCCTCGTCGATAATCTGTTTGGCTAAGGCGATGGCGGGCACGCGCCGGTAGTTGAACCACACCATGTTGGCGACCCCGGCGCGCTCCACCGCCGCCACCATCTCCCGGGCCTCGGCCACGTTCATGGCCAGCGGCTTTTCGCAGCACACCATCTTGCCGTGGGCGGCCGCCGCCACGGCAATCTCCCGGTGCGCGATGTTCGGCACGCAGATGTCCACCAGGTCGATGTCGGATGCCTCGACCAGCCTCCGCCAGTCCGTCTCGGCACGCTCGTAGCCCCAGACTTCGACGAACTTCTGCGCCTTGGCGAGCTCCACGTCGCAGATGACCTTCAGCACCGCTCGGTGCTGGACAGGAAAGAAGTTGTTAAGTCTCCGGTAAGCGTTCGAATGGGCGCGGCCCATGAAGCCGCAGCCGACCACTCCAACACGCAGTTCTCTTGCCATGGTGTCTAGCTCCTCAACCGTACTTCACAATCAGCTCATCGAGCTTCTTCTTGCAGCCCGCCGTGGCTTCCCAGGCGTTGGCCCAGAAGCACAGGTCGATGGTCCACCAGTCGTGCGGGAGCCGGGCGGCCTTGACCAGGGCCGGCATGACCTTGTCGAAGTCCACCACGCCCAGGCCGAAGGGCGGATGCGTGGAGGTTTCGTCGTTGCCCGCGGCGTCCTTGTGGCAGGTGTTGTCGGAATCGATCAGGTGGAAGTGGATGATCCGCCCGTCGAAGTTCCGGATGAATTCGACCTGGCTGGGGAAGACCTCCTTGGCGCCCTCCTGGCGCGCGCCCATGACCCCCACCATCTGCCCGTGGCACGTATCGTAGAGGAGGCCGAAGTTGGGCTTATTCACGCGGTCCAGGATGCGTAGGATGTCGCTGGCTTTGTTGAAGGCGAAGCCGGGTTCGAATTCCCAGGCCACGTACTGGCCGTTGTCCGCCGCGATCTCGCAGCAGGTCTTCCAGGTATCGACCACGCGTTTCATGGCGGTGTCGTAATCCACCTCACGCAGGATGGTGGGCGGCTGCACGGTATCGACCCGGATGCTCAGGATGCCCACATCGCGCGCGAACTCCGAGTTCTTGCGGAATTCCGAGATGTACTTGCTCTGGTCATCGGTGTTGATGAGCTTCTCGCCCCACAGGTTGGCGGCGATGCCGCTGAAGCCCAGCCCCCAGGCCTTCATCTTGGCGCGCAGCTCTTCCCGCGGCGACTTCTCTGGCATGGCGCCGGGCCAGGTGTCGTCGGTCCCGCTGGGGTTGCCGGGATTGGGGTGAGGAGGAAAGGCGCCCAGTTCCACCCCGTCGAAGCCGAGTTCTTTGAGCTTGGTGCAGACGGTGTCGAAATCCACCGGGTTGCTGGCGTAGGGGCCGATGGTGTAAGCCCACGATCCGATCGAAGTGCGCTTGCTCACGAGTGCGTTTGCCTCCTGATCGCAGCGATTATACTATGCCCGGCGGCGGGGCGGCTTTAGACGTCCCGCGGGCGCAGGTACCAATCGAGGGCTTCCTCCGGGCTGAGGCGGGGCGGCTCCTGGGTGGCCTCGGGATGGGTGTCGCGGAAGCGCTTCAGCATAAAGTCCTGAAACTGCTTGACGACCTCGGGGTGCTTCGCAGTCACGTTGGTCAACTCGCCGGGGTCACGAGTGAGGTCGAACAGGCGCATCCAGCGGCCGGGCGTGGGGTTGTCGGTGGCGTAGCCGTCGGCGCGGGCGCGCTTGCCGCTCGAGTAGACGAACTTCCAGCGAGCGGTGCGAATCGAGGCCTCCTCGTTTTCCAGGTACTCGCTGAAAATGTGGTCCCGCGGATGCGAGGGGCGTCGGCCCTCCAGGTACGGCCGCAGGCTCTGCCCGTGCGCCACCGGCAGCGGCTCGGCGCCGAGTACATCGAGTATGGTGAAGGGCACGTCCACGGCCTCCGTCAGATCGGTGACCACTCCACGACGCCCCCGGCCCGGCAGGCGCACGAGCAGCGGGATGCGGATGGCCGGCTCGTACGAGCAGTGCTTCTCGAAGCGCCCGTGGTGGCCCAGCGAGTAACCGTTGTCGCCCATGTAGACCACCAGCGTGTTCTCCTCCAGGCCCAGTTCCTTCAACTTCTCCAGCACCACGCCCACGTTGCGGTCCAGGAAGCTCACCGAAGTGTAGTACGCCGCGATGATGCCGGCTTTCTCCGCGGGCGTGAGGTCGCGAAAAATCAGCGGAATCTGCCAGGCGTCCCCGGGACCCACTCGGGGCGGCTCGAAGCGCGCCGGGTCGAAGCGGTCGCGGTCCTCGATGGGGAAATCGAAAGGCGAGTGCGGTTCCTGGAAACTCACCCAGAGAGCGAAGCTGCGATCCTTGTGCTCTTCGAGGAAGCGCGCGGCCTGACGCGCGATGAAGGTGCCGCGCATGTCCTCGTAGTAGCGCCCCACCGGGAGTTTTTCAGAGTTGAGCCAGACGCGGGCGTGGTCCTTGAACGGACGCCAGACGGGCTTTGTGCGGATGTCCGCCGGGACGGAGCGCGGCTTAACCTGGGCGTTCCATGCCTTGGTGACGTCCTGCTCGGTCATCAGAAAGTCGAAGCCATGGAGCCCCGGGGCGGAGGGCCGGTTGAAGTGCATCTTGCCGACAACGGCGGTGAAGTAGCCCGCCTGGCGGAGCTGCTTCGCCAGGGTGGGCTTGTCCTCGGCGAGGCGGGTCGCCAAGCGCGTCACGCCCGCCATGTGGGGCAACTGTCCGGTCAGGAACGACTGCCGCGAGGGCGTGCAGACCGGCGAATTGCAGTAGTGGCTGGCGAAGCGCGTGCCCTCGGCCGCCAGCCGGTCCAGGTTCGGCGTGCGGGCCAGGCGGTTGCCGTCCGCCCCCAGCACGTAGCCGGCATGATCGTCGGCGAGGATGAAGAGCAGGTTGGGCCGCTTCCCCCTTTCCCCGCGGAGGCGGGCCGCACCGGTGGCGGCCAGCAGCGAGCGTCGCGTAAGCATAGAGTCAATATACTGCCGACGCAGCGACTACGACGGTGCCGACCCGCCCTGCTCATACGCCGCCATCTGGTCCAGCAGGCCGAAGACGAACTCGCGGTCCTCGCGGCTCAGCTCCAGGAACTTGACGTCGGTGGAGAGGGTGAGCGCGCCGCCGCTGCGCAGCCGCACGGTGCGGGATTCGGCGGCGGAGGCGGACCTCACGGGCGAATGACGGGGTGCGGCGCGGCGCAGGCCGGCCCGGCGCGTCTTCTTGCGCAGCAGCACCGACAGGGGCAGGTCGGCGTAGGCCGCCGCTTGAAGGAAGAAAGACACAGCCTTGCGCAGCGTGGCCCCCGTGTAGCCATAGCGGCGCACGGCCTCCTCCACCTGGCGGGGTGAAGCGCGAGCCAGATCGAGGGCCACGAGCTCCGGGTAGGACTTCTCGAGCGCGCGGCGGAGCGAGCGCTTGCGGGCCTCGGGTCCCGCGGGCGCCAGCTCGCGCAACAGCGGCGTGGGAGCGCCCTCCTCGTCCACCAGGCCCAGGAAGCGGAAGGCGGCCAGCAACTGGCCCTGAATCGCGCCCGACAGCGAGGGCCACACCGAGCGATCCACGCGGTTGGGCAGCGCGGTCTCGAAGCTTTCCAGCACGGTCAGAAAGGTGCGGAAGGGAACGTACGGAGCGGGCAGGGCTCGCATAGCTATGCCATACCACATTATGCCTCTAGATGCCATAAGCAGCAAGCCCTGGACTTTTTTCTGGAGATCGGCGGAGGCAGCCTTAGAATGGGGACTGTGGAAACGGGGAGGAGGGAGAGCGGTGCAGCGAAGCTCGATATGTAGGGGCCAAAGCGCGATTGGCCCTAGATGCTGTATGCCGCTTTACTTTTCCCCCCGCTTCGATTAGCATGGTCCTAGTCCCTCGAGCCGGGCCACGGCGGCCCCGGAGAGATGGCCTAGTGGAAGGAGTTGCATTTGCTCAGACTTAAGCGCATTGAACTTCAGGGCTTCAAGTCCTTCCCGGACCGGGTCGATCTCCGCTTCACCGGAGCGGGGATCGCGGCCATTGTGGGGCCCAATGGCTGCGGCAAGTCCAACCTGGCGGATGCCGTTAACTGGGTGCTGGGCGAGCAGTCGGCCAGAACCCTGCGGGGGGCACGGATGGAGGACGTCATCTTCGCCGGCACGCGAGACCGCAAGCCGCTCGGTCTGGCCCAGGTGACGCTGACGCTGATGGACCCCTCGCTCGACATCGCGCAGGTGGCGGATCCCGGCAAGCCCGACGGCGCCGGGAAGGTGAACGGCTCGGGGCTGAGAAGCCTGCCGCAGGGACTCAAGCCGGGGGAGTTCACCGTAACACGCCGCCTATTCCGCTCGGGCGAAAGTGAATACCTCGTCAACGGGCGCCCGGCGCGCCTCCGCGACATCCAGGACATCTTCCTGGGCACCGGCCTGGGCCCGGAGTGTTACGCCATCATCGAGCAGGGGCGCATCGGCCAGATTCTAAGCTCGCGGCCCCAGGATCGGCGCGCAGTGATCGAGGAAGCGGCCGGCGTCTCGAAGTTCAAACTGCGGCGCCGTCTGGCCGAGGCGCGCCTGGAGAGCGCCAAGCACAACCTCGAACGCGTCTTCGACATCCTCGAAGAGGTGGGCCGGCAGGCGGGCTCGCTCAAGCGCCAGGCCGCCAAGGCACGCCGCTACCAGGAACTGGCGAAAGAACTGACCGCCCAGTTGCGGCGCGTGCTGGCCGGGCGATTTCAAATGCTGGAGCGCGAGACCGCCAAGACCGCGCTGGATTTGAACCTGGCCTCCGCCAGCCTTCAAGCGCTGGCCGCCAACACCGCTGAACAGGAGCAGGAATACAGCCGCTGCCAAGCGGAAGGTTACCAGACGGAAACCCGACTGACCGAGGCTCGCGAGAGGCACGCCGGGCTGAACCTGGAGTCGGAACGAGCGCGCGGGCGGCTGGAATACCAACAGCAGCAGATCGACGCGACCGAGCAGCGGCTGGCGCAGGGCGGGGCGGAACTGGCCGAACTGGACGGCCGCTCTACAGCTCTTCAGCAGGAGCTGGAGGCGCAGCGCCAGGCCGTGGCCGAGCTGGACATTGAGAGCCAAGCGGCCCGCGAGCGGCTCGAAGCGCAGGGCCGGCGCCGCGAGGAGCTGCGGCAGCAGGAAACGGCCAAAGAGCAGTTCCTCGACAGTTCCCGCCAGCTCCTGCTGCGGCTGCTGGGCGAGGCTTCGGAACTCTCCAACCAGGCGGCGCACCTGGAGCAGTATCTCGCCGGCCTGCAACGCGACGTGGCGCGGGCGCAAAAGGAAGACCGGTCGGCGGCCGCTGACATCCAGTGGCTGGAGGCGGCCAGAGCGGAGCTCTCCGCCAGGCTGGCCGCGCGGCAACTGGAGCTGGAATCCGCCTCCGCCCAACGCACCCGGCTCGAACAGGACCTGAGTGAGCGGCGCGCCGCGCTGGCGCAAACGCGCCGTCAACTCGAAGAGCTGCGAACCGAGTTCTCCCGCATGAAGGCGCGCCGGGATTCGCTCGAAGAGATCCTTTCGCACCGCGCCTACACCACCGAATCGGTGAAACGGTTGTTCACCGCCATCGAGCGCGGGGAGGCGGCGGGCCTGAAACCCGCCGGTGTGCTGGCGGATTTCGTGGACGTGGAGCCGGCCTGGGAGAAGGCGGTCGAGGAGTTCCTGCACGAAGAACTGGAGTACATCGTGGTGGAGAACTGGGAGCAGGCCGAGGCGGGCCTCGGTCTGGTGCGCGCGGGCGTGGACGGGCGCGCGACGTTCCTGGTGCATCCCAACGGCGGCGGTGGGAACGGGCGCTACGCGCTTCCCGAGCCCGGGGAGGGGGCGGGTCTGGCGGGGCGGCTTGGCGACGTGCTCCGGCTGACCAACGGCCTGGGCAGCCAGGCCATCGAGTGCGTCCCGCGCCTGGCACGCTGCTACCTCGCCGACGACCGTGCTGCGGCGCAGCGCCTGGCCGGGGAATACCCCCACCTGTACTTCCTGCTTGAGGACGGCGTCTGCTACCACGGGCGCACAGTGAGCGGCGGCAAGAAATCCTCGAGCGGTCCGCTGGCCCTCAAGCGCGAGCTTAGAGAGCTGAAGGCGCGGGCGCAAGCGCGGCAGAAGCAGCTCGACGAGACCGCCGCCCGCCTCGAAACCCTGGAAGGCGAGGTCGAGAACCTGGAGAAAGAGCTGGAGCGCGTCCGCGGTCTCCAGCAGCAGCAAGAAAAAGACAAGCTGGCGCTGGATCACGAGATGCGCAAGCTGGCCGAGGACCTGGCGCGGGCCAACGTGCGCTTGTCGGTGGCCCGGCTGGAACTGGAGCGCCTGGAGCGCGAGCGCGAAGTGGCCGACCGCCAGCGCACAGAGAAGCGGCAGGCGCTGGAGGCCCTCGAGGAGGCGCGCCGGGGGCAGGAGGAGGCCGCGGCCGCGGCGCGGGCGGAACTGGAAAGACTAAAGGCGGAAGCCGGCAGGGTGAGCGAGGAGCATGCCGCGCTGCGGGCGGAGGTGGCGGGGCTGGAGGAGCGCCGGCGCGCCGCGGAGGCGGCACTGGCCAGCCAGCAGGCGAAGACCGCCGAACTGGCCGCGCGGCGGAGGGAGCTCTCCGCGGATCTGGACCGGCTGGCCACCGAGCGAGCGCGCCTGGCCGCGGACAACTTGAATCTTCAAAGCCAGATCGCGCTGCTGGCCGAGGGCATGGCCGCCGCGCACCGTGAAATCGAGCGCCTGGTCAGGGAGGAGACCCGGCTGCGCGCCGAGCTGGCCGCCCGCGAGGAGGCCTTGCGCGATTCCCGCGCCCAAATCGAGGAAGCGCAGGAGCGGCGCGCCCAGATCCAGATCCAACTGGCCGAGCGCCAGGCCGAACTGAAGTTCCTGGACGAGACCAGCCGCAAGGACCTCGGCGCAGCGGTGGCCGACCTCGTGGCCGAGGCCGAGGAGGCGCCGCTGGACGAGGAAGCTCTGGCCCTGGCTGACCAGCGCTGCCAGGAGATCCGCGCCCGCATGGAAGCGCTGGGGCCGGTCAACCCGCAGGCGCTCGAGGAGTACCACGAAGCCCAGCAGCGCTACGATTTCCTCAACACGCAGCGGCAGGATCTGCTCGATTCCATCCGCGACACCGAGAAAGTCATCCGCGAGATCGACACCGAGTCGCGCAAGCGCTTCAACGAGGCTTTCGCAGCCATCAACGTCCACTTCCGCGAGCTGTTCGCCGCCCTGTTCGGGGGAGGCACGGGCGAAATGCGGCTCACCGACGAGGAGAACGCCGCGGACTCCGGCATCGAGATCGTGGCCTCTCCGCCCGGCAAGCGCCTACAGAACGTGCTGCTGCTGTCGGGCGGCGAAAAGGCCCTCACCGCCCTGGCGCTGCTCATGGCCATCTTCAAGTACCAACCCAGTCCCTTCTGCATTCTCGACGAGGTGGACGCCCCGCTGGACGAGCCCAACATCCAGCGTTTCCTGCGGCTGCTGACCGAAATGGCGGCGCAGACGCAGTTCATTCTCATCACGCACGCGCGGCGGACCATGGAGGCGGCGCAAACCCTCTACGGGGTCACCATGCAGGAGCCGGGCGTGTCGAAACTGGTGTCGGTACGGCTGGACGCCGCTCCCGCCCCGCCGGCTCCGCAAGCGGCCACGGTGCCTGAGCTGGCGAGGGCTTGAACGAGTTTCCGGGGGGCGGCTTGTGAGACCGCCCGGGGCCCGAGGGCCCCGGGCGGGGCC
>Ga0315312_1001882_pt1 | contig 15416 bp, 11 predicted proteins | sample TDP7_MG_FD_203629 | JGI IMG/M metagenome (GOLD analysis project Ga0315312, IMG submission 203629) | Freshwater sediment microbial communities from Lake Towuti, South Sulawesi, Indonesia - TDP7 | ecosystem: Environmental > Aquatic > Freshwater > Lake > Sediment | place: Indonesia: South Sulawesi... | reverse complement strand
CCTCTTCCTTCAATATCCTCTTGAGCTGCGCAAGAACCTGTTTCTCCTCTTCTGTCATGGAGGGTTCGATAGTGAGGTACTGAAGTTTTCCAGTTTTCTTGTCGCCTTGGATTCTTACGTAGCCATAAGGATAGTTGACAGCGTAAAATTCCTTAAATGTGAAAGGTTGCTCTTTCTCCGTTTTTCTGTTCGTTTCCCGAATTTCTGGTTCTTCTTTGAGGAGTTCTTCCACTTTGAGGAGATCCTTACTGTTGCTCATCCTTGCACCTTCCTCGTTATGGGTTTCCGGCCAACGATGTTTCTGGCAGATACGGGCATTTTGCTCATCTTCTTAACTCCAGACATGCAAGAATGTTGCGTCTATTTCCCAACTGTCTTGGACAGCGTCACCTGTTCCTACGTCATCCCTAAATCTGATCTTGAAAGTCGATGAAACCAGATAGGATGAGACATCAACACTATTCCACCCACTTTCTAGTTTGGCGATGATTGTGACCCATGATGTGCCATTCCAAACATCAACACGAAGATCCTCTGAACTCATGTTTCCTCCATGGATACACAGCCATTCATATGTTTCACCGGAGTCTGCATTTGTCCATTGAACCTCCAAGTCTAATCTATAGTTCGGCGACCAAACGCGGAGTAGAGTGCTGTCTATCTGCCAGCTGTCTTGTGTCGTGTCTCCTGTATCTGTACCTGTCCAAAACCTTATTCTCAGAGTTGGACCTGTCAAGTAGCTTGCGACTGTAACGTTATTCCATGTGTTTGGCTGAAGCGAAGAGATTACCGTTATCCATGCTGACGCTGATTCGGACCAAACATCCACCATAAGGCTCTCCGAACTTAGCGCCCGCGTGTATATGCACAAATCTGCGTTGGTTTGAGAATAGTCGCAGTCCGTGAATTGTTCCTCAAGGTTAAGCTGGTAAACGGGATATTGATCCTGATACTCGATAAAATCACCTTTCCAACTGAACTGTGAGTTGGTTGTTTTCGCGCCTTTTATTTTTAGCTTCCAGTTGCCAGAAGAGTCTCTGAAATATGTTGGATTCGACGTTATTGTCTGCGTCCTAGTTTCATCAGTGCCCTGAATACTGCTCGATGTGTAACTTTGATAACCATCGCCGCTAGTAGAATAACTTCCTGTGTAGTAATTCCACAACTGCAAAGTGGTCGTTACGTTCGGCGCCGTAAATTGACTGTCCACTGTCCAAACGATTTGGTTCCAAGACTGAATATCCGATGACCCAGTAAACTCCACCTCAACTGTGTATTCATCTGGCTGTACGATATTAGTAGCCCTTGTTTGGTCAGCTATGGCTAATGCGTCATCGTCTATTCTGAGATATGCGGATATTCCAGATAGGGCTGCGGTAACCTCAACATAATAATCGATTTCAAGGTAGTCTGTTTGGTCGAAAACAGTATAATCAGCAAAGCTGTAGGTTCCTGAAAGTGTCGTAGGAGTTGTTGTCAAATCTCCTGAATCTGCAACATTCGTCGCTATTGTTGCACGGATTGTGCCGTCCGACTGACGAATCAAAATATCGATATCCGCATGACCGACAGGAGGGGAGGCGGGTTTAAACGCCACGACGGATGCTGCCCAATCTGCAGATCCAGATAATGTCCAAGACATTGTTTGACTGCCTGTTCCTACAGGCCCTTTATCACTCCCATGTCCTCTGTTCCTAGACGCGGCGCTTCCTCCTGTTGTCACCTGGTCCCATCTTAGTGTTTGACCACTTCCTTCCGATGAAACTGTTCTAATTGAACCACTTACTGCAAGGTGACCTAACAACCAGCTATTTGCGGTATTCACTGTTACACTTCGAGAAGGCGAGTTTGATGTTCCAGTTCCTCCACCGTTAGCATCAAGTGGCGACGTTTGGGCAACCCCTGTATAAGTGCATGAACCACCAGTTGCCTTTGAAGTCCCTGATAAAGTCACTGTCACCGTAGCGGTTCCTGAAGTAGGCGCAATTAGATACCATAGTTCACTACGAATGGTTGCGCTTGGATGCGTATCTGCTCTGAGGAATGTTAGACTTTGAGCTCCATAGGTGATACTTGAGACGGAAACCGTTGTTGTCCTTATTGAAACTCCAACAATCATATTTCTGTTCCAACCAGAACCGGTTGTGTGACTCCACGAAACAGACGTTGAACCTCCACCATTACTTCCGGAGCTAGCAGCATCAAAAGCTATGCTTGGGGTAGTGTCTTGCCATCCTCTATAGTATATAGTCCATGTGCTTGCAGGAATTGAACTCATGCCTGTAAGTGGGTATACAAACTTTCCAAAAAGTTGCCTTCCAGTTGCAGCCATAGAAGCGGATAGACTGGTTCCAGCAGCGTCTGCACTGTCTAACTTTTGCAGATAATATGTTGTTCCGCCAATAGTAGTCGTTTCTTGATGGGCATAGAGTGTCAGGGCGGAAGTAGCTGACGGGTAGCTGTTGAAGGTCATATACATGCTGTTGTTTGAGGTCAGATCGTCTAGTGAGCCAGAATCATACGTTGTTGAACCCACCAAGTTGTAGCCAGATGGATAGTAATACTGGATTGCAGGAGAAGCTGCCTCCGTCAAAGTGTCGTATACTCCATTCGGGCCGTCTTGCTGAGCCGTCTGGTTGCTATGGGTTCCGTTACCGGAAGGAAAGACATCAACGTAGTCCTCCTTGCTTACGCCGATCCCTTCGGTTAGCGTGTCCATTACGCCATCTGGGCCAGATTGCATTGCTGAGAAGAAACTGTGAGTTCCTATTGCGGGTGGGCCACCTTGTGAGTCTACAAAATCATATTCGGCCTCCTCCTCTTCTCTCAGCGGATAGAAGCAGCTGAACGTGTTCCCTAGTCCAGTAACTAGCTCTATTGTGCGTTCCTGCCCCTCAAAGCTTGGAATAGCATCATCTCCGACGTTGGTCACTGTTTCAGCCGGATTAACATAGAAATCTATCTCATAGTATTCTTGAGTGCTAGGAGTGACAGTCCCGTCGAAAATTCCCAGCCAAATGAGATGAGCCTGATAAGAACCAATGTTCCGGACGGTTATGTTCAACTTGCCATCATCAAAACGGACGGTGATGAACTCGACGTTTTCTCTGTTTCTCTTCAGATCCAGCTGCTGCATGTCTTGAAGAGTCTCGTTGTACTCGTTTTCCACGTTGACTTGAAGGGCGTAGAACATGTAGCCCGAGAACAGAATGAGGAATATGAATACTGCTCCAATAATCGAACCTGCTCCTCGCTGGTCGTACCTAAGCTTTCCAGTAAACCACATCTCGGCTTCCCCGCTCGCTTACCGCGGCTATCTCGTAGGTCTGCCCGTCCAAGATCACCTTGGGCGAACTAAATCTCACTGACACAATGCCTTCTCTGGTTACCGTCTGCCCCCTTCCGCTCATAAAAGCTGAAACAGCTGTCCCATCTATGTACACAGCATCTATGGCGAGCTCAACCATCCCGTAGTTCAGAATGGTCAGATTCAGTTGATTGCCATTGTCCCACCAAACAGCTATGACTGAAAAGCGTTCTCGAGCTTGTTCTTTTCTCTTGTCTGTCTGAAGTGCAAACGAACTCCACGAGGACCCAAATTCCTCCATACTATAAGAGTACAGGAAAGCCCCAGCCACTGAAACTATCAGAATCATAAGCAAACTTGCAACAACTTCGCTTACCCCTCGTTTGTCCTTGATGAAGTAGCCCCGCATCACCGCACTACCTTTTTATCCGAATACTTCGAGTAGACGGGAAAGGCAGAAAGAAGATCTATTTTGCCTCGACGGACTGAGAAGCTTTAGTGCCATCCGTGCACGTGACCGTTACTTCATAGTTATAGGCCGCTTGCAGGTCCAATGTGCCAGTTGTGTCGATTTCGAGATATAGGACGTTGCCCACAGTAAGTGGAGTTGTACCGAATGAAGTAGTATTGGTATATTTTGCTCCCTGAATATAGACTCCGTCATAGAGAGTTAGATCCTTGCTTCCTGTGTTTCTCAGATATATCTTTATCACGTCATCGGAGGCAGTGGCGTAGATTGAATCAAATTGGAGTTGTCCCCTTTGGCCTCCTGCAGATCCTGTAGCCCCCCCGATCCATCCCATGATATACCCGTATACGACAACACCAGTTGCGACCGCAATTAGCATAAGAATCAAAGCAGCAACCACTTGAGAAAACCCTCTCTTTGCCTTCAGGAACTCCCTCATCATCCCGATTCACCTTTTTGAGCAGTACCTCTGCTTGAGAAAATAAATCGCTTGTGAACCTCCAATCTGAACCGCAAACTAGTGTCGAGAGGCTCACAGAATATCTCTTTCTCAGTCCTATGGCCGGCATCATGCCTCATTGGGATTGGGCGGAAATCCATGTTCGTTCTGCATAACTCTTATAGGAAATCTACATCAATGAAATAGGCAGCGATGGAATAGTGCTACTCAACAAGAGCAAACTTAACATGATCGCCATCGCCAATCTCAAACAGCTCCCTAACACGCTTAGGAGTCGTAACCTTCGCGCCTTGAAAGACCCTGGTAATAAGTTCCACAAAAATCACTAAGAGCAACGAGGAGTGCTTTAGAGTTACCAAGTTTCACAGCGAAGTGTCAGAACAATCCCAAAGATATTATGCGCGCGTATCTTTTGATGTTAAAAAGCATTTTATGGAGAGCCCCAGTCTAATTGAACAGAAAAGCTCAGAGCCGAATCGACACATCCCCTAAAGGTTTCTAGGAATGCCGAGACGAGTTCAGAAAACCGTAGAAAGCAGCATAGGCCAGATTGATCCATATATTCTGGAGTTTGAACGCCAAGCGCTGAGCATTCTAGAAGATGACAGCAAAAGCAAAGAGAAGTTGAGGGAGATGCTGGAGGAGTATGCAGCCAGACACGCAAGGCAGAGCACTTCTGGAACTTGAAAACATAGGCTGCCTAAAACATGCCGAGGTCATCTTCAAGCGGGGGCTAAACATTGTTAAGGCTCCTAACGCCTCCGGCAAGACCAGTCTAGTGAGGGGCCTCACGTCCATGTTCTCTGACATGATCCCGCCGGCTCATGTCTTGGCGTTGGACAACGTGAACGGAAGAGTCAGGCTTCAGTATGGAGGGCACACATACGAGAAGTACTTCAGGAGAACCCCCTTTGGTTCGGTCACGGTCACTGGCAGTATGCTTCCCTTCGCTGATCACAGAGCCTTTGACGCTTGCGTAGCTCTATCTGAAACAGGGGTCGTACACAAGGTCACCGGAGGCGGAGCTGCCTTTCGCGATTACTTAGAAGCCTTGTCCTATGGCAAGCGCTATAACGTGATCGTGTCAGTAGCCCAAGAGCTCGTGAACGAACTCAATAGAGAGCTAGCGGGCCCCATCTTCGCCAAGTTTGAAGCCTTGCCTCTGCTCTTGACCGAGCTAACCAGTCTGCACATGGAAAGAGACCGAGTCAGAGAGAAGATTGAGGAGTCGCAGACTGTCCGTGAAGTTGAAGTCCAAGACTTTTTCAAGAAGGTTGAGGATAAGGCATCTCAGCTTTCCAGAGAGGAGATGACGTTATCAGGGCTTGAGAAGGACCTTGCCCGTGAAAGGGAAAGGGAGCAGCAACTGCTAAGCTTTCTTGAGCTGGCAGACGACTCCGCTAAGGTTGCGGTTCACATCAGGGAAGGAATAGCCGAGTCGAAGGAAAGACAGAGCAGCATCAGAAAAGAGATTCTGAAGCAAAAAGCGCTATCGAAGGGTTTGAAAAGCGAGGTCCAGACGCTCAGAAGGCAAGCGGAAAAGAGAAGGATTGAAAAAGCCAGTGGGCGTGAAGAGCTCGAGAAGGACCTCGACAGCCTCAGTAAGGCCGTAATCCTCAAGGAAGAAGAGATCCAGCGGGCGGAAAGGTTTCCGTCGGACGCCACAAAATACCCAGACCGTTTGGTGATCGAAGTAAGAAGAGAGTTGATGAGGAAGATCGAATATCTGAACCAGGTGATTGAGTACTTCCAAGAAAAGTACATGCGCAGGATGACTTCTGCGAGGCTTAGGTTCAACAGAAACGTCACAAAGGCGTTCGAGCAGCTGAGGCTTAAGGGGTTCGAGAAAGTCTTTCTGGATCAAGAATTTGCTCTTCACATTGTTCGGGAGAACAGCATTGAGCAGCCAGTTGAGACTCTGAGCGCATCGGAGAAACTCACAGTAAGCTTGATCCTGATGCTGGCTGCTAAAGATGCGTTCCTACCTGACTTCCCCCTTTTCATAGTCGATGAACTAACCCTCAGCTACGACCCTGAAAGGTTTAGGCAGATTGTGAGCTACATTACAAAACGCGTGCCTTATGTGATAGTCACGTCGTTAGCCTCAAGCGGGACAGGCGGAATCCAAGTAATGTACGAAGCGTAAGAAATGGGGAATATGCTTGAATGTTAGGTGGTGTCTGGTTTGAGTTCGTGGAAGGAGTCCTTTGAAACAGTCGGCCAAGAATTAGCGCTGGCAAGGAAGAAGAAACAGGCACTAGACGAACTGCTGGCTAAGAAGAGGATGTCGCAGCCAACTTACTACCACTTGGAGAAAGCTCTGACGGCAAGCATCTCTGACCTGGAAGCCCATCAAAGATCGCTCGCCCACAAGATGGACACCAGGGTTGACGAACTGGAGGAACAGATCACTCTGCTTGAATGGGTACTTGCAGACCTTGAGATCCGTCACGTCGGAGAAGAGATTGGCGAAGAAATATACGCCAAAAGGAAAGATACCCTCACGCAGGGACTCCAAGCGACAAGGACGGAGCTAGACGAGATTAGAACTTCATTGGCAAGAATAGGCCCCTAGCAGACTCATGCCTCTTGTTCTCAGGAGGCTTAACTGGCGAGGAAGCTGGCTGATCGATGATCTCTTTTTCCAGCCACCCTTATGCGGTGGGCTCGAGTCTGCTAGGCATTGTCCAGTCTCCTCTACCTGAGCCTAGCATTGCCCGAAGAGGACTGAAGAGCACATGGGCTCGCGACAAATAGGCTTAATTGGCGTATGACTGTATTCAATAGTGCAGATGATGGGTGATAGGCTGTGAAAGGAGTGGTTCTTCATGGCGGTCATGGGACTAGGCTCCGCCCCCTTACACATACTGGCCCTAAGCAGTTGATTCCTGTGGCGAATAAGCCCATCTCCCAATACGTCCTAGAAGACCTCCGAGACTCCGGCATCCCTGACATAGCCGTGGTCCTAGGGGATATCTACCCCGAGAAGGTTAAAGAATACTATGGAGACGGCGGAAGGTTCGGCGTCAGACTTACCTATATCCATCAAGGGGAACCGAAAGGCATAGCACACGCGGTAGGCCTCTGTGAAGAATACGCTGAAGACCAAGACTTCGTTGTCTACCTTGGCGACAACTTGCTGAAGGGAGGAATCAGGAAGTTCGTAGGGAAGTTTGAAGCCTCTGACTACGACGCTATGATCTTGTTATGTGAAGTGAGAAAGCCTCAACTCTTCGGAGTGGCCAGGTTTGACGGGAAAGGGAGGCTGGTGGGTTTGGTGGAAAAGCCGAAAACTCCTCCAAGTCCCTACGCCCTGACAGGCATATATTTCTTCCGTCCGGCAATCTTCAGCATGATAAGAAAACTCGAGCCTTCTTGGAGAGGCGAGCTCGAGATAACCGAAGCCATCCACCTCTTGGTTGTAAACGGCTACAATGTAGGTCATCATGTTGTGAGCGGATGGTGGAAAGACACTGGGACCCCCGAAGACATCCTTGAGGCCAACCGCCTTGTCCTAGACGATCTGGAAACCGAAGTGAAAGGAAAAGTTGAGAACCGGTCCTCAACCCAAGGAAGAGTCAAGATAGGCTCGAACTCTGTTGTTAAGAGCGCGGCTCTGGTAAGAGGACCTGTCGTAATCGGCGAGAACTCAGTCATCGAAGAAAACGTCTACATAGGACCTTACACAAGCATAGGCAACAATGTCTTGGTGAAAAGGGGCGAGATAGAAGACAGCATCGTAATGGACGGCTGCCTCATCGACGTAAACGAACGCATCACAGACAGCATAGTCGGACCAAACACCAAGATCGCCTCAGACGCCGACTCGAAGCCACGCGGGAGAAGGTTCATTCTAGGCGAGTCGTCGCAGATAATGCTGTAGAGACAAGGGGCTACAACATTGATCGCTCTTCTGACCGGAGACACTGGATTCATCGGGAGCAACATGAAGAATCTCCTCTTGGAAGAGAACGTCGAGGTTGTCGGGTACTCTCGTGGAAAAGGCTACGACATCGCAAATCCGGAACAGCTACGCAAAGCCGCCAAGGACTGCGATGTGGTCTACCATTTCGCCGCCGAGGCAAAACCTGGAGAGAGCGTGTTCGATCCTGTTCACGCGATAGAGGTAAACCTTAAGGGTTCATTGCACGTTTTAGAGGTTTGCCGGGAGCTAGGCCTCCAGTTGGTTTACCCAAGCAGCTGCGAAATCTACGGCGATTCAAAAGTGCCCATAGTGGAAGACTTTCCGATAAACCCAACCAACCCTTATGCCGCGGCTAAAGCTGCAATAGATCGGTTCTGCTACATGTACCATAGGTGCTTTGGCCTTGACGTGAAGATAGTTAGACTGTTCAATCCATACGGTCCTCGACAGCAACTGAACAAGATAATGCCAGCATTCTATTCCAGGGCCGTTAAAGGCGAGCCAATACTGGTCTACGGCGACGGGACTGACACGCGGGACTACGTATACATCCGCGACATAGTCAAAGGCCTATGGTTGGCCAGAAGGCTACCAGCCGGCGAGGCGGTTAACCTTGCTACGGGCAAGGCAACTACGAATCTTGAGGTTGCCCTGCTGATTAAGGAACTGACTGGAAGCGACTCAGAGATCGTGTTTGTTGATTACCCAAGGGCTTTCGGCGGAATCAGAAACCAAGTCGGATCATATGAAAAGGCTAAGAGGCTGATCAAATGGGAACCTAGGACGACCTTAAGGGAAGGGGTGGAACAGACTGTCAGCTGGCTTGACCAAATCAAGGCTGGAAGCAGAATATGATGAAAGACGACGACAAAGCTCTGCGCGAAGAGATTTCTGAGATCGTTGAGAAAATCTTCCGGTTGAAATCATCTCAGACAATCTTCAGACCCGGAAAGGACATTGTGCGGTACGCAGGCGCCGTCTACGATCACGAAGAAGTGGAAAACATGGTCAACGCAATTCTGGACGGCTGGTTTGGGGTTGGAAAGTACACCCACAGATTCGAGGCGGAGCTATCAAAGTTCCTGGGCATGAAATGGGCCGTGATGACCAACTCCGGCTCGTCAGCCAACCTACTCGCAGTCTCATCTCTACTCTCCAGCCAACTTGAAGAGCGCGATAAGCTTAAGCCTGGAGACGAGGTCATAACACCAGCGCTGACTTTTCCCACAACTCTTAATCCTTTACTGCAGAATAACTTGGTGCCTGTGCTGATAGATGCAGATGTGAAAACCTACAATATCTGCGCTGACAGTTTGCAGACTGCTCTGTCTAACAGGACAAGGGCTATTCTTGTTCCTCACATCCTCGGAAACCCTAATGAGATGGATGCCTTACTGGATTTTGCCGAAGAACACGACCTTTTCCTGATTGAAGACGCTTGTGAAGCTCTGGGCTCCAGATACGATGGAAGATACCTTGGCTCCTTCGGAGACTTCGGAACCTTCAGTTTCTACCCTGCGCACCAGATCACCACAGGCGAAGGAGGGGCCATCGTGGCAAACGATGAGGAACTGTTGAGAATAGCTTTATCCATGCGTGACTGGGGCAGAGCCTGTGTAATGGCGGTCTGCAACCCCTCTCGTTGCCCAGACATAAGTTGCCCTAAGTCAGCTCGCTATGAGAGAAAGGTATCTCTGGATGACCTGCCCGAAGACTATGATAGGCGCTATACCTACACTAATGTTGGTTACAACCTGAAACCAACCGAGATCCAAGCAGCTATGGGTCTGGCTCAGCTTAAGAAGCTGCCGAGGTTCATCGAGTTGAGAAGAGCGAATTTCAGGTTTCTTTACGACGAAATGCTGAACTACGAAGAACTTTTCACGTTGCCCGAGTCGCTTCCTAAGAGTGATCCATGCTGGTTTGCTTTTCCTCTTACAATCAAAGAACATGCGCCCTTCAAACGAAAGGACATTGTCCAGTGGTTTACTAAGCACAACATCGAAGCAAAAATGTTGTTTGCTGGCAACATACTCAAGCACCCCGCGTACGACGGCGCAAACTGCCGCGTTGCCCAAGAGCTGACCAACAGCGACTATATCATGCATAACTCTTTTTTCCTCGGCGTTTACCCTGGCTTGAGCGAAGAGAAGATGAAGTACATGATAGACATCCTCAGAGAATTCGCCAACAAGCACAAGTAGGAGGAGAGGGCAAAGATGCGCCTACTAGTCACTGGCGGTCTGGGTTTCATCGGGTGCAACTTCGTGAGGCACATGTTCTCGAAGGACCCAGAGGTTAACATTGTCAACATTGACAAAATCGGTCTGGGTGCAAACCCTGAAAACCTTAGAGACGTAGAAAAACGAGAGAACTACTCATTCATCAAGGGGGACATCGCGAATCCGAAGGCACCGGGCAAGGTCGTCAACAAAGCCGATGCTGTTGTTAACTTTGCGGCTGAGACGCATGTAGATCGAAGCATATCTGACCCAGGCTCGTTTGTCCAAAGTAATGTTCTGGGCACCTTCACGTTGCTGGAAGCCATCCGGAAGGCGAAGAAAGACATAAAGTATCTTCAGATCTCGACCGACGAGATCTACGGAGACAAGCCTCACGGGTCCTCCAGCGAGCTCGACAGACTAAGCCCCTCCAACCCCTATTCTGCGACCAAGGCTTCTGCAGACATGTTATGCTTGGCGTACCACAGAACCTACGGGTTGGATGTGAACATAACCCGCTGCACGAACAACTTCGGTCCGTACCAATTTCCCGAGAAGCTGGTACCGAAGACGATTATCCGTGCGTTCAGAAACCTTCCTGTGCCTGTGTATGGAGCTGGAGTCAACGTCAGAGACTGGATATACGTGGTTGACCATTGCGAGGCTATCTCGTTCGTCTTGGACAAGGGCAGACCGGGAGAAATCTACAACATCTCTTCAGGAAATGAAATCCCAAACACCGCGATTGTCAAGGAAATCCTCAGACTTCTAGACAAGCCGGAAGACTTGATACAACTCGTCGAGGATAGGCCTGGTCACGATCTGAGGTACAGCCTCGACTCGTCAAAGATACGTTCTGAGCTAGGCTGGAAGCCGAGACACACCTTTTTATCGGCCTTGCAGGTAACGGTTAGCTGGTACGTCAGGAACGAGTCTTGGTGGAAACCGCTCGCAACGGAAAAGGTTCTCCGTCCCACGCCCTGGAAGACTCGGTGACGAAGCCTCTGAGGAGAGTCTAGAAATGGAAGAACTAGCAATCCACGGCGGGAAACCTGTCTCCGAAAAGAGAATCCCGATCGCGAAACCCGTTTTCCCCGAGGAAACCCTTCAAGAAATCTCAAAGGTGCTTCGATCAGGCATCCTCTGCCAAGGGCCCAAGACTGCGCAGTTTGAGGGAGAGTTCGCGAAGAAGGTTGAAGCTAAGTATGCATACGCCGTCAGCTCAGGAACCGCTGCGCTGCATGTGGCTTACATGTCTGTCTTGAAACCTGGCGACGAAGTGATCGTTCCCGCTTTCACCTTCATTGCGACGGCTAGTGCAGTGGTCTTTTCCAGAGGCAGGCCTGTCTTTGCCGACATCGACGACGAAACCCTAACAATAAACCCTGAAGATGTAGCAGAGAAGATAACCCGCAAGACCAAAGCCATTGCTCCCGTACACCTTTTCGGGAACGCAGCCGAGATGAATGCCTTGTCAGAGATCAGTAAGGACCATAGTCTCTATCTTGTGAACGATGCAGCCCAGGCTCATGGCACGCGGATCGACGGAAGAGACGTTGGCTCGTTTGATCACATCAACTGCTACAGTTTCTATCCAACAAAGACCATGACAACGGGAGAAGGGGGAATAGTGACAACCAATGACAAGGAACTCTGGGACAAAGGAAGGCTCATCCGGAACCACGGACAAGAGTCACGATATCTCCATGCGATCCTGGGTCTCAACTACAGGATGACAGAGACCGCAGCAGCAATCGGCCTAGGACAGCTCGAGATGCTTGACGAATTCCTGGCAAAGAGGAGACGGAACGCGAAGGTTCTGACCGACGGCATAGGAGGAATTCCTGGGCTGAAACCTCAGAAAGTAGAGAAAGGCGTGGACCATTCTTATAGCTACTATACCGTCATCATGGACCTCGCGGAGTTCAAGTGCAGCAGAGACGAGTTCGTTGAGGCTCTACGGGCTGAGAACGTAGACTGTATGGTCTATTACCCAATCCCTCTCACAAGACAACCCGCCTTACAACGATACGCCCGAAGATCGCGTTGCCCTGTGGCGGAGGAGGCTTCAGGGAAAGTTTTTTCCATTCCAGTTCACCCCAGCCTCACTGAAGAAGACCTAGGCAAAATCGTGACAGCTCTAGAGAAAGTCTCAACCTACTACTTGAAATAGGTTCCAGGATGAGAACCGAGTTACTCTTGCCCCATACAGCGTTCAGAAACATTAAAATTCCTTATGCCAAGATACTTATTCCATAAAGCAGAAGTTGCCTGTCGAAACAACTGCAAATGCGTGAGGGGCCGGTGGTCTAGCCTGGTTAGGACATCCTCATGGACCTGAAGCAGCCCTTACGAACCGCCGAAACGCGTTAAGAAAGGCTGAGGTCGCCGGTTCAAGTCCGGCCCGGCCCACCATGCAGCCAGACCTTTTCAAAGGTTAGGTCTTTGAACCTAACGATTTTCCACAGGAAAAGAGAATACCACACCTATTCCATTTCTTTTGTTATCACTTGAGTCTTGCCGCTGGTTATCTGTCGACAAACCGATTACTGGTTGATCTCAATCTTTTTATGGGAGCTAGGAAGCTGTTAGTTGCCAGAAACAGGCACGGAGATCAAAGACAGGCGGAATAGAAGAAGATGATCGAATTACCGGAAGCGTCTACCATTGCACGACAGATGAACGATGAGCTACGAGGAAAGCGGATCGAGTCTGGCATCCGTGGAAATGCTCCCCACAAATTCGCATTCTACAACCGCCCACCAGAAGAGTATGAGACGATTCTAAGGGGCAAGACGATGGGCCCCGCGATCGGACATGGTTCCCAGATTTGGGCTTCCGTGGAGCCCGATTATGTACTCGTTCTTGGAGGAGGTGGCGAGAGGATCCTGTTTCACCGAAGCGAGGACACCTTGCCAAAAAAACATCAGCTTCTACTTTACTTCCAGGACGGCACGTACCTGACTGTCACTGTCCAAGGATGGGGATTTGCCCAACTCTTCCACGAGTCCGAGACCGCGGCGCAGAGAGGGTATCATCTTGGAAGAAAGGCGGTCTCTCCTCTGAGCGATGCGTTCACATTTGAGTACTTTCAAGGGCTCTTTGAAGAGCTTGCTAGGGATGACCCGAGAAGTGTCAAGTTCTTTATAATCAGCAAACCCGGCATCTGGGGTGTCGGTAATGGTTACCTGCAGGACATCCTCTTCAGGGCGAAGATTCATCCTAGGAGGAGGAGCATCGAAATCGCCGGGAAGGAAAAGCGAGCGCTCTACGAAGCGATTAGAGTGACCCTAAAGCAAGCAGTAGAACTGGGGGGCAGAGATACCGAGCGTGACCTGTATAATCGGCCTGGTGGATACCGGAGAATCCTTGACAGTAGAAACGTGGGCCAGCCCTGCCCTGAATGTGGGACAGCGATCGAAAAGATCCAATTCCTAGGCGGCGCATCGTATTTCTGCCCTCATTGCCAGATCTAGCTGTCACCCGCTCGCTTAGAAGTGTGTGAACTGGATAAGCAGCAAACCAAGGATTAGACTTGAACCCTTTCGGCGTTTGAGGATTGCCCGGTCCACCGTGGTTTTACATTGTGCGCTGAGCAATGCCGTGATACAGGTGTCTCGCGTATCTCAGCGCTTAGCCGCAGACTTCCATATGCTAGATATTGCCAGTCAGCCGTCTATGAGACTAGCTGAAGTGTTTTGCCATTTCTTCGTTTCCGGGTAATGAGAGTATCCTGTCTATTGCTCGTTCTACTTGCTTTGTGGATTCTGTCCTCGGGTCCACTATTAGCCACTCAAATATCGAGTCTCTCCCGCCTTCTAGGAAGGCTTGGAGCGCCCACTCCATCCTCATCATTCTCGGGTGGATTACGTACTTCATCACGCGGTTTGGCAGGTTGCCGATGCGTATCCTGTGAACACCTTTGCCATCCACCTCAGCGGGAGCTTCCACGACCACACTGCTTGGAATACCGTCGATCGTTCCCTGGTTCGGAATGTTGACCTGATATATGCCCTTCTCGTCGTTCGCTATTGAGCTGATTATCGGCACGACCGATTCCGGACTCATCTTAGGAGGAAGCAGTTTCGTCAGAGGAGTCTTCTGATCGCGGATTGCCTTGGTCCCGCGGGTGAGCCACTTTTTGTGGTATCCCAGGTAGATTTTCCAGCCTGTCTCGGAGTCAGGTCCGCCAGTCGGTCCGAACCACCTCTTCTTCACTTCGAGGTTCCAGTGATACTTCCATGTGCCTCCTCTGACACTGTCGCCCACGGGCATGGAACCGTAATTTCTATACATGTCAATAGCAGCTGGAGACATCTGTAGATCGAAGGGATTTTTCTGCGTCCGATACCAAGTTCTCCAATACTTCCTAGCCTTCTTTTCGATCCACTCATCCAAGAGGTGGTGGGCATCCTCGCCCATGTAGCGGAATCTAGTTGCCCAGATAACATGGTTGAAACCCGCCGACACAACCTCTATATCCTTGAGATCGATTCCTAGAACATCCGCCATTTCCTCGTAGCCCAAATGCCCGTGACAAAGCCCAATCACCTTCGCCTTACTCTCTCTAGACACAAGAGTGGTGCCATCGAAGACAGGGTTCGCTAGCAGAAGCAACCATGCGTCTGGGCTAAGCGCCTCAACATCTCTGGCCACATCCATCATAAGTTTGAACTGGTAGTAGCCCCAGATGGTGTGATAATCTGAGACCATGTTCCATTCCACGCTGTTTATGCCCCGATAGTAGCCATACTTCTCGGAGGCAGCCCTCATCTTCTCATAATACCCGTGTCCCCCAGCCATGGCTGTGTTTATCACGAAGTCGGCATCTCTTATGGCTTCCGCCCTGTCCGTAGTCTTTTCAAACTTCAGATCAGCCTTTACCTCAGAGGTGTATCTATGGGCAAAACTATGGATGAGGTCCAAACGGTCCGCGTCCTTGTCCATCAGTGAGACGGTACTGCCCCTCAAGCTCTGAGTTAGGCAGAGATCGCGTACTAGTGTCGTGGACCAAGCAATGCTTCCAGCACCAA
>Ga0315312_1001881_pt1 | contig 15421 bp, 6 predicted proteins | sample TDP7_MG_FD_203629 | JGI IMG/M metagenome (GOLD analysis project Ga0315312, IMG submission 203629) | Freshwater sediment microbial communities from Lake Towuti, South Sulawesi, Indonesia - TDP7 | ecosystem: Environmental > Aquatic > Freshwater > Lake > Sediment | place: Indonesia: South Sulawesi... | reverse complement strand
GTTATCAGAGTATCAGGTTAACTTTCTCTTTTCCTGATAGCCTGATTCCTGATATTCTACATCCTGGTACCCTGATTGTCCGATGCCCTTTTGCTCTTGTCCTCTGTGGCTTAACTTGATGCGTTCTAGGCTTGGCCGTCCTCCGTACCTGTCCTCGACTCTGAGGCTCGGGCTCGAAGGGTAACAGAGCTGCGGATTTGGTTACAAAAGCATATAAGTATATGCGTATATACTTATAGGCTATTGGTTGTCAGTATTTTTTTTGTTGTGTGAAATGTAAAGTAGGCTTGGTGTGAAGAATTGTACCCTTCTGCGTAGTCCCTAAGGGACGTAGCACGAGCAGCATTATAAATCCGCCGTAGGCAGATAAATTCTCTATCTCTTTAAGTCAATCACTTCACTCGTGATTTGCTTTTGTTAGTGGATTATAAATATTATGCGGATTAGGTTACAAGAGTATATAAGTATATGCGTATATACTTATGTAGTTGTTTAAGAAACGTTTTTTAATAGGTTAAGTGCAAAGGATCATACCATATCTTTTGGATTTCTTCTCCAGCTACGTCATACTCTCAGGTTCGTGTGGGTCTCCACCAAATCGGATACGAAGGCCCATAGCCACGCTACGTAGCACGAGCGGCATTATAAATCCGCCGTAGGTGGATAAATCTTCTATCCTATTTAGTCAATCACTCCTCACGTGATTTGCTTTTGTTGGTAGATTAAAGATATAACACAGCTTAGGTCATAATAGTATATAAGTATATGCTTATATACTTATATAGTGATTCGGGCTTTTGGGAATTTAGATGATGGAATATTTAAATGCATTTGTTGAAACTATATTTGTTTGATGGTTACGCTGCTCGTTTCGTCAAACGTTTAACGTTATACGCAACCGTGACGAGTCGCGCAACCGAAACCGTTTAACGCAACGGGTATCTGGATTTGTCTGTTCTCTGTGGTGTCTAAGGGACGTAGCACGAGCAGCATTATAAATCCGCCGGAGGCAGATAAATTCTCTATCTCTTTAAGTCAATCACTTCACTCGTGATTTGCTTTTGTTAGTGGATTATAAATATTATGCGGATTAGGTTACAAGAGTATATAAGTATATGCGTATATACTTATGTAGTTGTTTAAGAAACGTTTTTTAATAGGTTAAGTGCAAAGGATCATACCATATCTTTTGGATTTCTTCTCCAGCTACGTCATACTCTCAGGTTCGTGTGGGTCTCCACCAAATCGGATACGAAGGCCCATAGCCACGCTACGTAGCACGAGCGGCATTATAAATCCGCCGTAGGCGGATAAATCCTCTATCCTATTCAGTCAATAACTCCACGCATAAATTTTTTTGGTGAATTAAAGAGAGAACAATGATTTTGTCAAGAGGAGTATATAAGTATATGCTTATATACTTATATAGTAATTCGGGCTTTTGGGAATTTAGATGATGGAATATTTAAATGCATTTGTTGAAACTATATTTGTTTGACGGTTACGCTTCTCTTCACAAAAGCATCCTATGCATTAACTCGGCATTATAAATCCGCCACAGGCGGATAAATCCTGTGCCAAATCCGGTCAATCGCTACCCATAGTCACATTCAGCTTTTCCCACACGGCACGGAATTTATCAGGATTGTATCGTCCGTACAAATCCTCTCCCGTATTCAAACACCTTTACCTCAATAATTTTTGTGTATAACTTTATGGTATTATGATTCGTCTTCTTCCTCCACCTTTTAGCCAACCCTCTATTACATTTTTCACCATGTTTGCGTTGGCCACATCTATCCAGAAGATATGATATATGTTTCTTAACCAAGAATATATAACGTTCATTCCTTTCGGCCTCGTGGAAAGCCGCTCTAGTATCCTTATGGTCACTGTTTGGCTGATGCTTTCTATGTGACCGCTTTGCCAAAGGCTCTTAAGAAACATGGCACCAATATAATCTATTCCTTCGATCTTAACATTTGGATCACCAAACCAGTCGAGAGCCTGAGATAGCGGGCCTTTGTCTACATCTCCATTCGTTTTTTCGACTGCTTTTAAGAAAATCTTTACGCTAGGCCTTGTATAATAGTACCTCATGTGCATGAGATTAGTAGTTATTTCAATTTCAAAATCTGGAGCAAGCTTGCCTTCAGCGCAAAAATATTCAATTACCTTTTGTGTCCATACTCTTTGAGACCCGAACTCCAATCGACCTAATTCGGCTGTTGCGAGGTCATCCGTCCAAAGAGTATGTCCAGTTCTAGCTGACAACATCATTGATTCTACACCCAATTGCCCAAATATTTGCACTAATTGACTACGACGTGAGACTTCTAATCCTCCAATAATAAGACCTGATTCAACTATGCAGTATTTTTCTATCAAATCAATTAATTCTTGTAAGCTTCTGCGTATCTCTTCTATATTTTCTGGAGACCAAGGAATAAATCCATTTTTAGTATATGTACCTGCCATACTCTGAGGTTTATCATAGGTATGTAGTAACTGTCGGAAATCATCGATCGTACCTTGTGAAACGATCATTCTTCGTGGAATTTTGATGAGTGTTTTGTAAGATTTCATTAGAAATATTGTGCATAAAGCTGTCACATCGATAACTATGTTTTGTGATTCTCGTAACGCGCTCTCTGCTATTTCCATTTCCTCATCGGTTCCCTTGCAGCATTTAAGTCGTAAACTCGGGCTGGATATTATATGTTGTATTGCTTCAAGAACATGTCTACCCTTCAAATTTGCTACAGTGTATATCGGAATGAGCTGTTTGGTATATAGTTCCTCAATTTTTTGAACATATTCAGCGTCTTTCTCAACAAGTCTCTGCAATGGTGAAAGGTCTGGTTTCCCTCCTTCTTCTTTTATAATCATTCTCTTTATTGCCTGCGCCCCCGGAAACTTGTTTTCGAACTCGTTTATGCAATAGTTGAATCGATAGACATATTTACTAAGTAGTTCTTTTATAGTTGCGGTTCGTTCTTGAATTTCATCTATCACCAAATAGAAATGTTCGCCTTTTTTCTTCCCAAGCATTTCTTTAGAGTATGGGTGGTCTGGTGGAAACTCATTACGACCGGATTCCGGCTTACTTACGACCGAGTCTTCTATTATGTGCCAGTGTAATTCGTGGGTGTCATCTTCTTGATACTGAATGGCTACTCCAGGTGCTACAACTTCAGGCCGATCTATATCTACCACTGGTCCAACAGGTGCGAGCACCGATTCTATCATTGCTAAATGTGCTTCTTTTTGTCCCCAGTTCAGTCTAACGAGTTCATATGCATACTTTACTCCGTTGATTGGCTCTGGTCCATGTCGCAGAACAATTGCTACAACCTGTCCCATTTTTGCATCTATATCCTTGACCATAGGCAATTTCGCTGGGTCTTTTTCGATTAAACTTTTATCTCCTGTTCGGATTCCAAGGTATGATAGTCTCGCACGGACATATGGAGCATATTCTTTATCAGGGGGGTTTGATAAAAATTCCTCCATGACCTTTCTTGCACCTTTATCGTCATGATATTTTTCACGGTAACTCAATTCCAATTCAAATAATTTTCTCTCCCATAATCCATTCGCCCGGACCTTTTCAGCAAAATCAGTAATGAAAGCTACGTCTTCACATTGGTGTGCACATTCCATTAGGCGGTATGTATCTCTGCCTATATATTCCGGCTGGACTATGGTTTTCCATAGTTCCAATCCTTCTTTGTACATACCCACCGCTTGTAAAAAGGTCGCTATTCTTCTCTTATCCTGTATCGAAGTTTCAGGTTTGATCTTCGCAAGTACTTCCTTGGCTTCACTTATAGCTCGAGGTTTGTCCCCATTAAATCTGTAAGCTTCTCCTCGCAGAACCGTGACTAACTCAACACTCACTATATCCTCTGGCAATTTTTCCAGTGTCTTTAGTGCTACCTCGATCCCATCTATTTGCCGTTCAAGGTCAACCAATGTTGCTAAATATTCTGCCCGTACCTCGGGTTCATCTTGGCCTAAGTCACCTATACGACTCTGCAATAATCCAACGGCTCGTTTCTTGTCTCCTTCCAAATTCCTTCTATCGAGGCATTGGCTCAAGAATAGCTCTACGGAACACCTCAGCCCTTGACCAATCAAGGTATCCAGCAGGTCGATTGCACCGCCCCAATCTTCCTTTTTGAACTTGATGCCCGCATATCGGAATACCGCTTCGGGATCTGAGGGGGCAAGTTGATAAGCAAATAAAACGTCTTCCTCCATCGCACCATGATTATTCAGACCCACGTTAACAGTTGATCTCTTTAGAATCGTTCGGACTATACTCGCAGTAAGATTCTGTTTCTTGTAGTCCTTCAGCGCTTCTGTGAATAAGTCTTTGGCCTGCTCAAGACACCTTGCCTCCTCTTTTGTCGGACCTCTATCATTAACGGCCTGCTCTGAAATTCTCGCCCGATGTAGCAATAATTCACCAAGAATCTCCTTTATCCGTGGAATATCCGGTTCCTGTTTAAGTGCATGACCGATGTACTTTTCTGCGATTTCATAATGGCCCTTGCACATCGCAACTTCACCCAACGACATTGCAATCTCCGGATCGTTGCGCTGGTGTTCTGGAACCATTTGCTCAACCTTATCGAACGTAATCTCATGTCGCACACTTCTTACTAACACCGCCCTGGAAAGTCTTTCCTCTGGGAAGTCCTCCAAAAGATCCTTTGCTAACTGATAGGCCTTTTTTGTACTCCCTAGGTATAAATATGCCAATGCTTCTCTCGCCCGCGCCTTCTCATTTTCGGGGTCAAATTGTTTCGCTTCGAGAAAGCACTCGGCGGCCCTTTGCCGCTGGTCCAGTCGGTCATATGCATGTCCCATATTTGCTCGCGTCCGATATTTCTGATGACCGGTCATCACATGTTTATATTGCTCCCATAATCTTTCAAGAAGTATGAGTGCTTCTAGTGGCTGATTTTCATTAAGCAATCTGGCAGCGTTCTCTATTTCTGCCTGCAGGTGTACAGTGACGCCAAGATCCAGTTCTAAGATACTCCCGATGTCTCTCTCATTGAATCCTAGGATCTTCTCAGTAATCTTTTTGTGCCCCCACGTTTCAATGCTCACGTTAGGATGTTCAGTTCTTAGCTCCTCTACAAACTTTTCAATTTCACCCAGCAGTGTATCATTTGTAAGGTAAATCCATTTCTTGACATCCTTGTGTTTTTCTAAGCAGCCTTCCAGGTCACTTTTAATTTTTTTCTTGGTAGAACGAGTTGTTTCTCCCCTTGTTGCGTGAGCTGCAAAGTAAATTTTAGCCTTTGGGCAGTAACCATCCATTTTAGTGTCACCTTTTGGACCACCTGCCCTTACAGGTGTATAATCATCAGGATAAAACTTCATGCATAAACGGTCACACAGATCTTTAAAGGCATCTCCCCTAATGTTAGCGAGTCGATCCTCAATTATTTTTCGCAACGTTGCATTATCCATAATTCCTCTTTACCCCATGAGATAAGCCCTTTCCGTACATCGTTTGTCAAACACTTTACTAACTCTCTGCTCTGTATTATCTCATAGCGGTCCGAGCAATTATCTCACGAGGTGAATTCTACCCCCAAAATCCAATATTGAACCTCCCCTTTTATAAAATTTTGTTGCCTTGCGGAGGTTCTTGCGGTAAAAGAACGACTTACACTATAAATCCATCTTTTAAAAAAACTTGATTTCCGAACACCTCATTCTCAAACACCCCATTCTCAAAAACCATGGTTCTTAAAGCACTCCATAAGTATATACGCATATACTTATATAGTATTGTTGCGATTATCAAACTGAAAACAGAAAACCTGTCTCGAGCAAGTCTATTCCGGTTTTGTCGAGGGTCATAATTCCTCCCGCTCAGAGAGCATTTACAATTTTGACCTTGGAATTTTGCCTTTTGAATTAACCTTATATTTTACCCCTAAAATCCGACAATGAAAACCCCCCAAACCATTTATTTTCGCCAGTCCCGCCAAATATCTCCACAGGACACCTTACGGTGGAGTACCCAGCCTTTCCGTCCTCTAATACCTTTTCACCCCACCCACGGGGGGCAGAGCTAAACAATATAATTCTCTGCGGCGTTTGCGTCAAAAAAGACAAGAACCCTGCCATAGTGATGGCAGGGCTAACCATATCCAAAATCCGTGTTAATCCGTAAAATCCGTGTTTATAAATTGAAAATAGGCGTTCGGAAATCAAACCTCCCCTTTTCTAAAATTTTGTTGCCTTGCGGAGGTTCTTGCGGTAAAAGAACGACTTACACTATAAATCCATCTTTTAAAAAAACTTGATTTCCGAACACCTCATTCTCAAACACCCCATTCTCAAAAACCATGGTTCTTAAAGCACTCCATAAGTATATACGCATATACTTATATAGTATTGTTGCGATTATCAAACTGAAAACAGAAAACCTGTCTCGAGCAAGTCTATTCTGGTTTTGTCGAAGGACACAATCCTGCCCGTTCAGGGGGCATTCACAATTTTGAACTTGGGATTTTGCCTTTTTAATTGACTTTACGCTTTACCCCCAGAATTCAACGAATAAAAGCTCAAAAATTATTATCATCACTAAGTAAATCTGTGTAAATACGCATCTAAAATGATAAGAACCCTGCCATAAAATGGCAGAGCTAAACAATCTACTTGCACGTCGCCGTGACGGCGACGGCTAAACAAAAATGTCCACGATAACTCGTAAAATCCGTGTTTATAAATTGAAAATAGGCGTTCGGAAATCAAACCTCCCCTTTTCTAAAATTTTGTTGCCTTGCGGGGGTTGTTAAGGTAAAAGAAGGAGGCAAGATAACCCCCCAATAACATTGGGGGCTAACCATAGATGATGGAGACAAAGGAAATGACGGAAAAAAGGCTGGCTGTGGTGACGGGCGCTGCCAGAGGAATAGGCCGAGCAATTGCGCTTGAACTACTCAAGCAAGGCCGAATCGTCGCAGGCCTTGATATAAATGCGGAGCAGCTTCGTGAGCTTGAAAATATTGCAAAAGAAGCCGGCTTTACGATTATAATACGTTGCGTAGATATAACCGATACGGAAAAGCTTACAGAAACGCTTGAATCCCTTGCTGATAAATACGGGGGGATAGGTATTCTGGTGAACAATGCGGGCATTACGCGGGATAGGCTACTTTTACAGATGAGCGATGAGGATTTTGATGCCGTCATAAATATCAATCTACGGGCGGCTTTTGTTGCGACCAGAGTAGCAGCAAGGTCTATGGTTCGCAATAAATTTGGCAGAATTATTAGCTTAAGCTCGGTTGCGGGCGTGATGGGCAATGCCGGCCAGAGCAATTATGCAGCCAGTAAGGCGGGTCTTATCGGTCTAACCAAGTCGGTGGCTCGTGAGCTGGCCAGAAAGAACATCACCGCAAATTGTATTGCGCCGGGCTTTATTGTGACCGAGATGACCGATAAACTGCCGGAGCCGGTCAAAGAGGCGGCAAAGCAGATAATACCATTGCGGAGGTTCGGCAGCGTAGATGACGTGGCTAAAGCAGCGGCATTTCTGGCAAGCGACGAAGCTGGCTATATTACGGGGCAGGTGCTCTGCGTTGACGGCGGAATGGCAATGTAGTTCTGTAGCCGGCGTGAGTTACGGATTAGAAGGTATCAGCGGTGAAAAAAATAAAAAAATATTTGTAGATGAGCGATTTAGCAGGTAATATACCCGCCAATGTAAAAATAACATCAGTAGCTGATAGGATCAGTTGCTGTTGTTAATTGTAAGATAACGAAAGGGACCTCGCTTCGCGGGAACCCAAATAAATTCCTAAGTGATTAGGGAGGAAAAACAAGTGAGTGTTGATGAGATAGATGCTCAGGCTATTGAACAGAAAGTGATCGAGATAATCAGCGAGCAAATGGGCGTAGATAAGTCTGAAATAACGCGTGAGACGTCATTTATTAACGACCTCAATGCCGACTCATTAGACACCGTAGAGCTTGTGATGGAATTCGAGGACGAATTTGATATGAGCATTCCAGATGAGGAGGCAGAGAAAATCCAAACGGTCGGAGCTGCAATTGATTATATTATTAATGCGGCACAGTCCAAAAAGCAAGAGTAGTGGATAAGTCTAATATGAATAAGTGGCGAGTTGTTATTACAGGCTTAGGTTGTGTCACGGCCTTGGCTGAGTCCGCTGATGAGCTTTTTACTGCGTTGTGTGCCGGTAAGAGTGGCGTTTCTATGATAGAGTCATTCGATACCAGTGTATTTCCAGTAAGATTCGGCGGCGAGATAAAAAACTTCGATGTAACAAAGTACGTTGATTCCCGAGAGAGCAAACGCATGGACCGCTTCACGCAGTTTGCTGTCGCTGCAGCCAGCCAGGCGGTGGATGATAGCGGTCTTGATTTCTCAAAAGAAAACGTTTGCCGCATAGGTGTCATTGTAGGAACCGGCATCGGCGGTATCAAGGAGATTGAGCAGCAGCATATAAAACTGTTAGAAAAAGGCGTAAGGCAAGTTTCGCCCTTCACCGTTCCGAGGCTTATGGCTAACGCTGCCAGCGGTACTATTGCTATTTACTACGGCTTGAAGGGACCTAACTTTTGTGTTACCAGCGCGTGCGCCTCCGCCAATCACGCTATCGGGGAGGCTTTTTGCAACATTGCTTCGGGGCGGAGTGACATTATAATAACCGGCGGCACCGAAGCCGCCCTTACGCCTATAGGATTAGCTTCATTTTGCGCTGCCAGGTCACTTAGTACCCGAAATAGTGACCCTACAGCAGCTTCAAGACCGTTTGATAGAGATAGGGACGGCTTCGTTCTTTCTGAGGGTGCCGGTATTCTGGTTTTGGAAGAATACGGCCACGCTAAGAAACGCGGTGCCAAGATATACGCTGAACTACTCGGTTACAGCGCCACCGACGATGGTTACCACATTACCGCCCCCCTGCCGAATGGTAATGGAGCGGCAAAAACTATGGAGCTGGCGCTGGCCGATGCAGGAATAGCAAAAGATAAGGTCGACTACATCAACGCCCACGGAACGGGCACGGAGCTAAACGACATTGCTGAAAGCACAGCTATTAAATCTGTTTTTGTCCAGCATGCATATAAAATACCCGTCAGTTCCACAAAGAGCAGCCTCGGTCATTTGCTGGGTGCCAGTGCCGCGGTTGAGCTTATCGTATGTATAAAAGCGATTAATGAATCAGTTATCCCCCCCACTATCAACTTGGAAAACCAGGATGAGCGTTGCGACCTAAAGATGGACTACGTCCCGCTTCAGGCTCGCCAGGCGAAGGTCAATGTTGCGATGAGCAACTCTTTCGGCTTTGGCGGCCATAATTCCTGCCTGGTCGTGGGAAAAGTTTAGTGGTTAGCCCCGCCATTCTATGGCGGGGTTTTTATTTAGCCCCACGTTTCACGTGGGGTTTTCTTATTTCACCATTCCTGTACTGATCAATGTCGAAGGATCTTGTGGGGTTTTCTTATTTCATTATAAATGGCGGTGTCATTTCTTTTCACATTTTAAATGGGTGTTTTGTCATGTAAAATCTGGTTGTATTTGTTTGCCTTTAATGTTAATATTCTTTTAGGTTATTTACTTCAAACAGATTTAGGAAACAGAGATATGGCGGAGAAATATGCAAAGCCGAATAATAACAGAAAGCCAAGAAAAAAAGATTCAGCACGGCTTGTATGGGATACTAAACCCAGAAGGGCTCCCAATCCCAAAGACATAGAATTCCAGACCGCTGAAGTTGTCCTTCCCAACCCAAAGGTCGCTGGTGAACTGCCTCTATCTTTTCGTGACGGCCTTCTCGGCGAAAACGAAATTGACAAACAAAAAATGAACCGCCTTATCTGGGGCGATTGCCTACTGGCTATGCAGGCCCTCCTCGCTCAGGGCTACGAAGGCAAAATCAACCTGATCTACATCGACCCGCCTTTCGACTCCAAGGCCGACTACTCTCACAGAATGACCCTTGAGGGAAACGAATTTACAAAAGAACCCTCGGTAATTGAACGCCTCGCCTACAAAGATACCTGGACTGGCGGGACAGATTCATACCTCGATATGCTATATCCGCGACTACAGTTGATGAAACGACTGCTTGCGGAAGATGGAAGCATCTATGTCCATTGCGACTGGCATGTGAACGCTTACGTAAGAACTCTGTTGGATGAGGTGTTTGGAAAAACCAATTTCAGAAACGAAATAGCTAGACAGTCGGTCTTCGCGCACAGCGATCCACAACAATTCGGTCGTAACCATGACAATATCCTATTTTATTCCAAATCAGATAATTGGGTTTGGAACACTCAATACCAAGAATATGATAAATCATATTTGGAGTCGGGTTTCAGGAGCATTGAACCTGAAACTGGAAGACGTTACCAGCTTGTCTCGCTCAATGCTCCAGGAGCGGGACCTCCGAAGTTTTTCTGTGGAAAACTACGAACACCGCCAACTGGGAGACACTGGGCAGGTGCTCTGGGAAAAACCATAGAGGAACTTGAAGAAGAAGGAAGAATCATTATATCCTCAAATGATGTCCCACGAGTAAAGTATTATCTTGACGAAATGGAAGGAAAGGTCTGCCAGTCTATTTGGACCGATGTGTTTGACCCACAATCTCAGTCAGCGGAAAAAATCGGTTATGATACTCAAAAACCAAAGGCTCTCTTAAAACGAATTATAGAAGCATCATCCAATAAAGGCAACCTTGTTGCCGATTTCTTTGCAGGTTCAGGGACAACCGGAACTGTCGCTGAAAAATTAGGCCGTCGCTGGATAATGTGCGAACTCGGCAAGGTCGGCATTCAGGTGACACGCGCTCGGCTCGTAGAAATGGCAGCCAAACCGTTTCTTATTGAAAACATCGGCAACTATCAACGAGAAATGATTTATCTAACTGGTGGTAGAATCTGGGAAATGCAGCATCTCATCTTAAAACTTTATGGTGCAACACCAAGAGATAAAACCAGCGGCCTCGGCATTCGAAAAGTAAACGACATCGATGAACTTGTCTATGTCGGCTACCCCGATAGACCTATTACCGCAAAAAAGGCAGAAGAACTTGCTATACAGGCACAAAACCTTGATGGCAGAGGTTACAAGCGTCTGGTAATCCTCGGCTGGGATTATGAGTACAATTACCATCAGGCATTAGAGTCCCGGTTAAGTGCTGAGAAAGATAAAATCAAGGTTCAGATCGAAAGCCGTGACATTCCGCCGGATATTTATGATTATCTCAAAAAAGCAAAATCCGAGGAGGACATCGAAACACTTGCCGACAAAGTTCAATTTTACGAAAGACCTTATCTGAAAATCTCCCAACCGCAGATTAAAGAAAAAACAGATAACAAAATCGAGGTAAACATTTCTATCGAAAGATATGTTTTAATGGATATACCGGTAAGCCATTTGTCAAAAAAGGGTGAGTCTGATTACACGGCCCTTAGAAAGCTGGCCAAAGACAATTTTGCCGTCTTTATCGATTACTGGGCTATCGACTGGGACTATGATGGCTGCACCTTCAAAAGTCAGTGGCAGGCCTTTCGGGGTAACAGCAGAAAAGCAAAAACCGTTGTCACTACTGCTAACGAGGTCTTGGAAAAGAAAAAAGACCGAACCATTGCTGTCCGTGTCGTTGACATTTTCGGCAATGATGCTGCAGCAACGGTCAAGATTTAGGTAAATTTATGCCTAAAAGAAAAAATAACGAGGCCTTCTCGCAAATGTATCTTGCCAGGTCCCTCGAAGGTGAAGTCCAGGCCTGGGTCGACCAGGGTTACAACGGCGTCACTCAGACAACGCTGGAACTTCTGCATTATTGGTTTAATCGTGAAGAGGATACCACAGAGCATTTTTATCCTTGCCAGCAACGTGCCATAGAAACGGTCATTTATTGCTGCGAAATCCTAAAAGCCAAAACTTTGGAAGAACTTTTTGAAAAAGTTGCACCCGAAGCCTTTTATCAACATCTGCCTTTAAAAAATGAAGTGGAATCAATCCGTTTTCCCAAATATGCCGTAAAAATGGCTACCGGCTCAGGCAAAACCTGGGTCCTTGCCGCACTTCTCGTCTGGCAGTACTTCAACAAGCTAAATGAAGAAATCGGCGATTATTCTTACCGTTTTCTGGTCGTTACTCCTGGCCACGAAGTCCTAAACAGAATGCTCGATTCTTTCAAAGGCAAGCGCGACCCAAAAACTGGCAACCGAGACCCTCAAACATCCGATTATAAACGTGCTTTATTTGTACCAGATGGTTCGAGATGGAGAGATAGGTTTCATTTCGGCGACCCGATTTTAGGCAAAGATATAAATAATAATATGCAAGTTCCGGATGGTCCCTTTGTCGTCATTACCAACTGGCAGCAGTTCAGATTAAAGAGCGCTGCCCAAAGTCTCTGGGCACAATTCACAGGTGAGGATGTCGAAGAATCGCCTCGTGGTGAAATTATTCTTGATTTTCTTTCTGAATATCCTGATTTGATAATACTCAATGACGAAGCACATCACGTTCATGGCAAAAAGAGCGCGACCGGTGACGAACTTGTCTGGCGACAGTTTATGGATAGACTCTATGAACGATTGAAAGAGCAACATGAAGAACAATTTGGCCCATTTATGCAGGTAGATTTTTCCGCAACTCCTTTCTACGGAAGCCACGAAAAGAAAGAGTATTTTCCACATATCGTCTGTGATTATCCTCTTATAAATGCTATGCACAATATGCTTGTTAAACAACTTTTCTTAGAGGAACGCCAAACCGTTGCTGGTGAAACGCTCGAAGACCTTGACTTTCGAGCTGAGCGCCTCGAACCGGATGGCACTCATAAAAGAGGAGCTATTGCTGGACTTTCTGCAGGACAAAAAATCCTTCTGAAAATCGGCCAATCAAAACTTGAACAATTATCAGTCGAATTCAAAACCAAAGGCCTGAACAAAAAAACCGTTATGCTTGTCCTCTGTGAAGATACAAAAGTAGCTGACCTCGTGAAAGAACACTTCTTTACATTACCCGATGAAAATGCCAGTTATTATGATGACTCTCAGGTATTGCTTATTCACTCTGACCTTAAGGCTTCAGAACTTGACCAGGCAAGAAAAGACCTCGACAAAATTGACATCAATGATGATCCGCTCAGAGTTGTTATCTCTGTCTTAATGTTGCGTGAGGGCTTCGATAAAAATAATATTGCTGTAATTGTTGTCCTGAGAGCAACAGAAGCCGACCTTCTCTTGGAGCAAATCGTTGGCCGAGGACTACGACTTATGTTTCCTTCTTACGAATATCCGGAATTACAGGATGCCAAGAGGCAGGCATATGACGAAATCCGCCTTAATAAATCGCCCTCGAACTCCCTTGATTTTCTCTTTATTGTTGAGCATCCAAGATTCCGGGCATTTTATGAAGCTCTAAAACAAGAGGGTTATATTATTGGTTCCGGAGACACCAGCACTACGACATCTACCGGGGATATAATCCCTGTCGACGCTGTTCCCGAAAAAATGCCTGATTTTGACATCGCCTGGCCAATTCAAATATTTGATGAAGGTCGCCTACCAGAGCTTTCACAGTTAGATGTGAGCACCCTTGCCAAATACCCGACTAAATTTGACAAATTAAAACAATTTCTTTCACAGCTAATTATTCAGGAAACTCATGTCGAAACCGGCAAAAAAACAAAATCTTGGAAATTAGACAGTGAGTATTTCGATTACAATTTTTTCTTAATGCAAGCATCGAAGTCAGTTGCTACTAAAGGAAAAAGCTCTATATTAACTGCTAAACGTGCAGATATTGCAGGCTTGATAGATGAGTATGTATCCAATTTCTGCTTTGGTCAGAAAGTTGATTTTGGCAAGCCGGAGAATTATTGTGTTCTAAACTATCCTGATGTTTTTGACCATATTGTTAATGCTGTCAGGCAAGAAATAATTCGACTGATTGAAGGTTATAAATACGAGCCAAAAGGAATTTGGGCTACATTATCAGAAGTTCCTCGTATAATGGTTCGAGAAAGTAAATCTGTTGAATCAAATAAAAGCATTTATCCACGATTAGGTTATCAACCCAAGGGTGGAGGATTTGAAAGAGATTTTATGCTCAATGTTCTTAATGCTTCCTCAGAAGTCACCGCATTTTGTAAACTCGATAGACGCCACAAACTCAAAATCCAATATCGCGACGAAACAGGAATTTTGCGCACCTATGAAATCGACTTTATTATCAAAACGGTCGAAAAAATGTATCTACTTGAAACCAAAGCCGATAAGGATATCAATAACCCCAATGTTTCTGTCAAAGCGAGAGCAGCAATAGCCTGGGCCGACCAGGCCTCCAATGTTATCCCGCAGCAGCAATATAATCAGCCGCAACATTGGGAATATCTCATTCTTTCTGAGGAAATCTTTAAGAATAATCCTGGACTCGGTTTTTCCGCACTCATCTCATTCTGCCGTACAACACGCGATAGAATTATCGCTCAGGCACAAGATCGTCTGTTCATATGACCCGCCTTCGTCTAAACAAACTACGGTGGGCAAGAATCTCTTCGACACCCCCATCATCAACTCCACCACCTCAAATCCATAATGATTGAAGTACTATATAAGTATATACGCATATACTTATATACTTTTGTAACCAAACTTGCGGTGAGGGCTTCGACTGAGCTCAGCCGAATGTCCTTGCCGAATCCATCCGCATAATCTCTTTAACTTGTGGCATAGCTATCCGTCAACAAAAGCAAATCGTAGCCGAAATCGAGGCCGAGCAGAAAATCGTCAACGAGAACAAAAAATTCATCGAAATCTTTGAGCAGAAGATAAGGGGCACAATCGCCGAACTCTGGGGCGAGAAATAAAAGCTTGATAAGACCTTCAACGAAATCCATCGCCGGAATGACGATGGCTAAAATATATTTAGCACTATGTTTTACGTTGATATCTGTATGTGATTATTTTTCCGGAAAGTTTAGACTAGCGAATTGACCATGATATTTTCTTGCCGCCCTATCGTAGGCCCTGGCTGCTTCAACCTCATCGTCAAAATATCCCAAAAACTGGGGTTGTCCATGAACTTGTATATCTGCCACCCATTTTCGCTGCCTGGTTCTAAACGAAACACCTTTGTATTTTGACCAGCAGACGCCTTTTGTTTTTGGCCTGTTGCACATATTCTGAGAGTGTGTTGCTGGCCGAAGGTTTGCCCTTCTATTATCCAGGCCGTTATGATTGATATGGTCGCACTGTACGCCTTCATCGAGTCCCAGAATTACGCGGTGCATCCAGATATTTTTGCCGCATCTTGCTTCTGACTTTCGGCCGACGCGAACGGCGTAGAAGGTTTCCTTGCCACGTTGTGCAAACCATTTATATTTGCTAACGCGTT
>Ga0315312_1001880_pt1 | contig 15440 bp, 18 predicted proteins | sample TDP7_MG_FD_203629 | JGI IMG/M metagenome (GOLD analysis project Ga0315312, IMG submission 203629) | Freshwater sediment microbial communities from Lake Towuti, South Sulawesi, Indonesia - TDP7 | ecosystem: Environmental > Aquatic > Freshwater > Lake > Sediment | place: Indonesia: South Sulawesi... | reverse complement strand
ACCTCCAAGCCCATACTCTTTAGTCTCTTTATTGCAGTTGCAGCATTTTCTTTTGGCGTATCCATAACAGCAATAATTCCTGCGATTTTGCCATTTATTGATAAAATCATCGCGGTTTTTCCCTGTTCTTCTAGTTTCCGAAGGCTTTCTTCAGTAGGCTCAATGCTAACATTATTGTCTTTCATAAGTTTTCGGTTTCCAAAAAGTATTTGCTCGCCTTTGTATCTTGCTTTCACACCATGTCCAGGTATCGCTTCAAATTCTTCTGCATCTGGAATGTTTGAATTGCCAACTGCTTTCACTGTCGCCTCAGCTAATGGGTGCTCTGATCCTTTCTCCGCAGTTGCTGCAGCTTGCAAAACATCTTCTTTACTATAACGCCCGTACGCGATTATGTCCGTAACTGTTGGTTCCCCTTTTGTCAAGGTTCCTGTCTTGTCAAAAACTATCGTGTTCAGTTTTCTTGCCTTCTCTACGTATTCGCCGCCTCTTAGGAGAATTCCATATTCTGCTCCTTTTCCTACTCCGGCCAAGATTGCGGCTGGCGTGGCTATGCCTAAAGCGCAGGGGCAAGCAATCAACAGAATGGCAAGTAGTACAAGGAAAGCTGTAGAGAAACCCGAGGTGAAAAACCAATATGTAAAGGCGATTACGGCTGCGGTGAATACTGTTGGCACAAAGTAGGAAACCACTCTATCTGCAAGTTTCTGGACAGGAGCATTTGAAGCTTGTGCCTCTTCAACTAAACTGACAATTTGCATTAATGCGGTGTCAGCGCCAACCTTTGTAGCCTCAATTTTCAGGAGCCCATTCTTGTTTATCGTAGCGCCTATGACTTCGCTGCCCGCACTTTTTTCAACAGGGATGCTTTCGCCTGTGAGGATTTTTTCGTCAACCGATGAGTATCCAGAAATAACTTTGCCGTCAGTAGGGATTTTTTCTCCAGGCTTGACGATCAATATGTCTCCTACTTGCACGTCGTCAATGGGCACTTCCATTTCATTTTCTTCTTTCAATACTCGGGCAATTGTCGGCTGTAGTTCAAGCAACTTGCGAATAGCTGCAGCAGATCTTCGCCTAATGGTTTCTTCTATGAATTTGCCAAGTAATACAAAGGCTAAAATTGCTATTGCGATTTCAAAATAGCCGTGTCCTCCAGGTGCAAGGGTTGGGAAGAATGTGCTTACAGTGCCGTAAAACCAACCTGCCAATGTACCCGTGGAGATGAGAACGTCCATGTTAATGTTCCGTGTTTTAAGTGCCTTGTATGCTCCGTAATGAATGCTCCATCCAGCTATCCAAACTACTGGCGCGGATATTATGAAGAATGCAAGTTCCCAGACTGAGATGCCTGCAAACTCAAGGGTCATGAATGCTACAACTAGGCCTAACGTGGCTAATACCCTTAGAGCGGCTACGCTGATTACGCCGAGAAGTGCTAAAGTGACCTTGCGTCTCATTGAGCGCAGTTCTTGTTCTGGCGCCTCGTATGTTCTGGCGCATGTTTCACTGCAGAAATAGTATGTTCGGTCTCCAATCTTTCGTTTTATAGCCTTGTTAGCATCTACGATCATGCCGCAAACTGGGTCTCTTGGCAACTATTTTTTCACCTTTTGTGCCTTTAGTTTCATCTAACCTTAAAGAGAAGGGTAGAAATATTTAAATGTATCTTTTCAAGATATATCTTTTCTAGAAGTATTGGAGACATCAACCTTGAGCGTCAACGAATTCCTCTCAGATTTCTCCCGCTTCTACATACTCACCCTTCTATACGAAGGACCATGCCACGGCTACAACATATTGGACAAATTCAGAAAAAGACTAGGAAAAAATGTTAGCCCAAGTTTAGTTTACCCCTTCTTGCAGCAGCTTGAGCAAAAAGGACTCGTGAAGTATGCAATAGAGAAAGTGGGAGACAAAAAGAAGAAAGTCTTCGAACTCACAGACGAAGGAAAACAACTCTGTAGACGATTATTCAAGCGTTTTTCAGCCCTAGTTTACACTGCAATTGAGCCAAGCCTCGAAATCTGTGCACATTGTGGATGCAAAGTTTACGAAGGAGGATACAGAGAAACCATAGACGGAAAAGAGACTACCTTCTGTTGCAAACACTGCGCAGAATCTTACAAGATTGAAAGAGGCATAGAAAAAGAGTTGCAATCGCCTAAGAAGAAGGGAAGCAAAAGGAGGTGAATCCTATGAAAGACCCAATTTGTGGAATGAACGTTGCAGAAACAAGCAAATATAAGTCAATATATGAAGGCAAAACCTATTACTTTTGCAGTAACGCGTGCAAGATAGAATTTGATAAGAATCCGAAGAAGTATACCAAAAAATAACTTAGCCATTTAGGCATAAGAATATGAGGCTTATTCCATGTCTGAATACAGTCGCAAAGTTCTTCCAATTCTTGGAATGGACTGCCCAGCATGTGCCTTAACGATAGAAAAGAAATTAAGAAAACTAGAAGGTATCAAAGAAGCCAAAGTAAACTACATGACACAAAACGTAGCAGTAACCTATGACCCTAGCAAAATAGGGATTCCTGAAATTGAGAAAGCAATTGAAAAGTTAGGCTATAGAATCTCTTACAAGAAATACGAGAGCATTCAGGAAAAAGTTTCGAAGATTTTTTCACGTAAAAAGAAGTTGAAGTGAAATAGCGAAATCCACTTAGATTTTTTTCACTTGATGTGCAGAGATTCCACGATACGTTGAAGAGCATCTTTTCTTGTTAACGTTGGTTCTTGTTGCAGCCCATTTTAGAAGTGGTATGATTGATTTTCTGAGTTCTGCTCCATCTTGTGTGAGTGAATATTCTACCCGTGGAGGTATCTCTGCGAAAGATTCCCGTTTGATTAAGCCTTCAGCTTGAAGTTCCTTCAGCGTATCAGATAGGGTTTTTGGACTGATTCCACTCAATTCTTCCATTAGGCTATTGAATCTAAGCCTTCCATTGTTGCCTATGGCGTTAACAATTAGGAGCGCCCACTTCTTGCTTATGACATCTATAATGCCTTCAAGCGGACAGAAGCAAATGTGTTCGTCTTCCTTGCGCATACAATCACTTCCCTTTGATATAGCGAGTATTTCACTATAAACTTTATAGTTTAAATACTTTACTTTTAATATTATCAGCACATTAAAACACTAAGGGGAGGTGAACCAAAAAATGTGTTGCCATTGTGGTTGTGGCTGTAGACCACATCATCATAGAGAAGGACACGAAGAAGGATACGAACATGGTCATGGTAGGCGATTCTTAACTAGGGCGGAGAAGGTTGAGAAGCTGAAGAGCTATGCAGAGGAGTTAAGGAAGGAACTCGCCGCAGTTGAGGAGCATATAAAGGAACTCAAGAGTTGAGAGATTATTTTGGCATTAAACCTTTTTTCTCTTTTATTGGGCACGGATTTGCGGATAAAAAGTCTAATCTACATGACTATGTCTTCAGATAGGCATGGTAGTAACATTCAAACTGGCATGGAAAATGAAGAGAATAAAGATGATTATCCATGAACCGTTAATCAACAAACTCATAGGCAGCGAACTAAATCTACTACTTAACGACAAGGCCAATCTCATAGGTGCAATAAGCGAAATAGACATAATGATAAATAACAAGGGAAAGTTTCCTGTGCCAAATTATCATAGCTTACTCCACATGGTCTATAATCCTGTTCAAAACAGATTCTATAAGCAAGCAGCAATAAGTGCTTATGATGAATCGGGGCAACTGCTAAATGTGAGATACGACCCAAAGAAAGCACTCCCAAAAGGGGTAACAGTCGTTTTGATTCCGTCAGGAGGGTGTATAAGCGAGTGGGAAGAAGTTATAGATCACGAAGTGTTCTTGAAATCAATATGAGGTTTAGCTATGATTTCGGAAAGTGTCATAGAAGTCTCAAATTTAACAAAGTATTATGGTAAGTTGTTGGCAGTTGACCAGATCAGTTTTGAGGTGAAAGGAAAAGAGCTCTTCGGCTTGCTTGGCCCTAACGGTGCTGGAAAGACAACAACTATCCGTATGATTTGTGGCATGCTTAGACCCACAGGTGGAACAGTTGTTGTAGCTGGCTTCGATGTGTCTAAAAGACCGAAGGAGGTTAAACGAAGAATCGGTTTGGTCCCAGACATCTCAAATTTGTTCGGGGAATTGAGTGCCAAAGTAAACTTGGAGTTTATGGGGAAACTGTATGGTTTAGACAAGAGGACACGTCGAGAACGCATCAACCAAGTTCTCGAACTCTTTCAATTGAAGGAACGACAGAACGACTTGGTCAAGTACTATAGCAAGGGTATGCATCGGCGTTTGACCATAGCAGCTGCGCTTATTCATCAACCCGAAATCCTAGTTATGGACGAACCTACAAGCGGTTTAGACGCTCAAACTGCAAGATTAGTTAGGGAAATCATCATTGACCTCAACAAGGAAGGCAGAACTGTGCTCCTAACAACGCATCAGATTGAGGAAGCAGACCGACTCTGCCAGCGCGTGGGCATAATTGACCGAGGTCATTTGATCGCGCTAAATACACCGGAAGAACTCAAAAACAACACTGAAGGTATGCGGGCTCTCGAAATCAAAGTTCTGAATGGTGTCGACCAACAACGATGGCTTCCTATTATCAGTGAGGCTGAAGGCATAGACAAAGTCTTCTTAGCCGAAGGAAAGATAAGAGTATTATCAAAGGATTTGGCACATGCGATTCCAACTGTTGTAAATCTCATTGACAAGCAAGGTGGAAAAATTGAATCCATCTCAGTTGCGCAACCCACCTTAGAGGATGCCTTTATCAATTTGACGGGAAAAACCATTCGAGAGGAACCGATGTCTAAGGAAGATTATCTCAAGAGAAGATTATCTCGGAGTGGAATGCGATGAAAATATTCAAGCTGCCTATGTTGCTGATGCATTCAATTTACATAGCTGAAAACGACTTGCGCCAATCGTTCAAGTCAGTGCGTCATGTTGTGTGGAGCCTTCTCTTCCCAATTTTCATGATGTTCACTTTTAGTTTTAGAGAGGGCACCTCTGGACAAGAAATTTCGTTTCTTATACCGGGTATTGTGGGCATGACTGCCATGTTTGGAAGCATCAATGAGACCATGAGTATTGTGTGGGACAAATCTTTAGGAGTGTTTGACCGAATCTTGGCGGCGCCAGTTTCGTCTACTTCCATTATAGTTGGGAAGACTATTGCAGGCGCAGTTATGGGTGTTATAAGCGCCCTTGTCTTGCTCATTATAGGCAGTTCGCTTTTCGGGGTTTCTTTTGTTAACATTAGCCTCGCTCTAGTTATTATCGTGCTTGCGAGTTTTTCCTTCACAGGTATTGGAACAATAATTTCTGGATTGGCGTCTGAACCAAGGGAGGCCATGATGCTTTCAAATCTTCTTCGATTTCCAATGATGTTTCTAGGCGGCGTTTTCTTTGACATCAATTTAATGCCGTCGCCGCTTCCGGTCATAGCTAGAGCTCTTCCGTTGACATATGCAACTGAAGGGTTGAAGGCTGCTGCCGTGTCTGGAGATATAGGTGTGGTTTTGTTTGATGCAATTGTGCTTGTCGCTTATACGGTAGGTACAATGGCAGTTGGTTCAAAGATGTTAATGAGACTCATGACAAGATGAATGCGTGCCTAGATTTCGAATTTGTCTATTATCTTTCTCTCCTTTTCCCCGACAATCTCTGCCACAACATGTATGTATTTTTCCAGTCCAGACCCCACAATTCTAGCCTTCAACAATTCATCTATCTGAAATATCCCAGCGGAATTCGACATCCTAATCCTTATTACTACAGGCTTCTCTGTCCCTTCCGCTATCTCAACTTTCTCTATTGACATAGCCGAAACAGCATGAATGTCAACTTTCCCAGCTTGAAACGGTATCCTCGCTCTGCCTTCCTCCATATCCAACGCATCTGCAATTCGAACGATACCTGCTTCCAGAGTCAAGACTTTTTGTTGAGGATGATGCGACAGCAAGGCATGAGCCACCTCAGAACTAATAATCGCACTTTCTTCTTCAGAGTAGACTTTGTGAAGGTGCCGCTGCAGAAAATGAAAAGCCAGATTAACACTATATTCTCCATGCCTTTCCCGTGCAACAATCATTCCCAAATCATGAAAAATAGATGCGAGGACAACAACCACTTCTGCATCTTCAGTGGTCAAATTATAGTCTTTAACAACATTTGGCACAACTCCACTCTTAACCAAAATTCTCAAAATCTTCAGTGCAGAATTTGCAACAATTTTCACATGAGTTGGCCCATGGTCCGTATAGCCCATACGATTTATAGCCATAACATTAGAACATCTCCAAAACGTCTGCAACTCAACATCTTCCTTCACTGAGTCCGCGATTTGCTTTAGTTTCTTATTATCCAGAAAGGGAACACCGAACGTGTATGACAATAGCATTCACCACGACATTTACCCCTATTTCATGCCTTCCAAAATAAATGCATTACATCGCTTTCATCTTATCATCTTTGGTTGAGGCTGTTCCATACCCAAATGCCACTGAATCGAATAGAAAAAGTATGTAAACAATGTTCTGATAAAGCCCACTTTAACGTACCGTCTTGCAGACGGATACGCAACAATGTTATGGTCACAAATTACGTAGCCTCTTTTCCTTAGTCTATATGAGATTTCTATATCTTCACATACTTTCAGTGCTTTGTTGAATCCGCCAATTTCCCTGAAAGTCTTAGCATCGCACGCCATGCACATGCCACCAGCATACTTGTCAACATAATTTCTAACAAGATTTTCCACAGAAAACCAAAAGATATCTATCTTTCTCGGCATCCGCACTTTTCTGCCTTCCATTTCCAAAATCTCTTTCTTCGGCAAATATTTTGGAAAGACAAGTGTCACATTTGGCTTCTCAAAGCCTTCAACAATTCTCTCTATAGTGTCTGATGCAAGCAATGTATCTGCGTCAACAAAGACCAGTATGTCGCCTTCTGCATATGCTGCTCCCTGATTTCTTGCATCTCCGGCAGAAATATCCTTCCTCGAAATCACCTTGTCTGCATATCCTTCTGCAACCGCGACTGTCTTGTCTTTACTTAGCCCATCTTTCACAATGAGTTCAAGGTTCTTGTAAGTCTGCTTCCGAACACTTTCCAATGTGGCTAAGAGAAACTTCTCCTCATTAAACGCAGGGACTATCACAGAAACCTTCTTCATTACTCAAAGGTTAATCACAAAAGAATTTATGCTTTTGTTGAACAATGCACATAGGCAGTTTTTCAAACTTTTTTTCTTTTTTTCTTTTTCCTTTTAATTTCCTCCAATATTGGAAGTATTGGTTTGCCTTTTTTCCATAGTTCTTCAAACTTTTCACGCAAAATTTTTGCCAAAGGTGGGATTCTGAGCCATAGAGCTTCAATAGTTTGCGGCTTTGTAACTTCTGATTCTGATGGAAAAACAATGATGACATCTTTTTCATCAAACACTGCAAACCGAAGCCGAATCTCTTTGGCGCTTAGATATCTCACTTGGCTGCCGTTCTTGATTATTTCTTCATATCTTTCCAATTCTTCGTTAGTCCATAACTCTGTTATCTGCCTTACAACTCTAACTAATTTACCATTTTGGAGGGCAAACTTTACAGCTTCAAGTATCTCTTTTTCTGGAGCATGTAGATCTGTTGAAGTTACCAAAAGTTCTTTCTCAACGCTCCTTATGGCTTCACTGTATATTGAAATGAAAGCAGTATCACGTTGAGTAAACCATACTTTACTTCTTTCCATTTTGAGGAGTTTGCTTCTCTGATACATTTCTGAAAGCAGTTTCGCTAATGTCTGAGCCGCCTTCTTTTTTTCTTCTAGCAGCCTAGATGATTCCAGCTCTATGTTAGTTAGAAGATTTTTTAATCCCCTTGTAGGCTCAACAACACCATAAATTGGAGGTTTTCCAGACTGTTCTATTAATAGTCCTTTCTCCATAAGACTTTGGAGCACATCGTAGGCTCTCGGTCTAGGTATACCCGATTTTTGAGCTAGTTCACTTGGAGACATTGGACCATGCATCATTAATGAAACGTAAGCTCGCGATTCGTATGGAGTTAAATCGAATTGTTTATTCAAAATTTCAGCTAGTCGCAACCAGTCGTCCATAAATCTTCCCTATATGTCATAAACAGAAAACATGCATATAAATTTTTTTTACACTAACAAAGTGTAACAAAACACAAAATTTATAAGATTCGATATCTACTATAAAAATTGTTACACAGTTGAAGTGTAACAAAAAACTGAAGGAGGTAGGGAAAATGGAAAAATTCCACTTGAAAATTCGCAAATTAAGAAAAAGCATCTCTAACCAATTAATCCAATCATTTAGGAGGGCACTCGGGATATATCGAGATGCGTCAGATTCAACTTCAACTTCAACTTTGCAAGTTTCCACAGAAAAATTATCCGACACTTATCTCAATTGCTGGAATTACATCCTTGCAAGCCAGCGTATGCATGAGATTGAAACCCAGAAGGCTATGGCAATTCTTATGTCGCGCCATGAAAGATGGAAGGGAGCGGGAGGACCTAACTAAACAATAGTGCGCTCTCGTTTATTCCCGAACAAAATACTACAACTCTAAATGCACATCGCAGAGCAAAAACTCTAACTAAGACGTTTAACATCAAAAATTTCTATTGAGGATACAAAATGAATGCTTGGAGATTACTGAAACTAGAGACAAACAATGCTTTCATGAACATGGCTGTAGACGAAGCCATTTTACGGGCTAGAATCGCTGGAAAAGTGCCAAATACCTTACGCTTTTTCAGATGGCAACCCTCAGCTGTCTCAGTTGGACGCTTCCAGGAAATCCAGAAAGAAGTCCATGTGGAAAACTGCAAGAAGCATGGAATAGATATTGTGAGAAGAATCAGCGGCGGAGGAGCAGTCTACCACGACTATGATGGAGAAATAACTTACAGCGTAACCGTTGCCACAGAAGATCTGCACACAGGGGACGTATTCGCCGCCTACAACCTGATATGCAACGGATTAATTGAGGCAATCAAAATCATAGGCATAAATGCAGACTTTAATCCAGGCGACCCAAAAAACTGTCCAAACGTATCTGTAAATAGAAGAAAAATTTCAGGAAGCGCTCAATCATACAAACGCGGTGTTCTTCTTCAGCATGGAACCTTATTAGTTGATGCGGACCTGAAAAAGATGTTCACGTTTCTGAATGCGCCTTGGGCGAAGACGTGTATTGAAGTAGTAAACGTGGCTGAAAGGAAGATAACATCGGTTAAGCAAGAACTTGGGTCAAGTATTTCTATGGAAGAGGTATATGGTGCCTTGGTGAAAGGCTTTGAAAAAACGCTGAGAATATCCTTGAAAGAAGGCGAGTTGACAAGTTATGAGCAGAAGTTGACTGAAATACTCTGCAAAGAGAAATACTCAACAGACGAATGGAACTTCAACGGCAATCGCCTCTTAAGTTAAGGTTCCTATACAAAACATTCCTTGCACGGCATCGAATTTTGTAAAACTTTCTTCATAAAAACACTTTTCTAATTCGAAAATCATCTTTTCTTAATGAAGGATACCACATGCCAGGAAAGAAAGACGAAGATGAAACCTATTCTCTGATTTTTGCGTCGCTGAGGCATCCTATACGCAGAAGGATACTTAGGATGCTGAGTGATAGGCAGATGACTTTCTCGCAGATTTTGGCTGTTCTTTCTATTGACAGCGGACATTTGAGTTATCATATCGAAAACTTAGGAGAATTGATAGCACATTCCTCTAACGGGAAGTACACTCTTTCTAGTGTCGGTGTTGCCGCTGTTAAGTTAATGAGCGGAGTAGAAGAACAGCCTAAACCGTTCGCCTCGCAAAAAACTAAGCAAACATTAATTGGTGATTTTGCAAAAATCTATGCAATGTCTCTCGCCATTGTCTTAGCTGTCGCCAGCTTGTATTTTGTTAATTTTACAACCGTCGAGCAGCCTTTCTCCATTGTAGCTGGGCGTGGAGCACTTAAAACAATTGCTCTAGGTCAACTGTATCATTACAATATAACGATGGTGTATAAGGAAGCCGGCCTGCGTGTGTCTGATTTCATAGCATTTGACTCAGTTTCTGGATATTATGTGACAACCGTTTACAAAGAACCCGAAGTGAATAGGTATGACGAAAATGGATCCTATATGGAGCGGTATCCACCAAAAAACACGATTACCTCTTGGACAAGGTGCTACTTCTTTTTTGGATTAGAAACCAATGACACCTATGACCTTTCAATCAGAGTTGTTGACCCAGATGGGGCAGTATAAGAGAAGAAAGAGAACAAGGTGAGCCCGGTCGCATAGAAGGAGTAGGGCGTGGCGAAATAACTCAAGAGGGAATATATCATGTAGAATTTCGCAACATCAGTCCAGCTCAAATAAGCGCATTTATCATGGTTCGCATAGTCTGGGAACATTTTCAAAAACCCTACTTCTTTCCAGCACTCGGAGCCCTTGCTATCACTTTCTCATATCCAATATTTCTCTTACTTAATCAACTTGCAAAATTGAGACGAGAAAACAAGAGAAAGCCAACGACTACTTTTGACTAAGCCACTTCGATAATTTCATGTCTTTTTCTTCTTCAAAACTTATGTTCATCGGCTCAAAAGTCTGCCCCAGCGCTGTCCTCAAATTGCGAATATAGTCTTCAACGTTTATTTCTGCAGGGCTCTTCACGAAATCTGATGGTTTCACAGTGAACTTTTTGCCCTTATACATGAACGGCTTAACCTTAATGAAAGAAACAGTATTCCTCTTGTTCACTTCTCTGCCAGAGTCCATAAGTTGCACAGCACACTGGTATGGCTGATGCATGGCTTCATCTAAAACAAGTTTCTCTTTCGGATCAAAATATAATTCCACAAAATATTGCAAATCGTCTAAGGGAATCTTTCTCTGCCTTAAAGTCTTTTCTGCCTCTCGGGCGACCTCTACAATTCTTCTCTTTGCAGCCTCATACTCTTCCATATTCTCAACTTGGCTCAATTCTTTAGCACAGTTTTGAAACACTTTTTGGAAGAACCTCGGCGAGTTAGATTTAATCACTGTTAAGCCTTTAATGTCTGGTGCACCGTCTGGAAGGATTCCGAAATAGGCTTTTTTAGCTTTAGGTAGAACGCATACTGAATATTTCTTTTCAACGGCCAAATCTAGTCTGAGCTTCTGTTTTACGCTTTTGATTAGCCATTTTACGCCTTCTTCGGAAGGATTGTCGAGGAATAGGGAGTCTGTGTCGCCGTAGGTTGGATGCAGATCATGTTCTTCTGCCATGTTCCATGCGGTTTGTAAGATGTGGCGTCCATAACCTGTTATTGATTCGGCTAGCGGTGTAGATGCAAGTCCATGAATTCTCACTGTAACGCCGTAACTGGAAACAGTCAATAGTTTCAGCAGTTTAGCGATAGCCGTTGCTGATTGTCTTTCTCCTTCTGAAAGTTTCAGGTCTTTTGAGAGGGGTTTAAACCAGCGAATTCGTAAATCTTTCAGCGCTCCAAACAATACTGCATAAAAGCCTCTTCTCTTGATGCAAATATAATGATCCATTTCAGAAATTTTGTTGCGTTTGCATTCTTCATGTTCGCAGTTAACGGTTTCATAAGACAAGTTGTAGCTGTCAATAACGCTTGGATATAGACTTTCAAAGTCTGTTACTACAGTGTTGAAGTAGATTCCGCTTTTTGGAGCAATTGTCAAGGCTCCAGTAACTGAACGCTTAAGTTCCCTTCCTCTCCGCAGTTCTTTTGAGTTCGGAATTAGGATGCCGTTTTTTCTGAGATATGTGTAGATTATGGATTTAATCCAGTCGCTTACATGTCTACTGGAATACGCTTCTAAAACTGGTATGTTGGCTATTCTTGACAGCATAAAAGCAACATAATATCTCTTAGCATCAACTTCTTTAATGCCTATTATTTCTGGCTCAAGTTGTGGAACTAGCTGCTGAAGCAAATTAAACCAGTATTCGAGCATCTCATATTTTTTCGGATCAGTGTTTTTCGTTTCGCCAAATATATTTTCGAACTTCTGTTTTGTCTCCTCTTGGATGTCTGAAAAAGCATTGAGTTGATTCTCTTCGAAAGAATATTGAGAGCCAAAAACTAAGCCACGATCATAAATGTACCCGCGAGTAAAATCTATTTCACTTTCCCAAGCATTCTCGAACATTTTGCTGAATTTTTCAATGTTCTCTGGGTTTTTGATTGAAACCTTTGTTAAAGTTTTCACTTCATCTGTGAAAAGGTCGCGTTTCTGTATTTGCGAGATTTTGCCGACAATTCTGTCCACAGTATACATATCTTTTTCGTTTAGTGGGTATGGTATCAGGAAATATGGTTCATATGCGCTATCTCCGACTTCTTTCAATTCCCTACCCGATGCATCACAGAACCTAAGGGTCACTGTGCCAGCGGTTGTTTTAGCATCTATGAGATACCATGTATCCAATTGGCTTCCTTCTAGACTTGGTATTCCCAGAATAGTATTTAGAGATTGATGTTTTAATGTATTTTTGAGAAAATGCGGAAAAATGGTGGTTTAGGTGTGTTCATTGTGGTGGGTACATCTCCAGCCTAACAACAACCTTGAAAAAAAGCTTTTCAACTTCTATCAAATAATTGAAAAGCAACAAAACCCAAAACAACGCTTTTTTCAAAATCAGAAAACAAAAAAAAGTTCCGCCAAGAAGTTGGTGATGAAAAACAAAATATCTCTGCTTTTTTCACCTTAGAGAGAAGAAGAAACTAAAAACTATAAAATCTGCTTCTCTATTTCATTAATCTCCTCTTGCAGCAACATTCTAGGATAATTATAAAGCGGTCCGCCTGGACGTTCATTATAGTAAGGTCGATTGCAGTCTGGGCAGCCAGAAGTTAGAAACGGCTTGCCGCCCCTTATCGCTTGCAACATTTCGCATTTTGAAACTCCAAAGTCAATCAGGCATTCATCGTTATTAAATGTCATGTTTTCGTATCGTGTCTTTCCATTCGTTATCAGATAGTGAGCAACCTGAATCTTTCTATAATGGTCCAGTGAAGGCGGAGGATTACTTTCTAAAGCAGTTCCTTGAATTGGAGTAAATGAAAACAAGCCAGGATATATTGCATTATCAACACACCATTGAATCATTTTGACCATTCCTTCTTCACTTTCTCCAAGGCCAACAATGAGATGTGTACTCACCTTGCCTTTTCCAAAAATTTTGACAGCCTTCTTTAAGGCTTCCCGTTGTTTCTCCCATGTGTAAGGCCCGTCTGCCAAAGGGCCTTTAATTCTGTCAAAAATATCTTTAGTGGCAGCATCTAGCGGAATGCCAATTCTATCTACACCCATCTGAGCTAACTTCCTCATTTTCTCTTCGCCGAATGGTTGACAAGAAACTGAAAACGGCAGATTAACAATTGACCGAATTTCTTTCACCGAATTCAAAATATCATCAAAAACGGTCGGATAATTTAATGCTTGAATGCAGATTCGCTTTATCAGGCCCTTTCCAGTAATTTCCTTCATTTTTTGGAGTACTTGTCTTGTCGGGAATGTTGGCCACGTTATCCTAGACAGCATGTCTACTCTGCTTTTACTTTCTCTGGCTTGGGGACAGAATCCACAGTTAGCGGAACATTTGCCGGCATGATATGTGAGCAAATAAATGGTTGTTGGCAAAGCATCCAATTTTCCATGCATCAGTCCAAGCGTTATAGCGGAGCCAACAGAAACCCGAATTTTTCCAGGCAAATGTTCTCTAGCTATCATTCAGCTCTCTCCATAGAGTGGGGTCTACAAGATTAAAATAGAAACGAAATTTAATACTTATCTCTTCAATAAGAATGAAAGAAGGAATATTGAGTAGGATGCCAAAAGCGAAATGTCTAGTACCTTTGACTTAAAAGATTGGGAAAATCTGCTAGGTGCAAGCGAAAAAGAATTCGAGACAACACTTTCCAGAGCCCAGAGTATCAGTTGGAAGAATTTTGGAAGAAAAATACATTTCTATGCGCCAAGTTTCATCTACTACAAGACTGATTATTATTGTTCTTCGCCTTCTGCTTTTCCATCTATCTCAGTGACTGGCTCCTCATGCGCCTTAAAATGCAAGCATTGTGACGGAAGAGTTTTGAATACAATGTTTCCTGCGCTTTCTCCAAAAGAACTAGTTAGTTTGTGCACGAGGTTGAAGAATGAAGGCGCTATTGGTTGCCTAATAAGTGGTGGCTGTCTACCCGACGGTTCTGTTCCCTTGAATAGGTTTACAGACGCCATTGCAGAAATTAAGCGCAACCTTGACCTAACAGTAGTTGTGCATACAGGCGTCATAAGTCGCTCTATGGCAGAAAAGCTGAAGGAAGCAAAAGTTGACGCTGCCTTAATCGATATAATTGGCTCTGACGAAACAATAAGGGAAGTCTATCAACTAAACGTAAAAGTTGAAGATTATGACAAATCGCTAAAAACATTACATGAAGTAGGCATCCCATTTGTGCCACATGTTCTCGTTGGGCTTCACTATGGCAAGCTCAAGGGCGAATTCAGAGCGCTCCAAATGATTTCGAAGTATCAACCTTCAGCAGTAATAGTAATTGCTTTAATTCCAATTCATGGCACATCTATGGAGAACGTAAAGCCGCCAGCTCCGGAAGACATAGCAAAAGTTTTGCTGTCCGCTAGGCTTATGTTACTAAAAACTCCTCTAGTGCTTGGATGTATGAGACCAAGCAAATCTAAAATCAAAACTGATATATTAGCGGTAAAAATGGGGGTTAACGCAATAGCGTTTCCAGCCGAAGAAGCGATTAAATTGGCTAACTTAATGGGTTTGGAAACAGTGTTCTCATCTCTGTGTTGTTCACAGATTTTTGAAGACATTCTACAAAGTAGTTTTTAGAAGCCTATGATTAGCGATTCAGTCGCCAATACACCTGCTATTGATCGTATTTTATCGGTAATTATGCGTGATAGTTCTTCAAGTGTGGGTGCTTCCACTTGAGCGACCAAGTCATATCTGCCAAACACGCCGTAAACTTTCACCACTCCTTTTATTTTTCCTATTTCCTCTTTAGCCGATTTTGCAATGCTCAAATATTCTCCAGTTCCCAGCTTTATCAAAACGAAAGCCATCACCATACGCGTTACCTCTTTTTCACCATTAAAATGGGATAAGAGAATTTAATAATTTTCTCTTATGTTTACGAATTGTAGCGGTCCTGAATAGGTTGTCAAACCTACAAAAATATTGCAGGCGTGCACATTACTATTTAGAGTTAAAAATAGTCGAAAGATTCATAAATAGGAGCTAAGGATAAACTCTGCACTTAAAGAAGGGTAAAGGCTTATGTCCAAACCATTCTACGTAAAATTTGAAGTTCCAAAAGAAGTTGCAGATGCGGCCTATGAAGCCCT
>Ga0315312_1001879_pt1 | contig 15442 bp, 19 predicted proteins | sample TDP7_MG_FD_203629 | JGI IMG/M metagenome (GOLD analysis project Ga0315312, IMG submission 203629) | Freshwater sediment microbial communities from Lake Towuti, South Sulawesi, Indonesia - TDP7 | ecosystem: Environmental > Aquatic > Freshwater > Lake > Sediment | place: Indonesia: South Sulawesi... | reverse complement strand
TCTGGGCTGCGTCCGAATTCGACCTCATGGCTAAATTGGAGTCTATCGAAGAAAACGTCTATCGAGTATCCCTTCTGTGCATTCTCGAAGATCATTCTGGAATTTCCGTGCATTAACAGCGATTGCCGGTTGACCTCGAAACCCAACTCTTGTAGTAACCTTCTTACCTGCATCCTCTGCTTGCCGTACGCAGCAAAGTCAATATCAGTAAATCTGTCTGCTGAGCTGAGTCGGTTAAGCCTCAGAAACAGATCGGCGTACTTTGATGAGTTGAGCCTTATGGCTACGGCGCCTAGTAGTTTTAGATGTATTCCTCTCTGACTGGCTTCTTCGACTATTCGTCGGGCATCCTCAAGCATTGCTTGGTCTTTGGCGCTCTCCAAAGTAATCAACCGCTCGTGAAGAGGTAGTCTCTCACTTTGCTCTCGTCCAGATCGACAATGATTCCTCTCAAGACGCCGTCGACGTACTCGCTTCCTGGGTTCAAACATAGCGTCTTGGCTATTCGGCACATCCCCTTCGAGTCATGTATATGTCCGTGCAGGCCCAACATGGGTTGATGTGTTTCAATTGCCTTGCGCACGGCTGTGCTTCCGACGTTGCTCATGATCACGCCTCCTCCTGAATGTATTTATCAGTAACCCCTAGATCAAGCGACTGAAACGCCTAATGCAAGACTAAGGAACGCGGGCCGCGCAGTTTCTTGTTGCTCTTCACTTGTCCGTCCGCGAGATCTTCGAGATCCTGTCAATCACAGGTTGGCTGTCACGTCAGACCGCGTTTTTCAGCCTGTCTTGGGCGCTTGGTTCACCAAAACCACACCCACGAGGATCAGGGATCCGCCCACGGCGACATTCGTATCCACCTGCTCACCGAGCATGAGCCATCCCAAAAGAACCGCAACGATCGGGGTGATGAACGTGAAGAGGGAGATCCTTGTAACCTCCATGCGGGTGAACAGCCAGTAGAGGGAAATGAATCCGAACGCCGACCCGACAACAGCAAGATAGACTATCATGAGGATGGATGTCTGACCGAGATTCAGTGGAAGCTGCCGCTCTGTGACGACTCCTGCAACGATCAGTAGAACCGCGCCGACTCCCATCTGTACGACGACGTTGGCCGTGGAATTGATGGATTGAGAGTACTTCTTTCCGACAACGTTCGCACATCCGGCGCTCGCGGCGCTAACGATCACGGCAACGCCACCCCAGAAGGAGCTGGCGGTAATCATCAGCTCTCTGGAGAAGATGACGGTGACGCCGATGAAACTCACCAGCACGCCGAGTAGCTTCCAAGCGTTCAGACGCTCATCTGGTATTATGAAGTGGGCGAAGGCGGCAACAAAGAACGGCAGGGTAGCGAAGAGTAGCGCCGTCAGGCCGGCCGTCATGTATTGCTCTCCCCAGAAAGTGAATGCGTAAGGGAAGGCGATCTGGGTTAGACCGAGGAAGAGCATCACTCTCCAGCTTGCCTTGTCCTTCGGGAACTGTATCTTCCTTGCAAGCATGTACGTCATCAGTAGAGCCCAAGCGATGAGGAATCGCAGCCCAGCGAAGGTAAAAGGCGGCAGAGAACTCAGCCCGACCTTGATCGCCAGCCAAGTCGAGCCCCAGACGAAGCATAGCGACCCGAAAACAAGGGCCGGCAGGAGTTCACCGAATGTATGGTTGGCCATGGTCAAGCCCTGTGCCCTTGTCTCTCGGAGCATGAATGCAGCCTCATGGAGGAAGTGAAGAGCAGCGCCCCGGCGTCTGTTTCTTTGGTTGTGGATGAAGGCTTCAGCGGAAGCGCCTCCACGGCATGCTTGGCGAAGGCTTCTCCGCGTTGGCGTGCTACTGCCTTAAGTTTTCTCTTGACTGAGGATCACGCCGACGCAGCCTCTCGTACCGTCTCTGGTGGGGCTCGCTTATCTTGCCGCAGGCAATCTGGCCAAGTATTCGCCGCGAGCTCTTCGCTCAAGTTGCCTGTTGCTGAACTCTTTCTCCATGCTCGTGGAGAACCATGGTCTGCTCCAATCCTTCGTTATTGATCGAACACGTGCTATCATCGTATTCAATGTAGAGTCAAACCGCAGACCGACCACAGGTATCTCGACAGTGAGTCGGAATAGCCCCAGAATTCTCGTCATTACGCTCACTTCCATCGCCTCCGAGCCAAGGTGAAGGCGAGGGTTGCGGTAGTACTTTGTACCGCCCTACGACGGGAATTCTGGTCCGTCCTATGCTGGTTCCAGTTCTCAGGCGTACGACGGCAGACGGCTTATATGGCAAGCGAACGATAGTCCGGTAGCTGAATGAACTATGTTCGAGGTCTCTTTCAGGGTTCGCCATGCATGCCCGTATGTGCGGTTCTCTATGAAGCATCCGGAAGTCAGAGTCGTCGAGTGGTGCAACTACAAGACGGATGTAGTGGAGATCGGATGCCCAGACATCGAAACGTTCAGCAGGATCGAACCTGACCTGAAGGAACTGCTTTCTTGGGGAGGCAGCAGAGTCCTCAGAAAGAACTTCTTCGAGAGGAACCTACAAGTCATCGTCAAGACGTGCCGCGACAGCAAGATCTCACCTAGCGTATCAAGGGTAGTCGAGAAGAACTCGTGCCTCGAGATCCCGCCGATCGTCTACATCGATGGCTGGGAGGAGCGTAGGGTCGTAGGTTTCAGAGACAGCGACTACAAGAAGCTGTTTCAGGCGCTCTGCGACTTGGGGCAGGTTGAGATACTACAAAAGAAGGCTCTCGCGGAGAGGAGCATTCGAGACTCCTTCGTAATCTCTCTCAGCAGCGTGTTCTCCGAGCTGACCGAGAAACAACTCGAGGCGCTCCTATCCGCGCTCGACTACGGCTACTATCAGGTACCGAAGAAGATGACCGCCGAAGAGATAGCTCGGAAACATAATGTTCCCCGAACAACTTACGAAGAACATGTTAGGAAGGCGGAAAGCAAGATTCTCCGCGCCATGGCGCCTTATATCAGAATGTACGCGTCTGGGGCTCCGAGACTGCTCGAGCGCGCACCACAGATTACCTCAAGGTGACAGGGCACACCGCCAGCTCGAGCAGCTATCATAATATTGTCACTCGCTCTTTGAAGGCGAGATCTGCTGAGCGAGGTGGGCGGCGACGGATTCGAGGAGCGAGCATGGACACTCAGACCCAGAGCGGCAGATTCTCATCCTTATCGCCGCGGATGCGCTCTTCGGCTTCGCCGTCGGGTTCAGCTCGCCGTCTGTGGCTCCGCTCATAGTGGCGCTCGGAGTCAGCATATCCTTCGTCGGTCAAGCACAGACAATCGGCGGCCTAGGAGCGACCTTCTCACGTCTCCCAGTAGGCGTCGCCGTAGACAGGATTGGAAGGAAACCCTTCATCCTCCTCGGCGGCCTCGTTACACTCATCGGCTTCGTCTCGTACTCGCTCGCCACATTCTGGCTACTCTTGGGCGCAGGGATAACGCTAGTCACACTCGACTACGCTATTCGAGCAACAGCATCATACGCGGCGCTGGGCGATGCCGCAAAATCCGGACGAGTCGGAAAGGTCTTCAGCCTCGACCTCGGCGTCACAGAGACCGCCGCCACAATTGCTCCGCTTCTAGGAGGATACGTCGCAACCGCGATGGCGGTTCCAACACGATTCATCTTCGGAACGTCCGCCTCAATCGTCGCGGTGGCGATTCTAGTGATCTTAGTCGGCTACAAGCCAGCCTCGGTCCGACAGACAGCACCAGAAGCACATGGTTCATGGAGGTCTTTCATTCGCGCTGACCGGCGAGTCCTCCCCCTCCTTGCAGTCGTGGCAGTGGATGCAGCCGCGTGGAGGATATCGTTCCCGTTCTGGGCGCTCTACATCTTCAAGGAGATGAATGCAACCCAGGAACAGCTTGGAATCGCCCTAGCTATTTCCGCGGGTATTCCCGCGTTGACTGGGTTGACTTTAGGCTCGAAGCTCGACAAGGTGGGCAGGAGACCATTCTTAGCGGTGAGCGAGTGGTGCGCGGTCGGCGCGTTCCTGCCTTTGCTGGTGACTTCGCGGCCTGAGTTCGCCTACGTCTCCGCCGTATTCTGGGGGCTCGTCTACAGCCTCTGGATGCCCGCCATAAACGCGTACATCGTTGACCACTTCGGCCGAGAGAAGTTCGGGCAGACGCTCGGAACAATGAGCCTAGTCGCAGGACTTGCGTCTGCGGCCTCACCTGCGCTCGGAGGTTGGATGTGGGACAACGTATCACCCAAAGCACCCTTCATCCTGACGTTAGCGCTCGCGATCGCGATCGGCGTCATCATCTGGTTCAAGATCAAGGAACCTGACTCATCTAGGTCATCCTGACGAAGCGCTCATACGAACTCTTCATTCCTGCGCGGCGCAGAGAATCATCCCCTCTAAGGCCACTGTTGAGAATGTGCCCTGAGCTAGAAGTACTTCCTGAGCCAAAACGAGGAACGAAATCCATGCCATCCACGCTGGCCAGAGACGCGCTTACTGAACGCCCAGGCCTATCGCGATAAGCAGGAGCAGCCCGACGACCGTCATCGCGGTGCCAAGGAGGAGTGTGGTCTTAGCCGCGTTTCTGGCATGCATCTGCCTGAACCGGACAATCGCCTGCCTACTTGAGAAGGCGAGAAGGATCGCGGTCAGTGGGATGATGAAGACCCCGTTGTATGCAAACAGGTAGGCAATCTTGAGCGGCGAGTCGGCTATCAGGGAGAGGAAAGTCATGTAGACGCCGCCTGTGCAAGCGCAAGGGAAGTTGTGGAATCCGATCAGGATGCCCGCAGCGAAGACCGCTGGCACGCCGCCGACCTTCATGAAACGCACGGCTCTCGTACTGATCGCGTGCGAAACCGACTCGAACTTGAGCGGAAACGCGCCGGGTCGGAAGTAGTTGATTATGTTTGCCATGCCGATCGCGAGCATACCAGCTGCGGCGAGTCTCGCAAGGAAGTGCGGTATACTAGGGAGTGTAATGAAGAGTAAAGTGACTCCGACACCAACCATCAGATAGGAGAGGAAGACGCTGCCGACGTAGACAGCCCCGTAGCCCAGAATCGTTCTCCGGTCGGTCTGAGTCGCGTACATCAGACTGAGAAATAGGCCAAGCAAGCCCAGAGAGCAAATGTTCAGTCCGTCAATCAGTCCGAGCGAGACCAGCGGCAGCGGATCCAAGCCTAGCCTATCCTCGCAAGACTTTGAAGGTTCCGTCGTTCAGGGCAATGATCGTTACTTGGTCACCTGGTGCCAAGCACGGTTGCTTCGACATGTCGTGAGTATAGTTGAAGCGTACTTCGGCCCCGTCGGCCGCAGTTATGATCCCGATGCAGTTGGTCAGGCCATTCTCGACGGGCTTGCAGTTGGTGTCCGCCTTTACTACACCCGTCGTTTCACCACCTAGTCGAACGTTCACTATGCTCCCGTAGAACGCGTCCTCAACTGGAGTTGGCTGAACACCGGGATGTGACGTTGATGGAGAAGCAACTAGAAAGGCAACTCCTACGAAAACCGCCGCGAGAATAAGAAAGGCCAAAAGTCCGGAACGACTTTTCTTCGGGCCTCGTCTGTCCTGCCTCATGCGAGATAGCTCTCTTTTAAGGTCTAGGACGCGGATTCGCCGTATTTGAGCAAGGGGACTGACATTTCGAAAGAAGAGTGCCATCTGACCTTAGAGAATGAAAAGGAGCTCAAATCGACGGCGTTTGGGCGCTTGTCTCATCGGGCAAACGAAGGGCTATTCGCCGAGCACTTTAGCCTTCACCTTTCGTGCGGGAGGTTGCGTTTAAATCTGGACGCCTGAGCCTTCCCCGCGGGCAAACACCTGTCTAACCGAAGAAACGGCAACCTTTTCGAAGTGCTAGGACTCAATCCTACCGTAGGCGAGAACCAATGACGAGAGTTGGATATTTCGAAGGTACGGACCCGCTGCTCTTGGCGAAGCTTGCGGCTGAAGGCGTGGAGACTCTCCCGGTCAGCAACGGCTGGGACAACCACGGGAAATACGTGAACCACCTCACCAAGGGCGAAGTCGACGTGGTTGTCGGCTACTTGCATAAGGTCATACCCGCCGAGCAGGAGCGCATGAAGCCGGCCGACATACTGTTCGCATGCAAGAACTTCGACATACCTGTCGTACTGGTTGTGCCAGCCGCACTACGCGAAAGGGCGAAGAAGGTGCTTGGCGATGTCGGCGCGAACGTCTACGTCGCCGCCCCAGACGAACTAGAAGACCAAGTCAGGAAGCACCTATAGAAGCCCGCGATCCCTGCGCCAATAGATTTGCTATGGACACGTTCTTTCGCGGATGGTTCGTTCGACAAACGTCTCGAATCTGGTGGGTCCTCGGCCAATCAAGTAGGCTAGGACACGAGAGTTGCCCCAGAGTCCATGTCGGTTGTAGTAACGGAACATCTTGATGAGCGTTTCAATCTGGTAGGTTCCCATCCCCAAGGCCTCAGCTTGGCGGGTCCACGCCTCAATCGTTAATTGCTCGGCTCGTACTGGGCGCTTCAGGCGAGTGGCCAGAATTTGGCCAACTTGGGTCTGGGTCAGAACCTCTGGACCAGCAAGCTCATACGTTGAGCCCGGATGGCCTGGTTCGGTCATGACGACGGCGGCCGCTTCGGCGACATCCTCAAGGTCAACCATGCTCATACGAGCCTCGACTGAATACGGTACCGCGTAGACTCCGCGTTCAACGATTGACTGCCATCCAGCGAGCACGTTCTGCATATACGAAGCCGGCTGGAGAATAGTGTACGGCAGATTCGACTTGAACAGCGCTTCCTCGACGCGTAGCTTGTTCCAGTGATGAGTCATTGCCTCTGTCTGCGGATGCAGGACCGAATGGAAGACGAAATGCTCAATCCCGGCATTCTGGGCCGCTGCGATCATCGCTTTACCCATCGGTACCTCATCTGGACTGACGTTCGGGCAAATGTGATAGACTCCTCGCACATCTCGAGCGGCCTGTTTGAGTGTCTCCTCGTCGCGCATGTCACCGACGACGGCTTCTTGAGCGCCCAAAGACTTGACTATCTCCACTTGCTCGTCGCGGTGAACCAGAGCGCGCACCATTTGTCCTCTGGCAACGAGGGCGGAGATTACGGCCCGCCCGGTTTTCCCTGCGGCGCCAGTAATGAGAATCACTGTCGATCACTGGAATGCAGAGTTGTGTTGAAAGGACGATGGTCCTCCTCAGAGGATATCATAGGCAATCAGCTAGTTCTCCGCGTAGGATCGTGATCGCTTGTCCGCTCAGATACACGCGTTCGCCGGCTACGCGAACACGGACGGTCCCGCCGCGTGTTGAGGCCTGATAGGCTATGAGTTCATTCTTGCCAAGCCGTTTGCTCCAGAACGGGCCGAGACAGCAGTGAGCGGAACCTGTAACTGGATCTTCGTCGATGCCTGCTCCTGGCGCGAAGAATCTTGAAACGAAGTCGTACCCGGGGGACGTTGCCCGACTCGTGACAATGACGCCGCGGACTCCCATTGCCCTGAGCAAGTTGAAGTCCGGCCTCAGATTCCGTACGGTTTTCTCCGACTCCACTTCCACAAGATAGTCGAACCTACTCTTGCCGGTGTATTTCGCCGTCACGCCCAACGCTTCGCCGAGCGCAGAAGGAGCGCTTGCTGGCTGATCAGGCGTCGCCGGGAAATTCAGCTCGATCCAGTCCCGCTTGGGTTCAGCGGTCAGCAATCCAATTCGCGTGTGAAATCTCGCTTGCTCTTGCGGCGGGAGCAAGCTGCTCTCCCAGAGAATGTGCGCACTTGCGAGCGTCGCATGACCGCACAGGTCAACCTCCACGGACGGTGTAAACCACCGTAGATTATAGCCGTCTTTTTGCTTACGCAGGAAGGCTGTCTCGGACAAGTTCATCTCTCGTGCCACACTCTGCATCCAGATTTCATCGCGCGGTTCGGTGAGAATGCAGACCGCCGCTGGATTACCAGCGAACGCCTTGTCGGAAAATGCGTCGACTTGGAAAATCTTCAATCCCATCCCAATCAACCTTGTTCATCGCGGCTTACTCTTCAGACACGCACAAAAACCCATCAGCGTTGCTCACTCGGAGATGTCCGCCACTTTGGCTTCTGCGAGTCTCACTATGTCGTGAGGGTCGATTTCGATTAGAGCGTCAGAGGTTCCGGCCCCGCCGTAGACCTTGCTGAAACTCATAACCTTGTGATCAATCACAATCGGGATTCGTTTTCTGTGACCGAGGGGTGGCATGCTACCGACCTCGAAACCAGTGAGTGCCTTTGCATCCTCTGCGGTGGCTATCTTGACCTTCGATGCTCCCACGACTGATGAGAGTTTCTTCTTGTCGACTCGTTTGTCTCCTGTGAGTATTGCTAGCACTGGTGAGCCATCCTGGTCTGTGAAGACGATGCTCTTGATTATCGTCGGAAGCGGGACTTGCAGTCGGGTTGCAGCTTCTTGAGCAGTCATTGTTGGGCCGTTGGCGATGTGAATCTTGTACGGCACGCCTGCCCCGTCAAGGTAGCTCTTGACCTCCTCAGACATGAGCATCATCGTCTTGCGAGCGATGGAGATGTTGCCGTATTTCAATCTGGTTCAGCCAAGCTCTGCTCGCGCGTCAACCGTATGGGTCCAAGATGGAACCAAAACTGTCTAAGCCGACGCTTCCCGGAGCCCGTTGTTGACGGTGATTGTATACTGAATTCTCAAATGAGTACCGCCGACCCTATGATCCTTGAGGAAAGCTTCAATGAGCAAGAGAAATGCGCTGACTGAACAGAGCATTGTTGTTGATGACGTGCTCTCCCTGCTGACAGGTCGTCCGAGAGGGTCGTTTCTTAGTTTTACAGAGATCACGAAGTGCCTCCACGACTACATCAAGTCGAATGGTTTGCGACAGAGATTCTGTCCTCACTGCAACGCGCCTTTGACGGGAACGGAACGGGTACCGGTTACGATACCGCCAACATAGACCCCAGCGCTCTCATTTTCGACCGGAAAGGATTGCCTTAGTCTTCGGCGTCCAGAGTTCTCTTCAGACGCTAGTTCTGGTTCTGCAAATCCTTTTTTTTCAAACGAAGCCCCAGACACGCGCAATCGAGCCGGTTTGCCGCAAGAGAAGCCTTGAATGAGAAACTGACCCGAAGATGTTCCGCTGCATATCGCGGACTACGAGTCTATTCCAGTCCACGAGTTTCTCGAGCGATCTGCGAGAGACTACCCGGATCGGAAGGCGATCATATTCTACGGGCGGGCCGTCAGTTACGCTGAGCTCGACGATCTAGCCTCATATGCTGACAGAGTACACGACTTCAAAAGCCTCATCAAGGCTTCACATCCAACATCGCTTGGGCGAAGGAGCACATGGCAGCGTACAAGTACCCTCGGAAAGTGGAGTTCCGTCAAAAACTGCCGAAGACGCTCGTCGGCAAGATACTCCGAAGAGAACTGAGAGAACCGCAGTCATCGTGACGGTGAAGCTGGGCGGCAGAGCATGCTCAAGGCAACGCAAGTTGGAGAGGTCACAGAGGTCAAGATGGGAAGATCTCTTGACGGGGTGACAGTGCTCTACTGGGTAGCCGCATACCTGATAGACGGAATCCTGATCGATACGGGCTGTGACTACGCGAAGAACGAGCTTGCCGAATTCCTGAAGGACAAGAAACCCTCTGTGATAGTCAACACTCACTACCATGAAGACCATGTTGGGGGAAACGCGCTTCTGGCAGAACGTTTTGGACTGCGAGCAGTTGCACACGCCAAAACAATTCGCCTCATGAATGGCAAGTACGACCTGTACCCGTACCAGAGTGAAATCTGGGGGTACCCCGAACGTTGCACGGCAGACCCGATCGGAAGTACGGTCAACAACGGAGGTGTCAGCCTGCGGGTCATCGAGACCCCGGGGCACTGCAGAGGCCATGTCTCCCTCTTCGAGGAGGCGCAGGGAATTCTATTCTCGGGCGACATATGGGTCGGAGAACGTCCCAAGACGGCTAGGACCGAAGAGGACGTACCTCAGATAATTGCGGACCTAAGAAAGTTCGAAGAGCTTAGACCGAAGGTCATGTTCGCATCACTAGGAAAGGTAGTGCCCAACCCCTTGGACACCATCAAGAGAACACGTGCATATCTGGAAGAAGCGCGCGACAGAATCATCAAACTTCACTCTCAGGGCAGGTCATCGGAACAGATTCGGGACGAACTCTTTGGAAGAGAGAGCGTACTCGCGGAGGTCACGCAGTATCAACTCTCAACAAAGATCTTCATCGAATCTTTCTTGAGACGCGCGTGAACTATCTCGCTGTTCGTTCTTCAATCGCGATTGCAGACCCGAAATGGTTTATAAGCGCCTTGGAAGCCTAGACTGCCGCTCTGCTGAAAGTAACCAAGAGTAATACGACAGAAGGTCATGCGCGTCATGGAGGTTGAGATCCTCGAGGAAAAAGGGGATTCGCTCAGGCTCATCCTGCGAGACAGTTTTCCCGCATTCGCCAACGCTATTCGGCGGGCGGTGCTTGCCGATGTCCCCGTCATGGCCATCGAGGACGTGATCTTCGTCGAGAACACCTCCGTCATGTACGACGAAATTCTTGCACATCGACTCGGACTGGTTCCTTTGAAGACCAACTCGGACGCGTTCGTTCCTCGTGAAGAATGCGACTGCAAGAGTGACTTGGGCTGCCCGAAGTGCACAGCTTCCTTCGTGCTTGAAGCTGAGGCAGCCGACGAAGTTGTCACGGTCTACTCTGGCGACCTGAAGCCGGGAACAGAGATCGTCCCTGCATCAGACAGGATACCGATTGTGAAACTTGCGCCCAAGCAGAAGCTAAGGCTCGAAGCCTACGCGCGTCTGGGAAGGGGCTCAGAGCACGCGAAGTGGCAGGCAGCCTCAGTAGCCGCGTACAAGTACGTGCCCAAGATCACTCTGCGGCCTGAGAACCTCTCTAACCCGGAGGAAGTTGTCAAGTGCTGCCCTACACGCGTGTATGGTTCGGACGCTTCCCGGAAGATATTCATCAAGAATGAGCTTGACTGCACTTTGTGCATGGCCTGCGTTGAGCAAGCGGTTGCTTTGGATCACCGGAAACCCTCGCCGGTCGAGGTCAAAGGTGACGACACAACCTTCCTGTTCCAGATCGAATCGACCGGCTCACTTCCGCCGAGGAGAATCCTGAAAGAGGCGGCGGCCGTTCTCGGAAAGAAAGCCGAGGCAATGAGTGCCCTGGCCGAAGCCGAACAGAAATAGTAGGTGGCTGGACGATGCGGAGGAGAATCACGAATCCTGAACTGAACGATACTATTGCGGTCCTGAAGAAGAAGGGGAGGCAGAACAAGTCGTCGATCTGGTTGCGTGTAGCAGAACTACTCGGAAAGCCGAAACGGTCTAGAATCGCGGTGAACGTGAGCAGGGTCGCACGTAACAGCAAGAAGGGCGACATAGTCGCGGTTCCCGGCAAAGTCTTAGCAGCAGGGTCAATCGGCCACCCGATCGACGTTGGCGCGTTCAAGTTCTCCCAGACCGCAAAGGCCAAGATCGAGAGAGCGGGCGGATCATGCGTCAGCCTAAGCAAGCTCGCAGACGAGCATCCCAATGGCAGCAAGGTCAGAATCTTGAGGTGACAATCAAATGTCGAAGCAACCCATCATCATCGACGCCTCCAACCTGATACTGGGGCGAGTCGCAAGCTTTGCCGCCAAGCATGCCCTCCAGGGAGACGATGTGGTGGTCTTCAACGCGGAGAACGCGGTCATCTCCGGAACCAAAGCCAACATCGTCGAAGAGGCAAAGCGGAGACTCGAGACAAGAACATTGGCGGCTCAGTACAAGGCTCCAACACACCCTCGAAAGCCCGATACGTATGTACGCCGCGTCATTCGTGGTATGCTGCCGCGAAAGAAGGCAAAAGGCCGCGCTGCCTTCAGGCGGATTCGCGTCTACATCGGCACCCCTGAAGAGTGCCGCGACAAGTCCACCGTGAAGATACCCGGCGCGGAGGCTTCAAAGCTTCGATGCAAACACATCACGGTAGGTGAACTATCCGAGCAGATAGGAGGGCCCTGGAAGGCATGAGTGAGCGGAAGAGGATACTTCTAGTCACAGGAAAGAGGAAGACCGCAATCGCCCGGGCCGTCATCAGGCCGGGCCACGGCAACGTGACGGTGAATGAGTTCCCTGTAAGCAACATCGCCCCTGAGCTTGCTAGGGCAAGAATCTCCGAGCCGTTGAGTCTGGCGGGTGATCGAGTCAACGCTGTAGACGTGCGAGTCAAGGTGCGCGGAGGCGGCGTCATGGGGCAGGCGGAAGCCGCCAGAATGGCGATCGCACGCGCCCTTGTGGAATGGTCTAGAAGCGCTGAACTTCGAAGGGTCTTCACAGGCTTCGACAGAACAATGCTCGCAGGAGACCCGAGAAGAAAAGAGGCGAAGAAGTTCGGAGGCCCCGGCGCAAGACGGAGAAAGCAGAAATCCTACCGCTGAGCTGGACGAGTTGATCCTGCAATGATAATTCCTGTTCGATGCTTTACTTGCGGCAAGGTCATCGGCGATCGGTGGGAGGAGTTTGCCCGCCGCACTAGGCAGGGAGAAAACGCCGGCAAGGTCCTCGACGAGCTGGCTATGAAACGCTACTGCTGCAGACGGATGTTCATATCTCACGTCGAAGTGATCGACGAGTTCTTGAAGTATCCTGAGATCGCTGCGCGTAAGCACAGCCAGCTCCAATAGGCGTCGGATTTGGCAGTCCCAGTCAAGATCACTGCCGTCGCAGCCCGCAAAGTTCTCGACAGCCGCGGCGAGCCTACCATTCAAGTGGATCTGTTCAGCAAGAGCGTGATGGCACGCGCGGCCGCGCCGTCAGGAAAAAGCCGAGGCAAGTGGGAGGTTCAGCCCTTCCCGGACGGCGGAGTTGATGAAGCCCTTGAACGTGTCAGGAAGCTCTTGGCTCCTGAACTGTCAGGGATGAACGCCGACCGTCAACAGCAGATCGATGAGAAGCTGCACGAGGTCGACGGAACTGAACGGTTCAGCAGGATCGGCGGAAACACTGCGTATGCTGTTTCGTTGGCCGCCGCGCTGCTGTCCTCAGCCGTTCGCAAGAGGCCGCTGTATCAGAAGCTCGCGGGTTCCGGAAAGGTCAGAATCTCGCTGCCGCTCGGAAACGTGGTAGGCGGCGGGGCACACGCGAAGGGCAAACGAACCGACATACAAGAGTTCTTGGTCGTCCCGACGAAAGCCTCGTCGGCATTCCAGGCAGCGGAAGCCAATGTCAAGGTTCATTCTGAGATTGCACGGCTCGCCATAAAGCAAGGATCACCGATGATCGGGAAAGGCGACGAAGGCGGCTACGTGCTCGACATGACAACCGAGCAGGCACTCGACCTGATCACCAAAGCGTGCCAAACCGTCTCACTCGCAACCGGAGCCGACGTTAGAATCGGCCTCGACGTTGCAGCCTCAAGCCTATGGGATGAGAAAGAGCAAGCCTACATGTACAAACGGGACGGGAAGAAACTCAGCGAAGGCGAACAGATAGAATTCATCCTCGGCCTGATCGACCGGTACAAACTTGTCTACGTGGAGGACCCGCTTCACGAGGACGCGTTTGAAGCATTTGCAGAGCTCCACAAGAAAGCAGGAGGCGCACTGATCTGCGGAGACGACCTTCTGGTGACGAACACCGCCAGAATTCAGCAGGCAATAAGGTACGGATCCGCTAACGCCATCATAATCAAGACGAATCAAGTAGGAACAGTGTCGGACTCGAGAAGAGCCGTCGAGAAGGCTCAATCCGCAGGCTACGTGACGGTCATGTCACATCGGTCAGGTGAAGTCTGCTCAGGAGAACTCGCACAGGTAGCGGTCGGCCTATCCTGCCCGATGATCAAGTGCGGCATCATCGGCGGCGAGCGGATCTCAAAGCTCAACGAGCTCATCAGAATAGAAGAGGACGCAGAGAAGAGAAAGATCCTCGCCGGGATGGCGCGGATACCAAGCTAGGCACGCCGAACCGACAAGCGCGCCGTCAGATCCTACTGCTACGATACGTAGTATCTCATGATTGGACGGTTCTTTGATCTTCGAATCGCTTCCACAAATCCTGCTTTCCTGAATACGGACGTTACACCGGTGAACCCTTCAGATCCGGATATTCGTCGTCCTTTGAGGTCAACCGGATAGCCCTCGACAATTCCGGCGCCGTGTCTCTTCGCATACTCGACGGCGGCCTTGAGTAACGAAGTCATAAGACCCTTGGATCTGAACGGTTTCGCGACATAGAAGCAGACCACAGACCAGACTGGCCTGTCGTCAATTCTCTTCAGCGTCCAAGATCGATCCAACACAGGGAACGTTTCTCTGGTGGCAACGGAACACCAGCCGGCAGGTTCGCCGTCCACATAAGCGAGCAGGCCTGGGACCTCGTCTGAGTCAACGATCTTCTTCATCATACTCTTGTTCTTCTTGCCTGTCTGCTTTGCGAACTCTGACCGCCTCAGTCTCCACCACATGCACCAGCAGCCGCCGCACGCGCCCTGTTCGCCGAACAACCATTCGAGATCCGGCCACCGATCAGGTGTTACAGGATAGAATTCCAAATTCCGCAGCGATTGTGATGCCGAAGACAATGATCTCTTCAACCCAGACGAGGCACGACTTCTCTCGTCTCTAACTCGTGTAGAGTCTATTCAATTCGTCGGGCTTGCTTGAGGACGCGGAGAGCATTCAGTGTGATCATCTCGTTCGGACCATGGCGCCCCCAGTCAACGACCTCCACACTGGGCGCTCGCTTGCCCGGTGGTCTCCAATAGTAGCCCTCGGGTTGCCATCGTCCGTCTGGAAGACGCTTGCTTTCAACGATGTCAAGCGCTTCTTTGACCCTGGGGTCAGTCAGCTTCCCAAGCCGAGCCAGAACCCTGAGGGCCTGAAGTATGTCGTAGTGCCAGTACAGCGGATAGTGTAGCTGAAGCCACTCCGGATTCATGACTTCGCCGGTCTTGTCGGAGCGGAATAGACGATGTTTGAGGAAGAACTCGGAAGCGCGCTCGGCTGCTTCCAGCGCATCTGCATCGCCAGTGCTACGGTGGTACTCTGTGAGACCCCACAACGGGGCCAGGCTCTCGTAGAAAGAGGAATGGTGCACGTCCTTGTCCTTGTCGCAATTCCATCCTCCATCCGGCCACTGCCACTCCACCAAGGACTCAGTTAGCCGCCTGACCCGCTCGTCATCAGTTACGGCGAGACGACTGCAAACGGCAAGCGCGTTCCCTTCCTGCGACGCACACCGGCGAGTCAGGCCGTTGATCTTCTTGATCGCTCGACGGTGAGCATTACCAGAAAGCCATCGTAGAACCTGACCGATGGCCGCAAGAGGCCGACGTTCGCCAGGGGGAAACCCGAGTTCTACGAGCGATACGAGGCGCCAGTGCGCGCCACCCCACTTCTGATAGGGGTGGACACCGAACCCGCCGT
>Ga0315312_1001878_pt1 | contig 15447 bp, 15 predicted proteins | sample TDP7_MG_FD_203629 | JGI IMG/M metagenome (GOLD analysis project Ga0315312, IMG submission 203629) | Freshwater sediment microbial communities from Lake Towuti, South Sulawesi, Indonesia - TDP7 | ecosystem: Environmental > Aquatic > Freshwater > Lake > Sediment | place: Indonesia: South Sulawesi... | reverse complement strand
AGCCCGCGAAATGGATTGGGATATTCTTTAAAATCTGTTTCTCTAAATTTTATCTCTTTTTCTTGCCAAATTTTTAAAACCTCCTGATAGGTCTTTTCTTTAAATTGAAGCGGTTTTTCAGTAATTTGTGGCTCTATTTCTTTTATCAAAATGCTGTATTTGTAAAAAATAAAAGCGCCAAAAATCAAAGATAGGAAAAATAGTCCCAAAAAGGTCAAAAAGGCTTTCTCTCCCAAGATTCTTGGTAATTTTTTTAAAAAATCTTTAACTTTTTTTAATTTTACTTTTGGGATCATTTAGTGTAGATTTTTAATAAAAAATTCGCCTTGACGTCTCCGAAAGAAAAATTTTCAAATTCTTTTGACTTTAATTCAAATTCGTTTAATCTAGTAATATTTAAATTTTTGATTTCAATTAAATATTGACTTGATTCCAATTTTTCAAGAAATTTTAAAAAATTAGGAAAGGAACCAGCCGAAGTTATTTGGAAACTAAGGGAAGACCAGGGATCTTTGGTCTCCTTTGTGACAAAAGAGGAGGAGATTTTGACCAATGTTTTACAATCCTGAGAGGTCCTTTCTAGAAAACTAATAAAATCTACTGGTGCCTCTGATTCAACGAATAAAGTTCCAATTTTTTCTAAGTTAGGCTCTATTTCTTGATAATTTTTTTTAAATTCCTCAATATTTTTTATTTTATCCTCTAAAGAGGCTATTTTTTCCTTTTCAGAAATTAATTCCCGGGAATTATTTTTAATATCTTTAAAACAAGGAATAATCAAAAAGACGATCAAAAAAACACTTAAGACGAGAAAAATAAATAGAGATAAATTAATTTTGTTTTTTAGAGCCATTTTTACTTTGTAATTTTAAAAGTAACACTAAAGTTAATATCGCTTGGTTTGACCCAATTTTCCGGTGGGAAATAAACCTCAGAAAACTCCTTCTCGCTTTCAAGGTTTTCTTTAAAGGAAAGCAAAATTTCTCTGGTTGGAGAAAATCCGGAGAGTGAAATCTGGAAGAGATTGAAATTTAAATTAGTTAAATAAGTTCCCGGGGGAAGAATTCCAGAAATTTTTTCTAAAATTTGAATTAAATTAATTTTTCCCCTATAAAAAGAGTCCAAATTAGATAAAGAGAGGTTGGATTCTTTAATCTCCTTTTCAAAATTTTGATTTAGAGAAATTATTTTTTCCCTTTCTTCCAAAAAAGCTTTTTGGACTTCTAAATCTCTAAAAATAGAAATTTTTACTGAAAATAAAATTAAAAAAAGGGAAAGTAAAAAAGATAAAAACAAGATTCCTAAAATTAAAGTTAATTTTAAACTCGTCTCTTCTAAGAGTTCTTTCTTTTGTTCTGGTGGTAGTAAGTTAATCATTTTTCTGAAATACCTCTTAGGGCTAAACCTAGGGCAGTAGTGTATCCTAAAGATTTTTCAAATGGTAATTCTTTTACCTCTTTTTGACCTTTTGGTAAAATGTTTATCCAGGGGTTTCCGAGTTCAACCGGTAATTTTAATTCCAAAGAAAGTAATTCTGGAAGTCCTTTTAAGTTTGCTCCTCCCCCGCAAAGCAAAATTTTTGAAACTCCTTTACCATCTGGTGGTAAATGTTCGTGAGAGATATGGGTTTGATAATAGTCCAAATGTCTTTTAATTTGTTGGACTAAATCAATCAAGGCTGGTAGAATAGCCTCAAAAATTTCCTCCCCTTCTTTTTTTATGTCTACTTTTTCTTTCTTGATTTTTAATCTAATTTCCTCTCCTAATCCATATTTTATTTTTAATTCTTCAGCTTTAGCTAAACTTACGCCTAAATTTTTAGAGATAATCTCAGTAAAACCTTCCGAAGAAACTGGAATTGAAGAGGTGAACCTTAAAGAATGGCCAGAAAAAATAATGAAACTGGTTCTGGTTGCTCCAAGATCAATCAAAAGCACGGGCTGGGTAGTAACTTCATCTTTGATTAGGGACCGGGCAATGGCTTGGGATTCAATTTCAAAAGCCAGGGGTTGAAGCCCCGCTGATTTCAGCGAAGATAAATAGGGATCAACTGTCTTTTTAGGCAAGACGGCAATTAGGACATCAAAATGGTCTAAATGATCATAAACCGGAGGGATAATTTGGGAATCTAAATAAACTTGCTCAATTGGTAGGGGAATATAATTTTCAGCCTCATAGATTACGGCTGATTTCAAATCCTCCTCTGACATTTTCGGCATTTGAATCACCTGTAAAAAAGCCTTTTCTTCTGGTAAAGAAGCAATAACGTATTTTGTCTTTAATTCTCTCCCTTTAACTTTTTTGATTGATTCTTTAATAATTTGGGCTAATTTTTTTTCATCTTTGACTTCTCCCTCCCTGATTATTCCAGCACTTATTTTCTCTTCGCCAAAAGAAGTTAAACTTAAAATCCTCCTTCTTTTTTTAAGTTTTATAATTTTTAAAGCTAAATCAGAGATATCTAAACCAAAAGTCTCCGGTCTTAAAGTTAAAAATTCTAACATTTCTAATAAGATTATATCACCAAATTGATAAAAATAAAAAGTGGTTCTAAACCACATCTAAATTTTTAAAATAATTTTTACTCAATTTCTTTCCAGCTGGCAACCTCCCAAGATCCACCTGGCCCGGAAGAAAAAGTGGTTTCTTCCAAACCGGCCTCATAGAGAATTTCAGCGTTGTTGTCAAGAAAAATTTTGTAACCGGTTACTTCTCTGGCCTGAATTTTATTTCTCAAAACAATCAGACCTTGAGTTGTGTAAAAAATGGCAGCATCAGTATTATTGTCTACATCAATGGCTGGATTTGCCGTATCTAAAACCTCGGGATTTGTTGACAAAAGCATAAGATAACTTCCCTCTTCTCCGCTTCCTCTTAAATAGGTATTTGGTCTGACTTTAATTTTGCCATCTACAACTATTACTCCACTGTTTGAGCCATAAGAATTCAAATCGAGTTTGATTGTTGAACCATTATCAATTCTGAAATTTCCCACTACCCAGATAGTCCCAGTTATATTTAAAGTAGCATTATTATCAACAAGAAGATTGCCAGTAATTTTTTTTGGCCCCAAATCCTGAGTAATTTTCCCAGAAATTGTATAGTCGCCAGAAATTATTCCTCCTCCTTCAGCCTCATTTTTCCATTTATCAATCTGGCTTTGGGGAATTGGTAAATCTTTTGCCAGAATTTCATTTGGCTGAGTATTTATAGTCTCGCCTGCTGTACAATTTTGGATACTTCCCCCAGAAACATAAGTTAAAATTCTAACAATTGTTGAGTCTTTGCAGGTGTGGGCCTTGGCATCTTTACCAACTTGTAATCCCTCAATTCGATTACCATTTATGGCAACAATAATAGTGTCATCAATAAACCCTTTATCCCCACCCTTTGCCGGGATGACGCTTCCGTTAGAATAGATATTGCCTCTGATTCTAGAGTTGTTACCCATGGCCATTCCCCCCTCTCCCACTTGAGCTCCATAATAAAAAGAAACTGCATTAGTAGAGATTTTGTAGACCGCTTGAACTTTTCTTATCCTTTCTAAGGCATTACCTTCGGCAGTAATAGTTCTAGCTCCCCCTAGGATATTAGATATGGTAATTGTTGTTGTAGCATTTCCCATTTGAAAAGTATAAGAACTAGACCATTTTTTATTTTTCACCAGTCTTAATAGAGCATCTTCAATTCCGGCTTCAGCTGCATAATAAGCTTGGCTTGACTTGACAATGTTTCTGGAAATTTTTTGTTCGCCATAAGTTAAAATAGAAATACTAACTGCCAAAGCAAAAACTACGGCCAAAATTAAAATGGTTAGATAAAAAACAGCAATCCCCTTTTGATTTTTAATTTTTTTTCTCATTTTAATATGACCTTAAAGAAGCAGTGCCCCTGAGATTAACCGAAGCCTGATATTCTGGTTTAGGAACCGGAGCTTTATAATCAACTTTTAAATTAATTTGAATGGAAGGAACAGTGGAAGTGGTGAAAATTTGAGTGAATTCTAAATTATTTACTTCTAATCTATCAGAAGTTAAAGGAATAGGGTTTTGGCCTTCTTTTTTAATACAGAGACGATTTTGGCAAAGATAGAAATCAACATAGGTAGTTCTTTCTCCTTCTGGAAGATATTTTATTGTTTCTAAAGAAATTTGGCCGGTGCTAGTGGAAAAGAGAGAGGTGGGAGTATAAATACTTCTTGCCTCTCTTATTTCATAAGTCATAATTTCCATTGCTCTTCTAGCATTATCAAGGGTTTCTCTCATTACTTTTGTTTTGGTATTAGAATAAGTGGTCCAGAGAAAAAAAGAAGAAACAGTCAAAGTAATTATTGCCAAGACCGCGATATAAACTAGGATTTCCGTTAAAGTAAAAGCTTTCTTTATCATTTTATTTCCAATTGGTTAAATAAGTAATTAATTCTATCTGATGGGCTCTCCCTCTTTCTGTCCAGGAAACAGTAACAATCACTTTCTTCGTATTTGGGTCATTAGTTCCACCAGAGGTAACAATGTTATCATTTCCATCTCTCATTATATTTTCAAAAACAACTTTTCGGGTAAAAACATCTATTGCTTCTGTGCCTTGAATGAATTGCCATTTTGGAGGGGAACCAGATTTTTGAGGGTAATAATCAGTGCTGGTAGCCAATGCCCCAAGGCCATTTATTTCCCAATTCGTTCCATCTCGAAAATTTCTTATCGTCTCCATTGTTTCTTGGGCAATGCCATTGGCTTGGCTGGTTTGTTTTATTAATGTGGAAGTTCCTAAAGAAAAAGAGGCCAGTCCCAAAAGACTGGTTAAGGTAATGGCAATAATTGCAATCACTACCAATATTTCGATTACTGAGATTCCTTTTTTATTGCCATTGAGGGTCTGTTGCATAAATTGAAGTTTTAGTAGTAATTAGTCCATCTGCCGAATACTCAATAAGGATTCCTGGATCTGGGTCTGGAGTATCATCGATATCAATCTTCAGGGTTTTGTTATTGTATCTTCCATCACGGTGAATACAAAATTGAGTACCTAAGACAGGGTCATTCAGCCTATGAGTATGGATTTTTAGTTTTTGAATTTCGCCACCAACGTTAACTTCTCTCTCCCAATAAATTTGACCATCTTTTAGGTTTTCGGCAATGATAATATCTTTGGTGGTTTCAGAAGCATTATAGGTAAAAATTAATTTTAAAATTTCAGTCGAAGTAGTAATCTGACGACTGTAATCAAAATGGACGTGTCTGGAGTCTTTTAGACGACCGTCAGAAGGAACTGAGGTAGCAGTTAATCCCACTTGACCAGAATTTTCAATATAGATTGTTCTGGTTTTTGTCGAATCAGTTTTTAATCTTAGAGAAACCTGGCCAGATTGAGGCGTTGTCCCAGTTATTCGATTAAAAACTACTTCTTGGCCAGCTAAATTAATTTCATAAATTTCAATCCTTTTGGTTAATTTATGAACTTCGTCTGAAGAAGTAGCTCGAGATTGATAATTACTCCCCTGAAATAAAATATATTGATGGGGATCGGTTGAGGTACTAAAATAAACTCCCCATTGGCTAGCCTTTTCTGAAGCCAAAGTTTTATTTTGAGCTAACCTTAAATTATTTATAATTTCCTCAGCTGAATTATTTAAATCTGATTCCTTTTCAAAAAAACGAAAGGCCGGAACGGCCACAGCGGTTAAAATAACTAAAATTCCAATAATGACCAATAATTCAACAAGGGTAAAACTTTTACAATTTGAAATTTGAAATTTGAAATTTGAATTTTTTTTCACTTTATGGCTTCCAACATTGAATACATCGGCTGAATCATTGATACAGCAAAAAATCCGACAGCCGCCCCAACAATTATCATTAAAACTGGTTCGATAACCGAAGCTAAGTTTTTAGTGGCATTAGAAACTTCCTCCTCAAAAAAATCAGCCAATCTAACTAAGACACTTGAAGTTTCTCCAGTTTCTTCTCCAACCGCGATCATTTGGATTACAGCTTTTGGGTAAATATTTTCGTGAGGCTTTAAGACTTCGGACAACTTTTCTCCCTTTCTAACTTTTTCAGCTGCTTCGGTTAAAGCCATTCTATAATAAACATTCCCTAAAGTTCTGGAAGTAATTTCTAATGATTTGGGAAGGGAAACGCCAGCCGAAATCAGGGAACTCAATGTTCTGATTGTGTAGGCAGAGTTTGTATTCCTAATAATTGGGGAGATAATTGGAATTTTTAGAGTAATTTTGTCTATTATTTTTTTTCCTTGCCTGCTTTTTGAAATTTGAAAAAAAAGAAGGATTAGAAAAAAAAGGAAAAATATCACTAAATACCATCTCTGAGCTAAAAAATTGGCGAAATAAATTACGATTTTGGTAGTTAGTGGCAATTCAATTTCTAATTCCTCAAAGGTTTCGGCTAATTTTGGAACAACCATAACCAGCATCAAAACTCCGATTCCAATCATGGTACAAATAATCACCGCCGGATAAATCATTGCTCCTTTTACTTTTGATTTTAAATCCTGTTCCCTTTCCATCTGCAAAGCAAGAGTTTTTAAAACCTCTTCTAAGGTTCCTGTTTCCTCTCCAACTTTTATCATACTTTGGAAAAGTTCAGGAAAAATGTCGGGATAGCTAGTTAAAGATTCAGAAAAACTTTTTCCCTTTGTAATTTCTTCTTTAATATTCAATAAAGCAATTTTAAATTTCTTGTTTTTTGCCTGACCAGCCAGGATTTCAATTGCTCTTGGTAAAGGAAGACCGGCAGAAATCATTACTTGAAGATTTCTGGTAAAAAAAATTTTTTCTATTAAGGGAACACTACGAGAAAGTAAAGGACCCCACAAAATTTTTTTGGTAGGCTTCTCCTCTAACTCAGCCCTGATTAAAATTAAACCTTCTTGTCTTAGAACTTTGGCTAATTGGTAAACATCCTTCGCTTCTAGCGTTCCGGTTTTACTCTCCCCCTCCGGGGTTTTTACTGTATAGAAGTATTTTGGCACTTTTAGATCTAAGGTGTAAGGTTAAAGGTGTGAGGTCGAAAAAATAATTGAACTAATACCTAACACCTATTCAATAATTACTCTTAATACCTCTTCAATTGATGTTATTCCTTGGGCAGCTTTAATAAATCCGTCCTCAATCATTGTTATCATTCCTTCTTTTTGGGCTTGCTCTTGAATTTGATCTGAGGTTGCCTGTTTAACAATTAATTCTTTTATTGTTTCAGTAACTGGTAAAACCTCAAAAATTCCAATTCTCCCCCTGTAACCTTCCGGGCATTCTCCACTTGGCTTTGGTCGATAAAAAGAAATATTTTTCCAGTTTACCTTCGCTTTGATTATTTTTTCTGCTTTTAAAATTTTTAGAATTTTATCCAAATCACAATATTTGGCGATATTTTTTAACTCCGATTCTTTTAAAGTATATTTTTCTTTTTCTTCGCACAATCTTCTCACTAATCTTTGAGCTGCAATACAATTTAAGGTTGAAGAAATTAAAAAAGGTTCTGCCTTCATATCAATCAATCTGGGGATGGCACCGGCAGCCGAATTCGTATGCAATGTTGATAAAACTAAATGGCCAGTTAGGGCAGCATTAATGGCTAAACCAGCAGTTTCATTATCTCTGACTTCTCCAACCATAAGGATATCTGGATCTTGTCTGACCAGGGCCCGGAGGCCGGAAGCAAAAGTTAGTCCAATTTTTGGATTAACCTGGGTTTGATTGATTCTTGGCATTCTATATTCTATTGGATCTTCAACTGTCGAAATATTTATCCCTGGATTATTCAAAATTTCCATCATTGAATATAAAGTTGTAGTTTTTCCACAACCGGTGGGACCACAAACTAAAATCATTCCAACTGGCTTTCTTAGATTGTCTTGAATATCTTCTAAAGCCTCTCCTCGCAATCCCAATTGCTCTAAAGTCAAGGCTTTAGCAGCTTCTGGCAATAATCTCATGACAATTTTTTCCCCATCAAAAATAGGTAAAATTGAAACCCGAATTGAATATTTATATTCTTCGGTTTCGACTTTGAAACGACCATCTTGGGGAAGTCTGTGTTCGTCCAATTTTAAATTAGAAAGAACTTTTATCCTGGCTACAATTCCAGAAGCAGCTATTTTTGGTAAGGTCATGGCATCTCTCAGGATTCCATCAATTCGATAACGGACCAAAACCTCTTTTTCTGTTGGTTCAATATGAATATCTGATGCCCTTTGTAAAATGGCATGCTTTAAAAGAGTATCAACAATTCTAATCACCGGTAATTCTTCGGCCATCTTTTGAAGTTCGGCCTTTTCCTCAACGATTTCTTCTTCTTTGATTGGTTTTATCACTCCAATTTCTTTCTGGATGATTTCTCCAAATTCGGCTTCTAAAGTTTTTTGATATTGACGTAGCACATTTTTAATTGATTCGGGATTGGTTAGCCTGGGTAAAATTTTCAAATTGGTTGTTTTTTTGATAAATTCAATTGTCCTTAAATCTTCTGGATCCAACATCGCCACTTCCAAATTATTTTCTTTTTTTCTAAAAGCAACAATATTATGGGAACGGGCAATTGGTTCGGGAATCAATTTTAAAACTTCCGGAGGAATGGTTTCTTTTTCTAAATTAACAAATGGAATTCCCAAAATATAAGCTTCTAATTTAATTAGTTCCTCCTCCGAGATTAATCCTTCGGAAATCAAAATATCCCCAACTTTTTGGTTAGTTTTTTCTGCTTTTCTTTGGGCCTCATCAAATTGTGCTTCGGTTATCAATCCGGCATCCGATAAAAAAGCTTTTAATTGCTGTGGCTCCACTCTCATGATTTTGCTACGAAATACGAATTTTTTACGAAACTACGAAAACGTTTTCGTATATTCGTACTTTTTCGTATTTCGTAGCCTATTCACCGAGGGCTTTTTTGATTTTTTCCACCACCTCTTCCAAGGTATACTGGACTTTAACTAAATAAGTCGTTGCCCCTAACTCAATTGCCTTATCAACATCTTCTATTCTCTCTAAGTTCGTTAAAACAATTACCGGGATATCTTTTGTTTCTCTGTTTTCCTTTAATTTCTTTAAAACTTCAAAACCATTCAGTCTTGGCAAAACAAGGTCTAGTAAAATCAAATCCGGCTTTTTAGTTTTTACTAATTTCAAACCTGTTTCTCCATCGAGAGCCGAAATCATTTCATATCCCTCTTTGCTTAAAATTTCTCCAAACGTCTTTTGAAGAGCAGATTCATCTTCGATAAAGAGAATTTTTTTTGGCATATTATTTAATTGGTATTGTGAACCAAAATGTCGACCCAATGTTTTCTTCACTTTGAAAACCTATTTTTCCGCCTGAATTTTCAAGGACGGCCTTGGTAATATACAAACCTAAACCAGAACCTTGAGTTTGGTGTCTCACGGCATTCTTTGCCCGAAAAAATTTTTGGAAAATATATTTTTGATCTTCTTTTGGAATTCCCAATCCATTGTCTTTTATCTCAAAATAAATTTTTTTATCTTTTTTTAAAGCTTTAATTTTCACTCTTCCATTACCCTTGGTGTATTTAATAGCATTATTTAAAAGATTTTCTATGACCAATCTAATTCGGGAAGGATCAGCAAAAATCTTTGGCAAATCTTCTTGGGCTACAAAACTGATTTCTGCATTGGAGGCCTTGGCAAAAGATTGGAATTCGGAGATTAAATCTCCAATTAAATCTTTCAGAGAAAACTCTTCTTTCTTTAGAGGCATTTCTTCTGTTTCCATTCTCGAAACAATTAATAAATCGGAAATTAATTCTAACATTCTGGTACTATTTTCTTTTAAAATTCTAAAATATTCTGCCTGTCTCTCTTCAATTTTTCCCAATTCCCCGGACATTAATAATTCAGTTGCCCATTTTAAATTGGTGAGGGGTGAACGCAACTGGTGGGAGACGATAGTAATAAATTCTGATTTCATTCTACTTGCCTCAGCTAATCTTTCGAAAGATTGGGTAATAATAAAGGCAATAATGAATAAAACTGCCGTGATTAAAAGAACTATCAAAGCGACTATTTCGGGATCTTCAACGTAACGAGTGCCGATGGCATAAGCAATTAGGGTTGAGCCAATAATAATTATTCCCATAATCAAAAAAAGAAATTGGGGACATTGCCAAAGACCCAAGCCATATCTTTTACATTGAGCAGGAATATTTAATTGATTAAAAACCTCTTTGATTTCCATTACTAATTAATTATACCATTGACCAAAAGAAAATAAAATGCTATATCAACAATAGATTTTCTCGGGGTGTAGTATACCGGTAGTACGTGTCCTTTGGGAGGATAAAGACTGGGTTCAATTCCCAGCGCCCCGACCGCGGGATTAGTTGAGCAGTTCAACGTCACCCTTCCAAGGTGAAAAGACGGGTGCGACTCCCGTATCCCGCTCCATTCTTCACTAAAGCTCTGGATGGCGAAGCAACCAAAAAACGGCTTTTAAAGCCGTTTTTTAATTTACAATTTGAAATTTCTATTTAGCATACTCTATTACCCTCATTTCCCTAATGACATTAACTTTAATTTCCCCAGGATATCTCAATTCCTCTTGAATTTTGTTAACAATTTCTTTGGCTAATTTTTTTGCTTCTAAATCATCGATCTCTTCTGATTTGACAAAAACTCTTATTTCTCTACCTGCCTGTAAAGCCCAAGCTTTTTCCACTCCCGGAAAAGAAGTAGCTATATTTTCTAAATCTGATAATCTTTTTAGATAATTTTCCAAAGTATCTTTTCTTGCCCCTGGTCTGGCACCGGAAATTTGGTCAGCAACCTGGACCAAAATTGCTTCAACATTCTCGGCTGGATATTCGCCATGATGAGATTTCATAGCCTTAATTATTTCCTGGTCTTGACCAAATTTTTCTAAAATTTTAATTCCAATATCTACGTGGGAACCCTCAATCTGCTGGTCAACTGCCTTTCCAATATCGTGAAACAAACCGGCTTTCTTACAAATTAGCGAATCTGCCCCAATCTCGCTGGCTAAAGCTGAGGCTAAATAAGCTACTTCCATTGAATGAAGTAAAACATTCTGGCCGTAACTTGTCCTAAATTTCAATCGACCCAAAAGGTGAATCAATTTTGGATCCAATCCAACGAGCGATAGGTCATAAGTGACTGCTTCTCCAGCTTCTTTTATTTGAGAATTTATTTGGTTTTTCGCCTCTTCTACTTTTTCTTCAATTCTGGCTGGTTGAATTCTCCCGTCTTTAATTAATTTTTCAAGGGAAATCTTGGCAATTTCTCTTCTGATCGGATCAAAACCGGAAATAACCACTGTTTCCGGTGTTTCATCAACTACTATTTCTACTCCGGTTAATTTTTCCAAAGTTCTAATATTTCTTCCTTCTTTACCAATAATCTTTCCCTTGATTTCTTCGCTGGGTAGAGAAATGGTTGAGGTGGTAGTTTCTTGAGCTTGGGATAAGGAATATTTTTGGATAACTGTAGCTAAAATTTCTTTAGCTCGTTTCTCAAAACGGTCTTCGCCATCCATTTCCAGTTTTCTCATTTTTTCTAAAATTTCTTTTTGACATTCTTTCTCCAGGTTTTCAAACAACTCTTTCTCGGCTTCTTCTTTGGAAAGTCCAGAGATTCTTTCTAAATTCTCAAGAATTTGGACCTTTAAATTCTCAAGCGTTTCTTTAATTTTTTTTAATTTTTCAACCTTTTCTTGAAACTCTTTTTGTTTTTGTTCAAATTCAGAAATTTTCTGATCTAAAATTCTTTCTCTTCTTAACAAGATTTCTTCAGTTTTTAAAAGTTCTTTTCTCCTCTGATCTTCTTCCCTCTTTGCCTGGCCCAAAATTAGGGCGGCCTTTTCTTTCGCCTCAAATATTATTCCTTCAGTCTCTTCTCTTGCTTTTTGGATTCTCTTTTGAATTTTTGCTTCGATTGTCTTCCAGTCCCTTCTGGCAATTGATTGGCGGGCATAATAACCCAAAATCGCTCCTAATGAAATAGAAAATACGCCCAAAATTAATGGAAATAGTTGATTCATATTTTAAATTTGGAAATTGGCTACTTGACATATTACAACGCTTTCGCAAAGTCCAAGGTTAATTTTCTAACTATAGTATATCAAATATTTTTAAAAAATCAAACCCACTTTTCAGGTGGGTTGATAAAAACTGAAAAATCTTCCCCTCTTTTTTATTCTTTTCCTTTTATTACCTCGTCAATTAGGCCGTATTCTTTAGCTTCTTCTGCCGAGAGATAAAAATCGTCGCTCCACTCTCTCTCGCCTTCGGCTCGAGCGCGAACTTTGTTCGCTTCGTTCCGCTCCTTAGACACCCCTCGGTTTCTAACGCTCGCTTCACTCGCTGTTTTCCGCCACGGGGAAACACCCAGTTTCCCCGACCCCTTTCTGGATTTTTATTTACAGCTATTCTTTCCCTTTTATTACCTCGTCAATTAGGCCGTATTCTTTAGCTTCTTCTGCCGAGAGATAAAAATCACGATCAGTATCTTTTTCAATTTTATCTAATGGTTGACCGGTGTGTTTAGCTAAAATTCTATTTACCTTATCTTTTAATTTGATAATTTGTTTAGCCGCAATTTCAACCTCAACTGCCTCTCCGCTCACCCCGCTTACTGCCACCTGATGAAGTAAAATTTGGGCATTGGGTAAAGAAAACCTTTTCCCCCTGGTTCCGGCGGCTAATAAAACTGCTGCTCCTGAAGCTGCCGAACCAATACAAACTGTAGAAATCGGGCATTTTATATACTCCATCGTATCATAAATAGCCAAGGCCGAAGTCAAAACCCCTCCTGGTGAATTTATATAAAGCTGAATATCTTTTTTCGGGTCTTTGGAAGCCAAAAAGAGAAGTTGGGCAATAACCGAATTGGCTATTGGATCGACAATTGGACCGCCAAGAAAAATAATTCTTTCTTTCAGAAGTCGAGAATAAATATCATAGGCTCTTTCCCCGTATTGAGTTTTTTCAATGACCGTAGGAATAAGATTCATACAATTTTATTTTAACAAATTTCCATAATTAGTAAAGGTTTTTAGGAAGTTTTCTCTTCTTCAGCTTTTTCCGGAGCCCTAACATCTATTTTCCAGCCAGTTAATTTTGCCGCCAATCTGACATTCTGGCCATCTTTACCAATGGCTAAGGATAATTGATCTTCAGGAACAATGACCAGGGCTTTATTTTTTGGCATTATTTTTACTTCTAAAACTTTCGCCGGGCTTAAGGAATTGGCAATATATTTTTCAGGATTATCAGAATATTCGATAATATCAATTTTTTCTCCCCCCAATTCATTAATTACTACCTGAACTCTTGTTCCTCTTTGTCCGACTGACGCTCCGATGGGATCGATACCTTCAACATTTGATGCAACGGCAATTTTTGTCCGAGAACCTGCTTCCCTGGCAATTGATTTTATTTGAACCTGGCCAGCAGAAATTTCTGGAACCTCCAATTCAAAGAGTTTGGAAACTAATTTTGGATAAGCCCTTGACAAAAAAATTAGGGGACCCCTCGGTGTCTCTTCAATTTTTAAAACATAAACCTTTAATCTTTGGCCAGGTCGATAAAATTCTCCTGGAACCTGTTCTTCTTTTGTTAAAATTCCCAAAGTCTTGCCAATGTCTAAAAAAACATTTTTGCTTTCGATTCTTTGAACAATTCCAGAAATAATTTGACCCTCTTTTGATTTATATTCTTCCAAAATGCTTTCTTTTTCGGCCTCTCGAATTTTCTGCATTATTACCTGTTTTGCCGTCTGGGCAGCAATTCGACCGTAATCTTTTTGAGTTTTGAGAGGGAATATTAGTTCTTCTCCAGGTTTAATTTCTGGATTTATTTTCTTTGCTTCTTCTATCATAACATGTTTTTCTGGATTAAATCGAACTTTTTCTTCGTCTTCCGTTTCTTTTTTTTCTTTTAATTTCTCCAATTCCTTTTCAGAATAAATCATTTTTTTATCTACAACCAATTTTACCTGCCAAAATTTGACCTCTCCTGATTCTGGATCAAGTTTAGCCCGAATTACCTGACCTTTTTTCCCATAATCTTTTTTATAAGCAGCAGCCAAAGCCTGTTCAATGGTTTCCAAAACCTTTGCCGGAGGAATCCCCTTTTCTTCAGCAATTTGGGTCACGGCTGATAAAAAATCTTTTTTCTCCATAGTGGTAATACAGATTCAGGTCGCTCGCCTCTGACTCGCTCCTTAGAAACCCACGGTTTCTAACGTTTTCGCCTTCGGCGAAATCCTGTTTTCCTATGCGGGAGAACCGAAGGGTTCTCCCGACCCCTCTCCGATATGGATTGTTTAAATAAAAATCCGGCTATGACGGACTATTTTTAGTTTATCAAAAGTTAGCATTTTGTCAATCTTTGGAGTATCCTTTTTATCCGTAAATCTAAACAGATTTGGTCATTATCAAAAATCAAACGATTTCTAATCAAAACAACTTTTTTTTGAGCCCTTTTAATTTCCTCAATTGGACTTAATCTCTTAACAAAAATTGGAATCAAAGATATCAAGACAAAAAAGCCCATATTCCCCACCTCAATTCCTAACGGAGGATAAAATGATAAAATCGCCAAGATCATTAGCAATAAAATTGTACCTATTGCGGCATTCCAGATTAGACTCAAAACAATAGGTAGGATTAGAGAAAGGCCTAAAAGTTTTGGTGAGAATAATAGAGCGGCCCCAATAAAAGTGCCGATTCCTCTGCCGCCACTAAATTTTAAAAAAATGCTCCAGTTATGGCCGGTGACAGCGGCCATTCCGCAAAGAACTTGAATTTGGGGAGAAAAACTAAAGATTTGAGCCAGTCTAACTGCTAAATATCCTTTTGAAACATCAAAAATTCCAGTTAAAATTCCTTGCCATTTACCAATATTTTTAAAAACATTAGAACCGGAAGTTTTCCTCCAGCCGACTTTTAAAATATTTTTACCAGTGGAAAACCGGGTTATTAAATAACCAAAGGGGATAGAACCCAAAAGATAGGCAGTGGCTATTATTAAAATTGAAGAAAAAAAGCCCATTTGGGTTAAATGGCTAATGTTATACCGGCAATTAAAGTGCCGGGGCCAGAATTTGCCCAACAATTGGCGGAACTAAAGAAATAAAGATTACCTCGGTTTCTAATTCCTTTTCTACTTTTTCCTTTAATTTATAGGCTAAATCTATATTGTCAGTGTAATTTATTCCCACTTTTATTTTTCTCTTTTTTGCTTCGTGTTTTAGTTGATTGAAGAAGGCCTTAAATTGGTCTCTAGTCCAAAAATTAAAACCGGTTAATCCAACCCTTCCTTTTTTTATTCCAATATATGGTTGGACTCCTAAATATTTTAAGATTTTGAATGCTTTTTCCTGCCAATTTGATATTCGGCCAATTTTTTCTACCCAATAGGTTGTTTTGAGAATAGCTATCATTTTAGTTTTATTTTTTAGAC
>Ga0315312_1001875_pt1 | contig 15468 bp, 12 predicted proteins | sample TDP7_MG_FD_203629 | JGI IMG/M metagenome (GOLD analysis project Ga0315312, IMG submission 203629) | Freshwater sediment microbial communities from Lake Towuti, South Sulawesi, Indonesia - TDP7 | ecosystem: Environmental > Aquatic > Freshwater > Lake > Sediment | place: Indonesia: South Sulawesi... | reverse complement strand
GACTCCAAGAAAGCATTGAAATCCTCAAGGGTCTAGAGTATGTAGATTCAAAGAAAATTGCTATCTATGGCCATAGTATGGGAGGTCATCTCACTGTAGGATATCTGGCATTAGCAAATAAAAATAAAGATGTCAAGGTTGGCGCAATTACTTCAGCAGGCATTTATCCCAAGAATCCAGAGGAGTTTAAAAACTCAAAATGGTTGGAAATAATCAAAATGATATCTCCTGAAGCGGAGGCAATAAGAAACATAGAGGTTCCTTTTCTCATCATTCACGGCAGGAAAGACCGCACTTGTCCAGTTGAATGCGCCATGACCCTGAAGGAAGAGTTGGACAAACATGACAGAGTCTCCATTTTAAAAATACATGATGACGAAGGCCACGGCGTTAATCACCGTCAAGGAGTTTTTGAGGAAATAATTCGATTTTACAGAAAGCATTTGTCTTTGCCCGAGTCTCCTATTAAGAAACCGGATTAATGGCGGGGGGAAAGAAGCGCAGGAGTTCGTAGAGTCCCTACGAGAATGGGTAAGCCCCAGCCTAAAGGAGGGGCGTTAGAGTACCGCCAGGAGATTAGCTGACTCCTTGAGTCGCTCAAAAGAGGCCGGAGAAAGAGACAAAAACTGCCGAACTCCTTTTAGGCTTGTTTAAGCCTTAAATCTAGGATCTATGGAGAGTGTGCCCTGACCGGGTGGAGGTGGTTGAGGTGTTGTGGGAGGAGTTGACGAGTGAGGAGTTGGGTGAGGCGGCGAAGTCCGGGTTGATCGCCGTGCTTCCCATCGGCTCCCTGGAGAAGCACGGGCCTCACGCCCCCTTGGGGACGGACACCCTCACCGTCTTCAATCTGGCCAGGTTGGCGGCTGAGAGGGAGCCGGCCGTCGTCCTTCCGCCGCTGTACTATGCGATGGTGAAGGAGACTAGGCACTTCCCGGGGGCCGTAAGCCTCTCGGCCGAGACGCTCCTCAGAGTTCTGGGGGAGGTCTGCGACGAGGTCTCTAGAAACGGCTTCAAGAAGATACTCATAGTCAACGGTCACGGCGGTAACGCGGAGACCCTCAGGAGCTTCACACGGGACAGGCAGCTCTCGAGGGGCGTAGACTACGTCGTCTACATCCTTGCCGGTCTGGCTCCAGCCCTCAGTAGGGAGGAGATGGAAAAGATCACTGAGGGTAGACTGGATGGGCACGGAGGTATACGGGAGACGAGCCTGGGCTTATACTTCTATCCACGCCTGATCAAGCTCGAGAGGGTGAAGGGGGAGGGGAGGATCGGCTCACTCGGATTACCTAGGCACATCTTTACACCGCTGGAGTGGCCCGCCCGCGCCCTCGAAGTGTACATCGGAGACCCTCGACATGCGTCGGCGGAGAAGGGAAGAGTCTTGGCAGAGGGGATCGTCGACTCCATGGCTGAGGCGATAAGGGCGATAAGGCAGGATGAGAGGACACCGGCCATCCTAGGGGAGTTCCAGCGAAGCGCTTACGGTCCATAACCGACCTGGACCACGGTTTAATCGTGGGCCTTCATGCTTCAAGCCTCTACAACCTTAATCTTAATTCTTGTGACAATTGGCTGGCGTGCAAGTTTGAACAATCCGCTCCCAACGGGCAGAAAACCATATTAGGATCAGGGCAATAAAAATGGGAACATGAAGACGTTAGAGAACGAGAAAATTACGGTTGAGTTTGACGAGTCTAATGCCCTATTTTCAGTCATTGTTAGAGAGACTGGAGATGTTTGGAGAGGGATTAAGCCAGGTGATTATCCGTCTAAAGCCGAAGATGTATCCGTCACGTCATTCCCGTATTATGGGGAGTTAAAAGCACATCTTAGTGGTTTTTCAGTGCCTCTGGAGCTTCGACTGATCGTTCCCAGGGGTTCTCCGATCCTTAAGGTACGGTTAAAGGCCAAAAGCGATCTCCAGATGAAAAGCGACATCGCCTATCCATATCAGTTTGCAATAAGCCCCGAAAAAGGGTGGTTAGTGATACCTGAACGTGAAGGCATACTTCTGCCGATGAAGCCCGTGAGTGATCTCCCAATTGAGGACACGCGGTACTCCCTCTTCGGGTGGAGGCCTAGCCCCTTTCTGTCTATGCCCTGGATTGGAGTCACAGACCTAAAGAGGGGATACATCAGCATCGTCGAAACCCCGTACGACGCGGAAATAGGGCTGGAAAAGGCGTCCCTTGAGGGGTTACCTCTCATACGCCCCCAGGTCTTCTGGCTTCCCAGCAGGGGACGGTTCGCCTATACGAGGAAGCTCCTATATTACTTCTCAAATGATGGGGGCTACGTCTCTCTCGCTAGGTACTACAGTGAATACGCCAGGTCGAGGGGCTTCTACGTCTCCCTGAGGGAGAAGGCTGAGGAGAACCCGGAAGTACATAAGCTCATAGGCGCAGCGAACATATGGGTTTGGGAGGATGCCAGAGACATCGGGATCATCAGGGAACTTAAGAGGTCCGGGATAGAGAAGGCCATTATCTCTTTTCCAGGAGTGTCCCCCCAGGATCCTCCAGCCCGGCTCGTGGAAGAGATCAACGGTCTGGGGTTCCTCGCTGGACGTTACGATAACTACAACATAGCCCGACCCGAGGAGTGCGAAGAGAACGCGATAAGGATGGAGGATGGCTCCCCCTTCGAGCATCCGCACGGCCGGGGGAGGGTCTTCCGGTGTGGGAAACCCGGTCTCGAGTTGGCTAGGTGGCTGATTCCCGAGGACCTGAGGGAACGGAGGTTCCTGGCCCGCCTCATCGATACCATAGCATCCCAGGAGCTGCGTGAATGCTATGACCCCAGGCATCCGATGAGCAGGGGTGAGAACGCCGAGTACCGTGCGAAACTGTTGGCGTTCGCGGTGTCCCAGGGGATCGTGGTCGGCTCCGAGGACGTTATGGACTGGGCTGTTCCTTACCTCCATTACTCGGAGGGGCCTATGAGCCTGGAGCGCTTTATGGACCGCGGTATGAGGAGGGTTAAGGTTCCAGAGGGCCTCGACTTCAAGCTGGTCCCGATGGTCCCGGGCCCCATCTATGGGAAGTATGGCCTCGGCGAGTACTACCGCGTGCCCCTCTATGAGCTGGTCTACCACGGGGCCATCGTGACGACCTGGCACTGGCGCACGAGCAACCACCGGGTCTCGGGGATGTGGGACAGGGCCGACCTCTTCAACATCTTGTACGGTAACATGCCCCTCTGGTGGTTGTCGAGGCAGCTGTGGAGGGATAACAGGGATCGCTTCGTCAAGTGCTACCGGGATGTCTGTGGGTGGCATGAGAGGATAGGCTTCGATGAGATGGTTGACCACCGGTGGCTGACGGAGGACAGGGCCGTCCAGGAGACGCGCTTCAGCTCCGGCCTCGGCGTAATCGTCAACTTCGGGGATGAGCCATACGTCACCGCGGAGGGCAAAACGGTTAAGCCACGCAACTACCTAATCACCTCACCACGTGTCGCAGGCTAAATGAGGGAACCTAATGGCGAAGGTCACGATCGTCGGCGGCGGGAGCAGCACATTCACCCCGCAGCTGATGAGGCTCTTCATCGGCTCTGAGACCCTGAGGGGAAGCACAGTCACGCTCATGGACATCGACCGCCACCGCCTCGAGGTTATGGGGAGGCTCTCCGGGAGACTGGTGGAGCGGGAGGGGGCCGACCTGAAAGTTGAGGCCACGACGGATCGCAGGGAATCCCTGGAGGGCACCGACTTCGTCATAACGGCGATATCGGTCGGGGGGAACGAGGCCTGGGAGAAGGATATCGAAATCCCCGCCAAACACGGCGTCTACATGCCCGTGGCCGACTCGGTGGGGCCCGGGGGGATGATGCGGGCCTTCCGCCACATCCCGGTGCTACTGGGCATGTGCCGGGACCTGGAGGAGGTCTCGCCGGGTGCCTGGGTCCTCAACTACACGAACCCGGTCACGGCGAACACGATGGCCATGAACCGGCACAGCAGGATAAAGGCGGTTGGGCTCTGCACCTGTTCATCGCAGCCGAGGACGGGAAGAAACCTAAAACCCCAAACCGGATTTGAGGCGGGAGACCTGAGACTGCCGGCCCCGGCCGCCGGCCTGAACCACTGCGCGGCCATCCTGGAGCTGAAGACAAGGGATGGCGAGGACGCCCTCCGGAGGGCGAGGGAGACGGCCACCCACCCCATCGTCAGGTGGTGCCTCGCGAACTACGGCGTGCTGCCCTACTGCCCCAGCCACTGGGTCGAGTTCTTCCCCTCGCTCTGCCGCCTTGAGGACGAGTACAGGGGGCACCTCCAGGGCCTCCGAATGAAGCATGGGACGAGGGTCCACGACATGACGAAGCAGGACGAGAGGGCCAGGAGGTGGGAGACCCTCGTCGAGAGGATGTCCCGAGGCGAGGACGAGATATCCTCCTTAGCGGCTCTGCCGGTGGACGAGGCGATCGAGGTCGTCAGAATAATGGAGGCCCTGATCGAGGGTCGAAACGACATCCACGTGGTGAACGTCCCCAACAAGGGAGGGGCCGTGGGAAACATGCCCGAGGAGGCGGTGGTCGAGGTCTCATGCGTCGTCGGCGCCTACGGGATCAGGCCGATCCGCGTGGGGGAACTCCCCAAACACCTGGCGGCCACGCTCTCGAACCATGTCAGGGTCCAGGAGCTGACGGTTGAGGCCGCCGCAACCGGGGACCGCCAGACGGCGCTGGAGGCCTTCCTCCAAGACCCGCAAATCAGCGCCAGACTGACGCCGGAGGAGACGGAGAGGCTACTGAACGAGATGCTGGAGGCCCACGCGGGGCACCTACCGCAGTTCAACCCTCCGACTCAAGCCGCATAAAGAGGCTTAACCTAAGAGCCATTGGACCTTTCCTAGGCTTTCACAGAGATCTGGCAAGGTTGCCTCAACCACTTCAAAATCCGATCGCCGAACAGCACGTTGGCCGAGGCCTCGACGGCCGCCACCATCACGTCTGGCGGAGGCGGGAAGAGGAGGGTGGAACGAATACTTTAGCCCAGGAATATGCCGGCATCTCCAGTGAATCGAATTCTGATACAGTCCTAGAGTCCAGCGCCCCGTAGTACCCGCTTACTTCGTAGTCTTCCCGAGTCTCTCCGTCGACGACCACTTTGTCGATCTTCACCGGCTCCTCAGTTGGATTGATGATCACGGCGTGGTACCCGTCCTGCTTCTTCACGGCAAACGTCACCAGGTCGTCCGTACCTTCAACGCTGCTAGTTCGGGCAACACCGCCCCAGATATCTTTCACGGCGAGCATACCGAAGTACGGTGGCATGGGCAACAGATCCCTTGAGAAGAGGTTCTTGAGGTTAAATTGGTTCGCCGACAGGATGATATCGTCCTTCTCCAGGTTTAACTTCGCCATTTTCAAATACACTTCTGCAAGGTAGAGCCCATGAGCCACTGTAGAGCTGTATGGATTTTTTACCGCCATCTGTAGAAAGACAATCCGTTTTCCGGGACACATCTCCATAAAATCATTAACCATTTCAGGAAGGTCCACGTTCACTCTCCGACGCATACCTGGATAGTCGTCCCCGCCGCGCCAGCTATCTACCTGCAGGTAAAGCCGCAGCGCATCCACTCCGGGAATGGAGGCTACCGCCTCGTCCCATTTCGGATTTCTGGTATTACTACCGTCTCCGGAGATGACCGCGCCCGGCAGTCTCCGTTTAATTCCGGGAATAAGGACCTTACATATGTCACAGTAATCCTCCACCCCGTTTTTGAAGAGATCCCGGTAGAGCTGGGACTCCGTTCCAAGTTGCACGATGGGAACCATGTGCCCGGCGCGGGTCACGTCACCCACCATCCGGTCGAACTCCCTCCAGAAATTCTCAAGACTTTCAGGAGTGCCGTCATACGCCATGACCGCCGTATATATGTTAGGGCACATGAGGAAGTCCAAGTCCGCGATCTTCAGAGTATACAGGAAATCAAGCCAGTAGGGGTAGGTGCTGCCGTACTGGTCTTTTCGGGGTATAGCTTCTCCGCTCATTATCTCGTTGATGTCTCGCCCCCGAGCCTCTACTTCCCGGGGCCAGACGTTGAGGCCCTCACCGTCCCCACCCTCTTCGTCGAACACATGATACCATTGGACGTCGCTGCCTACGGTATAGCCCACCATATTTAGCCCCAGCTCCGCGATGCATGAACCTATTTTCTCCGCGGTTTCCACCCTGCAGATTTTCTCTATATTTTCGTACGATGAGCTAAAGATTGGTTTGACAGCCCTGCCTGCTCCCTCTGAGATAGTTAAAGTGATGCCATCGCCCTCTTTTGTCTCTTCCTGGACATCTTCCACCCCTGTGTCCACCTTCCCCTCTCCGGTTGCTTTCCGTTTTACCGCATAGCCGCTCAAAAGCTATGAAATGAATGCTAAGCTATAAAAGTGTGGCGGGCCCGCCGGTTTTCGTACTCGATTAGTGATAGGCTCAGTTTAGCTTTGGCGTCTCATTGATTAAATCCTTGAAGGTTTGTGCGGTGCTGCCTTCCTCCTATGTCTTGGAGGTCTAGGGCTATGAAGCCTTCACTTCGTATCTTTTCTTTGCTTTCTATTTTCTTGGCCATTATGCCTACAATGTATTCCTTTACACCCTGTATCTGTCGAGCCTTTGCTAACAGCTCTAAAAGCAAGCTTTTTGCCTCATGATAGTTCAGGTCTGTCCATTTTGCTTCTACGGCTAAGGCTTTATTTCTCTTCCTCTCCAGTCCCAGCAGGTCTATTTCTGTTTCTTTCCACCACCACTTTCCAATCCTCTCCACTCGTATGGGGAGGAGGTCTCTCTTAGCCATCTCCACCATAACCTCACAGCAGACCTCCTCAAAAACCCACCCCAAATGCCTGTTAAACTCCTCTCTAATGCCTTCCCACACACTCTTCTCCAATCCCAACTCAAGCTGCCTCTTGTTCGGCCTTACGAACCCAAACCAGAAGCTGAAGAAGGGATCCCTTATCTTGTATAGGCCTCTTTTTGCCTCGGGCTCGGTGATGGGCGTAACCCTCTCGATCAGGTCGAGAATCTCTAAGGTCTTTAGGTAGGTGGTAGTGTTTTCTCGGCTCAGCCCTGTTGCGTCTCCAATCTGGCTTATCGTGTTCTTGCCCATGGCTATGACTGAGAGTATATCCATGTAACGCTGTGGAGCTCTGATTTCTTCCATAAGCAACATTTCAGGCTCGTCATGCAGGGGCGAACGCTTGCTCAAAATCTTCTCGATGATATTCTCTTCCACACTCAGGTTTTCATCCACATGCTCCAGGTAGGCTGGCGTTCCCCCAAAGCTCCCATAAATCTTTACAAGGTCCTCAGATGAATACTCACTGAACCACTCGCGCAGGTCTAGATACTTCAGCGGCTCGATCTTCAAGGTCGCGGTTCTTCTTCCATAGAGGGGCGCGTCCCCACTCAAAGCCACCCTCCGTATGGCACCTATTGAAGAGCCGGAAAGGATCAGAAGGCATTCAGCCTTGGAAATTTTCTCATCCCAATACCTCTGCAGCACAGACATGGCCCCATCAATATTCGTCAGCCTTTGGAACTCATCAACCGCCGCGATAACGCCGTCCCCACACTTCTTTGCAAGATACTCCATAAACGAACTAAAATCCGCGAACCTGAAGCCCTCAAAAAACTCACCTTCCACAGCGCGGGAGAACTCAGCTAAGATCGCCTTCTCCGCTGCGTTAGGAACATAAAGGTAGAGACCGCGCTTACCTCTCAAAAATTCCTGAACAAGCCTAGTCTTCCCAACCCTTCTTCTGCCATAAAGTAGCACAAGGGCCGCGCTTTTCCTCCCGAGAAGCCTGTTGAGCTCTTCAAGTTCGCCGCCCCTATCGACAAATTGTACAATCATGATTGTAACAATCGAGATTGTAATATTTAAGCCTTGCTAAAAGCTCCTAAAAGTGGCGGGCCCGCCGGGATTTGAACCCGGGACCACTCCCCAGAGGGCGGTCTTCCGCCCTCCTCCGGGTGTCCTTCGGCTTCGTTAAAAGCCCGATGCTCTTCCTTGCTGAGCTACGGGCCCGCGGATTTTCTGGCTGTCTTGGTTAATAAAGCTTGACTCGGCGCATTCTCAGGCGTGGGACTGGGTGATCCTTCTGGCAGTAGGCGCGCATGCGAAAAGATTATAACCCCTGATGGGTGAGGGTGCCTAAATCATGCTAAAGGTGCGTCAGCGACCCACACGGTGTAGATTATGAGCGTAGCTAAGCCACTCCTAGAATACGTCAAGACGATTAAAACGCAGGCGGAGCTTTCCCGTTCTACAGGAGCGTTCAAAAGGCTTCTTAAATATCATAAGCCATATGTTCACCTCTTCATTTTTATAACTGCACTATCTGTTTTAAGATCTTTCCTGTTTACACTTGAACCCATCTACACATCGCAGATAATTGACATGGTGATTGTGGGGAGCAACTATGAGCTGCTACTTAACCTCATATTAAACATAGTGTTTGCAGCAGTAGGCTATGGGATAGTCAACTTCGCAATAACATATGTGCACGGATATGTTGCGCAGTTGATGACAAGGGACATAAGGTCTGACTATTACTCCTCCCTCCAGGGTAAATCGTTCAGATTTTATGATTCTTCCGCCGTGGGAGACCTCGTTTCAAGGGCCACGATGGATCTGCAGGCTGTAGAGGTCTTTCTCAGGACATGGGTTGGCACTGTGACCAACGCCGTGTTCACAGTTGTAATCGTGTTTACGGTGATGTATTCCATAAATCCAATTATGAGCGCAATAGCTATTATACCCATGCTGTTAATATTCTACTTTACAACTCAGCTTTGGATTAAAACTATGCCCCTCTTCAGGAAGATGATGCTCATCCTGGGCAGGCTCGGCGCATATGTGCAGCAGACCATTATAGGGATGAAGGTTGTGCGAATCTTCCGGAGGGAGGGCGAGATGGAGGATGGATTTAAACAGGGTGAACAGATATTTGTGGATACGGCGATCACAGCCGGCAAGATCCAGTCTATGTACATGCCCTCCTCACAGGCTATCCTAACTCTGGGAATCACGATGGTGTACATTTACGGTGGTAACCTGATAGCTTCACCATCATCCATGTTGACAATAGGAGAGCTAATACTCTTCGCAAGATACATGATGAGACTGAGCTTCCCTCTACGTGATTTAAGCATGCTTTCAGGCGCGTGGATAAATGCTTCGGCTGGAATTGAAAGGATTTACGAAGTAATGGATGTGCCTGTGGATGTTAAGGATAGGCCCAATGCCAGAGAGATTACTATAGATAAGGGCGAGGTTGAATTTAAAGACGTGACTTTTGGATATGTAAATGACAGTCCTGTACTGAAGAATATAAGCTTTAAAGTTAATCGGGGTGAGAATATAGCCATTCTCGGAGCTACGGGCTCGGGTAAAACATCCCTAATATATCTTATTCCAAGATTCTACGATATTGACTCCGGAAGCGTATTGATCGACGGTAATGATATTAGAAGCTTCAAGCTCTCATCGTTGAGGAGACAAATAGGCCTTGTCCTTCAAGACGTATTCATATTCACCGGCACAATTAAGGATAATATTGCATTCGGCAGGCCTTATGCGTCTATGGATGAGATTATACGTGCAGCCAAGCTTGCAAGGATACATGATTTCATAGAGACGCTTCCAGAGGGCTATAACACTCTTGTTGGGGAGAGGGGTGTAACCCTCTCAGGTGGACAGAGGCAGAGGATAACCATTGCTAGGGCACTTTTGACGGACCCAAAGATTTTGATCCTTGACGACTCCCTGTCCTTCGTAGACGCCAAGACTGAGCAGGAGATCCAGGAGGCTATCGAGGAGGCTATGAAGGGGAGGGCATGTTTTATAATAGCTCAGAGGCTTTCAACGATAAAGAATGCTGACAGGATAATGGTTTTTGACAATGGTGAAATTGCCGAGTTTGGGACACACAGCGAGCTTATGGCCAGGGATTACATATACAGGAGGATATATGAAACGCAGTTCTTTGAGAAGGCTCCCGAAAGGATTCTAGCGGGTGATGCGGAGTGATGTCGAGCCCGTTCGGAGTTTTCTCAAGATATGGGGAGGAGTCTAGGAAGAGAACGGTTCCCGACCGGGTTCTGCTGCGCAGGGTCTATAGGTACGCTAAGCCCTACAGGAGAAATCTCGCAATAGGTGTGGGCGCTATTGTCTTAAGTGCCTTAACAGGGCTACTTTCACCTTATCTTCACAAGGTTGCGATAGATCAGATAATTCGGCCTAGAAACCTTTCAGGGTTCATCTGGTGGATTCCATTTTTCATATTCGTGACTCTAAGCAACTACCTGCTTCAGTATGTTCAGATCTTTCAGATGCGCATTGCCGGCGAAAACGTCGTTGCGAGGATGAGGGATGAGATGATATCCAGGCTGCAGGTGATCTCCCTCAGGTATTTCTCCGAGGGCGAAATTGGGAGGATAATGTCAAGGCCGATAAACGACGCGAACACCGTCAGAATATTTCTGAGGATGGGGTTAACAAGCATCATCATCGACACAGCTTCAATTCTGGGATCCTTCATAATAATATTCACTCTGAACGTGAGGCTCGCCCTGATAGCTGTTGCAGTTCTCCCCCTCGCCGTGGGCTTAGCATGGTTTCTTGGAAGATTCTTAAGGACGGCGTATAGAAGCACACTCTCAAGCCTTGCAGGATTAATGGCTAGGATTCAGGAGAATCTTTCAGGCATGAAGGTGATAAAATCATTTGTTCAGGAGGGGGAAGCTGCGGAGGAGTTTGAGAAAGTTCAAGATGAAAATGTCAAGGCAAACCTGAGGGCGATCGGGATTTCAGCATCATACCAGCCCATTGTCTTTTCCATGAGAGTAATCGGGACAGCCCTGATACTTTGGTTCGGCACATCAATGGTTATGAGTGGAGAAATCACTATTGGGACCCTCATAGCATTCATAGAGTACCAGTTCGCATACTTCATGCCGCTCATGGACCTCGTAGCAGTATACGACCAGTATCAGTCAGCCATGGCCGCTATTGAGAGGATGTTCGACCTAATCGACACAAACGTGGAGGTGGATGACCCACCCCTAGACAAGGCTGTAGATATAGACACAATAGAGGATGTAAGGTTTGCGGATGTCACTTTTGGATACGATCCCAAGATTCCCGTGGTTAAAAACGTGAGCTTCAACCTTGAGGCGTCTAAGAAACTGGCCATAGTCGGACCTACAGGCGCGGGTAAGAGCACGATAATAAATCTTCTGGCAAGGTTCTATGATCCTCTCGATGGAAGAATAGTTATTAACGGCTATGACATTAAAAATACGAGAATAGCTTCCATCCGTAAACATATGGGCATAGTTCTTCAGGACTCCTTCCTTTTCCCCATGAGCGTGAAGGATAATATAAGGTTTGGAAGGCCCGAGGCATCCGATGAGGAGGTTGTCGAGGCAGCCAGGACAGTTGGTGCGCATGAATTCATAATGAAACTTCCAGGGGGATACGACTACGTTATACAGGAGGGCTCGTCGAACATTTCAATAGGACAGAGACAGCTCATAAGCTTTGCAAGAACTCTCCTAATGAATCCCAAACTCTTAATTTTAGACGAGGCTACTTCAAGCATTGACCCATACACTGAGCTGGTTGTGCAGAATGCGTTGAAGAAGCTTCTTGAAAACAGATTGGCTATAATAATAGCTCACAGGCTCTCAACCATAAGACTCTGCAACGAGGTCTTAGTTTTGGATCAGGGAAGCATAGTGGAAAAAGGAACGCATCTGGAGCTCATGAAGAAAGGTGGAATATACAACTCATTCTACAGGATGCAGTTCAGGGAGGAGGAAGGATTTGAAAAAACCTTACAGGTCCCATAGGCACCATCTCCTTGAGCTTTTCCCGTCGTTTAAGCGCATAACGACCACGATTTTACTGCGCCCTTAGCCCCCGGGCCCACTCCTGATGCCCCCCTTCTCCGTGAAACACAAGCCCTTCACCTCGGGGACCTCTCTTTTTGCCTCCGCGCGGCGGAAGCATTTTGATACCCGTCACCCCCTCATACCCCCGTAAACTCCCCTTTTTGACCGTTAGGTGGTCAAGTTGAGCCGTTGGCTTCCAATGCGAAAGTCTCATGGCCTTGGTAGACTTCTTTGAGGGGAGGATCGCCTAAGTCTCGGGTTTCACGCCCTGCTCCATTAGCCTGATTCTCTCGATTTTTTCCCTTACCGCTGACTCGACGAACTGTTGGCGGTTGTAATAGAGTTCGGGGTGGCTGTCGATGATTCGGCTTATCTCGTCCGTCATCGGTTTTGGTATACGGATGCCCACTCGCTCCACGGCTTTTCGCACGCCTTTTGGCATAAGTGCCTTTTCACATGGTGGCTAATAAGTCTTTTAGTTCACACGTGCAACATACACCTTAATCCCACTCAGCTGTGGCAGAAGGCTCACAGACATCGACGAAGCCAGGAAGCTCATGGAGGCCGGCTTTACGTCTGCACCCACGAAAGCCGCATGCCCTTTATAAAGCGTAAGTAGCCGTCACATAAAACTAATGCGGAATTCACATGACCAAAGGGTCTTAGGTCGAAGGCTGGCGATATCTCCCGCAAATCCCCCTTTTTCGACCGCCACAATGGTCAAGGAAGCCAGGGAACTCATAGAGGCTGGCTTCGGGTACGTCACCGAAATGCAGACATGAAGCCGCTTTTGGCGGTGATAATATATTTAAGGCTCCCGGGAAACAGGTGCTCTATGCCTCTCTGTCGAAGATGTGGCGGTCGAGTGCCCGAAGAGGCGGCTTTCTGCCCAAACTGTGGAGCCCCCGTCGAAGAGAAGGCGAGCGCCCCAGGCCAGCCCCCAGAAGAGGCGAAAGGTGTGGAAGAACTGTTGAAGGCGGGAGCCCTCGGCATATTCCTGTCGGTCACGATGAACGTCGTTTCGCCAACCAACTTGTACTTCATACCTTCCTTTCTAGCATCCCTTGTCGCCGTATACGCATTCAGGATACAGAAACTCAGAGAAGCCTTAACAACGGCCCTTATGATCTACCTGATGACTGACGGCATCCTAGGAACGCTCATTCTCGGAATGTTCTATTATACCAACACACCCTTCGAGATATCATTCGTACCAGGTCTTTGGGAGGCACTCTCCTACACAATATCTCCCATCACAGCCTTCTTCGCTGGATACGTTGGAGCGAAAATATTTCCAAAGAGGCCTCCAAGAAAGGAAAGAGAGGGACCGGGCGGAGTCATATACAGCTATTAATCAAAGCAAAGGAGCTGGCTTCGGTGGAGATGTTGGTAGGGTGAAGTGTCAATCATTGTATGTTCGCGAGAACACGAGTTGCCGATCTCAGGGGATGATGAATAAAAAGAGAGAGGGGATGCTTACCCTTCGATGTTGAAGGGAAGCACAGCGTATAGGTGGTTGCCGGTTGTGTTGTCCACTATCTCGTATGCCAAGATGGTGCTTATGGTCACGCCTTGAGCGTTTGTGTAGGTGGCTTTCAGGGCTTTGACGGTTACGCTGTCCCCATTGGCGATATAACTCTGGTTGAAGAGCTTCCCCACGCCCATGACCTCCGAGCCCCTATTCCACGCCGGTGGCAGAATGACGTTCAGCCTCATTCCGTTGGAGTCCACTATGAGGATGTTTCTAGCATGTGCGACGATGGTGCCGTTGAAAGTTACCACCCCAGAATTGGCCAAGAAGCGTTTGAGACCAGGAAGTCGAGGACACTCCCATGCTTGAATGACGCACCTATTTTCCCGCCGGCATATTCCATCGCCCCACCTTGTCATTTCTTGTGCTCGCGGTCTAATTGCCTCTCTCTGTTCCTCGGTAAGGTTGCGTGGCCAGCCGCCCTCCTCTCCGTTGCGCATGCGCCTCGCATATACTGGCAGTACCGTGCTGCCCAAAACCGCTGTCACGGCTACCACCGATAACAGGACTAGGCCTATGGTTAGAAACGCCTTACCCTTCCCGTAGGCCACTTCGACACCTCCTTGCCCCTTCCTCTAAGATGCCGGTTGGAGATCCGGTACTTAATGCAATGCTTTTGAACAGCCCGTTCAAAACCTTGTACACCAGGACTCTGGCGCCAGACCGGAAAGGACCGTCTTTCTGCGCAGCCAGTCGGTTGGCCTGCGGGGGACGGGGTAGCGGTTACTCTTATAACGCGTTTCCCGCTATCCCTTACCCATGATCGACCTGAGGCCCCAGAGTAAGGTTAGAACCCAGGATGAGATGCTGAGGCAGCTGGAGGGCCCGCCATCCTCCTTAAAACTCGAATTCTAACAAAGGATTTAAATGGCTTCCGGGTATTTTAAACAGGGTGAGGGCATGGGTTTAGACGACTCGACGTTGATGGAGAGGTTAAATGCGATTGAGGTTCGCCTCCGGAGGATCGAGGAGGAGGTGGCGAGGAGGAGGGAGGTGGTCGTCATCGACGAGGCCCATCTGCTCTCTGCAAGGGAGGCGGTTAGTGATTTTCTAGACTTGTCTGGAAGGCTCAAGGGGCGATGGAAAGGTACACTGAGCTCCGTTGGAGAAGTTCGGAGGATGAGGAAGCATCAGCGGGGCTACTGATTGAAGCGTCTCCGTCCCATGACCTTGGATTTAAATCCTTGAAAAAATAAAGATTTGGATTAATCCCAGCGGGCCCACTATTTTCCTTAAAATGACCTTTTATGGTAGAGTTTCTATGTCTTCTATGAGTCTCTTAACCTTGTTAAGCTCCTCCTCGGTTTCTTCTGGTTCTAGTATTCCGCTGTAAAAGCCGTCGTTGTGTAGGATACTTCTTCTAGCCTCGACTCTATCGTATAGACCTATTTTAGGAATATCTGTTAATTTGTGAGCGAGTTCTTTTAGCTTCCTTCGCCTGTCTATATGTGTTTTAGCTTCTTCATAGCCATACTTAATGAGCAACGAATCAACCGCCGTGACTGTGGACAACCATCCCTTCTCGCATGAATCCCTAACCTTCAACGGATCGCCCTCTTTTACGCCTTCCTCTAATTCCTTGAAGGCCTTCGCCAGTATTTCCCTTGCCTCACGAATCTTACTTAAAGCACCCAAATCTCTATCTTCTCCATCACACCTATACGAATTTCGCTCTTATAAAGAAATTGGTCCGGGACGCATAAAGCAAGTCTGGGGATAGTGGATAATTTGAGACATTCGGTGATGCTGTCAATGTCAACATCAAGGTAACTGGATAGTCCCAAATGGAGCGGTGCAAATCCTTTTTGGATAAAAATTTGGGTTAATCCCGGCGGGCCCGCCAATTTTTGGGTTTAGAACCCCACTACTCTTATAACGCGTTCCCCGCTATCCTTTATCCATGATCGACCTGAGGCCCCAGGGGAAGGTTAGGACTCGGGAGGAGATGCTGAGGCAGCTGGAGGGGTTCCGCCTCGAGCCGAGGTTCTCGGCGGGCGTCTGGTACTTCTTCCCGGGTGGGGGGAGGTTCCATGAGCGG